>Ga0182743_1003140_pt1 | contig 13606 bp, 12 predicted proteins | sample eDN3rd30CKraftOP_FD_128522 | JGI IMG/M metagenome (GOLD analysis project Ga0182743, IMG submission 128522) | Enriched Organic Plus compost microbial communities from Emeryville, California, USA - eDNA 3rd pass 30_C Kraft OP (version 2) (version 2) ... | reverse complement strand
ATGACGCCGGCAATGCCGGTGGCCATGATGCGGCCCGGCACGTTCTTGAGCTTCATGCTCTCGGAGAAGAGCCACGCTCCGATTACGGCAAAGGCGGGCTTCACGAATTCGGAAGGCTGGATCGATTGCCCCGCAAACGACACCCAGCGCCGCGCACCCTTGACCTCCGTGCCGAATTTCAGCGTCGCCCACAGCAGGACAATGGAAATGGCGAGCACCACCAACGCGTAGATGCGCGTCTCGCGATGCCCGAGGAACGAGGTCCCGACCAGCACGCCGAGGGCGGGGATGCAGAACAGCGCATGGCGGATGATGAAGTGCCAGGGGCTCAGACCAAGGCGCTCGGCCACGGGCGGGCTCGCCGCAAAGCTGAGCACGATCCCCGCGATCATGAGCAGGATCAGCGCTGCCAGCAATTCGCGATCGATCGTCCACCACCATTCGGCGAGTGGGGTTTTCCTGTCCCGTGCAAACATGCTGCGGCGGCTCCGGCTAGATGATCCGGTGAGTGTAAGCCGCGATGGTTACCGATTTCTGGAGAAGTCGCGTTTTGCAAAGCACGTTGTGGAACGGGTAACCGAAAACGCGACGACCCCGGCGAGGAGCCGGGGTCGCGCAAGGGTTGCGGGCGAAAGCGCGACTAGCGCAGCTTGAGCGAGCTCAGGCCGATCAGCGCCAGCACGAACGAGATGATCCAGAACCGGATCACGACCTGGCTTTCTGTCCAGCCCATATGCTCGAAATGGTGATGGATCGGCGCCATCTTGAAGACGCGTTTACCCGTAAGTCGGAACGAGGTCACCTGCACGATAACCGACACGGTTTCGAGCACGAAGAGGCCACCGACAATGGCAAGCACGATTTCGTGCTTGGTCGCCACCGCGATCGAGCCGAGTGCGCCGCCGAGGGCGAGCGAGCCGGTATCGCCCATGAAGATCTGCGCCGGCGGGGCATTGAACCACAGGAAGCCGAGGCCGGCGCCGATCAGCGCGCCACACACCACCGAGAGCTCGCCAGTGCCCGGCACGTAGTTGACGAGAAGATAGTCGGCAAAATTCTGGTTGCCGACGAGATAGGCGATGAGCCCGAAACAGCCCGCCGCAATCATCACCGGAACGATGGCGAGGCCATCGAGACCATCCGTGAGGTTCACCGAGTTACCCGCGGCCACCACGACGAAGGCGCCGAACAGCATGAAGCCCCAGCCCAGATTGACCGCGAGACCTTTCACGAAGGGGAACATCAGCGAGGTCGATGTCGCAGGGTCGCCCAGCACGGAAATCGCGTAGCAGGCCACGACGCCGATCAGCGCTTCGATCAGCAGCCGCTGGCGCCCGCCAAAGCCCTTGTGCGACATGCGCTTGACCTTGAGATAGTCGTCATAGAGCCCGATGGCGCCGAAGCCGATGGTGACGAACAGCACCACCCAGACATAGCCGTTCGCAAGGTTCGACCAGAGAAGCGTGGCGATTACCGCGCCCGACAGGATCATCAGGCCGCCCATGGTGGGCGTGCCCTTCTTGGTCACGAGGTGCGAGGCCGGGCCGTCCTCGCGGATCGGCTGCCCCCTGCCTTGCCGGATACGGAGCATCGAGATCATGCCCGGGCCGAACAGGAACACGAAGAACAGCGCCGTGACCATGGCCCCGGCGGTGCGGAAGGTGATGTAGCGGAAGACGTTGAAGGCCGCGAGGTGTTCGCCCAACTGCCCAAGGAAATACAGCATGCTTCGAAACCTCGTTCCGGCTTTCTCTACGCGAAGCGTTCGCGAATCTGCTTGACCAGGCCGGAAAGCCGCACGCCGTTCGATCCTTTGACCATAACTGCGTCGCCATAGGCAAGGCCCGCGAGAACGCTCTGCGCTATCTCATCGGTGGTGTTCTTGTGGTCCGTCACGACCTGCGGACCCAGGGCATCTGCGAGGGCCGCCATGCTGGGGCCGACGAGATATACTGCGTCGGCACCGGTCGCAAGCACGGCATCCTTGAGTGCGGCATGAAGCGCCGGGCCCTTCTCGCCCAGCTCGAGCATGTCGCCTAAAACCAGCACCTTCCGTCCGCCCGGCGCATCCTGCGCGGCGAACACATCCATGGCCGCCGCCATCGAGGCGCTGTTGGCGTTGTAGCTTTCGTCGACCAGCAGCAGCGGCCGCGTGGCGGGCCCGAGCAGCGTCGCCTGCCCCCTGCCCTCCGGCGCACCGAACTGCGCCAGCGCCGACAGCGCCGTATCGCGATTGACGCCGATTTCTTCAGCAACTGCGAGAGCCGCCACCGCGTTGGCAATCATGTGCCGGCCATGCGCCTTGATCGACAGCGGCACGACCGCATCGCCATGTCGCACGATGGCGTGCATGTGCTCGCCGGCCAGCTGCGCGCTTTCGATGCGCCAATCGGCGTCCTCGGCAAAACCATAGGTCACGATCTTGCCGACATCCGCGGCCTTGGCGACTTCGATGAGCACACCGACATAATCATGGTCGGCATTGATGATCGCCGTGCCGCCCGGCTCCAGCCCTTCGAAAATCTCGCCCTTGGCACGGGCAATCCCCTCGACGGAATCGAAGAACTCAAGATGCGCCGCTGCGACAGTCGTCACCACCGCCACATGCGGACGCACCAGGCGGGTCAGGGGTGAAATCTCGCCGGCATGGTTCATCCCGAGCTCGAAGACGCCGAACTCGGCCTCGCGCGGCATGCGCGCCAGCATCAGGGGCACGCCCCAATGATTGTTGAAGCTTTTGATGGAATAGTGCGTCGGCCCCGCCGCACCCAGCACGGTGCGAATTGCCTCCTTGGTCGTGGTCTTGCCGGCGCTGCCGGTAACGGCCACGATCCTAGCCGCGCTGCGCGCACGGGCCGCACGGGCAAGGTCGCGCAACCCTTCGAGCGCATCAGGCACGACCACCAGCCGCGCGCCGGCCTCATTGGCCTTGCCTTCGCTCACCAGCGCGGCGGCCGCCCCATTGGCCAGCGCTGTCGGCACGAAATCATGCCCGTCGAACCGATCGCCCTTGATGGCCACGAACAGTGCATCGGGCCCCAGCTCGCGCGAATCGATCGAGATGGAGGAAATGCCGTCCCCGGTCAGGCCTTTCCCGCGTCCGCCTGTGGCGGCCAGGATTTCTCCAACCGTGAACAGTCTTGCCATTACAATCCCTTGAGCGCAGCCAGGACCACTTCGTGATCCGAGAAATGATGCTTGGTAGTGCCGACGATCTGGTAGTCCTCGTGGCCCTTGCCGGCGATCAGTAGCACGTCACCCGGCATAAGTTGGGCAATCGCCGTCTCGATGGCGGTTTTCCTGTCACCAATTTCGACGGCCTGCGGCACCGCAGCCATGATTTCGGCGCGAATGGTCGCGGCGTCCTCTGTGCGCGGATTGTCGTCGGTGACGATCACCTTGTCCGCCATGCGGCCGGCAACCTCGCCCATCATCGGGCGCTTGCCCTTGTCGCGATCCCCGCCCGCGCCGAAAACCACGTGCAGCTTGCCCTTCACATAGTCGCGCAGCGACGCCAGAGCCGTCTCGAGCGCCACCGGCTTGTGGGAATAATCCACGAAGATCGCCGCGTCATTGTGCTCGGCCACCAGCTCCAGCCGCCCCTTGGCGCCCTTGAGCTTTTCGACCGCCGCCAGCGCCTGCTCCTTGGTGACTCCCGTGCACATGGCAAGCGCAACCGCCATCACCGCATTGCTCGCCTGGAACGCGCCGGTCAGCGGCAGGAGGAAACTCACCGGCTCGCCAACGAGGCGACCGGTGACGCGCTGGCCATAGCCCTCGTTCCTGATCTCGCCGATCTCGAAGAACGCGCCTTCGCGCCCGATGGTCAGCAGCGTCGCCCCGCGATCCAGCGCCGCGAAGACGAACGGCATGTGCTCGGGATCGTCGGTATTGATCACCGCCGAACCGCCCTCTTCGAGCAGGTCCGTGAAGAGCCGCTGCTTGGCCTTGCTATAGGCCTCCATGTCCGGATGGTAGTCGAGGTGGTCGCGGCTGAGATTGGTAAAGCCCACCGCCTTGAAACGGATACCATCGAGCCGCCGCTGGTCGAGCCCATGGCTCGAAGCCTCCATGGCGACATGATCGATGCCACGCGCCTTGAGCGCCGCGAGGTTCTTGTGGATGGTCAGCGAGTCCGGCGTCGTCAGTTCGCCCGGCAGCAGGCCATCGCTGGTTTCAACGCCAAGCGTCCCTACGCTCGCGCTCGGATAGCCGCTCGCCTGCCAGATCTGGCGCACGAAGGAGGCCACGGAAGTCTTGCCATTCGTACCCGTCACCGCCACGGCCACGTCCGGCTGCGGCGCCAACGTACGCGCGGCCGCGCGCGCATAGGCTGCGCGCACATCATCCACCACGAGCACGGGAATTCCCGGATCGCTCGCCGGCTCGCGGTCCGTAACCATGGCCACGGCGCCGCGCTGGGCAGCCTGACCGGCAAACTTGTCGCCATGCACGCTCGTCCCCGGCAGGGCGAAGAACACTTCGCCCTTCTCGATGGCACGGCTGTCGGCGCTAACGCCCTTTATTATGCCTGGCACGCCTTCTGGCACGACCGAAACGGCATCCTTGAGCAGTTCTAAGAGCATTCTTGGCAAATCCTTGGGCCTTCTGGCGGGGATCGTTTAGCGCAATTCTAGCGCATTGATGCGGGAACAAGCCGATCGTCAATAACAGAATCGAAATTAGGCGCGATTCCGAGCATCGGCGCGATGCGGGTGACAATTCGACCGGTGGCTTCACCGGCGTTCCAGCCGGCGGTTTCACCCGATTGCGCATTCTCGCGCTTGGGTTCGTCCACCAGCACGATCATCGCATAACGCGGGTTGTCGAGCGGGAAGGCGGACGCGAAGATATTGAGGTTGAGCCCGTTCTTGACGTAGCGGCCATTGACCACCTTTTCGGCCGTACCCGTCTTGCCGCCCACGCGATAGCCATCCGACAGCTTGTTCATGCGCGAGCCCGAGCCTTCGAGCGCGTTGAGCCGCATGAGTGAGCGCATCTCGGCACTGGTCTGGGGCGATACCACCCGGCGATAAAGCGCCTGCGCCTGCTCCGGCGTACGGCGGTAGAAAGTCGGCGTGATGTAGTTGCCGCCATTCACCAGCGCCGTATAGGCCGCCAGCATATGCATGGGCGTGATGGAAATGCCGTGGCCGAACGAGGCCGTGGCCGCGACGATTTCCGAGAACTGCTTGGGCACGCTCGTCGTCGTGCGCTCGGGCAGCTCGGTCACCAGCGGATCGTCGAAACCCATGCGGGTGAGGAAGGCGCGGAAATTATCCTTGCCCATCGTCTGCATGACCTTGATCGTGCCGATGTTGGACGAGAACTTGTAAATCTCCGGCACCGAGAGAATGCGGTGCTTGCCATGGAAATCGTCGATCGTGTAGCGCCCGAAACGCACGCCGAACCGCGCATCGAACGTATCGTTGATCTTGACCGCTCCGCTATCGAGCGCCCCCGCGATGGCGATCGACTTGAACGTCGAGCCATGCTCGAACTTGCCCGAAGTGATGCGGTTCATGCGCCCCTCGACCAGCGCCGTACGCGGATCGTTGGGGTCGAAATCGGGCAGCGACACCATCGCGATGACTTCGCCCGAATAGATATCCATGATCGCCCCGGCCGCCGCGACGGCCTTGTAGCGGTCGAGCGCATCGGTCAGCACGTCATGCATCGCGTGCTGGACGCGCAGATCGATCGAAAGGTTCACCGGCGTCAGTGCCTGGCCGCGCGCCAGGCCGATCGACTGCAGCAGCGCCACGTCTTCCTGGTCCATCGAGCGTTCGATGCCGGCAATGCCCTGGTTGTCGATATTGACCGCACCCAGCACATGCGACGCTTCGCTGCCGCCCGGATAGAAACGCTTGCTCTCGGTGAGGAAATCGAGGCCGGGAATGCCCAGCCGCATGATCTTTTCCTCGATAGCCGGGGTCAGTTCGCGCTTGATCCACACGAAGCCCTTGTCACCCTCGAGGCGCTTGCGCAGCCAGGTGGCATCGAGATCGGGCAGCACGGTGCGGATCTTCTCAACCGCCTCGTCCACATCGATGATCCGGCGCGGCTCGGCAAAGAGCGAGGGCACGCGGATATCCACGGCCATCTCCATCCCGTTGCGATCGAGGATGGGCGGGCGCGTCGCCGAAATGATGTCGCGGGTCTGCCCTTCGATGGTCGTGTCGGTATCGACATAGCCCAGTTGCACCAGCCGCCCGCACACGACCAGGAACACCGCGGCGATGACCGCAATGACCCAGCGGATGCGGGCCCGCGTGAGATTGGTGCGCGCCTTGCGCGCGCCGATCAGGGCAATGACTTCGTTCGCGTCTGCGGAGATGATGGCCATTACTGCAAACTCTGGAGCGGCGCGTCGGCCGGGTCGACGCCGGTTTCAAGGGATTCGAAGAGCTCGGTCAGCGCGGCGTTGTCGGGCGCTACCGGACGCATCGGAATGATGTCGAAGCTCGAAATCTGGGCCTGCTTGAGCGGCTGCAGGTCCAGTTGCTCGGCGTGTCGGGTCACGATCGGCCCCACATGCGCCGGCTGATTGAGATAAGCCCAGTCGGCCTTGAGCAGCGAAAGGTCCGCTTCCTGGCGCGAAATCGTTCGCTCCATCGCCGACTTGGCGCTCGCCGTCTCTTCGACCGAATATTTGAGCGCATAGACGGCGACCAGCGCCACGATACTCGTCAACGTCAGGATGATATTGAGATTTCGGATCATGCCGCACCCCTGACCGTCGGAACGGCCAGTCCTTCAAAGCTCACGGGCCGCGCTGGGGCCGCCGAACGCACCGCCGCGCGCAGGATCGAGGATCGCGCCCGCGGATTGCGCTCCAGTTCCTCCGCACTCGGCTTCGCCGCCTTGGCCACATTCACCCAGCGGCGCTCGGGCGCCTGCGTCACCGGCATGTGCCGCGACTGCGCCGGCCCGCCCTTGTCGGGATCGAAGAACCGCTTGACGATCCGGTCCTCCAGCGAATGGAACGTGACCACGGCCAGCCGCCCGCCTTCCGGCAGTACGCGCTCGGCCGCGAAGAGCCCTTCGACCAATTGATCGAATTCCGCGTTGACCGCGATCCGCAGCGCCTGGAAGCTGCGCGTCGCCGGATGCATGTCCCCCGGCTTGCGGCCGATTGCCTTCTCGATCAGCCGAGCCAATTGCGTCGTGGTGGTGATCGGCTCGTTCGCCCGAGCGGCCACGATGAACTGCGCGATCCGCCGCGATTTGCGCTCTTCGCCATAGGCATAGAGCAGGTTGGCCAGCTCTGCCTCATCGAGCGTGTTGACGAGATCGGCAGCGCTCTCGCCCGATTGCGCCATGCGCATGTCGAGCGGCCCTTCCCGCATGAACGAGAACCCGCGATCGGCCTCGTCAAGCTGCATCGAAGACACCCCGATATCGAGCACGACGCCATCCACCGCCTGCCCCGCAACGACCTGGTCCAGCTCGGAAAACGTCCCCGGCACGAATTGGAAAGTCTGCGGAAACTGCGCCTGCAACCGCTCGACATGCGGCGCGACATTAGGGTCGCGATCGATGGCCACCACGCGCGCGCCCGCATCGAGCAACGCACGCGAATAACCGCCGGCACCGAACGTCCCATCGACGATAAGTGCCCCCTCGAGCGGCCGGAGTGCATCGAGCACTTCCGCCAGCAAGACAGGCACATGCGGTTCCTGATTGTCGGGCACGATACGCTGGCCCATGGACGACGCAACTCCAAGCCCGGCTCCGCCCGCCGGTTTGCTTAACTATCCGCGCATTCGCGGTTCATCCTCGCAATTTGCAACACAGCCTTTAAGATTCTGTTTCCCATGGAGGGGTGCGTGGAGATTTGCATGAGGCGCGACGCCTCTTGGCATTTGTCATGACAAATGCCTATATCTTCGAATGCGAACCGAAATCGCTGGCATCGACTGGGATGAAGGCAATCTGATCAAATGCCAGAAGCATGGCCTTTCAATCGAGGAAATCGAAGGGCTGTTCGGGTCGGATACCCTGACGGTATTCCCCGATCCCTTCCCGGACGAACAGCGGCTCCGTGCTATCGGTCGAGCGCCCTCGGGCCGCCACGTCTTCGTCGTCTATACGATCCGAGACATTGGCGGTGCCCTGCATATCCGACCCATCAGTGCACGGTACATGCATGAGAAGGAGATTCGGCACTATGAGCGACAGCAAGCAGCCACTTCCCGGCTTCCGAAGTGACGCGGAAGCCGAGGATTTCGTCGAGAATGCCGACCTGACCCAATACGACCTGAGCGGCGGGCAGCCGGTTCGCTATGAGTTCAAGTCCAAGGACGCCAACATCAGCATGCGCGTCCCGCGGCAACTGCTTGATGCCGTCAAGGCGCGGGCTCAGCGTGAAGGCATCCCCTACCAACGCTTCATCCGCCGGATGCTTGAAGAGGCCGTCTCATCGCGCAAATAGAAATGCCAGTTGACCTATAAGCCGGGTTCTGTAAGGCGGGGTTGCCCCCGCGTGGCGGCCATTCCTCTGGGAAGTGCGTTGCCGCACCCCTCTAGCAACCAACCCGGATGATCAGGCCTCGAAACAGGCTGGGCAAAGCCCGCGTCATCCCTATTTGGTCTTGCTCCCGGTGGGGTTTACCATGCCGTCCCCCTTGCGGGGTCCGCGGTGCGCTCTTACCGCACCCTTTCACCTTTTCCCCGGCCGAGGCCGGGGTAGTTTGCTTTCTGTGGCACTTTCCCTGGGGTCGCCCCCGCCGGACGTTATCCGGCACCGTGTTTCGATGGAGCCCGGACTTTCCTCCCCGCTTGCGCGGAGCGGCCACCCGGTCAACTGGCAAGCGGATGTAGGGGCGCGATGCCCGGTGCGTCAAGCAGCCTGCTTGGTGATCTGTGCGTAAGCCTGGTTGATCGCGGCCATGCGCCGCGTCGCCACGCCGATCATTTCCTCGGGCACGCCCTTGGCGATCAGCCGGTCCGGATGATGCTCGGCCACCAATTGCCGGTAAACCTTGCGCACTTCATCCTTACTCGCGCCCGGCGCCAGACCCAGCACCATGTACGGGTCGGTGCCGTCATCGAAGAGCAGCACATGCTGGGCCGCCAATTGCTCGAAGCGGGCATCGTCGAACCCAAAGATGTCGCTCACCGACTTGAGGTAGTCGAGCTCGGCCTCGTGCAGCAGCCCGTCCGCCGAGGCGATGACGAACAAACCATCGAGCACATGCTCGAGCATTTCCGGCTGGTCGAAGAAGAAACGCCCGATCTTGCGGGCATAGGCCTCGTAGCCGGCGACATCCTGCTTGGCCATGTCGAACAGCGTCTCGACCTGCGTCTCCTGCCCCTCCGGCACTTCGACCGTGCGGTAGAACGCCCGGATCTCGGACGCCGTCACAACGCCATCGGCCACGGCCATCTTGGCCGAGAGCGCGATCAGCGCCAGCGTGAAGGCGGCTTCGCGCCCACCGGGCAGCCAGTTGTCGGGATCGAGCGCATTGGCCAGCGAGCCCGCAACGCCTGTCCGTTGCGAGAAGGAACCCACCGTCGTTGCAATGCGCTGCCAGATCGACACGACCATCTCCAAAGCGCGCGGAGCATAGCCGCACGGCTGGAAATGAAAAGCGGTGTGGCACATGCAATTTTGCATGGCAGGCTCCAGGCCGGCTCGACCGGCGTCAGGTCAGTTCCAGAAGAAGAGCGGGCCCGTATTGACCGGCCCCAGATATTCGGTGCCGCCGGCATTGTACTCGACATAGTCGCCATCCGCCCGCGGATCGAATTGCTGCCGGCGCTGCGGCTGCTGGGCCATGCGCTTGCCTGCCTGACGCTGGGCCAGGAAGTCCGAAAGCGGGCCGGATTCCCAATCCTGGAGGTCGCGGGCCGTCACGCGGTCAGTATTGTTGAAGCTTGCCACGGTCTGCGGATCGATGCCCGGATTGGGCTGCGTCACGGCAACCGCACGCGACTTCGGCCGCATCGAAGCCGGCATCGGGATCGGCGCGATCAGCTCGGGCTGCGGGCTGAGCACGGCAACATCGGTGACGGTTTCCTGCGGCGCGGGCGTCGTGACGGCCGGCTTGGTCGCCGCAGTCGCCAGCGGATCCTTGCCACCCGGCGTCGCCCACTTGGATTCGCCCCAGGTCACGGGTTTGTCGGGATTGGCGACAGCCACCTGAGTCGCCGGCTGCTGCACGACGGGCTTGGTCGGCGCCGGCGTTTCCACCGCTGCCGTATCGCCACCCGAAATATAGGACGGCAGCTTCTTGCCGGTCGAAACGAAGCGATCGACGATGTCGTTACCGGCCGCGGCGGTCGTCACCACGGGAGCGGCGGGCTTGGCAGCAGCCACTTGGTCACGGTTCGCCGGACGATTGGCGGGGATAGGGGCGATCAACGCCACCTGTTCGACGGCAGGCTTCTGCTTGGCCGGAACTTCGTCCACCACCATCGCCTGCCTGGACGAAAACTGGGCGGCAACCATGTCCGCTGATGGAACGGCGACCACAAGGGCCAACCCGGCCCATGCCAGACCCCAGGTAACGCGCGAATTCAGCATCATTCCAGTCCTCGTTAACCATCCTCCCCTCACCCGTAGGGGAGCCGACTTTGATGGCCATTTTGTGTTGCCATCGATCAGCAGCTTGGCTGAGTCGACCTGAACGATAGCTGAACGATTTCTTGACGCCACACCCTTCATCGGCAGCTTTGCGACTGTTATCGTGCTTGAGCGCAAAAATCCTGAGGCAATCGCATGGACGTCGCCCTCGCCCGCACTTTTCTCGAAATTGCCCAGAGTGGAAGCTTCGTGGCGGCCGCGAGCCGACTCAACATCACGCAGACGGCCGTGAGCGCCCGCGTCCGTACACTTGAGGACCAGCTCGGTCGCCGCCTCTTCATCCGCAACAAGTCCGGCGCCCGTCTTACTCCCGCCGGCGAGCGCTTCATGCGCCACGCCATCACCTTCCTCCAGGTCTGGGATCGCGCCCGCCACCAGGTCGGCCTCCCTGAAGGGCGCACCGACGTCGCCAGCGTCGGCGCCGAAATGAGCCTTTGGAATCCTTTTCTCTCCGATTGGCTGGTCTGGATGAAACATCAGGCGCCCGAGATCGCGCTACGAGCCGATGTCGATATCCCCTCGCGCCTGCTGGATCGCATCCATGACGGCTCACTCGACCTGGCCGTGCTCTACGACCCGCCGCCGCAGGGCGGCAATGCCGTGGTCGAACTGCTGACCGAGGAAAAGCTGGTCATGGTCACCACCTCGACCGCACCCAATCCCGAGCTCGGCGACGACTACGTGCATGTCGATTGGGGCCCGCTCTTCCATTCGAGCCACCAGGCGGCCTTCCCGCAGCTCGGCAGTCCCGCAGTGCAGATTTCGCACGGCCCGCTGGCCCTGCTTTATCTCACCCGCGTCGGTGGCACCGGCTATTTCCGACTGAGCGCAGTGGCGCCCTATCTCGAGGCCGACCGCCTGCACATCGTGGAGACCGCCCCGCAATTCTCCTACTCGGTGCATATGGTCTATTCGACCCTCACCGAGCCGGCGCTGATCGATCGCATGCGGCAGGGTTTCCTGGTCAGCTCGTCGCTTCCCAGTGCCAGAGTGGCTTAGCCCCGTTTCGCGCGCGACGGTTGACCTGTATCGAGGCCAGCAGCCCGCTGAGCAGGCTGCGCAGGCCATCTTCGCCGATCCGGGGATTGAGCGCCCCAAGTCGCAGGGCCAAACCCTCCTCCAGTCGCTCCACGGCCAGTTCGGCCGACTCGCCGGCCAATACCGGCGCCGCGACGGGTTGCCTGCCCTTGAGCCGTCCGGTCAGCGCCAGATAGGCCCGCGCATAATAGAGCGCACGGATGTCGAAGGGTGGCAGGCCGTCGGCACGCTTGCCCCTCTGATAGGCGCGCAGCAATGCGCCGCAATGCCCGGCAACCGCCGCAAGCTCGGATTGCAGCTCATCGCCTTCGACATAGCCGAGATAGACCCCGTGGATCTCCCCGGCATAGCAGACGGGTGAACTCGCTTCCGCCGTGCCCGGCGTCGACGCTCCCAGCCAGTCGCTCGCTTCGGCAACGAGCCGGCGCATACGCTCCCCGGCGCTCGGAATATCGGAAATCTCGCCCACTCCGGTGCCCGCATAGAGTGCCATTTCCTCGAACTGCCCACTCATGCCCTTGAGCGGGGAATCGGTACTGAACCGATAGATCGGTCGCTCGTCTTCGTGCCCGATCACGATACGCGTGCTTGAAAAGGGCGAGCCGTGCCTGCCGCTGGTGACGCTGTTACCAAGCACCCGCACTTTGGCCCCGGCTGGCCAGTTGACGTGGAAATCGGCCGTCAGCCGCGTGTCGCCGCCATCCGCCGCGACCAGTCTTTCCTTGTGATAATCGTGCGCAAAAGCCTCGCGCGTGGCCATGAGGGCCGTGCCGAGCACGACCCCCTGCGCCCCAAGCGCCAGCGCCGTCACGATATCGGCGCCGCGCGCGATCCCTCCTGCCGCCAGCACCGGCACCGACACGGCCTCGACCACCTTGGGCAGCAACTGTCCTAGCGGCTCGTTGCCGCGCACATGCCCGCCGGCCTCGACGCCCTGTGCGATGATGATCTGCGCCCCGGCATCCTCCGCCTCGATCGCCTCCTCGATCGAGCCGACCTGATGGGTGACCATTACCCCGGCCTTGCGGAGCCGCTCGACCACGCGCCGGTCGATCTCCCAGAAAAGGCCGACGACCGCCACGCCCAGGTCGATGCAGAGCCCGATCTGCCGATCGAGCAGCGCCGGATCGGTGGCCGCCGGAATGACATTGATGCCGAAATGCTCGTGCCCGGCCTTGCGCATCCGCTGCACTTCGGTGCGGATCAGCGCCTCCGGCTCGCGCACCATGCCCATGAAGGCGAAGCCGCCGGCATGCGTCACCGCGGAAGCCAACTCGAACCGCGCCACGCCGCCCATGCCGGCAAGCACGATCGGGTAACGGCATTTGAGGATCGCGCAGATGTCTGTGTGAAGCTTCATGCCTGATCACTCAATCGACCGGCTCCGCCTCGGTGGCAACCAGCTTCCAGTTAGGGTCCGTCGTCGAGACGAGGCGGCGGAACGTCCAGATGTCGACCGTCTCGACGACGTTGGAGCGGTCCGTGAAGATCACGTCGCCCCGTTCGTTCCGGGCGGCTCGCGCCGATAGCCCGGTAAAGCGCACCGAAATCCGCGCCATGCTCCCTTCGAGCGAGGCGTCAACGATCTCGGCAGATTTTACGCCGGCAAACACCATGTCCACCGGAATGCCGACCCGCTCCCGCTCGCGGATCGCGCCCGCAAAAGCCTCGCAGACATCGTCGGTCAGCAACGCCGCCTCTTTCTCGACCCTGCCTTCGTCGAACGCCTTGACGATCCGCTCATAGGCAATCCGCGCCCCTTGCAGAAACTCCACCGAGGAGTCCGCTCCCGCCGCTGTCAGCACTGCGTCAAATGGACCCTGGGTCCCCTTCTCCGCCGCCTTGGGCCCGACCGCCGCACGCTGCGCGGCGGCCTGCTCGGGTCGCACCTGGAAGATGTAATAGGTCACCCACGAGGCCCCCATAGCCAGGCCCATCAGCAGATAATCGAGGAAACCAGCCGTAGACATCGGATCGCCT
>Ga0182743_1003139_pt1 | contig 13608 bp, 13 predicted proteins | sample eDN3rd30CKraftOP_FD_128522 | JGI IMG/M metagenome (GOLD analysis project Ga0182743, IMG submission 128522) | Enriched Organic Plus compost microbial communities from Emeryville, California, USA - eDNA 3rd pass 30_C Kraft OP (version 2) (version 2) ... | reverse complement strand
TCGTCCAGGCCAAGGACACGCACCAGACCGACGCGCCGGAAAGCAGCATCGTAGACCGCATCGGAGCCGGCCAGTGCGCCGGTATGCGTTGCCGCCATTTCCGCCGCAGCGCTCGATCGCCCGAGCTTGTACGCGACCACGGGTTTGCCGCGTTTTGCCGCCTCGCGGGCAAATGCCTGAATGGCATCGCCATGACGCAAGCTTTCCAGAAAGAGCACATACCCCTGGATGGCAGGGTCGTCCAGCGTCGCCATGCAGATTTCACCGACGCTGAGATCGACCTCGCTGCCTACCGATACCAAGCCCGCAAAGCCCACGCCACGTGCCTTTCCGCGAGACACCAGCGCGCCGATCATGCTGCCGCTGTGCGACGCCACAAAGACGTTGCCACGCGGCACATCGGGTTCGGCAAACGCCGCGTTCGCTGTCAGGACCAAGCCGTTACCAGGATTGACGACACCCAGGCTGCTTGGCCCCAGAATGCGCAAGCCGCTCTTTCGACTGATCTCGCGCAGCGCAGCCTCACGCTCGACGCCGTCGGGCCCCGATTCGGAAAATCCAGCCGCCAGGATGGTGACGAGCTTGACCCCCAGGTCGGCGCATTCCTGCACGGCAGGTACTACCGTATCGGTAGGAGACAAGATAAAGACATGCTCGGGCACCTCCGGCAGCGCAGCCAGGCTAGGCCATGCTTTTTCCCCTTGCACCTCGGCACGCTTTGGATTGATCGGATAGATAGTGCCTTGAAAGCCGGACCGGCGCAGAAACTGCAGAGGGCGCCCGCCTGTCTTTTTGACGTCGTCGGAAGCACCGACGAGCGCAATGCTCTTGGGATACAGCAATGCCTGACAGACGGAGGATGCAGGGGTATTGATCGATGACATAACCTTTACTTGTCCAGCTTTACGTTTCTGAATTGTTCGTTCCAGTATGCGTCCTCGGCGATCAGTTCGGCCCTGAACTCTTCGGGGCTATTGCCAATCAGCATCGCACCTTGCGGCCCCAAGACGTCAGAGAACTCTTTGGTCTTTACCGCTTTTTCGAGGACGGCGGCAAGCTTGTCCACGATGGGTTTGGGTGTCCCGGCAGGCGCCAATAGCGCATTCCACGAGTCGGATTTCATCTCAGGAATACCGAGTTCGGCAAAGGTTGGCACATTGGGCAACTCCGGCAAACGCTTCGGCCCGGCGACTGCCAGCGGATGCACAGTGCCCGCCACCAGGGCCGGCATCGCACCCGTTGCAGTCATGAACGCAACGTCGATGTTCCCGGCAATCAAGTCGTTCATGGCGCCAGAGCCGCCACCGTATGGAATATGGGCCATGTCGATCCCGGTCAATGCCTGCAATTTCAGCATTGCCATATGTTGCGTGCCCCCATTGCCTGTCGAACCGTAATTGAGTTTGCCGGGCTCTTTTTTGGCCAACGCTTCGAACTCCTTGTAGTCCTTGACTGGCAGCTTGTTGGTCGCAGCCAGTACACCCGGTGCGGAGGATATCTTCGAAATGGGTTCGAAACTCTTGACGGGATCGAATTTCTGCATCGGGTAGGTGAACTTGTTCATGACCAGGGGCGAGGCCGCGAACAATAATGTATAACCATCCGGCTTCGCAGAGGCCACCGACTCCGAAGCAATATTGCTCGTGGCGCCAGGTTTATTCTCAACCACAAAAGCGCCTTTGAGTTCCTCCTGCAAGGCCTTTGCCACCAAGCGAGCCACCACGTCGGTCGGACCGCCAGGTTGGAATCCGACCACGATTTTGACCGCTCGATTGGGATAGGCATCGTCTTCGGCCCATACGGTGCCTGCCCAACTCATCATGCCAACGGCAGCGACGGTGGCACAAATCAAACTACGCATACTGTCTCCTTCCACTCTCTTGATACTTAGGCTTTGGGCTTGGGCGGACGCTGGGAAAACGATTTCCCGAATACGCCTTCCGCGATGCGGTTTTTGAGCATCTCGATAGAGCCCCCTGCGATCATCCAACCGCGAATGCGGCGCACGCAGTACTCGACCAAGGCCTCTTGGCTAAAGCCCATGCCGCCCATGACCTGCAATGCCTCATTGGCCGCGAACCAGCCCGCTTCGTTGCAGGCCAATTTGGCCATGGCGGTGCTCTGTGCAGACGGCAAACCGTGCTCGCCTTCCAAGGCGGCGCGATACAAGAGCAATTGCGCTTGCTCCAAACGCATCCACATGTCCGCGAATTTCCATTGCAAGCCTTGGAATTCGCACAGCTCGCGGCCAAATTGTTTGCGTGTGAGCGCGTGTTCGCGAGCGATATTGAACGCGTGACGGCCTAGCGCCAGAGAGCGCGAAGCGTTACCCAAGCGTTCCACGTTGAAACCCGAAATCTGCTTCTTGAAACCGCCAGGCCCCAGCAGCACGTTCTTGGCGGGAATACGCGCGTCCTCGAAGTACAGCTGCGACCACTGTTCACCGTTCATGAACGAGGCCGGTTTACCCACCGTAAATCCCGGCGTGCCGCGCTCCACCAGCACCGAGCCGATGCCATCGAGACCCGGGCCAAAGCGTACATAGACCAAAAACAATTCAGCTTCCGGACTGTGGGTAGAGAAAATCTTGCTGCCGTTGATGAGGTAATCGTCGCCATCCTGACGCGCGGACGTCTTCAGCTCTGTCACGGCCGAGCCGGCATCGGGCTCGGTCATTCCAAGCGAAATCAGTTTGCGTGCGCCCAGCAGATCGGGAAGGAACCGTTCTTTCTGCTCTGGGGTCGCGTATTCGACAAAGGTCCGGATGGGGCCGAAATTGCCTGCCTGTACGATGTCGGCGCTCTTGGGGCAGACCAGCGCGACCTCTTGGATCGCCAATACCGCGTGCATGAGCGAGCCGCCCTGGCCACCGTCCTCCTCCGGGAACGCGATACCCAACAGCCCCTGCTCTGCCAGCATCTGGGCAGTTTCCCACGGGTATTCCGGCGAATGCGCGCGCTCCAGTGCGCCTGCGGCCAGGCGATCCTGGGCAAAACGCCGTACCGAGTCGGCAAAAGCCCGGTGTTCCTCGTTTAATTCAAAATCCATCTTTTTACTCCTGCGGTGGATGTGTCGATGGATGAATCATCGCCTGCCTGGCCCGTCGAGAAAACTTCGCATTGCGCCTAGCGCCATGACAAAAAGTCATCGCAAAGATGGCGTTGATATGATCAAAGGGCATGACAACGCGCAAAATAAACAGTGGTGAAATCGCGCCGCAAGATCGACCATAGCGTCTACTGCCGCACACTCAGGAAAGCGATGACTGCACTAGAAACCTTTGCCGCCTTTGGCGCCAGCCTGCGCAACCAGAACCTGACCGAGGATGTCCTGCACCACGCCAAACGCGCTGTCGTGGATTGGTACGCCTCCCTGCTCCCGGGTGCGGTACTGCCGCCCGCGACCCTGTTGGAACAAGCCTATGCAGAAGACATCGGACGGGGACCATCCCGTCTAGCGCTAGGCCAGCCCGCCACCTCTCGCGCCGCGGCGCTCATCAACGGCACCGCCGCGCATACGGCCGAAGTCGACGACATTTTCAAAGACGCGATCTATCACCCTGGCGCGCCGACCATAGCTGCCGCCCTAGCTGCAGCGCAGGAAACGGGCGCAAGCGGCCGCGATTTTCTCCGCGCCGTGGTGGTGGGTTACGAGATTTCTACGCGCATCGGCGCCGCGCTGGGACGGACTCACTACAAGTTCTGGCACAACACCGGGACGGTCGGCACCTTTGGCGCCGCCGCAGCGGCCAGCAGCCTGTATGGCCTGGAATCCCGGCCGTTCACCCACGCGCTGGCCACTGCCGCCACCTTTGCCAGCGGGCTGCAACAGGCCTTTCGAATGGACTCCATGTCCAAGCCGCTGCATTCGGGCCGTGCGGCCGAAGGCGGCCTGGCCGCCGCCCAGATGGCGCGAGCCGGGGTTACCGGTTCGCTGGACGTACTGGATGGCGCCGCAGGCCTGGGGTACGCCATGAGCAACGGCCCGGACTGGCAGCCTTTCCTTGCAACCCTGGGCGAGACCTTCAATATCACGCGCATGACCTTTAAAAATCATGCGTGTTGCGGCCATACGTTCTCGCCCATCGATGCCGCGTTAGTCTTGAAAGACCGGCTTCAGGCCGCGCCGGACGACATCGCGCAGATCGACGTGCACACCTATGCCCCTGCGCTGGACGTGGCCGGAAACCCCGAGCCCCAAACTGCAGCCGAGGCGCGTTTCAGTATCCCCTTTGTTGTCGCCTCTGCCGTGGTGTATGGCAGCGTACGGCTGGCGGCGTTTGATGAAGCGCGTCTGAAAGACCCCGCCCTGCGCCAGCTGATGTCGCGTATCCGCCTGCATGTGGAGCCCACCCTCGATGGTCTGTTTCCAGGTCAGCGTGCTGCGCGGGTGGATATGCGCCTGACCAACGGTACGCAGGACTCCTATCTGCAGCCTCATCGGAAAGGCGATCCGGAACTGCCCCTGAGCGATGCCGATCTGAGCGGCAAGTTCAATGAATTGGTGGCTCCCGTCCTAGGAGAAGAACGTGCCGGCGAGCTGTTGCGCAAGCTGTGGTCGCTGGAACAAGCTGCTCGGCTCGACCTCGACGCAACGCCGCGCTAAATGACTGAGGGAGGCTCAGCTTTGCAGCTGGCCTCCCTCAGTGGCTAACACACTAGATGATGCGATCAGCTTTCCTGGCTGCTGACCTGCGGCGTCGCGCTATTGGCCTTTTTACGAGCCGCGAACAAACGGCCCAGGCCTACCACCAGCAACGCACCGATGACTTCCGCCGCAATCTTGACCGTGCCGGAGATCTCGCCGAAGCGCTCGACCACAACCACATCAGTCACCAGCATGCCACCCGCGATCCAGCCCAGCAAGGCGGCGCCGAACGTGACGACCAGCGGATAACGGTCGATCAGCTTCAGCACCAGCGTGCTGCCCCAGATGATGATGGGTACGCTCACCACCAGACCAAAGATCACCAGGCCGATCTGATGCGACGGGTCAGCCATTTGGGCCGCGCCCGCAATCGCGATCACGTTGTCCAGGCTCATCACAAAGTCAGCCACGATGATGGTCTTGACTGCGGCCCACACGGACGCACTGCCCTGGATGTTGCCGTGGGCGTCTTCCTCGGGAATCAACAGTTTGATACCCACCCACAACAGCAGCAGCGCGCCAATAATCTTCAGGTAAGGAATCGTCAACAGGGTCAACGCAAAAGCGATCAGCACTACGCGCAGGCCAATAGCCCCGGCGGTGCCCCACAAAATGCCCTGCATGCGCTGTTTCGGCGGCAGGTTGCGGCAGGCCAGTGCGATAACCACGGCATTGTCGCCACCCAATAGGATGTCGATAAGAATGATCTGAAACACTGCGGCCCAGCTAAGGGTCTGCAAAAACTCGAGCATGCAATCTCCGTGTTGGTATTAATCGTCAAAGCGTTGTTTTAGCATTTCTTACAGCAACCTGAACATAACCTGACGACGTTTCTTACAAAAAACTTAAATTTTCGTAACTTGTATGATCGATATTCGTCATTTACCCTGTGCGGAACAGGCAGCTGTTCTGTCACCATTTTTCGCAGTCTGACTGTCCTCGGCAAAAATATCGGGGCTTTTCGTTAAGTGAATTCGTTGATGAATACCGGGAAAGACACTGTAGGCATGATCGGCGTAGGCCTCATGGGCCACGGCATTGCCAGCAATATCATCAAACATGGCTACCCCTTGGTACTGCTGGATCACCCTGGCAACCAGCCGGTCGACCAGTTGCTGGCCGCCGGCGCGGCCAAAGTCGCCAGCCCTGCACAGGTCGCCCGGCAATCCAACGTAGTCATCCTCTGCGTCACTGGCACGCCGCAGATCGAAGATGTCTTGTTCAGTCCCGATGGCCTGCTCCAAGGCCTGCGGCCCGGCACCATCGTAATTGATTGCTCCACAGCCATCCCATCGTCGACCGAGCGCATCGCCCAAGCCGTCACCGAGGCTGGCGGCCTGTTCCTGGATGCGCCCATGACCCGCACGCCCAAAGAGGCGGCCGAAGGCCGGCTGAATCTGCTGGTGGGCGGTGACCCCGCCCTGTTCGACCGGTGCCTGCCGCTACTGCGCTGCTATGCCGAGAACATCACCCACGTCGGTGCGATCGGTGCCGGCCACCGCATGAAACTGATCCATAACTATGTCTCGCTGGGCTGCGCCGCCGTCATCGCAGAGGCTGCCGCCTGCGCCCAACGCGCCGGCATCGATGCCTCCGTCCTGATCGACGTCCTGGCCAAAGGCGGCGGCGCCGGGGTCGCACTCGAGCGCCTGCGCCCCTTTATCGAATCCGGTGACGATTCCGGCATGCGTTTTTCCTTGTCCAATGCGTATAAGGACCTGGGTTACTACACCACCATGGCCGAGGAAACGGGAGCCGCCCATGGCGCGGCTGACGCCATCGAACAGCTCTTCAAACAAGGTGCGAACGACGCTGCGCCGCAAACTACCCTGCCGCATCTGGTGGCACTGCTGGCCACAGGAAAACCGTAGTAGCGCCGCCATCGCAAAGGGGTGCCCCACTCGACGCCAGGGGCATCCCTCAAAAACAAGCCTGCCTGCGGCACAATGGCGCTTTTCCGATGACGGTATTGGATGGGCGTCGCGCGATGAATCGTTTCTTGAAATTTTCCTTGGTTGGCTTGCTCAGCGCCGTGATGCTGGCGGGCGCTCAGGCGGCGCAGGACAAGCCTCTGCGCATCGGGGTGATTCCCAGCGTAGCCAATCAAGCGACCGAGATCGCCATCGCCGAAGCCGCCAAACAAGGCATCGAGGTCAAGCTGGTCGAATTCAGCGACTGGGTCATGCCGAATACCGGCGTTGCCGAGGGTGCGCTGGACGCCAATTTCTTTCAGCACGCGCCGTTCCTGCAACTATTCAATCAGAGCCGCGGCACAAAACTGACGCCGATCGCCTATGGATATTCGACCACGATCGGCCTGTTTTCAAAGAAGCTCAAGCGCGGCGACCCTATTCCCCAAGGCGCAAAGATCGCCATCCCGAATGACCCGGTCAACACGGGCCGGGCGTTGCTGCTATTGCAATCGATGGGCCTGATCAGCTTGCGTCCCGGTACGGATCACCAGGCCTCGTTGCAGGATATCGTCGCGAACCCGAAGCAATTGAACTTCATTCAAGTCGAGGGTTCGCAATCCGCGCGCACGTTTGATGACGTGACCGCCTCGGTCACCTACACCACATTTGCCAAGCACGCCGGCATCGACGAAAAAGACGGCTTGGCATTCGACAACACGGATGCGGACAACGTGCGCCGCTATGCCATTCGCTGGGTGACCACGCCTGAGCATGCACAAGATCCGCGGCTGCTGCAGTTCATCAAGATCTATCAGCAATCGCCCGAGGTAAAAGCCAAGCTGCGCCAGCTATACGGTGATTTGATCGATTTTCCGTGGTAGAGCGTTGCACGAACCATGGCAGCCCTTAATTGGGCAATGCCAGCAGTTCGCCCATGCGCACCGGACCACGTACCGAGGGTGTGTCCGTCCAGCGTACGCGATTGGGCCCAAATAGGACAATCACGGTAGACCCCAGCAGGAAACGCCCCATCTCCGCCCCTTTGGCCAAGTGGATCGGCGTACGGGCGGACTCGTCGTAGCGCACTGAACGTACTTTGCGCTTGTGCGGGGTCACCAACCCGGCCCAGACCGTTTCGATCGACGCGACGATCATCGCGCCTACCAGCACCATGGCCATCGGGCCATATTCCGTGTCGAATAAACAGACCACCCGCTCATTACGCGCAAACAACTCAGGCACGTGGCTGGCAGTCAGGGGATTGACCGAAAACAGTCGCCCCGGCACATGCACCATCTCGCGCAAGGTACCGTCGCACGGCATATGCACGCGGTGATAATCGCGCGGCGACAGATACACCGTCGCGAAATCACCGCCCATGAATTCCGCCGCGCGGGCCGAATCGCCGCCCAGCAATGCAGTCAGACTGTAGGAATGTCCCTTGGCCTGAAAAATACGGCCATGTTCAATACGTCCCAGCTGACTGATCGCACCGTCGGCCGGACACAGAATGCTGTGCGGCTCGGCGTCCAACGGACGGGCATCGGGCTTTAACGCGCGCGTAAAGAACTGATTGAACGTGTCGTACGCCAGCGGATCCTCGACCAGCGCCTCGGTCATATCCACCCCATAGCGACGCACGAAACGCGAGATCATCCAGTTTTTGACCGCAGGCGTGCGGCAATCGGAGGCCAAGCCCATCAGACGCGACACCAAATGGTGCGGTGCAGCGTATTGGCTAGCGAGGAAGATCTGGTCTTTAAAGTGCATGGAATCCGGTGAAAACAACGTGGCGCGACCGCAGAGGCGGCTTCGGGCTACGGATGTTACTTGTTATAGACGTGTAGCGCCAGCGAGGGGGGCGATTCGATTGGTTTCGCCCGTGTTGACTTCAGCAGATAATAAGGGTCAACGCAATCGTGGCAACCGCTGACGCGCTATGCGGATGTTGTAGGGGACTCCCGTCATTCTGCATAGGTGGTAGATCGCAACATCATGTTGTTCGTTGCCCCAAACTACGAGGCCTGCTCTGTGCTGATATCCAATCCGCCCCCTGCCGTCCGTGCACTGACAATGATCGGCGTGCCCACCGATATCGGCGCAGGCTCGCGCGGAGCCTCCATGGGGCCAGAGGCACTGCGTGTAGCGGGGCTCGGTCCTGCCTTACAGGCATTGGGATACGACGTGGAAGATGCCGGCAATTTGATTGGCCCTGCGAATCCCATGCTGCCGCCGGACAATGGCTATCGGCATCTGACAGAGGTGATTGCTTGGAATCAAACCCTGCACGACGCGGTCTACGCCGAACTGCAGCGCAGCCGGCTGCCTATCACGCTGGGCGGCGATCATTGCCTTGGCATGGGCTCCATCAGTGCAGTCGCCCGGCACTGCCATCACGCTGGCAAACCGCTGCGCGTGCTGTGGCTGGACGCACATACCGACTTCAACACCCAGGCGCTGACGCCTTCTGGCAATCTGCACGGCATGCCTGTGGCGTGCCTGTGCGGCCAAGGGCCAGAGCCATTGACCACTCTCTCCGGCCAAAATCCGGCGCTGCATCCCGAATGGATCCGCCAAATCGGCATACGCAGCGTGGACGACGGAGAGAAAAACCTGATCGCCGACGCCGGCATCGAAGTCTATGACATGCGCACCATCGACGAGATCGGTATGCGATCCGTCATGGAGGCCGCGTTAGCGGATCTCACACCTCATACCCACTTGCACGTCAGCTTCGACGTAGATTTTCTCGACCCCGAAATTGCACCTGCCGTTGCCACCAGCATTCCCGGGGGCCCCACCTATCGCGAAGCACAACTGTGCATGGAGATGATTGCCGACACCGGATGCCTGGGATCGCTGGACATTGTCGAACTCAACCCAGCGCTGGACATCCGCAATAAAACTGCGATGCTGGCAACCGAACTGGTGCAAAGCCTGTTCGGCAAATCCACGCTGATCCGGCGCACCGCCCAATCGCGTGTGTAATGTCCGGCCGCCGCCCCTCAATAATGCCCGCTTGCCGCCACGCAAAAAATGGTTGGCACACCTGCCGGCGTAATCCGGCCATTCGCGTGGATAATGCAGGCCTGTTGCACCTTCGCTTGATCAAAAGGATATGCCCGTGACCGAACGCCAACTCATCATCCTCGCCGCCCTGAACATGATCGCCGCTGTCGGCGCCGGCGCATTTGGCGCCCATGGCCTCAAACAAATGATCAGCGCCGACCTGCTTGCCGTCTGGCAAACCGGTGTCCTGTATCACCTGATCCATGCGCTGGGCTTGTTCGTGGTTGCGTTGCTAGCCGCCCATTTCGGCTCCAGCCTGTTCTCGACCGCCGGGATTCTCATGTTTGCCGGCATCGTCCTATTCAGCGGCAGCCTGTATCTGTTGGCGCTCACCGGTGCGCGCTGGCTGGGCCCGATCACGCCGATAGGCGGCGTGGCCTTTCTGGCCGCATGGGCCTTGGTAGCGTGGGCTGCATGGCGTTCGGCTTAAGAGCCTGCGCCCGACGGCGCCACCCGCAATAGCTTGCCATCGCCCGCATCCGTCAACACATAGACATAGCCGTCGGGTCCCTGCCGCACATCACGGATGCGGGCGCTCAAATCGTCCAGCAGGCGTTCCTCGCTGATGATTTTGCCGTCTTTGAACTGCAGGCGAATCAACGCCTGCGCGCCCAATGCACCAATGAATAGCGAGTCCTTCCACGCAGGAAAACGATCCGCCGTATAAAACGCCATGCCGCTGATCGCGGGCGATTTCTTCCACCAATACAGCGGCCCCTGTCCGCCGTCGAGCGTTTTACCCTTGGCTTCCGGTATCGCGAATCCCGAATAATTGATCCCGTACGTCGCCAACGGCCAGCCGTAGTTTTGACCGGGCTTGATGATATTGATCTCATCACCGCCGCGCGGACCGTGCTCGTGTTCCCACAACTCGCCCGTCCACGGATTCAGCGCCATCCCCTGCGGATTACGCATCCCATACGTCCAGATCTCGGGACGCACATTCGCGCGGCCCACGAACGGATTGTCCTTGGGAATCGAGCCGTCGGCGGCAATCCGCACGATCTTGCCTTGCAGCTTGTCCAGATCCTGCGCCGTAGGACGCTGGTTGTTCTCGCCCAAAGCAATAAACAACAAACCGTCGCCACCAAACACCAAACGACCGCCGAAATGCTGCCCCGTAGAAAGCTTCGGCTGTTGGCGGAAAATAACCTGGAAGTCCTCCAGGCTGCGCGCGTCCTTGGCCAGACGGCCACGCCCGACAGCCGTGCCTGCCTTGCCATCCTCGCCCGCTTCGGCATAAGACAAATACACTAAACGGTCATTGCCAAAGTCGGGCGACAAGACCACATCCAGCAAACCACCCTGCCCCGACGCATACACCTTGGGAATCCCCTGCAAGGGCTCGGACAGCACCCCCTGCGCATTCACAACGCGCAACCGGCCAGCGCGCTCTGTCACCAGCATGCCGCCGTCCGGCAAAAACGCCAACCCCCACGGATGCTCCAGGCCCTCGACCACAGTCGTTACCTGGGCCTTGCCCTCGGTAAAAGCAGGCGCCTCGATCGACACATGAGTTTGTGCTTGCGCCGGCGACACAGCAGGGACAGTCGCCCAGAACGTCGCAGTCAACACGGCAGCGGCCAAGGCAGCGGACCTTGCGGGCAGCAACGGCACAGTACGCAGGGGAGTTTTCGGGAAGAAACGGCAGTACGAATCCGGCATAGGGTCTCTCGATGAATCGGGTGGAGGGAGGATGTCAGACTGGCGTACCATAGCAAGCACGAATGGCAATTTGAATATGCCATGTCGTTCTAATGGAGAACAGCACACCATGAAACTGTACTACATGCCCGGCGCCTGCTCGCTAGCTGCCCACATTGTCCTCGAATGGGTCGGCAAGCCGTACGAGACACAGGCCATTGCGCGCGACGCGCTGAAACAGCCCGAATTCCTGAGCATCAACCCCATGGGCGCCGTGCCCGTCCTCACCGACGGCGATTACACGCTGACCCAGAATGCCTCCATCCTGGAATACCTGGCCGAGCAAGCCCCGCAGCTGAACCTGCTGGGCGACGGTACCGCCCAATCCCGCGCAGAAGTCCGCCGCTGGCTCGGATTCATCAACTCCGACCTGCACCGCACCTTCTCGCTGGTCTTCGGCCCGCAGCGCTTCGTCGCCAGCGAAGCCGCGCAAAAAGAGCTCAGCACCTCCGCCGCCGCCATCCTGCGTAACCTGTTTACCATCCTGAACGCCCAACTCGCGGACAAGCCCTACCTGGCAGGCAAGGCCCCTACCATCGCCGACCCCTACCTCTACGTCGTCCTGCGCTGGGCCAAGGCCAAAAACATCGACCTATCCGGCCTGAACAACCTGACGGAATTCTCGAGCCGCATGGACGCCGACAAAGGCGTGCAAGCCGCGCTAAAAGCCGAAGGTCTGTAAACGACGACGCGATCCATCATTGCGGCAATATACGGGCGAATAGCTTGCGCGCCGGAATGACAAAAGCTTCGGTGATGGCCAGTCCCCTGGCCTTCAACGCCTGATAAAACGGCTTGAAGACCGAGCTGCGGCTGGCCACGACAAACGGCTCAATAGCCCCTGCTCTGTCACCAAGAACGCCAAAATCCCCCTCAAGCTAGAATCAGGCCATTCCCCGTGCCACATCGCATCAGCGTTACGACACCACATGCCTGCCATCCTCACCCGCCGCCTCTGGCGTGCTCTGCTGCTAGCCACCTGCACCCTGCTCGCCGCCTGCGGAGATCGAGCCGTCAACTGGACCCTCTACGACGTCAAAGGCCACCTGCCAGACCTGCAATTTCAATTGCCTGGCGCAGGCGGGAAAACTGTCTCCAGCGAAGACCTGAAAGGCAAAACCGTCATGCTGTTTTTCGGCTACGCCAGTTGCCCCGACATCTGTCCCACCACCATGGCGCAACTTACCGCCGTCCTCGAACAACTTGGCGACGACGCCCAAAACGTACGTATTCTGTTCGTCAGCGTTGACCCCCACCGCGACACACCCGACAAACTGCAGGCCTACGTCGATGCCTTCAACAAGCAGGCCATCGGCGTCACCGGCACCGAAAAACAGATCGCCGATCTCGCCCGTCGTTATCGCGTCGCCTATCAAATCGAAAAACCGCGGCCGGGAGATTCCGCCGAAATCTACGACGTCAGGCATAGCCGCGGCGTCTATATATTCGACAACACCGGCAAAGCCCGCCTGCTCGCTTCAGACACCGAGAGCACCGCTGACATCGTCAAGGACATGCGACAGTTAGTCGAACTGACTCGCTGAGGCGCTCAGCCCTCCATAGACCGCAAATCCAGCGGCCGGTTGTCGATGATGGCCTCCATACTGAAAAACCCGGTCACCGTCGCCAGCTCAAACCCCGTAATCAGCCGCTGATAAAAACGGTCGTACCCCGCCATGCCCCGGCAGACCACCTTGATCAAATAATCCCAGTCGCCCCCGATGCGATAAAACTCGGTCACCTCGGGCAACTGATCCACGTGCTGACGAAACGCATCGGCCCAATCCTTGGAATGGCGGCTCGTCCGTATCATCACGAACACCGTCAGGTCGAAGCCCAATTCGACCACATTCACCTGCGCACGCGTGCCGCGAATGATGCCGCAGCTGTGCAAACGCTGCAGCCGTCTCCAACACGCGTTTTGCGACAACCCCACACGATCCGCCAGCTCGCGCTGCGACAGCGCGCCGTCCCTTTGCAGGCAAGAGACGATAGCCATATCAAATTTATCTATTTTTTCCATAAATCAGATCATACGACCCAAAATTTGAGATTTTTCGGAAAATTTAGGTGATGTTTCAATTTTCCTTCCATCGTATGATATTTGGACACCTTCGGCATGACCACAAAGACGGCATAGATGGATACCCACACAGTCGCAACACCCGCCACGCTGGGCCTGTTGCAGCAATTTCAAGCAGACCTCAACACCGGCGACGCCATCGCCAGCCTGGCTGACGGGCTTATCGGCCAGGACGCAATCGTCCAAGGCCCC
>Ga0182743_1003135_pt1 | contig 13617 bp, 11 predicted proteins | sample eDN3rd30CKraftOP_FD_128522 | JGI IMG/M metagenome (GOLD analysis project Ga0182743, IMG submission 128522) | Enriched Organic Plus compost microbial communities from Emeryville, California, USA - eDNA 3rd pass 30_C Kraft OP (version 2) (version 2) ... | reverse complement strand
CATTGTACTGGGGTACGGCACCGTCATTATACTTCAGCATATAGCTGAAATATGGAGAGGCCGTATTTACCGTCCAGCCTCTCTCGTTGTAGGCATAGGAGGTACTGCTGTGGAAACCGCTGCTCAGGGCATCCCCTCCTACCGATTTGGTCTTCAGCTGGCCGATCTCGTTGTATTCGTTCTTCAACAAGGTGACCGTATCCTGATCGTTGATCCTGTGCCTGACAGTCAGCAGTCTGCCCACATGGTCGTAGTCATTTGTCGTCAGTACCGTGGTCACATCTCCGGTTGGTGAGGCCCTGTGTTCCCGCTTGCTGGTCAGCAGTTCGCCGACAAAGCTATAGGTATTGGTCATATAGTCTGGATAAAACACAGCAAGCTGACCCCTATTCCCCAAATTTAAAGTGACCCAATACAACGCTACAAATCAATCAAATAGGGGTGTCAAACAATTTGGCAGAGAGGGGAGAATAAAAAGGATTCTCCAATTATAGGAATAAACATCTTTTAAATTTCCATTATCCTCCAATATGCAACAAATGTAGTTACAACATATAAAAAAAAGATTATACTCGTAATAAATCGTCTATCGGGCGTGGTATTCTTTTGGTAACTATATACGATATTTATGTATCGCTTTTTCCGCAAGAAATATAAACTATTAATACCTAGCAATAAAGCTAAACCAAGGAATATATCCAACCACAAGGTGGTAGTAAGTGGTAGCTCTGCAAAAAAGCTTACTAACGTGATTACATTAAAGCTCTCCAGAAAAGACAAGAGCAACACACTGTCGAACGCCGGATCCTTGAAAAAAGTACCTGCAACATTTTTCTTTAAATAGACACAATGTTGAAACATGTGATAATAAATAATGCTATAAAAGTTCATTCAACATTCTGGTTAGGCTGTCACCAGTTAAAATTTCTTTTTTCAATTTGAGGAGTTCTGTATCTAGGGAATCTATTGATAAAGCGTTATTGATGTATTGTAAGGCTAATGTATCATTAAACTGCGAACGAGAATTCAAAGATAGATTGTGATAGGTATCTTTTAACCGATACCCTAGTTCAATGGATTTTAAATAATCTTCTGTAGAGCCTTCGAAATCAAAAAGCTGAGCTTTTGAATATCCTCGCATAAAAAAATATTCACCTTTTGGTATGGTATCTAATATGGTCAACCTGTCTAATATTTCAATCGTAGCTTTGTAATCGTCCATTTCATACGAAAGTAGTGCTTCTTGTTTAAGATGATCTAGACGTTTCGCACCATCTTGCGTATTTGTTAAACATCCGTGCAACAAACATATCATCAAACAGATTACTAAAACATTCTTCATGTTATTTATTTTGTTTTAAGTTATTAGTAGCCTGTATCATTATTCGCATATCCTGAGCAGCTTTTTCTTTAAATCTCTCGTCACCAGTTATCCTATACATATTAACATTCCTGTGATAACTTTTTAGCGCTGCTCTTCCCATATCTGTCTGGTTTTTTTCAGACAATCCCACATCTATCATAACTTTCACTGCAGTCATCTCCAATCCAAACAAATATTCCGCTGCAACCATTGTTCCAAGTCCAATATCTCTTTTTTCAATTGCCTCCGCAGCATCATTAAGAGTAGAAAGTTTATTAAAAGTCCTTATAGCTTTATTAGGTCTAATCTCCTCAATTATTCCGAATGCATCTCCAACATCTAAAAGACCAGACTTCTTTATGTTGTTTAAACTACGATCTTCAGTCTTTATATCTATACCTTTCACACCGTCTTGAACTGCTACTAGTTTGCCTGAACCTTTCTTCTTCTTAGGATCATCCTGCTCATCCTCCTCTTCCCATCTGTCTTGGTTATCACTACTGCTCCTCTCTGCAAGGAATGACTGCTTAAATACGCCGAAAGCATATTGTGCCGCTGCTCCTGTGAATTCTACAGAGCTTCTTCCATCCGGATCGATAAAACGTATCGGATTATTCAAGCCATAGGTATAGGGTGACCACCTTCTACTGTTCTCCGCCAGCGGATCCACCACGTTCCACCTGCCGATCTCCGCATCGTAGAACCTAGCACCGTAATCGTACTGCCCTCCAAGCTCGCCCTGGAGTTCCTTGCCATTATAAAGATAGGTATTGTCGCCCGCAGATACAACATATTGTTTGCCGAACGGGTAGTAGTCGTCCGACTGCAGTACCTCGACCTGGTTGGTGACGGGATTGCGGTAGACCGTAGCCCGTACATTGCCCAGATGGTCAGTCAGATTATAACGGTAGGTATACGTATTGTCGGATGTATTGCGGTAGGCAATACCCTCGCCCGTATGGATAATGTCAATGGAGCCGGTACCGTTATATTCTATACCGCCCACATAATCCCTGTTACCTCCCTGACTGGAATACTTCCGAAGTTTCGTACCCAGAGCATCGTACAGGTAACCCACATTGACCGTGCCGTTCCATGCGCTGTCCGGCAGGTTCAGGTGGTTGTAGCTGAAGTTCATGCCCGTGCGGTCCCGGGTCGCATTGCCGTTGCCATCGTAAGTATAGTCCTGTGTCGTATTTATCTCCCCGGTCAGGCTTTTCAGCCTGTTTCCCGTATACGTGTAGCTCGTCCCCGTAGTATGGTTATCACGCTTGAGATTGACAATATTGCCCATATCGTCATAGCTGAGTTCTTCACGCATGTCTCCTGTCGTACTGTTGCCGTCCGTCAATCTGTTCAATCTGTCGTACGCATAGGTAAAGTATTTGGCAGGCTGTCCACCTCGTTCCCAGTGCTGCTCCGAGATATTGCCGTTGTACTGGGGCGCTGCTCCTTCAGTTGGGCTATTATAGTTCAGTCCATAGCTGAAGTTCGTAGCATCTGCCGAGGTCAGCCAGCCACGCGCGTTGTAGGCATAGGTTATTGTATCATGAAAAGCTGTTCCTGCCTCATTGCCGCCCAGGTATTTCCTGACCAGCTGACCGATCTCGTTGTATTCGTTCCTGGCCAGGATCACCGTATCCTGACCGTTGATCTTTTGCTTAACCGCAAGCAGCCGTCCTACATGGTCGTATTCGTTCTTCGTGAAGATAACCGTACTGTCTCCTGATACTTTATGTACCCTTCTGCTCGTGAGCAGCTCTCCCACAAAGCTATAGGTATTGGTCACATAATCCGTACCGCCAAGATGATTCTGCAATGCAGACTGGATCAGCCTGGCACGGTCATCATAGTAGCTGGCAGTCAGCAAGGGAGATGTACCATCGTCCTTGTACACCTTGGTACCTGTGACCAGTGTCTTGGTCCTGCTGCTCGCTGTTATGTCTTTGGAGCCCAGTCTATAACTGCCTTCAAAACCATAATCGTCATAGTAATTGACAACAAGGGGCTGTAATGCCGTAGTCGGAAAGGCCACGTTGCTATAGGTGCTGTCCACACGCTGCTCCCAATATTCCGCCTGGCTGCTCCAATAGCTGTCCAAGGCGGACTGATAGAATGTCCAAAATAAATCTTTAGTCCATTCGATAAGTGAAACTCAATACTCCTTCCAGTTGAACTATTGTTGCTGCTTATCACAACAGACGAAAACTCTTGTATAAAAAATTGTTCTCTATTCTGTAAATCTCTATTCGTTGTAAAAATCAAATAAACAATTATCAAAATGATAGGTACTCCTGCAATTATGATTTTTAAAAATATTGGCATTTTCTTGTTATCAAGATCTTTCATTATGAATGGCTGTTAATGAAGTTCATTAAAATTATTTATTGACCATAATTCATACTCTTCATTGGACGTCTTTCTATATATAAGATATTCATACGTACCATTTCTTTTTTTTATAAGATCTCCAACTTTTATTTTGTTTTCTATCGGTGGGGAAAAGTATAATTTGAACCCATTATCAAGGCGAAACTCTACAGTTCGTCCATAATATGATTGGAATGACACTACCTTAGACTCAAAACTGCTCTCAAAAAAAAATTTACTATATCTTTTCCCCTCAATCTGATGAACAGCAAACCAGATGAGAAAAACTAAGACAGGAACGATTCCGATTATTATTTTTAAGAACATTTGCATTTTCTTGCCATCGAGATTTTTCATTTGAATATTCTTTTTTGATCTCATTACCATAATTTTCCATATCCCGGTGTATATTGATACTGCCCTCCGACAAAAGCTCCGTAGCCTATACCAATCCCGCCATTTACGTTAATAAACCCTGTAGTATTGGTAACTGGCGAATAAGATCCTCCGACCGATGCACTGCCGATATAGCCTCCTGTAGCCATTGCTCCAAAGGTATGCCCAGTTAACATATCGGCTGAAATATTTCGGGGATCACCTGTGTACCAACTTAACCCTAAGTTGACACTGCCTGAAAATGAGGTTCCTCCACCCGCATATAAATTAAACATTGGGGTCATATAGAGCCCAGGAACCCCAGGTTTACCTCTAGTCAAAATAGTGAATGCAAATGGTTCTATTCCGAAGCCGCCTATTAATTGGGTAAAATCACCCCCAATTGAAATGTTTATTTTATCTGGAACTATAGCTCTCATTAGAGGGCTGTTCCAGATATCCTTACTTCCCTCGTTTTCTTGCGACAACTCCCTAAACGGCCCGGTGCTACTGCTCTTAGTTACCGGAGGCGGCATTAGAGGACGAAGGCCAAGTCCTTCAACAGGATCCTTACCATCACCTTCCGATCCATCATATGGCCAAATATCATAACTGCTCCATCCACCATTATTAGGTGGGGGGATATCAATCGGATCCATCTCAACAATATCCTTGTCAGGATTAAAATTACCCCATTCGTCCTTCAGGTTATTTGCATTGACGGTATCCAATCCCCAGGGGTCTATGAAATTAATCGGATTATTCAACACATAATTATATCCTGTCAAATTATGGTGCATCTCAGCTAATGGATCCACTACATTCCACCGTCCGATCTCCGCGTCATACAGCCTCGCGCCGTAATCGTACTGATTACCACCTCCCAGTTCATCCTGCTTCTCTTTACCGTTATAAAGATACTTATTTTCTATGCCGGATAAAAATCTTTGGTATTGCTTTCCGAATGGATAGTAATCATCTTGCTGCAATACATCCACTGTTTCTGTTGCGGGATTGTATGTTAAGGTGGTTCGTACGTTGCCCAGATGATCGGTTAGATTATACCGATATTTGAATACTCCTCCATTGTTATAGGCCACTCCCTCACCCGTATGGATCAGTTCGATATTGCTTCCACTATATTCGATCCCTCCCACATAGTCCCGATTGCCCCCCTGACTGGAGTGCTTGCGCAGCTTTGTACCCAGGGCATCGTACAGATAACCTACATGGACCGTACTGTTCCAGGCACTGTCCGGCAGGTTCAGATGGTTGTACGTGAACGTCATCCCTGTGCGGTCGGTTGTCGCATTGCCGTTGCCATCGTAACCGTAGTCCTGCGCGGTCGTGATAGCTCCCGACAGGCTCTTCAACCTGTTGCCTGTGTAGCTGTAGGTCGTACCTGTAGTATGGTTGTCCCGCTTGAGATTCGTGATATTGCCCATATCGTCATATTCCAGCTGCTCCCGCATATCACCGTTGACACTGTTGCCATCTGTCAACCGGTTCAGCTTGTCATAGTTGTAGGTGAAATACTTGGCAGGCTGCCTATGCTGTGTCCAATGCTGCTCGGAGATATTGCCATTGTACTGTGCTGTGGCTCCCTCCGTCGGGGCGTTATAGCGCAGACCGTAGCTGAAATGTGTGGCATTTGCTCCTATTACCCAGCCTCGCTCATTGTAGGCATAGCTTACCGTATCATGGAACACCGTACCCTCGTGGTTCCCACCGATCAGCTTCCTGATCAACTGTCCTATTTCGTTGTACTCATTTTTAGATAGGATCACCGTGTCCTGATCGTTGATACTATGCCTGACCGATAGCAGCCTGCCTACATGGTCGTATTTGTTTTTTGTAAAGATGGCCGTGCTATCACCATTGACCTTATGTACTCGCCTGCTTGTGAGTAGCTCACCCACAAAACCGTACGTATTGGTCACATAATCTGTACCACCTAAGTGGTTTTGGGATACAAACTGGGTTAGTCTTCTCTTGTCGTTATAGTAGTTGGCAGTCAGTAGCGGCACTGTGCCATCGTCTTTGCTGACCTCTATGCCAGTAAGCAAGCCCTTGACTTTGGCCGTGCTATCCAGACCGGCAGAGGCAGCAAATACGTTTGATGTCTTGAAACCATAATCGTCATAATAGTTCACGGTTAGTACTGCCTTGGTAGAAGAAGCACGTGGGTAGCTTCTGTTGTCATAAGAAACTGCATTATGGCTTCTCGTTTCCCATAGTGCTATTGATGCATTGACCTCTTCTGCATCCAGCGTATCCTGCAGCGCAGATCGGGAAAGAGCCTTACGGAAAAGACCTGTTTCGGTCACTCTGCCAAGAACATCATATTTCATGTAGCGCCATTCTGGAAGGGGTTTTGCACGCTGCACAGAATCCTGTACCAGCACAGGCTGATCGTTCTTGTTGTACACGATCCATTCCCAACCTTTGCCTGGTAATTTCTTCTCGACAACCCTCCTCCTGGCATCATAGCGGTAGGCATAGATAAATTCATTAAAAATATTGTTGCCATCTGTAAGCGTAGCTGTCGTATACCCCGGAGGAATCACATACAGGAGTCTCCCGAAATAGTCGTACACATAATAGGTGTCCAGGCTACCTGTCTCGTCTTTCCACACTCGTTTGAGGACTATCTTGTTCTCAAAATTCTTGTATTCTTCCACTGTACCAGCCCTACCCGTTGTATCTGTCCAGTTCTCATTCTTTACTACGGTCTTGTACAACGTACCGGGCAGGTAATATTGCGTACCATCGGCACCCGTCGATGTGACATGCCAAAGCCGTACCTCATCTGTCCTGTTAGTGCCATAATCCAATTTGACGGTATGGCCGGAATTGTCAACAGCTGAATTGTAAGGTTGCCAATCAGCACCTGGTGTTCCCTGTTGCTCTACACGGTTCAAGGAACTATTCTCGAAGACTGTCTCCGCGTAGGGATACGGTGTACGCACGATTTCGGTGATGGAGGGATTGTTATAAAAGTCATGAACATCGGTAAGAACTGCTATTTTATAGTTTCCGTTGGCTATACCGTCTGATGCATAGGGAAGGTATTTCCTGAATTCCCTACCAATACTATCATACTCTATATGCTGTACGATGTCTTTTCCCATCGGACTAGTCTGCCATTGTATAGTCTGCATCGGACGGCCAAAACCATCAAAATAATCTATCTCTATTTTGACCTTGTCCTTATTCGCAGCTAAGATATTTAGAGCTGCTTCATCACTAGTCTCTATGGACGGCATATACTTGAGAATATAATTTTTGTCTCGCTCAAAACGCGGTATAGGCCCCATGGTAATTTGTGTCGTAATATATCCCATGAATCCAGCTGCACCTTCCGACACTACATAATAAATCCCCGGTTCTACGATCTGTCTGATAGACGCCCTGTAGTTTGGACAAAAAGGATCCTGACCTGTATTATCGGCTATCATATTTCCCAGTGAATCCAATAGATACATATTTGTTTCGATCTCCGAAGCGCAATGAGAGAGTGTAAGCATCCCCCGATGGCTCACCATAAATTTATAGTAAATATCATCACCTGGTTCTCCGACATTGTCACCATACCCAATATCCAATGCATTATGCACGGTATGGCTATAAGGAGGCGTATCAACATCGACAACACCAACATAAATCGGTTTGGACATATTCGTGCCATCCCGATCATCTATTGCAATCCGAAGACTGACGTCTCCCCAATCTTCGAATGTCGGAGCCGCACTTTCTACAACGGCATAGTATGTTCCGGGGTACAACTTGACACGCAACGAAGCCCGTTCGTCGCTACAAATGGGGCCATGATTATCGTTATCTTCAATTATATTGCCAACAGAATCCAAGAGCATCAGGTATGTATCAAAGTTAGAGTTGCAGGTAGATATAGCAACATCAGAGTGGTAAGGAACCTTGAACTTGTAAAAAATATCGTCTCCCATATTTCCGATATTGTTACCGAAATCGTTGACAGGATCCAGAGACTGACTGTCGCTATAAGGTTGTTCCGGATCAAGGACCCCTACTTCAATAGGGACAGACATATTCTTTCCTCTCTGCACGTACACGGAAATACTTGTTGTTATATCTCCGAAAGGGCCATAATCACTACCCTCCGAAACGATGTAATATGTACCTGCATCCAATGGATACTGCATCGAGGGCAGTTCCCACGCGTAATTTGGATCATACCAGTTGCTCGCATCTATAAAATACCCGTCACTATCCAATATATAGAACCGTGATGCAAATATAGTGGAAGCAACATGCGATATATCTAAAACATACGCTGAATCAATACTGAATTTGAGTAACCTCCAACACCGCCCGGGTGCAGAGTATTCCAAAACGAACTTCCAATAGTGTGTTGTGTTTTCGGAACTAACTGCATTACCCCAGTATTTATATCGTGATGCCATACCCAATTAGTCGGGGACTTTCCTAATATAGTTCCCGTTGATGAACGTGGTATTGAAATTCCCAACTTAGACATTGAACTTGAAAAAGCTGCGTCAGAAGCCATTGCGTTACTTAAAGAAGTATTGGCGGCTTTAAAATGTGCGCCCCTATAAACTCCCGGATATAGGTTGCTTGCCAACTTAGTTTCAAAAGCAACCGAATATTGAGCACCTGTACCTACCCCCTTAGCGGCAATTTTATTTTATATCATTGTCAAATTTTATAAATTTTTCTCCTATTGAATAATCTAACTCCAAACTGTCAATAATCGTATGAGACAGTAGTCCTTTTTGATACAATCTATTTTCAAATGAATACTGATTGAGCAACTCTAAAAGTCTCATTAAGGATATTCTATCTTGTTCAGAAATGTATGTTGTCGCTAAACTAACTTTTATTAGATTGACCAAATCAGCTTTTCTTTCATCAAATATTTCTCTATTCATTTTACTTAATTAGGTTATTCAAATTATTAATGTACATCTGGTAGCTTCCTCCACCATATATTCCTCCTTGAGAAGCCGCTCGACCAAAGATGTAAGTACTTCCTGGTGCAATCTGAAATTGAGATATTCCAGACATACTATTCCAACTTGGCGGAAGTGCTAAGCCTGCTCTATTGGTATAGTTTGTAAAAGTAGGAAATAAATACCTTCCATTTTGATTTGCAGCGCCACCATAAAATCTCAATCCAAACGTTGCATTATCAGCAGTACGTAAAGAGATTGTACCTACTTCAAAACTTTCCAGAATTTGTTTCCGATAAGCTCTTGGTACTCCTTGTGCTTGAAGGTAATTAGAGGCAGCCCGCACACCATCGTAAGCACCTGCTCCCCCCTTAGCGGCTTCATTTGAGAAAGCCGAAATCATATTGTCAGCTTGATGTACAACCGTCTTCGCCGCCTCTTTCCTCATGTAATTTGCTACAAACTCTCCGCCTTTCCTGAGATAAGGACTTGCTTTACTACCGGCATATCCTGCGACGCCTCCAACAGCTCCATCGATGGCAGTCTTTTGCAGCGAAACTGAACCGCTTTCCATAAACTGTGCAGCAGCGCTTCCTACCATTCCGGATACTACACCAGCTCCCACAACTGTAGCCGGGGCTCCGCCAAAAGTAGCTACTGTCAAATCAAAAGCAGCTCCGGCTACTGCCCCCGCTAGCGCTCCCCGCACAATTCCTGGCGTTAAATCTGCATCACTAAGCCAAGCATCCACGAACCCGGCAATTGCACCTATAATCAAACCAGATACTGTACCCGCAAATTCGCCGTTTGGATCCAAATGCATGATTGGGCTATTCATCACATAAGCATATGGCGAATAATGATAGTAAAAATCGTACCTGGGATCCACCACGTTCCACCTTCCTATCTCCGTATCATAGAACCTGGCACCGTAATCGTATTGTCCTCCAAGCTCGCCCTGGAGTTCCTTACCATTGTAAAGATACTTATTATCGCCCGCAGATACAACATATTGTTTGCCGAAGGGGTAGTAATCGTCGGATTGCAAGACTTCGACCTGACTGGTCGATGGGTTACGGTATAAAGTAGTTCTCACATTCCCCAAGTGATCCGTTAGGTTGTAGCGGTAAGTGTATGTACCACCGTTATGGTAGGCTACGCCCTCTCCGGTATGGATAAGTTCTATGCCGCTGCTGCCGTACTCTATACCGCCTACGTAGTCCCTGTCTCCCCCTTGGTTGGAGTACTTGCGCAGTTTGGTACCCATGGCATCGTACAGATGCCCTACGTTGACCGTGCCGTTCCATGCGGTATCGGGTAGGTTGAGGTGGTTGTAACCGAAGGCCATACCCGTACGGTCGGTCAGTGCATTACCGTTGGCATTATAGGTGATGTACTGAATTACAAACTCGGACTAGCTGAAACTTACTATTTACAAGAGGTACCTATACATTTCATAAAGTAATGAAAGTACACCTAAGAAAACAAAGTAAATCCAATATTTCTTCAAAGGGCGCCAACCATCACTATTAGACAATTTTGCTGTAAAACCAATAAAAACAAGTCCTAAGGATGAAAACAGTTTAAATAATAACAAAGTCTCCATATTAATTCTTTAAGTCTAAGAAAATAAGGATTTAAATATTAATGCTACCCCACAAATAATGCATAGAATAACACTTCCCCATAATCCAACATAATTTTTACCAGTAACTCCCTCCCAATTTGATTCTTGAGAAGATTGTTGTTCATCCTTTATAAGATAAAAGTAGATCAAATAACTAATCAATAATGACACCAATCCTAGGGAAAAAAATTTAATATCCATATTATTTTTTTATTTTATCAATAGTTTTATCTGTTTCCTTTTTGAGTATACTTTCCCATAATCCAAGAGATTGCTTTGTAGCTTCTTTGATTTGCCCCGAAACATCTGGGGTTGGTCCTGGTATAAGTTGATCAATAGCTTTATTACCCACCTTTCCCAAAACATCATAAGCCACTTCATTTGCAACAGTTACTACAGCATTTTTGTCACTTCCCGCTATGAATTCAACGACCACCTCTAAACCAACCCCTGTTAACGACGTTAATTTACCCGCCGTAGCAACAGCCCCTCCGGGTGTAGCACCTACACCTGCTACTGGCGCTCCTGCTACAGCCATTAATACACCGGCAGTCGCTGTTTGGTCACCTACATCTTGCATAGTTTTTGCCGCTGTCATAAGCGTTTCCTTATTTTCAGAAACAGCCGTCTGTATACTCTTGCCGACCTCTTTAGTTGTGGTCGATATTTTATCAAGAACTTTGTCAGTTGCTCTTTGTGCACTTGCAAAGTTGTTAGAAATCATACTTTGCACCCTATACAAAGGATTATAATTTGCTGGAGGGGGCCAAGGCCACATTCCGTCTGGATCTACAAATCTTATCGGGTTATTAAAGGCATAATTATATGGAGACCATCTCCTGCCTTTCTCCGCTAGCGGATCCACCACATTCCACCGGCCAATCTCAGCATCATAGAACCTCGCCCCGTAGTCGTACTTATCTTATAATTATCTTGACCGATAACAGATTAGTTTCATTAGAAAAGTCATAAGTAACATTTTTGATTTTCCACTTTTCTAACGCCACCAACTTAGCAATATTTTCTTTCTTTATTATTGTCTCGTCATCTATAATATAGCGGATTGATTTAACTTCTACTCCGTTTAAATCGTTAGAAGCAATGAATGTCATTAGACCTTTATTGATATCTAAATATCCATCCTTTGCTTTTTTAGTAAAAACATAGATATTATGTTCTCTTCTGACCGTATCATATTCCTGATATTTCTTTGACAAGTCTTTGTCTTTCACCAAAGAGTAGTAAAACTCATTGACTTCTAAGGGTATCAGATCTTGTAGAATATTGTCTATATAAATAAGCTTTTTATACAAACGGTATTGGTCATAGCCTGCAACATCTCTTTGCGCACGACAGCTATGAAAAATTACAACCAATAATATAAATACAAATAATGTTATTCCTTTCATGGTTTTTTGTATTGGGTAGGAATCGTATTACTATGATTTAAATCAGTAGGTCGAATCGGGAGTCCAATTATTTTACGTACATGATTTTCATATTTAATAACACCTCCTCGAAATTTAAGATTCGTCGTGTTTACCTCACCTATCTCATGAAAAAGTGTAGATGTAGTATTTTGATTTACGCCCTGATTATGAAAAGGAAATACATCCAGAGTTACCTCAACAGCACCAACATTAGGTGCCACAACAATAGTATTGTCAGTTTTCGAGTACAGCCCACCTCCAAATTCTTGAACAACATCCACAGATCTAACTTTCCCTCCAACATTTAATTCGTAATTGTTTTCGTAAGCGACTGATACCGTTTCTTTACTATTCATTACTTTATTAAATCCTTTAAATAACTCTTTTTGTTCCTTTGACATTCCTTTAACGAAGTCTTTTGCTTTTCCATCAAGAGTGAGTTTTCCAGCTGAATTAAATGTTAATGAATTTGCCTTATCGCCAAATGCATTATTGAGGTCTTGAGCAAATTGTTCTCGATAAATCTCAGCAACACTGATGCTATCGCCATTTATATCGATATAACGCATAGGATTATTCGCACCGTATTGATATGGCGCGAAATCATAGTACTTCTCAGCAAACCTATCTATAACGTTGAAACGCCCAATTTCAGCATCATAGAACCTCGCCCCGTAATCATATTGTCCTCCAAGCTCGCCCTGGAGTTCCTTGCCATTGTAAAGATACTTATTATCGCCCGCTGATACAACATATTGTTTACCGAAGGGGTAGTAATCGTCCCGTTGCAAGACTTCTACATTTTGTGTAATTGGATTGCGGTAAACCGTGGCACGTACATTGCCCAAGTGGTCAGTCAGGTTGTAGCGGTAGGTATATGTATCGTCGGAGATATTGCGATAGGCTACACCTTCCCCGGTATGGATCAGTTCTATGCCGGTACTGCCGTATTCGATACCGCCTACATAGTCCCTGTCTCCCCCTTGGTTGGAATACTTGCGCAGTTTGGTACCCATGGCGTCGTACAGGTACCCTACGTTGACCGTGCTGTTCCATATGGTATCGGGTAGGTTAAGGTGGTTGTAGCCGAAGGCCATACCCGTACGGTCCGTAGTGGCATTGCCGTTGGCGTCATAGCTGTACGTGCCGCTCAGGCCTCCGCTGAGTGCGGTCAGGCGATTGCCTGCGTAGCTATAGGCTATGGGCGTACCGCCGTCACGTGTCAGCGTGGTGATGTTGCCCATGTCATCATAGCTCATGGCTTCGCTCATCGCCGTGCCGGTACTGGTACCGTTTGTCAGGCGGTTCAGCTTATCATAGCTGTAACTGTACGTACTGCTTGTTGTTGCTCCATGACCCCAGTGCTGTTCGGAGATATTGCCATTGTACTGGGGTACGGCACCGTCATTATACTTCAGCATATAGCTGAAATATGGAGAGGCCGTATTTACCGTCCAGCCTCTCTCGTTGTAGGCATAGGAGGTACTGCTGTGGAAACCGCTG
>Ga0182743_1003134_pt1 | contig 13619 bp, 17 predicted proteins | sample eDN3rd30CKraftOP_FD_128522 | JGI IMG/M metagenome (GOLD analysis project Ga0182743, IMG submission 128522) | Enriched Organic Plus compost microbial communities from Emeryville, California, USA - eDNA 3rd pass 30_C Kraft OP (version 2) (version 2) ... | reverse complement strand
GCGCGTGGGGGTGCCCATGCCGCCGCTGGGATCACTTTGGGCTGCCTCATCTGGGGGGCGACCGTTTCGGTCGGGCTGGGGGCCCTGCTCGCGGCGTCGGAACTGGCATTCGGACTGGTGCGGTGGGCCGGGGCCGCTTATCTCACATGGATGGGCCTCAAACTGATCGTGCGCCCGCGCCAGACGTTCGAAGGCCTGCCTGCGGGGCTGGGCAGTCCGAATCCCGGCGAATGGCTGAGGCGTGGCCTGCTGACGAATCTGCTCAATCCGAAAATCGCCGTCTTCTTCATCAGCTTCCTGCCGCAATTCGTCCCCGCCGGGGCGAATGTCGCGCTGTTCTCGTTCCTTCTCGCCGCGATCTACGCCGCCATGGGGGCGCTGTGGTTCGCGGTGCTGATCGCCGCCACGCTTCCGCTGAGCCGCGCACTGCGCCGCCCCGCCGTGATCAAGCTGATGGACCGCCTGACCGGCGGCGTATTCGTCGCGTTCGGGGCCAGGCTGGCCCTGTCGCGATAGCCCGACAGCCGCTTTCCGCGCGGCCGGTCAGATGTAGCGCATCACAATCAGTGCAAGCGCAGCAACCAGAAAGCTGACCGAGAACCAGAACATCGCGCCAACGCCGTGGTCGTCGCGGTTCGGTTCCAGGTGGTTCTTGTCGAATGGCCTGTACATGGTCGTTCCTCCGTGGGAACTGCACCCGGTATCGCCTGCTCGTTTGGCGCAGATGCCTGGAGCATGGTGGCAGCGGGCCCAGTGTACGCCTGAATCGCGTTGCGCGCCAGCCGTCCGGGGCTTTGCGCCCGGCCCCGAACGGCTGGCCAGCGGCTTAGAGCAGCCCCGCCGTCTGCAACAGCAGCCACACGCCGATAACGAGGAACAGCAGCGCGGTCACGATCCGCACGGTGGTGAGCGGGATGCGCTTGATCAGTTCGTTGCCGAGGTACACGGCGGGGACATTGGCGATCATCATGCCCAGCGTCGATCCGCTCATCACTGCGAGCACGCTGTGGAACTGCGCGCCCAGCGCGATAGTGGCGATCTGCGTCTTGTCGCCCATTTCGACGAAGAAGAAGGCGATCAGCGTGGTGAGAAAGGCACCGAAACGGGAAGGCCTGGCCTCATCCTCGTCGAACGTGTCGGGGATCAGCGTCCAGCCCGCCATGAGGATGAAGGACGCCGCCACGAGATAGCGGAACCATTGCCCTTCCAGCAGCGAAGCCGCCTGCACGCCCACCAGCGCGGCAAGGAAGTGATTGGCCAGCGTCGCCACCAGAATGCCCAGAACGATGGGCACAGGGCGCTTGAAACGGGTGGCCAGAACAATGGCGAGAAGCTGCGTCTTGTCGCCGATCTCGGCCAGCGCGACGACCGCGGTGGAGGTAAGCAGGGCTTCCATGAAAATACTCCGGGCCGGGCGCGTAGCAAAACCATGACATCGCACCCCGCGCCCGGCAGGCGAGAGTGCAACGCCATTGGTCTCGCCCGAACGGTGTCCCGTTCCCCGTGCGCCATGGCCTCTCGACCAAGTATGTTGACGCGCGGGCCCGCCGTGCGGCGGCTGGCTACTCCCCAGATGACTGGGGCCGCCGATATGGCATTCGGCGCGGCGTGACAAGCGTTTTGCCGCGCTCCCCGTGCGCCCTGGCCCTGTGCGCCGATTTCCCTTTCCCCCCGCCGCGCCGCGTCTTACAGCAAAGGCATGACCGACACGCTTTCGATCACGCTCGCGCAACTCAATCAATCCGTTGGCGATATCGGCGGCAACGCCGCGCAGATGCTGACCGTCAGGGCCGAAGCCGGGAAAGTCGATCTGGTCGCATTCCCCGAAATGCACCTGATCGGTTATCCGGCAGAGGATCTGGTGCTCAAGCCCTCGCTGATCCAGCGGGCGCAGGCGGAACTGGAACGGCTGGCGGAAGCAACCAACGACGGCGGCCCGGGGATGCTGGTCGGCAGCGTGTTCGTGCGCGACGGGGCGCTGCACAACGGCGTAGCCATGCTCGATGGCGGGCGGATCACGGCGGTGCGTTTCAAGCACGAATTGCCCAATTACGGCACGTTCGATGAAAAGCGCCTGTTCGCACCCGGCCCGCTGCCTGAGCCGGTGCTGTTCCGGGGGACGATGTTGGGCCTGCCGATCTGCGAGGATATCTGGCACCCCGATGTCTGCCGGCATCTCGCCGAATTCGGCGCGGGGATGTTCGTCTGCATCAACGGCAGCCCTTATGAGATCGAGAAGGACGTGTTGCGGATGGAAGGCGTGGCCAAGCGCCGCGCCGCCGATACCGGCCTGCCGCTGGCCTATCTCAACCGCGTCGGCGGGCAGGACGAACTGGTGTTCGACGGTTCGAGCTTCGTCGTCAACGGCGACGGGCGGCTGGCATTGCAGATGGCCGACTGGACGGAGCAGATCACCCGTACCAACTGGACCCGCACCGCGCGCGGCTGGCACTGCGACCGGGGGGATATGGCGGAACTGACCGATCACCCGGAAGACATCTATTGCGCGATGGTTCTGTCGCTGCGCGATTATGTGAACAAGAACGGCTTTCCCGGCGTGGTGCTGGGCATGTCGGGCGGGATCGACAGCGCGATCTGCGCGGCGATCGCGGTGGATGCGTTGGGGCCTGACCGGGTGTGGTGCGTGATGCTGCCCAGCCGCTACACCAGCCGGGCCAGCCTCGAGGATGCGGAAGCCTGCGCCAAGGCGCTCGGCTGCCGCTATTCGACCATTCCGATCTCTCCCGCCGTGGTCGGGTTCGAGGCCATGCTGGCGGCCGAATTCGCCGGAACCACCCCCGATCTGACTGAGGAAAACCTCCAGTCGCGCATTCGCGGGGTCACGCTGATGGCGCTGTCCAACAAGTTCGGGCCGATGCTGCTGACCACCGGTAACAAGAGCGAGATGAGCGTCGGCTACGCCACGATCTATGGCGACATGGCGGGCGGCTACAACCCGCTCAAGGATGCTTACAAGATGACGGTGTTCGCGGTGTCCGAATGGCGCAATCGCCGCAAGCCGAGAATCGGGCTGGGGCCGGAAGGCGAAGTGATCCCGCGCAATATCATCGACAAGCCGCCCAGCGCCGAACTGCGCCCCGATCAGAAGGACGAGGATTCGCTGCCGCCCTATCCGGTGCTCGACAAGATCCTCCTCGGCCTTGTCGAACATGAGGAAAGCGTCGAGCAATTGGTGGCCGACGGTTTCGACCGCGACACCGTGGTGCGGATCGAACGCCTGCTCCATCTGGCCGAATACAAGCGCCGCCAGGCCCCGCCGGGGGTGAAGCTGGGATCGCGCAATTTCGGGCGTGACCGGCGCTATCCCATCACGCACAGATTCCGCAGCGGCTGAGGCGGGCAGGGCAACGCTTCGGCCCACATTCCACATGGTTCATTGCCGCGCAATTTTATGTGGGGCAGGATGGGCGCACGATTGCGTACCTGCCGGAGTGTTGTGATGCGGTATCTTGCCTGTCTGCTAGCGCCCGCCCTGATGCTGGGCGGCTGTTCGGTCCTGGTTCCGCGAACCGCGCCGCCGCCCGATGCGGCGGGATCGTGGAACACGGCAGGGCAAACGCCGCCGCCGAATACAGTGCCCAATACCGGCGCGCCGAACATGGGCGGCAATACCGCGACAGGCGCCCCCACGGTGTTGCAGGGTGAATGGCGTGTCGGTTCGATCGATGGCAAAGTGATCGAATTGCCCCATGCGATCACGGTGACGATCGATCCGGCGATGATCAACGTCCGTTCGGGCTGTGTCGCCATTGCCTGGAACTACACCGCCGCGGGTTCGACGATCACCACCCGCTATGCCCCGGTGATGAGCTGCATGCGCGGCTATTTCCCGCAGGAGCAGGCGCTGTTCAATGCGCTGTCGGGGCCGATGCAGGCCCACCGCACGTCCAGCGGCGGGCTGGAACTGACGGGCAACGGGCACCGGGTTCTGCTTTTCAGCCAATGACAGAACGCCTGCGGGCGGCTAGGGCGCGGGGATGACTGTCATCACCCGTTTCGCTCCTTCGCCCACCGGGCGGCTCCATGTCGGCAATATCCGCACCGCGCTGCATAACTGGATGCTGGCGAAGAAGCAGGGCGGGCGGTTCCTGCTGCGGATCGACGACACCGATGCCGAACGCAGCCGGGAAGACTATGTCGATGCGATCCGCGCCGATCTCGCCTGGCTGGGGCTCGATCCTGACGGGGAGGAGCGGCAGTCGCAGCGTTTCGCGCTTTACGAAGCGGCGTTCGCCCGGCTGGTGGAACAGGGGCGGATCTATCGCTGCTATGAAACGGCGCAGGAACTGGACCTGAAGCGCAAGGTTCTGCTGGGGCGCGGCCTGCCGCCGATCTATGACCGGGCGGCCCTGCGCCTGACCGAGGCGGACCATGCGGCCAAGGCCGCCGAAGGGATCGCTCCGCACTGGCGCTTCCAGCTCGATTATGGCGAGCAACTGGCCTGGGAAGACGGGATTCGCGGACCCCAGCATTTCGATCCGGCGCAACTGTCCGATCCGGTGGTTCGCCGCGCGGATGGAAGCTGGCTCTACATGCTGCCCAGCGTGATCGATGATATCGATATGGGCGTGACGGACGTGCTGCGCGGGGAAGACCATGTGTCGAACACGGCGGTGCAATTGCAGATGTTCACCGCACTGGGCGCACAGCCGCCGCGCTTCGCGCACGAGGCGCTGCTGGTGGGCAGCGAAGGCAAGCTGTCCAAGCGGCTGGGCGCGCTGGGCGCGGACGGCCTGCGCGAACAGGGGATCGAGCCCGAGGCGCTGGTGGCGCTGCTTGCCCGGCTCGGCACGTCGCAGCCGGTGGAGCCGGTGCTGGACCGTGCCGTGCTGATTGCCGGGTTCGATCTGGGCACTTTCGGGCGCGCGCCCGCGCGGTTCGACGATGCGGAATTGCAGCGGGTCAATGCAGCGATCGTTCACCAGTTGCCGTTCGCGCAGGTGCAAAGCCGCCTGCCCGCCGGGATCGATGCCGCCGGATGGGATGCGATCCGGCCCAATCTGGCGCATGTGGGCGAAGCGGCGGATTGGTGGCGGGTCGTCACCGGGCCGGTCGAACAGCCCGCGTTCGATGATGAAACCCGCGCTTATCTGGCGCAGGCCGCGCGCAGCCTGAACTGGAGCGATCAGCCCTGGCGCGATCTGACCGAAGCTTTGAAAACCGCCACCGGGCGCAAGGGCAAAGCGCTGTTCCTGCCGCTGCGGCTGGCGCTGACCGGCCGGGAACACGGCCCCGATATGGCCGCGCTGCTGCCGCTGATCGGTGAAGCCGAAGTGCGCGCGCGGCTGGAACAGGCCGCGGGGTAAGTCCCGGTGCCCCTATCCCATTCGTCCTGAGCCTGTCGAAGGACGCGCGCGATACCCCTCAGTCTTCGGGGCGTTTCAGTTCGTCGCCGGTCAGGGTGACGATGTGCAGCAGATTGGTGGAACCGGGTGTGCCGAAGGGAACGCCGGCCAGCGCCACCAGCTTCGATCCCGCCATGCCGAACCGGTGGCGCAGCGCCATCCGTTTGCCCTTGGCGATCATCTCCTCGAAGCTGCCGATGTTGCGTGTGGTCACCGCATGGGCGCCCCACAGCAGCCCCAGCCGCCGGGCGGTGGTGGTGGAGGGGGTCAGTACGAGCATCGGCACGCCGGGCCGCTCCCGCGCCACGCGCCGCGCGGTGGAGCCGGAGCCGGTGAACACCACGATCGCGGTAATCGGCATGTTTTCGGTGATCGTCATGCAGGCGTGGCTGAGCGCGTCGGCGGTGGTGGGATCGGGCAGCGTTTCGAGGAAATGGATACGCCCCTTGTAGGCCGGATCGCTTTCCACCTGCGTGGCGATGCGGTGCATGATGGTGACAGCTTCTTCCGGCCAGGCCCCGGCGGCGGTTTCGGCGGACAGCATCACCGCGTCGGCCCCATCGTAAACCGCGTTGGCGACATCGGACACTTCGGCGCGGGTGGGGGCGGGGCTTTCGATCATCGATTCGAGCATCTGCGTCGCCACGATCACCGGCTTGCCCAGCGTGCGCGCGGCGTTGACGATGCGTTTTTGCAGCGGCGGCACGTCTTCCGGGTTCAGTTCCACCCCCAGATCGCCGCGCGCGACCATCACCCCATCGGCCAGTTCGAGGATGTCGCCCAGCCGCTGCACCGCCTGCGGCTTTTCGATCTTGGCGCACAGCGCGCCGTGGCCGCCCATCAGGCGCCGCGCTTCGGCCAGATCTTCCGCCCGCTGGACGAACGACAGGGCGATCCAGTCCGCGCCGTGGGCAACGGCGAACGCCAGGTCCCGGCGATCCTTGTCGGTCAGCGCGGGGATCGGTATTTCGGCATCGGGCACGTTCACGCCCTTGCGATCCGAAATCACCCCGCCGACTTCGGCCGAACAGAGGATGGCCGTGTCATCGGCACGGATCACGCGCAGGCGGATCTTGCCGTCGTTGATCAGCAGCCGCTGCCCCTTGTGCATCAGGTCGAACAGTTCGGGATGCGGCAGATGGACGCGGGTGTCGTCGCCCGGTTCGGGATTGCGGTCGAGCGTGAAATGGCTGCCGTGGCGGATCACTGCCTGCCCCCCGGCAAACGTGCCCACGCGCAGCTTGGGCCCCTGCAGATCGCACAGCACCGTGATCGGGCGGTGGAATTCCTTTTCCAGCGCGCGGATCGCGGCGATGGTTTCGGCATGGGTGGCATGATCGCCATGGCTCATGTTGACGCGGAAGGCGTCCGCCCCGGCCAGCAGCAGCCGCTTCAACATTTCGGGATCGCGGCTGGAAGGACCGACGGTAGCGAGAATCTTGACCTTGCGGCCACGCGGTTCGAGTTTTGCCATGGCGTTCGCTATGACACAGCTTTGCGGCAAGACAAGGACAGAGGGCGCTTCGCATCGCGCGGCCGGAAAGAACGCGGAAAGAGAATAAGCTGCCAAGCCACCTTCACCCGCCGCCGCGTCGCCGCTATCAGCCGATGCCTGTGATTCTCATTTTCTGACCGGAGCATTTTCCCGATGGCCGAAACCACCGATGACCGCCTGCGCCTGCTGATCGAACGCGTCGAACGCCTGGAGGAAGAGAAGAAGGGCATTTCGGACGATATCCGCGATGTCTATGCCGAAGCCAAGGCGGTGGGCTATGATGTCAAGATCATGCGCCAGATCGTGCGCCTGCGCAAAATGAAGCCGGATGATCGGCGCGAAATGGAAATGGTCCTGGAAACCTACAAGGCCGCGCTCGGCCTGGGCTGACAGGCAGGAACGGGGCGGCCGCGTTGACAGGCGCCCCGCCGCAAAGGAGTTGAGCCGCCATGATCGTAACCACCACCGCGATTGTCGAAGGACGGCCGGTGCAGGACTATCTCGGTATCGTGACCGGCGAAGTGATCGTCGGCGCGAATATCGTGCGCGATCTTTTCGCATCGATTACCGATCTCGTCGGCGGCCGCTCCGGCAAGTATGAAAACGTGCTGGCCCGGGCGCGGGAAGAGGCGCTGGGCGAAATGAAGGCGCGCGCGGCAGAGCTGGGCGGCAATGCCGTCGTCGGGGTGGATCTCGATTACGAAGTGCTGGGCAAATCGGGCTCCATGCTGATGGTCAGCGCCAGCGGGACGGCCGTCCGCCTGTGATCACGGCGGTGCGGCCAGCCGATCCCGCAAGGGATGCCGCGGATTGCGCCGCCATCTATGCGCCCTATGTCACCGATCACTGGGCCAGTTTCGAAATCGAAGCCCCCGATGCTGCCGAAATGGCCCGCCGCATGGTGCTGTACGGCCCCACGCACGGATGGCTGGTGGCGCAATGCGATGGGCAGGCGGCGGGCTATGCCTACGCCAGCCCGCACCGCGAACGCGCGGCCTATGCCGGTTCCTGCGATGTCGCGATCTACATCGCGCGGGCTTTCCACGGGCGCGGGATCGGGCGGGCGCTTTACGATGCGCTGCTGCAAGGGTTGCGAGAGCGCGGCTATCATGCCGCTTTTGCCGGGATCGCGCTGCCCAACCCGGGCAGCATCGCCCTGCACGAGGCGCTGGGCTTCACCCCGGTGGGCATTTATCGCGAAGTCGGCTGGAAACACCACGAATGGCGCGATGTCGGCTGGTGGCAATTGTTGCTCTGACCGATATGCCCGTTGTAAGGGCACCCCATCACACCATTTTCCAGAGATGAAGACGAGCCATGGCAGGCCATTCCAAATTCAAGAATATCATGCATCGCAAGGGCGCGCAGGACAAGAAGCGCTCGGCCATGTTTTCCAAGCTCAGCCGCGAAATCACGGTGGCGGCCAAGATGGGCGCACCCGATCCGGACATGAATCCGCGCCTGCGCCTGGCGGTGAACAACGCCAAGGCGCAATCGATGCCGAAGGACAATATCCAGCGCGCGATCGACAAGGCTTCGAAAGGCGACGCGGAAAATTACGAGGAAATCCGCTATGAAGGCTACGGCCCCGGCGGCGTGGCGCTGATCGTCGAAGCGCTGACCGACAACCGCAACCGCACCGCCACCAATGTGCGCACCGCCTTCGCCAAGAACGGAGGCAATCTCGGCGCATCCGGTGCGGTGAGCCACGGGTTCGAACGCAAGGGCCTGATCGAATACCCGGCGGACGCGGGGGACGAGGAAAAAGTCCTCGAAGCCGCGATCGAAGCGGGCGCCGATGACGTGGAAAGCGCGGAAGACGGCCACAGCGTGTGGACCGATATGGAAGTGCTGCACGAAGTGGCGGGCGCTCTCGAAAAGGTTCTCGGCGAGGCGGAAAGCGTCAAGCTGGCGTGGAAACCCAATCTCACTGTCGAAGTGGCCGAAGGCGATGCGCAGACGCTGTTCAAGCTGATCGATGCGCTCGACGACGACGATGACGTGCAGACCGTGTGGGGCAACTACGACGTTTCCGACGAGGTCATGGCCAAGCTCGGTTAACCGCAGTTGTATAATTCCGGGACGTTAACCATTATGTCCCGGAGTTTTCAGGTTCTCTTTAGTTAACAAATCCTGTAAACCATTCCTCGGCTTAACCTAGGGATGGCTATGACTGACAGGTTGATCGGCGACATTGCGTATAGCGCGCAAGGCATGGATTCGGGCGTGGAAGCGCTCGATGCCATGCCGCTCGGCTTCCCCGGCGGTGAACCCGCCGTGGCCGGTCCCGGCCGCGAATCGCGTATGGCATCGCGCCGCGAAGCATGGCGCGCGGCGGTCCGCTATGGCGGCGAAGATGCGGCCGACCGGCGGCGCGAACACCTGATCTATGCCGGAATCAAGCAGGGCGGGGCACTGGCCGCGGTGGCCTATGTCCTGTTCATGCCGACCGGCTGGGTGGAATGGAGCGGTTTCGCGTTCTTCTACGTGCTGAACATTCTGGCCATGTCGATCGGCTATCACCGCTATTTCACGCACAAGGCGTTCGAAACCTCCACGCCGATGCGCTATATCCTCGGCGCGCTGGCCCAGTGCGGCGTCTACGGTTCGCTCAAGCGGTGGTGCGCGGATCACCGGCGGCATCACGCCTATGCGGATCGCGCGGGCGATATTCACAGCCCCTATGTCGATGATTACGGGCAGGGCATTTCCGGCCGCGCGGGGCTCAAGCATGCGCATCTCGCCTGGGCCTATGGCGATGCGATGACCAATCTCGATATCTACGGCAAAGGCATTGTCGGCGACCCGGTGATCGAATGGTGCCACCGGACACGCTGGCACTGGTTCGCGGTTTCGGCCGTCATCGCCCCCGCCGTCTGGGGCTTGGCGTTCGGCGGACCGAAGGCGGTGCTCGGCACGGTGATGGTCGCGGGCTTCCTGCGGCTCGCGCTGGCGCTGCACGCCATCGCCGCCGTCAACAGCTTCGGCCATCGCTACGGCTACCAGAATTTCACCAGCGAGGATCAGGCGCGCAACAATCCGGTGCTCGGTTTCCTGACGCTGGGCGAAGGCTGGCACAACAACCATCACGCCCACCCGCGCGGCCATTCGACGCAGGTCCGCTGGTACGAAATCGACGTGAGCGGATGGATCATTTCCGGGCTTGAGAAGCTCGGGCTGGTCTGGGATGTGCAGCGGCCCAATATGCACGCGCGGCCGCACCACCGCTGATTTCGCCGGTAGCGCACGGGTCTTTCGGCGCCGGGACTTGTCTTGGGCACGTCTGGCCCGCTAGGCCCGGCGGATGATCATCCTCGGTCTCGATCCTTCGCTCACCTGCACCGGCTGGGGCGTGATCCGCAGCGAAGGCTCGCGCCTGACGCATATCGCCAACGGCCAGATCGCGACCAACACCAAGGCCCCGATGCCGGAACGGCTGCTCCATCTGCTTGATGCCGTCTATGCGGTGATCGGGCAGTACGAGCCGGATCGCGCGGCGGTGGAGGAAGTGTTCGTCAACAAGAACCCGCAATCCACGCTCAAGCTCGCCCATGCGCGCGGGGCGGTGCTGGCTGCCTGCGGGCGCGCGTCGCTGCCGGTGATCGAACATTCCACCCGCAGCGTGAAGAAATCGGTGGTCGGCACCGGGGCGGCGGAAAAGACGCAGGTGCAGGCCATGCTGAAAGTGTTGCTGCCCGGCATCGCGGTCAGCGGCGCCGATGCCGCCGATGCGCTGGCGGTGGCCATTGCCGATGCGCATCTGGGGGGGCGAATCTGATGTTTCTGGTGGTATTTCGCAACCGCAAGCGTGCGGATATGGATCAGGCGGCATACGAGGCCGATGCCGACCGGATGCTCGCTTTGGCGGGGCAGCAGCCCGGCTTCCTTTCCTTCAAAAGTTACCTTGCAGAAGATGGCGAAGTGATCGCCCTGTCCGAATGGACGGACGAGGCTTCGGCGCGCAATTGGGGCCAGCAAGCGGAACATCTTGTCGTGCAGGGCAAGGGCCGCAATGCTTATTACGCCAGCTACACGCTTTTCGCCTGCGCCAATCCGCGCATCCATCATTTCGAGTACGAGGACGCACAGTGACCATCACCCTTTACGGCATTCCCAACTGCGACACGGTGAAAAAGGCGCGCAAATGGCTGGATGCGCGGGGAATCGGCTACGCTTTCCACGATTACAAGAAAGCCGGGGCGGACCCTGCGAAGCTGGAGGCATGGGTCGCGGCCAGGGGCTGGGAGGTGATCCTCAACCGCGCGGGCACCACGTTCCGCAAGTTGCCGGATGCCGATAAGCAAGGGCTGGACGCAGCCCGCGCCGTGGCGCTGATGGCTGAGCATACCTCCACCATCAAGCGGCCGGTGGTGGAATATCCCGGCGGCCTGCTGGTCGGATTCAAGGAAACGGAATGGGCGGCGGCGCTGGAAGGGCTCGGTCGCTGACGCCGATTTGCGAACTTTCTCTGGTTCGATACTTACCGGCAACGGGTTGCGGAGTGTGTTGTCGGAGTACTGCGTCAATAATTTTCATAAAATTCACAAAGTATTCATTCTAAAAATATAACAATCGTACTATCGATAATTGAGTTGCAGCTCGGGAGAGTGTCATGAAAATGCGTTCGCTTGTCCTGTTGGCCGCCGCTTTGACAGCTGTTGCAGGCGCCGCCCCTTCGTTCGCGAAAGATAAGGAAGAGCCGAAAAAGTTCCCCTATCGGCCTCTTCCGGTTGAAGTGGTCTGCCTGTCCGGCACGCATCCCACCCAGACGCCGGACGGTCCCGCCTTCCCCTGCATCGCGGACGCCGAGCGTGTCGCACCTGCGACGCCGCCCGCGCCCGCAACCGCAACCACGGAACCGGCGCAAGCCCCGCCGGCGCGATAACGCGATCAGGCAGGCCGTACCGCGCTGGCCCGGCTATGCGCCGGTGGCTGGCGCTCCGTTCCTCGCCATCGCTGCGCGAGGCATGTGACGATTGCCCGGCGGCGGCGCTTATGGCAAAGGGCATGGCGATGACCGACTCCGTTCGCCTTTCGCACCGATTTTATTGGCGCTTCCTCTAGGGAGCGGCAGCGTCATCATACGTGACCATTGCCGCCGTGTCGGTGTGCATGGTCATCTTTCATCCCCATCACGCGTCGCGGCGGCCTCAGGAGAGACCACCATGACCGATTTCCTCGCCACGATCCTCACCGCGCGATGTCGCATCGCCCCGCTGGAGGATGCCGATGCCGCCGCGCTGGCGGCGATCACCGATGGATCGGTGACGCAGCGCATTTCCTTCCTGCCCGAACCGTTCACGCCCGCCGATGCGCGCGTGCTGATCGGCCGCCGGGGCATGGGCGACCGCTTCCACGGCATCTGGAGCCGGGAGACAGGCCGCCTGCTGGGCGTGATCGGCGTGCATTACGCGCGCCGCCGCGGGGAGATCGAGATCGGTTACTGGATGGCGGCCACGGCGCGCGGGCAGGGGCTGGCGCGGGAAGCCTTGCAGGCGCTGACCGCCCGGCTGAGCCTGCGCCATCCCGAATGCCGCATGGTTGCGGAATGCCATCCGGACAATGGGCCTTCGTGGGAATTGCTGCACCGTGTCGGCTTCACGCCCACGGGGCAGGCCGGGCAGCGGCCCGGGCGCGTGCTGTTCGCCCGTGGGGCGCGGCATCAGGGGCGGATCGATGTGTGCTGACAGGCAGGCGTGCGCAGTTGCCGGAACCATCGCGGTTGCGCCCGGTTCCTTCTTCAGAAGGAGCAACGGATATGCGTCAAACCCTGTTTACCGTGCTGTTGGCATCCACGTTCGGCTTGGCTGCCACCCCGGCGCTTGCCAGCGATCGCCCGCCGACCGAGGCGGAGCGCACGGCGATCGAAAAAGTGCTGCGTGAGCAAGGCTATGTCAGCTGGGAAGAGATCGAATTCGACGATGGCCGCTGGGAAGTGGACGATGCCCGCACCCGCAACGGGCTGGAATACGATCTCAAACTCGATCCCAGAACGCTGGCCATCGTCAGGCGCGTGCGCGACGACTGATCGCGGGGCCGCAAATCCCAACAATCATGCGCGGCGCGCGGTGACGATATAGTTCAACGCCAGATTGTCCGACAGATGCAGCCCCCTGGCGGGCGCAAAGGCGATGCCGCGCGGTTCGCCCATTGCCAGCCCGGCATGGGCCAGAAGATCGCGCAATTCGTCCGGGGTGATGAAATCGTCCCAGTGATGCGTGCCCTTGGGGATCGCGCCGACCCCTTCGGCCAGCCCGATCATCAGCAGGCGCGATTGTGGGGTGCGGTTGGGGCAGGACAGGATCATCAGCCCGCCCGGCGCCAGATGGCGGACGAGTTCGGCGATGAAAGCCGCCTTGTCGGCCACATGCTCGATCACTTCCATCGCGGTGACCAGATCGAACGTGCCGAGGCCGAGCGTGGACAGTTCCCCCGCGCAATAGGTGACCGGCAGACCTGCCCCCGCCGCATGGGCGCGCGCGGCGGCGATGTTTTCCGCTGCCGCATCCACCCCGGTCACCGCGCCGCCCAGCCGGGCCAGCGGTTCCGCCAGCAGGCCCGCGCCGCACCCGACATCGAGCGCGGTCCTGCCCGCCAGTGGCTTCAGCGCGCGGGTGTCGCTGCCCCAATGCGCGTCGATCGCTTCGCGCACGAAGCCCAGCCGCACCGGATTGAGCTTGTGCAGCATGGCGGACGAGCCCTTCGGGTCCCACCATTCGGCAGCCAGCTTGCCGAAGTGGGCCGCCTCTTCCGGGCGG
>Ga0182743_1003127_pt1 | contig 13634 bp, 11 predicted proteins | sample eDN3rd30CKraftOP_FD_128522 | JGI IMG/M metagenome (GOLD analysis project Ga0182743, IMG submission 128522) | Enriched Organic Plus compost microbial communities from Emeryville, California, USA - eDNA 3rd pass 30_C Kraft OP (version 2) (version 2) ... | reverse complement strand
GGTTTGCCGTACACCTCACGACCGGTTGACTTGGGCGGCTCGATGGTGAAGTACGGGTCGTCCAGCAATTCGGAGAGCACCGCATCGTCGACCTGACCTCCCGCTGCACGCCGACCGTCGCGATCGTACGTTTCGCGCCCGTCGGTGTACACCTCAACCGCGGCGTTGATCAGAGCGTTGCCGGGCCCGGTATCGAAGGCGAGGATCGGCTGCTCGCTGCCGCGCGGCGGCAGCCAGGTCAGATTCGCCATGCCGCCGATGTTGAGCAGAACCCGCTTGCGGTCCGGGGCGGAGAAGAGGACACGATCGACCCAGGGCACGAGAGGAGCGCCCTGCCCTCCCGCTGCAACATCCCGCGTGCGGAAATCGCCGACCACTGCAATTCCGGTCCGCTCCGCGATCGTCGCCGCGCAGCCGAGCTGCAAGGTCGCCCCGCGCTGCTCTTCGCGCGGCGGTTCGTGCCAGACGGTCTGCCCGTGCGAGCCGATCGCGGCGATCTGTCCGGCCTGCAGTCCGCTGTGATGCAGCACCCGGAGCGCCGCATCGGCCAGCCATTCACCCATGTCAACGTGAAGACGGCAGAGCGCGGCCGCTGTGCCGTTCACGATCGCTTCGTGGATCTGTTCGCGCTGCACATCGGTGAACGGTACCGACTCGAATGCTTCGAGCGTCCACTGCAATCTGTCGAGATCGCCTTCGAACCTGACCAGTGCAGCATCGATCCCGTCGAGCGAGGTCCCGCTCATCAGGCCGATAATTCGCATTCAGACGTCGCCCGTCACATCGACCAGCACACCGTGCGCGGCATCGAGTCTGCGCCGCGCCTCATCGCGGTCGAGTCCGAGTCGCGCCATCACGATCGCCGTCTTGACGTGCCCACCGGCCCGGTCCAGCAGTTCCGCCGCGGCATCGCGTTCGACTCCCGCCGTCTCCATCAGGATGCGCTGCCCGCGATCACGCAGCTTTTCGCACGTGACCTGGAGATCCACCATCAGGTTGCCGTACACTTTGCCCAGGCGCACCATCGCCGTTGTCGTGATGGTATTCAGCACCAGTTTTGTGGCGGTCCCCGCCTTCATGCGCGTCGACCCCGTGATCGCTTCCGGGCCGACCAGCGGCGCTATCACTACATCGTGCGCCTGGAGCAGTTCCTCGGACGGATAGGTGCACAGCAGAAATCCCGTGCGCGCCCCGTGTTCACGTGCTCGCTTCAATGCTCCGTGTACGAATGGCGTTGTGCCGGATGTCGCGATGCCGAGCACGAAGTCGTTCTCGCCGACGTTGCGCTCATCGATCGCAGCAGCCCCATCTTCCGGACGATCCTCCGCGCCCTCCTGCGCACGCACCAGCGCGGCGTACCCGCCCGCGATGATGCCCTGCACCATCTCGGGGTCGGTACCGTAGGTTGGCGGCATCTCCGCGGCATCGAGCACACCAAGCCTGCCCGATGTGCCTGCGCCGACGTAGAAGAGGCGACCTCCACGACGAAAACTTTCGACCACAAAGTCGATGCACTTGGCGATCTGTTCGCGCTCTTCACCAACCGCCTGCGCCACCATGCGGTCCTCTGCATTGATCAGATCAACGATCTCGAGAGTCGATAGCTGATCGATCTGCATGCTGCGCGGATTGCGCTGCTCGGTGAGGCGGGAATCGAGTGGTCGCTTCTGGCCCATGGCTCGTTTGCGGTTACCTTTACAGCCGGAAAAGTTGGCCCCCACACCGGGTTTTGAACAGGGGAGCACGTGCATCCATTGCTCGAGCAGGCCACCGCATTCGCCGACGAACTGGTCGCCCTGCGGCGTGACCTGCACCGTCACCCCGAACTCTCCTTTTGCGAGCACCGTACCGCTGCAACCGTTGCTGCGCTCCTGACCGAACTCGGCTGGCGCGTGCGCACCGGTATCGGTAAAACCGGCGTCATTGCCGATCTCGGCGAGGCCGGTCCGAGGGTAGCGCTTCGTGCCGACATGGACGCGCTGCCGATTCAGGAGGCCAGTCAGGTCGAATATGCTTCGACTGTCCCCGGCGTGATGCACGCGTGTGGTCACGATGCGCACGTCGCAATGCTGGTCGGTGCGGCCAGACTGCTTACCCATCAGGCCCGTTCAGGCCAGTTGCCCGGACGGGTACGCCTGCTGTTTCAGCCGTCGGAAGAAGCGGCGGATGCAGAAAACAAGAGTGGTGCGATCCGCATGATCGAGGATGGTGCGCTGCAGGATGTGGCCGCGATTTTCGGCCTTCACATCGGCGCGCATCTTCCGGCGGGGCGCGCCTATGTGCGAGGCGGTCCGTACATGGCGGGGTCGGATACGTTCATCGCGACCGTGCAGGGGCGCAGCGCGCATGCGGCGCGGCCGCACGAAGGCATCGACGCCGTCGTCCTCGCCGCCCACGTTGTTCTCGCCTGCCAGAACGGCGTGGCGCGCCGCCTCAAACCGGGGCACTCCGGTGTGTTGACGATCGGGAAAATCGAAGGCGGGGTTGCCGAGAACGTCATTGCGGACGCAGTGAAATTGCACGGTACGATCCGCTACTTTGAGCAGCCTGTGCGCAACACGCTTCGGCATGCGCTGGACGATGCGCTGAACGTCGCCGGCGCACTCGGGGGCGGCGCGCTGCTCGAAATGAACGAAGGGTACCCGCCTGTGGTGAACGACGTCGCGATGAGTGAACTCGCGGCCGCTGCGGTCGAACAGGTCGGGGGCGCGGAAGCGCTTGCCGAATACGACCCGCTGATGGCAGCCGAAGACTTCGCGTACTATCTGGAGAAGGTGCCGGGTTCGTTCTTCTGGCTGGGTGCTGCGCTCGAGCCTGCGCGCGAACATCATCACCCGAACTTCGACATCGACGAACGTGTACTGCCGCTCGGCGCGGCGATCCTCGCAAACTGTGCACTGGCCGCGCTGGTTCGTACACGGTGATGTGCCGAGGCGCCGCGTAGAGATACGCCCGGTATTACCATTGCTTTTCGCCCTCGACATGGTGGCAACATGCGGAAACTACTTCTTGGCGGTTTGCTGGTGAGTGCGCTAACGGGGTGCGGCCCTTCGACGCCCGTACCGCACGGTCAGACGGAAGGCCCGCTGCGCGACGGCTCGGCGGTGCTGCACACCGACGTTGTGCACGCGCAGAACGGTATGGTCGCCAGCGATGCGGCGCTGGCAACACGCGTCGGTGTGCAGGTCCTGCGCGATGGCGGCAATGCCGTCGACGCGGCGGTCGCCACCGCGTTTGCGCTCGCGGTCGTCTACCCGGAGGCGGGAAATCTCGGTGGAGGCGGCTTCATGGTCGCGCGCATGAGCGACGGCACCACGGGCGCACTCGACTTCCGTGAGAAGGCACCGCTCGCCGCCACGCGCGACATGTTCCTCGACAAGGAAGGCAATCTCACCAACAAGTCGCTGACCGGGCATCTCGCATCCGGAGTGCCTGGTGCGGTAGCGGGGCTGTACGCCGCGCATCAGCGCTTTGGCAGCAAGCCGTGGGGCCAGTTGCTTGAACCGGCGATTCGCCTGGCCGAGCAGGGCTTCAAGGTCGACGAACACTTCTCCGATGCCATCGCCGCGCAGCACGAGCGGCTCGCGCAGTTTGCAGGGACGGCCGCGCTGCTGCTACCGAACGGGAAGCCCCCCGCCGTCGGCAGCACGTGGCGCAATCCCGACCTCGCCGCGGTGCTTCGTCGCATCGCCGAACAGGGGCCGCGCGGGTTCTATGAAGGTGAAACGGCACGGCTGATCGTGGAAGAGATGAAGCGCGGCGGCGGCATCATCTCCCTCGACGACCTGAAGCAGTACGATGCGAAGTGGCGCGACCCGGTCGCGTTCGATTACCGCGGCCACACGATCGTGTCGATGCCGCCCGCATCCTCCGGCGGACTGACACTCGCGCTGATGGCGAACATCGTCGAAGGGTACGATCTGAAACAGCTCGGCTTCCACACAGCACGTTCGCTGCACGTGATTGCCGAAGCCTCCCGCCGCGCCTTCGCCGATCGGAACCACTTCCTCGGCGACTCGGACTTCGTCGATCCACGCCGCGACATGTTCCTGTCCGAGTCGTATGCGGAACGTCAACGCTCGACCATGTCGCTCGACCGTGCTACGCCCTCTTCACAGGTACACCCCGGCATGAACCCGGTCGTTGAAGGCGACCATACCACACACTTCTCGGTTGTCGATGCGCAGGGGAACGCGGTCGCGCTGACCACCACGATCAATGAACTGTTCGGCTCCGCCGTGACCGTGACCGGCGCGGGTTTCCTGCTCAACGACGAGATGGACGACTTCGCCGCGAAGCCGGGGACGCCGAACATGTTCGGCCTCGTGCAGGGCGAACAGAACGCGATCCAGCCCGGCAAACGGATGCTCAGCGCGATGACCCCGACAATTGTGCTCGACACGGAGGGTCGACCGCTCCTCATCACCGGCGCACGTGGCGGCCCGCGCATCATCTCGGCCGTATTCCAGATCATGATGCACGTGATCGATTACGACATGCAGCTCGGCGACGCGCTCTCCGCATCGCGCATCCACCACCAGCACCTGCCGGACATGCTGTACTTCGAAAGAGCCGGCCTGCCGGAGGAGACCGTCAACGGCCTGGAGGCGCGTGGCCATAAGGTGAGCGAGCGCGAGGGCTACATCGGCAGCGGCCCGACCATCATGCGCACCGCAACCGGCTGGGCCGGTGCCGCGGATCCCCGCTCCGGCGGACTCGCCGCCGGCTACTGAAGCGGCGCGATCACCTGGGCGCCCTGAAAACAAGCGGGCCTGGCCGGCCACTTTCGTGGTGCCGACCAGGCCCGCTTTCCGTACTGCTGGATTGTCAGCGTGCGCTGACCGTCGACCTCAGCTAACCGTCTTACGGACCGAGACCGGGCCGTCCAGCCGCACCTTCATCGCCGAACCGGCTGGCAGGACCACATCGACGTCCGCGGTGCCCATGGCGATTGCGGTGCCGGCCGCGGCACCCACCGCCGCGCCCTTCAGCGTCGACCTCGTGTTCTTGCCCAGCACCTTCCCGATGATGGCACCCGCTGCTGCACCGGCAGCCACCTTGCCGACCTGCTCACCTGTGCTCTGTCGAGTTTTCCGCTGCGGATTCGCTTCGATCACGCTGGCGTCGAGCGGATAGCTGCTCCCGCCGAACGAGATCGATTCGAACGCAACGTTCAGTACCGCGGTCTCGCCGACCCGGTCCGACTTGTCGACACGCGTCACGCGCCCGCGCACAGTCGCTCCCGACGGAATCAGCACGTCCCCTTCAGAATCCAGAATCGGCTCCTGCAGCGTCGCCGTGAATACGTCACCCGGGCTGTTCGTCCGGGTCGAAAGCGTCTCGTTCAGCGAGACCGCAAACGAAGTCCCGGTCGGCACAGAGCGCGTGACCACTCGCGGTGCCGCGGGGGCCGGGGTCGGCTCCGCACGCGGCGGCTGCGGCCGCGGTGATGGCGCCGGGCTCGGGTTACGCGGCGCACGTGGCTGCGGCCGCGGAGAATTCGACACCACCGGCGGTACGTTCTCCTCCGTCGGTGCCAGCCCTACCGCCGTGTCCTCAAACATCGAAGGCGAACTGTCGCCCTTCAGCGCCAGGTCCAGCTCCCGACTGAGTTCGTCCTCCCGCAATGCCTCGCGATCGCCTGCATCACTGCACGCCGCCGGCAGCAGCGCGAGCGGCAGCACCAGCATCAGCGCCCATTTCCTGCTTCGCATAGTTCCCTCCAAAGGTGATTCGAGACCACCCGCACACGGCCTGAACTCAGCCGTAATCCTTCTGCAAAATTGCATATCGAGTTTGCCCCGCTCCAGAAAACAAGGCAACCCATGTGCCACCTGTGCCTGTGAAAAAACGGCGGAACTGCTCGCTTTTTCCGGTGCGCGCCCCAATTCCCTCTCCCGAACCGACCCTTTCCGGGGACACCGGCTGTCCCCGTTCCGGACGAACCTCTACCCGTGCTCTTCCCGGTCGGCATCAGTCTGGTCCTGTTACCCCTGAAGCGCTCATGGGAACCAGGCACGGTGAGCAGGCTTCGTGGGGGTGGGGTATAATGGACGGGCCCGGCTTTGCCTGCGTTGCGCCTGGCCTGCCCCGGGCCGAGCCGCCCGATCACGAATCCTGAAGTCCCGGAACACGATGAAGGAATTGCGTACACTCCTGCCGTACCTGAAACCCTACCGCTGGGGCATCCTCGCCGGGCTGCTGCTGGTCGCGCTGTCGAACGTTTTCGGGATTCTGACGCCGCTGCTGCTCGGGCGCGGGATCGACGCGCTGGGAGTGGCGGGGGTCACGCTGGGGCGGATTGCGCTGTACGCGGGGGCGGTGGTCGGGCTGGCGGTGCTGAGCGGGCTGGCGACGTACGGGATGCGCGAGTTCCTGAACGGGATCAGCCGGCGGGTGGAGACGGACCTGCGGGACTCATTTTTCGCGCACCTGCTGAAGCTGGATGCGACGTTCTACAACGGGACGCGTACGGGCGACCTGATGAGCCGGGCGACCAACGACATCGGCGCGGTGCGGATGGCGATCGGGCCGGCGGTGATGTACCTGGTGAACACGCTGGTTTCGACGGGGCTGACGCTGGTGATCATGGTACGGATCAGTCTGCCGCTGACGCTGGTCTCGCTGATCCCGCTGGTGTTCATGCCGCCGGTCGTGCTGCTGTTCGGCCGCAGGATTCACGACCGTTTCGAGCGCATCCAGGATCATCTCGGGGTGCTCTCGACCATGGTGCAGGAGAACCTCAGTGGCGTGCGCATCGTTCGCGCGTACACGCAGGAGCGGGCGCAGGAGGGCGAGTTCGAGGAGCTGAACAGCACGTACCTGCGCAAGAACATGGATCTGGCACGGGTATCGGCGCTGTTCCATCCGCTGCTGACCCTGCTGACGTCGATCGGTGCGCTGATCGTGCTGGGTTACGGCGGTCTGCAGACGATGCGCGGTGCGATCACGGCCGGAGATTTCGTGGCGTTCGGGCTCTACCTCGCCCGGTTGACCTGGCCGATGATTGCGCTGGGGTGGGTGACGAATCTGTTCCAGCGCGGCTCGGCATCGATGGGGCGGATCAACCGGATCATGGACTCGACTCCGCAGGTTGCGCCGCCGACTTCGCCGGTGCAGCTCGAAACGATGCGGGGCGGGATCGAGTTCCGCGATGTGTCGTTCCGGTATCCGGGCAGCGAGCGCGACGTGCTGAGCCGGATCAGCTTCCGCGTGCCGGCCGGGAAAACGGTTGCCCTGGTCGGTCCGACGGGATCGGGGAAGTCAACGATCGTTGCGCTGCTCACGAGGCGATTCGATCCGGTTGAGGGGCAGGTTCTGCTGGATGGCGTACCGCTCGATCGGCTGTCGCTGGAGCAACTCAGGAAAGGCATCGGTATCGTGCCGCAGGATGCCTTCGTATTTTCGGAGACGATTGCGGACAACATCGGCTTCGGTCTGCCACGCGGGCTGCGTCCGCACGAACGGATTGAGCAGGCGGCGCGCATCGCACGGTTGCACGATACGATTCTCGAACTGCCGCGCGGTTATGACACGCGGCTCGGCGAACGAGGGGTCAACCTCTCGGGCGGTCAGCGCCAGAGAGCGACGCTTGCGCGAGCGATTGCGCTCGATCCGGCGATTCTGATTCTTGACGATGCGTTGAGTGCAGTCGACACGAACACCGAGACCGAGATCCTGAAGGGATTGCAGTTGGTGCTTGCGAATCGTACAGCCGTCATTGTCAGTCACAGGGTAAGTGCGGTAATGAATGCGGATCTGATTCTCGTGCTGGAAGATGGACGAATCGCGGAGCGCGGCACACACGCGGAGCTGATCGCGCGGGATGGCGTGTACTCGTCGCTTCTGCGGCGGCAGATTCTTGCCGAGGAGATCGACCGCGAACCTGTAAGCGCCGCGACGCATGATTGAAACGCGAATCGGTCCGCAACTGCTTCTGGTTGAAGACGACCCACTGCTGCGCGACGCGCTCGTGGCGCTGCTCGAGAACAGCGGGTTCGCGGTCCATGAGGCGGGCAACGGTGCAACAGCAATCCGCACGGCAACGGAACACCGACCCGACCTGGTGCTGCTGGATCTGGGACTGCCGGACATGGCGGGCCTCGAGGTCGTCCGGCAGCTCAAGGCGGACCCGATGACTGCAGCGATACGCATCGTGGCAGTCACCGGTCGGGCCGGCAGCGAGGAGCGGACCCGCTGCCTCAGTGCCGGCTGTGATGCCTACCTGGTCAAGCCGGTTCCGCCACGCGAACTCGTGCGAGTGATTCGCGAAAAACTGGGGAAACCGGCTGCACCGGAAAACAAACCGTAAGGACTACAGCCGGTCCAGCAGGAACGCCGGAGTGTAGCGCGCGAACAGCGCCGAGAGCGCGGTGAAGCTGCCGGTGACCAGGAGCACGCCCGCGATCAGCAGGATCACGCCGGACACTTTCTCGAGCACCGGCAACGCACGACGCATACGTTTGCTTGCGTTCAGGAACGAACCCGTGGCCAGCGCAGCTATCAGGAACGGGAGCGCCAGTCCGAGCGAATAGAAGCCGAGGAGGAACAGCCCTTCCGTCAGATTTGCGCGCACCGACGCGTAGGTGAAGAGGGTGCCCAGCACGGGACCGATGCAGGGGGTCCAGCCGGCACCGAACACAACGCCGGCGATAATGGCGCCAACCGCGCTGGCCGGCTTTGAATCGAGGTTCAAGCGCTTTTCCCGCAGGAATGGCGCAATGCGAAATACACCGAGCAGGTGCAGCCCGAAGATGATGATAAGCACGCCACCGGCTCGGGAAATCCAGTCCTGGTAGCGATTGAGTACCTGCCCGAGCAGTGTCGCTGAAGCACCGATCCCGAGGAATACGAGAGAAAAACCTAGCACGAACATCAGTGCCGGAACGAGAATTGCCTTGCGGTCGGTGCCTTCCCGAAGATCATCCAGAGACATCCCGGTCACAAACCCGAGATAACTGGGCACCAGCGGCAGAACGCACGGGGAAAGGAAAGAGAGCATTCCGGCAAAGAAAGCAACGGCGAACGTGACCGATCCGTCCATGTCGTCTCCGAATAGCGACAGCACATTCCGGCGCTTCATGCGCCGGTTGTATCGATTGTATTACCGAGTAAAGTACTTCCCGTTTCACGCCGAGCGGAGGGCCCGTCGCGAGGAAGAGCGCCGCGGTTTTCTGGTGATCCAGGTCGATGCGCTCGCCCACGATGACCTTCTTACCGCGATGCGGCAAGGCTATGCGCCGAATCTGAAGAAACTCATCGAACGAAACGGCTGGACACTGCGACGCTATCCCGCAGGTCTGCCCAGCGCGACGCCTGCTGCACAGGCCGCGATTTTCTTCGGCACGAAGGAAGGCATCCCGGCCTTCCGCTGGTACGAGAAGCAGACGGGACGCGTGCTGGTCGGATCGAAGGTTGCCGATGTGCAGGTCATGCGCGACCGCCTGCCTGCCGATGGCGTGCTAAGAGGCGGAAACGGTTACGTCAACATCTACGACGGCGGTGCCGACCGCGCCATTTTCACGCTGGCCGCACAGCGGCCGCAGCCGTTGCTCGAGAAGATGGGCGGCGCGCGACTCGCGCTTCTGCTCGCGCTGCATCCCTACCGCGCGCTGCGCATCGTCGTCGACAGCGCCTGGGAGTACCTGCGCGAAGAATGGGAGCGGCTGCTCGGCCAGATCAGAGGCCAGTACACCTACTACTGGTGGTACCTGCCCTTTATCCATATCGGCACGAACGTCGTAATCCGCGAACTGCAGACCATCGCCGTACTGCTCGACATCTACACCGGCGTGCCGTCGATCTACACGACCTACAACGTCTACGACGAGTTCGCCCACCACTTCGGTCCCGGCTCACGTGCGGCGATGAGCAGCGTGCGCGGCCTCGACAAACGCATCGGGCAGATCATGCGCATGCTGCGTCGACTGCCCGGGCGCCCCTACGATGTGTACATCCTCAGCGATCACGGACAGACACCCGCAATTCCGTATCGCATCGAGTTCGGTGAAACGCTCGGCGATACCATCGTCGCGGCCGCGCGACACGGCGTGATCGTCATGGCTGGTGTCGGTGACTACACGCCCGCCGATGAGGAGGCGATGAATTTTCTCATCTCGGAACTGGAAGAAATTTCCTCCACCTCGATCCGTCCCGCACGCAACCTTGGGCTGCGACTCGGACGCTGGCTGCGTCGACACTACAACATCTTCCCGCTCGTCGCGGAAAACGTAAAGCGCAGCAGCAACACACGGATCGTCGTGACCTACTCGTCGTCCCTCGCGCATGTGTACTGGACCGACCCGAAACACCCGCTCACCTTCGATGAGATTCGCGAGGATCACGATCGACGCGCGTTGTACTACTTCCTGGTCGCACATCGCGGAATCGGTGTTGTGATCACACGTATGCTCGATGGCGCTCACGTCGAGACGATGCGCGGGCGTGCACTGGTCACGCCCGGCGGCGAGATCGAGGTGCTGGAGGGCGAGGATCCGCTGCGCGATTACGCCGAGACCGCCGTCGAACGTCGGGCACTCGCCCACCTCGCCCGCCAGCACAACGCCGGCGACATGATCCTGTTCGGCGCGTACGACCCCCACCGCGACGTCTGTATCTGCTTCGACGATCAGGTGGGCGCGCACGGTGCGATGGGCGGGCGACAGGCATGGCCATTCCTGATGACCGCCCCCGGACTCATCCCCGACGACCATGTGATCAATGATCCGCTCGACCTGCACCCGTTGCTGCGCAGGTACACGGCGGGCAGGAGGCGGTGGTGATCGAGCCGGGGCGGTCCGTTTGAGCAGGCGGGGGCGACGGCGGGGTGGCTGATCGGCGTGCGGTGATTGGGACCGCAACATCGCGGGAATTCCACCGAGTGTCCGCGACGCTGACATCGACACCCCGCCCCCGCCCCCTGCCTTGGTAACACGCGCGTGGTCAGGAACCGCGCACGCAGTTACGCGCGGCTCGCTGCCTCGAACTTGTAGCCGATCATCTTGTAGATGAGCTTCGCGACCAGGAAGTCTGGTGCATGAAGGCCCGGTGTCGGCGCGAGTTCGACGATGTCGACCGCGTGGACGTTGCGTTCGCGGAATACGCGACGAAGCAGCTTCATCACCGGGTACCACTGCAGGCCGCCCGGCTCCGGCGTACCGGTCGAGGGCACGAGCGATGGATCGAACCCGTCGACATCGAAGCTGATGTAGACGTCCGGGCCGAGCTTCTCCATCACGGCGTCCATCCACGCCTCGCCGGTGTGGATGTCGTCGGCGAAGAAGATGTGCACGTTGTCGCGCGCGCGGGCGAAATCACGCTCTTCACGTGTAATCGCCCGAATTCCGACCGAGACCAGATCCGCCCGATCAATCACGCGCGCCATGACCGATGCATGCGAATACGCGGACCCCTCGTATTCGAGGCGCAGATCGGTGTGCGCATCGAACTGCAGCACACTCAGCCGCCGCGGCTCGACCTTGTTCGCATCGAGCGCGCCCTCCGGCGTCTGCACCGTCCCGAATTCCGGGACCGGGGGAATGCCCGCGGTAAGACGGTCCGCCCAGGCGAGGATCGGAGCGCTGCTGATCGAGTGTTCGCCACCGAGCGTGATGACGAACTTCTCCGGTCCGGCACTCAGCAGCGCATCGTAGGCCGCGCGCAATTCCGGGATCGCCTGCTCGGATCCCGCGCCGGTCAATTCGAGCGAGGGCAGTGTACAAATGCCGACTTCGTAAGGGTCGCTGTCGAGCTCGTGGTCGTACAGTTCGATGTAGCGCGACGCTTCGATGATCGCCGCAGGCCCGTTCCCGGTCCCGCCGCCGTAACTCACCGTGCTCTCGTACGGCACCGGCAGAATTACAACCTTCGACCGCTCGAAATCGCTCGCGTCTTCGTCCAGCCCCAGGAAGTTGTGGGGCAACTCCCAATGCAGCTTGCGAAGGGCCGCCGGTACACGCATCGAACCTCCCCTGAATTCCAGTTCTTCCCGCGCCAGCATGCCGCGGCCCGGTGTGTTCTCTGATCGATGATTTGGCATAACGGTCGGGAAGTTACCAGAAGAATTGCGGAGGCGAAACTTCCGCCATGCGAAGGATCAGGCCGGGGCGGGACCCCGGCCTTACAGTCTGTGACTAGTCCAGCATCTCGATCGGGCAGGTCAGCCCTTCCCACCTGAGCGAGCGCCCCTGCTCCTGGCATTCCTGGCACAAGCCGTAAATCGCCAGACGGTAACGCGCAGGCAGGAATCCGTGCCTGGCTGCCTCCTCCTGGTGCAGCCGAATGAGCGCCGTGCTATGAATCGCGGTCACCTTGCCACACTCCGTGCACACCAGATGCTCCCGCACCGGCGGCTGCCCGAACAGGTGCTCGTACCGCTTGAACCCCTCCCCGAAATCGTGCTCGGCAACCAGCCCGCTCTTCACCAGCATCTCCAGCGTCCTGTATACCGTCGCTTTCCCGATCTTCTCCCCGCGCTCGCGCAGCTTCCGCTCGAGATCCTCGACCGACTGGTTCTCCGTGGAGCTGAACACAACCTCCGCGACCGCATCGCGCTGCTGCGTGACCGGCAACCCCTGGTCGCGCAGGTAGCGCCGGAACAGGTGCAGGAAGGTATTGACGGGGGTGTCGGAAACCTGAGTAGCCATGCCTCTCCCGTTGAGAATGAAACTCATAGTAATTCTTAATAATTAATCGGGTTGCCGCAAGGGAGGCTCAGGATCAAGGGTCAGGATCAAGGGTCAGGATCAAGGGTCAGGATCAGGGTCAAGGGTCAAGGATCCAGGATCTTGGGAATCCGGGATTTGGGTACGGGTTTTCGGGTGTGGGTGTGGGTGTGGGTGTGGGTGTGGGTATGGGTGTGGGTGTGGGTGTGGGTGTGGGCTGCGGCGTAATGCACACTCGCGATGGTTTTTTTGATGCGTGTGCGTTTGTGCGGATGTAAGCGGGAGAATCGCACACTTTTCATGGCCAAGCGTGAGACTGTGTGCACTTGATCCGAATAGCTCGGATCAAGTGCACATGCATCTTTGGCAACGTCGCGATTGTGCGATTCACGACCGCTGCGCGGCGGTGAATTGCCCACACACAGCGGCGACGCCGGCGTTTGGGCGATTCGCGTCCGCCAGGGTGCGGCCGGCACGATTCGAGTGCCCGCGCGGGAGCGTCGGCGCGCGTCGGTGCATCGGACCGGAGGCCCGGCCAACCTGCGGAAGGATTTTCCCGCTACCTGGTACGGCCGCGGTTCCCGGTCCCCGCGACCGGTTCCGCGCCCCCGCCACCGCCACCGCCACCGCCACCGCCACCGCCACCGCCATCGACATCGCCATCGCCATCGGGCACGGCCGCGGTTTCCGGCTTCGCAACGGCACCTGCGCCCGCTATTCGCCTTCCAGGTAGGTGTAGCCGGCGAGGCCGGCGATGTAGTCGGCGATGAACGCGTTGGCGTCGACGCGCGGCAGGTCCTTGGCGTTCTGGACCTTGCGTCGGAAGGTGGCGATCAGGTCCTGGGCGTTGAACTGGACGTAGTTGAGCACCTCGGTAACCGTGTCGCCGTGGACGAGGTCGCCGATTTCGTATCCCTGATCGGTGAGCCTGACGTGAACGGCGTTGGTATCGCCGAAGAGGTTGTGCAGGTC
>Ga0182743_1003126_pt1 | contig 13639 bp, 10 predicted proteins | sample eDN3rd30CKraftOP_FD_128522 | JGI IMG/M metagenome (GOLD analysis project Ga0182743, IMG submission 128522) | Enriched Organic Plus compost microbial communities from Emeryville, California, USA - eDNA 3rd pass 30_C Kraft OP (version 2) (version 2) ... | reverse complement strand
CGAGTCGCTGGGGAGATTGACATTGCTGCGGTCGTTCCGCGTTCGCTCGCTCGTGGCGCTGCTTGTCGGCGCCGCGCTCGCCGTGCCGCTCGTCGTCGCGTCCCCGGTTCCGCCGGTCGCACGGGCGGCCGACGCGAGCGCGTTCGACCCGGGCCACATCATCTCCGACGCGCAGTTCTACGACGGCCAGGCGATGAATGCGCAAGAGGTGCAGGACTTCCTCGTCGCGCGGGTGCCCAACTGCCAGCCGTGGCGGGACGCGTATCCCGAGACGATCGTCTGCATGAAGGACTTCGTGCAGTGGAACCTCACGCCCGTCGCGGCCGACGAGTACTGCGAGGCGTTCCCGGGGGCATCGGCGATGAGCGCGGCCGAGATCATCGCAACGGTCGGGCGGATCTGCGGCATCAGTCAGAAGGCCTTGCTCGTGACGCTCGAGAAGGAGATGAGTCTCGTGACCCACACGTGGCCCTCTCCCTGGCGCTATGCGAAGGCGATGGGATACGCCTGTCCGGACACGGCGCCCTGCGATGCGAGCTTCGGCAACTTCTTCTATCAGATCTACTACGCCGCGCGACAGTTCGAGCGCTACCGGCTCCACCCCGAGTGGTTCAACTACCGCGTCGGCGGCACGTACGACATCCTCTACAACCCCAATCGGGCGTGCGGCACGAAGCAGATCACCATTAGGAGTGCGGCGACGGCAGGGCTCTACAACTACACGCCGTACACGCCGAACGCCGCTGCGCTCGCGAACCTCTACGGCACGGGCGATTCCTGTTCGGCGTACGGCAATCGCAATTTCTGGCGGATCTATTCGGACTGGTTCGGCAACCCGGCATTTGCCGCGTATGACTACATCCAGGAGGCCTGGGCGGCATCGGGGGGCGCCGGAGGGCCCGCTGGAGCGGCGGTCGGGGACGTCGTTTGCGGACTCGCGGGCGGAGGCTGCTATCGCCCCTTCGCGCACGGTCGCATCTATTGGTCAGCAGCGGGGGGCGCGCATTTCGTGCCCAACGCCGAGGTGGCAGCGTGGGCGAATATCGGCGGCGAGGGCGGCTGGCTCGGCTACCCCACGACCGACTACTTGTGCGGACTCGTGCAAGGGGGCTGCTACCAGGTGTACACCGGCGGCGTCCTCTACACCTGGCCGGGAGGCATCTGGTCGGTGCGGGGAGCAGTCCACGATCGCTGGGCAGTAGCGGGTAAAGAGTGGGGCTCGCTCGGCTACCCCCGCACCCACGAGATCCCGACTCCAGCCGGCGGCACATATCAGGACTTCGAGCGGGGCCGCATCTATTGGTCCCCCTCGACGGGTGCGCGGCTCGTCCTGCCCGAGACGCTGGCCGTGCTCTCGACCGTCGGCTGGATCGGCCACCCGACGAACGAGCGCCAGTGCGGGCTCCTCGAGGGCGGCTGCGCTCAGTCGTTCGAGCGAGGAGTCGTAGTGACTTCGACGGCCGGGACCTTCGTCGTCCGCGACGCCATCGCGAGCGCATGGAACAGGTCTGGAGCCGAAGAGGGAGCGCTCGGCTATCCGGTGGGCGCGGAGACGACTGCAGCGGACGGCACCGTCTCGCAAGCATTCGAGCGTGGACGCATCGTCTCGAGCCGCCTAGGGGCGTTCTACATGCCGACAGCAACGGTGGCCGCGCTCGCGAGCTTCCCGTGGCTGGGGCACCCGGCAAGTGATCACTTGTGCGGTCTCGCCGACGAGGCGTGCTACCAGGTATTCGAAGGCGGTTCCCTCTACACGTCGTTGGGCGGGGTCTGGCCCGTGCGAGGCGGCGTGCGCGACGGTTGGATTCGGAGCGGCTCAGAACATGGTCCCGCGGGCTACCCGCTCTCGGACGAGCGCGCGACGCCGGGCGGCGTGTATCAGGAGTTCGAAGGCGGGCGGATGTACTGGTCGGCGACAACGGGCGCGCGGTTCGTGCCATCCGCCACCGTGTCCGCAGTCGAGTCCGCGGGCGGTACGGGGGGCTGGCTCGGCTTCCCAACGGATGACCATCGGTGCGGGCTCGTGGGGGGCGGGTGCTACCAGGTCTTCCGCGGCGGCGTCATGTACACGTCCACCAATGGCGTGTGGCCCGTCCGCGGCGGGGTGTTCGACGCTTGGGCTGCGCTGGGGAAGGAGTGGGGGAGGGCCGGGTACCCGAAGTCGAGCGAGATCCCCATCGCCGGCGGTGTGTATCAGGAGTTCGAGAATGGCCGGATTTACTGGTCCGCTGCCACCGGCGCGCGATTCGTCCCCACGGCCTTCGCAGCGGCGCTCTCGAGCTTCCCGTGGCTCGGATTCCCGACGAGCGAGTCCTTGTGCGGACTCGTGGGCGGCGGCTGCTATCAGGTGTTCCAGACCGGCACGCTCTACTCGTCGTCGAATGGGGTGTGGCCGGTACGGGGCGGCATCCGCGACGCGTGGCGCAGCCTCGGCTCCGAGTGGGGCGTCGCCGGGTATCCGAAGTCGCCCGAGATCGCGGCGGACGGAGGCGTGTATCAAGAGTTCGAGGGCGGTCGCATGACCTGGACGCCGGCAGGCGGCGCCACGTTCTCTCCGGCGGGCTGACGAGCGGAAGGCGGCGGGTCGGCTAGCCTTGACCGGCTATGGCCCCGAAAACTCACCGGCTCATCAACGTCCAGATTCTTCGCGGGGTCGCCGCTCTGCTCGTCGTGCTCACGCACGCGATCGACGCGAGTCTCCAGACCAGTGGTGAGTGGGCGATCACGCGCTTCGGCTACTTCGAGAACTTCGGCGCCTTCGGTGTCGACCTGTTCTTCGTCATCTCCGGCTTCGTCATGGCGGTGAGCATGTTCGGGAAGAACGGCTGGGCCGAGGCCGTGCACTTCCTCGGGGCCGCTGGCTTCGAATCGCGCCGGCGTACTACATCACGACGGCCGCATTCGTGTGCCTCTTCATCGTCGATGGCACGGGCGTGAACAAGTACGGGCTCTTCAACGCCTTCTTCTTCGTCCCTTGGATCAATCCGGGCGAGTACGTCTTCCCCCCGCACTTCATCGGCTGGACGCTTTCCTACGAGTTCTCGTTCTACCTACTCGTCGCTCTCGTCGCCATCCTCGGCTTCTCGCGGTACATTGCGTGGCTCGGGGTCGCGATGGTGGTGTTCGTCGTCGCGGGCACCGTCTTCTCGCCCTCGGTGTTCCTCCTCGAGTGGTTCAGCAACCCGTTCTTCCTCGAGTTCGCGCTCGGGCTCGGTATCTGGGCGCTCTGGCGCCGATGGGCTGACGCCAAATGGTTCCGCACGGCGGGACTGGCCGCCGGCGCCATCGGCGTCGCGATTGTGCTCGTCGAGATCGTCGTCGGGTACGGCAACGTCTCCGACACGGGTGGGACGTGGCTCAGGTCCATCATCTGGGGAGTCCCCGCGGCGCTCATTTTCCTTGGGACGATTGCGCTGCCCGAGCCGCGCGAGCACCTCGCAAGCCGATTCGCGCGGTATCTCGGCGACGCCTCCTACTCGATCTACCTCGTGCACCCGATCGTGTTCTACGTCCTCGCGCGCGCTATCACCCACTACCTTCCCGGGACCCCGGGGTGGGTCACGCTCCTCATCGCCATTCCGCTCGGCACGGCCGCCGGTCTGCTCTTCTACCGGTGGGTCGAGGACTCGATCACGCGGGACCTTCGTCCCCGCTACGAGCGCGTCAGCCGACGTGTGCTCGGCCGGTTCCGCACTCCGGTCACGAGCAGTGCGACCGGGTACAATCGATCGTCGGCCGGACGCCTGGGGGCTCGGCCCGAGGAGTCGAGGTCCTGAATCCATGCCACGCGTCAGCCTGATTGTCCCGGTCTACAACGTTGAGCGCTACCTCGAGCAATGCTTGCGCTCCGCGATGGCGCAGACAGAGCGAGACATCGAGATCATCGTCGTGAACGACGGGAGCCCGGACGGCTCGCAAGCGATCATCGACCGGCTCGCGGCTGAGGATTCGCGCATTGTTCCGGTCGTTCAGGAGAACGGCGGCTACGGGCGCGCCATCAACAATGGACTCTCGCGGGCGACGGGCGAGTACCTATTCATCCTCGAGTCCGACGACTGGATCGACCCGTTTGCTCTCGAAGTGCTACTCGATCGGGCTGGTCGAGCGCCGTACGACATCATCAAGGGCGGCTTCATGCGAGAGTTCGCCGACGGCTCGAGCGGGCGTTACAGCCTCGAGCGGCTCACGAATCGCTACGAGGGCGAAGTCCGCGTGCTCGAGAATCCGCGGGTCATGACGATGGAGTCGTCGATCTGGTCCGCGTTGTATCGGGCCGAGTTCATCCGCGATCAAGGCATCACGATGCTTGAGTCCACCGGGGCCGCATACCAGGACCTCGTGTGGAAATTCATGACCTTCGCGCTCGCGTCGAGGGTGTACTTCGTTGACTATCCCGTCTACCACTACCGAGTGCTCGCGATCGGCTCCTCCTCGCGCAACAACAAGAATCCCCTTGCGCACTTCTACAACTACGAGCATCTCCGGCGCGAGCTGGAGTCGCGAGGCCGATTCATCGGCGACGTCGTGGGCCTGTACTACGCGCACAATCTCATCGACTTCAACTTCCACCTCGGTCGCCTCGGCGACGAGGGCCGGCGTGAGTTCGCGATCAAGGGCCGCGAGGTCCTCGAGGAGATCCGCGCGTACATCGCCGAGTCAGGCGAGTTGACGACGGAGCCCGCATTCGATCTCTGGGTCCGCGCCTACACGCGCGACTCGATCCGGTTTGTCACCGGTAGAAGCGCGTCGGCGTTCTGGCGAGCGGCCGGACAGCTGCCCGTGCGCCGACGCGCGAAGAACCTCGTCAAGCGACTCCTCGTCGGGACGATCGGGCGGGCCTCGCGTGTCCCGCTCGCGGGACGTGTCCTGGATGTCTACCGTCGCGCCGTCCGCGCCTCGCGCGGAGAGAACCCCTCGGCGAGCGTCGCGACGCTCCCGGCGATTTCGATGCCGCAGGGCTTCGCTGGCCGCAACGTTCTGGTCGTCATCCCTTGGAGCGACGAGAACGGCAGTACGCGCATCATCGATCTCGTGAACGAGGCTTTCAAGGCCCTCGGCTACAAGATCCACGTCGTGGTCTACAACGACACCGGTCGCAACCCGGGCCGGGACGGCTGGACGTACTTCTACGACCTTCCTCACGCGGTCGAGTTCGGCCGCCTGCACTACCACCACGGCGAACTCGTCCCGGATGGGAACACGGTCGACGAGTGGGCCGGCGACGACCTCGCCCAATTCGTGCGGTCGCTCGACGCCGCCTGGCGATTCGACGCCGTCGTGTGCCACTACGTCTTCCTGTCGCGGGTGCTCGACTACGTCGGCGACGACGCGACCAAGATCCTCATCACGCACGATCGCTTCGCCGGGCGCAACACTCGCTTCGCCGAACGAGGGATGACCGACAGTCATTTCTTTTCGACGAGCGAGGACCAGGAGGCGCTCGGCTTGCGTCGCGCCGATCATGTCATCGCGCTGCAAGAGGGTGAGGCACAGTACTTCCGCGGCCTCCTCAAGGAGACCGGCGTCGAAGTGCACACCTTGCCGATCTTCGACGCGCCGCGCTTCCTTCCCGATCGGGATCGGTCAGGACCGCTGCTCGTCGGCTTCATCGGCTCGACCTACGTCAATAACAAGACCGCGATCACACAGTTCTTCGAGGAAGTGGGACGCGACGTGCCGCCCTCGCTGAAGTTCGTCGTCGCGGGCCGAGTGTGCCGCATCCTCAAGCACGGCGACCTGCCGCATGGTGTCCGCGTGATGGGCGATGTCGACGACCTGCGCGAGTTCTACGAATCGGTGGACGTCGTCTTCAATCCCGACTTCTTCGAAAGTGGCCGCAAGATCAAGGTGTTCGAGGGGCTTTCGTTTGGAGTGCCGGTCGTCACGACTCGGCAAGCGACGGCTGGATTCGACGATCTTCCCGCGGACATGAAGCTCGAATCGAACGCGGCAATCCTCTCTCGGCTCGTTGAACTCGCAATCGCGCCGGACGCGCTCGACGACGCCCGCAGAACTGCGAAGGAGACGTACCTCGCGCTGTACGGCGCACACAGCACCGAAGGGACGCTCCGGAGCATGCTGGGCATACGAGCGCGAGCCGCGCGGTGACGCCATGTCGGCCTTCGACGGCAAGGGAACGCTGGGCCTGATCCGGCAGCTCTGCGAGGCCTACTCGCCGAGCGCTCGAATCAAGACCGTCGCCGTCGTCGGAAACGCGCCGCTCAAGCCGTCAATGGAGCGTGCAACTGCGATCGACGAGGCAGATCTCGTCTTCCGCGTGAACGGCTTCCGCCTTGATCGCGCCGGCGAGCGATCGTTCGGCGTTCGCGCCGACGTCGTCGTGTTGCAGCGCGGCGTTCGCGCGACACCCTGGACGTTCGCCGGATACCGTGAACGCCTCTACCTGCTCGCGGAGCCAGGCCGGATGCACTGGGAGTCCGCCTGGATGCCGCCGTGGTGGCCGAGCGACCTCGGCCTCGTCCCGATACCAAATGGCGAGGTGACGTTGCCTGCAGGCCGCGAGATGGGGATCGACGTCGAGCGCGAGGCGAAGTGGCCGACAACAGGTGCCATCACCGCCTGGCTCGCGCTGAACCTCTTTCCCGACGCCACGCTCCTCCTGGGCGGGTTCTCGAGCATCGAGAGTCGCGAGCAAAGCGAGTGGCGGCACGCGAGTGGTCGCGTCGTTGACGTGACGCCCGAGCATGACCTGCCCCGCGAGGGCGCTCTACTCCTGAGATGGATCGCAGAGGGGCGTGTCCGGGCCGTCTGACCTTGCAGCACGCGAAGCGGGCTCGCTCATGTCAGGATGGCTTTGTCGAGAGGTGTGCGGAGACAATCGCTCGAAACGCGACGGGACGGAGGGTTTGTGCGACCTTCGAGATTTCCCGGACTGCAGCGGGTCGTCGACCGGCTGCACGCGGCGATCGGGTCGCAGGTCCAACCATTGCGGGAGCACGCCGTCGCCACCGATGAGCAGTTCGAGCGCATCGCTCTCCGGCTCGCCGAACTCGAGCGCCAAGTCGACGTGGTCAGGGAGCAACTCTCATTCGCCGCCTCGCAACTCGCCGCTCTAGAGCAACGAGTCGCCGATGAAGCATTTGATCGACGCGTCGCCGACGTCGGCGCAGTAGAGCGGGACCTCGTCGAGGCGATCGCAGCAGAGCACAGACGAGTCCGAGTCCGCATGCAGGCGATGAGTGACATCGAAGAGCGATTGCGGCGACTCGAGTCTGCGACGAAGCGCGATGACTGAGGAGCCGTCGACCCGCCGCACGGTCGCCGTCATTCCCGCGCGCGGGGGCTCGAAAGGCATCCCCGGGAAGAACCTCGCGACCGTCGGCGGGCTTCCGCTCGTCGCTCGTGCCGTGCGTGCCGCACTCGCTGCGCGGGGCGTGCACGAGGCGTACGTGTCGACCGACGATGAGCGGATCGCAGAGGTCGCCGACCGGGCGGGCGCCCGCGCGATCATGCGACCGGCGGACCTCGCAGCCGATGACAGCACGTCCGAGTCGGCGCTTCTGCATGCGTTGGACGTCATCGACGGCCGGGGCGAACCGGTCGAGACGCTCGTGTTCATCCAGCCCACGTCGCCTTTCGTGCTCGCGTCGGATCTCGATGCGGCGATCGAGGCCGTCAACGCCTCGCGAGCGGACGTCGCGTTCTCCGCCTTCCCGACGCACGCATTCCTCTGGGGCGCGGATGCGGAGGGCCTGGCGACAGCCATCAACCACGACCCGACACGACGACCGAGACGGCAAGACCTGCCGGCGCAGTTCCAGGAATCCGGTGCCTTCTACGTCCTCGACGCGGCGGGATTCCGGGCGGCGCGCTTCCGCTTCTTCGGGCGCGTGCACGTGCAACCCGTGGATCCGGCCTGGGCGCTCGAGATCGACGCGCTCGCCGATCTCGATCGTGCTCGGTGGCTCGCTCCGTATTTCGAGCGAGCCTCTCGCCCGCGCGTGCCGGTGGACGCCGTCGTCACCGACTTCGACGGTGTGCACACCGACGACTCGGTCGTCGTGCACGATGATGGCTCCGAATCGGTTCGCGTGAGCCGATCCGACGGCATGGGCGTCGCACTCCTGCGGGAGCGTGGAATCAAGGTCGCCGTGCTCTCGAAGGAGCGGAACCCGGTGGTCACCGCTCGAGCCCGCAAGCTCGGCGTCGAGGTGCTCCAAGGCGTCGACGACAAGGCCGAGGCGATCGCTCGGTGGGCGCGGTCGAATGACGTCGAGCTGTCGCGCGTCGCCTATCTCGGCAACGACGTCAACGACATTCCGGCACTCGAACTCGTCGGGTTCCCGGTCGTCGTCGCCGACGCCCATCCCGAGACCCTCGCGTATGCTTCTTTGGTCCTCACGCGCGCCGGTGGCGACGGAGCAGTACGCGAACTCGCGGACCTCGTCCTCGACGCGCTCGTCGCGAACGAAGGGTATCCGAAGCCGTGACGTCAAGCGTGCGCGTCGGAGAGCATGAGTTCGGCGAAGGCGCCCCGGTCTACGTCATCGCGGAGATCGGACTCAACCACAACGGCGACGTCGAGATCGCGAAGCGATTGATCGACATGGCGGCGGCTGCGGGGGCGCAGGCGGTCAAGTTCCAGAAGCGAACGCCGGAGATCTCGACGCCCGAGCACATGAAGGATGTGCCGCGCGAGACGCCCTGGGGCACCATGTCCTACCTCGAATACCGCTATCGAGTGGAGTTCGAGAGGCCCCAGTACGAGGAGATCGCCAGACACGCGGCATCGCTCGGCCTCGACTGGTTCGCCTCTCCTTGGGACGAGCCATCCGTGGACTTCCTCGAGGAACTCGATGTCGTCGCCCACAAGGTGGCCTCCGCATCGCTCACGGATTCGGGCCTCTTGCGGCGGCTCGCCTCAACTCGGAAACCGATCATCCTCTCGACGGGAATGTCGACGATCGAGCAGATCGACGCGGCGGTCGAGCTCCTCGGTACCGAGCGCCTCGTGCTCCTACACGCGACGAGCACGTACCCCCTGCCGCCCGAGGAAGCGAACCTCCGGACGATCACGACCCTCCGCGAGCGCTACCGCGTCCCCGTCGGCTATTCGGGACACGAGCCCGGTCTCCAGATCTCGTTGGCGGCCGTCGCGCTCGGAGCGGTCGCGGTCGAGCGGCACGTCACGCTCGACAGGACGATGTGGGGGAGCGACCAAGCCGCGAGCCTCGAGCCTCGGGGCTTCACGACCCTCGTGCGCGACATTCGCATCCTCGAGAAGGCGCTCGGCGACGGCGTGAAGCGCGTGTTCCCCGGCGAACTCGCGCCGCTCAGCAAGCTCCGACGGGTTGGCGGCTGAGCTCGCCCACCACTCGACCCATGCTCCTTCGCATCGACAACGTGCCGCGCGACTACGCGTGGGGTCGCCGCGGCGCGATCTCCGCGTTTCTGGGCGGCGGGCCCACGCACGCGATCGAGGCCGAGCTCTGGCTCGGGGCGCACTCCGGTTCCCCGTCGCGTCTTGTCGACGCGGGTGACGGCCCGCTCGACCTCGCCGCGGCGATCGCCGCGGACCCCTCCCTCGTCGGGGGGCGCGGCGCGCTGCCCTTCCTCCTCAAGGTCCTCGCGCCCGGCGCGCCGCTGTCACTCCAGGCGCATCCGAACGCCGAACAGGCTCGTGAGGGCTTCGAACGGGAGAACGCGCTCGGCATCCCGCTCGACGCGCCACACCGCAACTACCGCGACCCGTTCCCGAAACCCGAGCTCATCGTCGCCGCCTCGGACCGCTTCGAGGCGCTCGCCGGGTTCCGTCCGGCGGCGCAGGCGCGAACCCTCGTCGATGAGCTTGTCGCAGCTGCCCGAGCAGAGCGGGAGGCTGCGCCGCTCGTCGCGCTCCTCGGCGATGACGCGCGAGCCGGGGAGGCGTTCCTCTGGTTGCTCTCCGGCTCGCTCGAGGCCCGCGCACTCGTGTCCAAACTCATCGCGGCGGCCGCCGCGGCTCCCGACCGCTTCCCGCTCCAGGCCCGCCTTGCCGAGCTGCACCCCGAGGATCCCGGCGTCATCGGCTCGCTCCTGCTTCACCACGTCGAGCTGCAGCAGGGGGAATGCCTCTACCTCCCCGCCGGCAACATCCACGCCTACCTCGACGGCATCGGCATCGAGCTCATGTCGAGCTCCGACAACGTCCTGCGCGGCGGCCTCACGATCAAGCACGTCGACGTCGACGAACTCGCGCGGGTCGTCCGACCGGAAGCCGGACGGCCGCCGATCCTCGAGCCCACCCGACGACCGCACGGCGGGCTCGAGTATCGCCCGGGGGATCCCGAGGCCGAATTCGTGCTCGTGGCCGTCGACGACCGGGCGGACGTCGCGCTCACGGGCCCGGCGATCGCGCTGTGCACGGAGGGCGCATTCGAGATCCGGGGCGCCGTCTCGAGCGCGCCGCTCGAGCGCGGCGACGCCGTCTTCGCCTCGCCGGACGAGCGCACCCTCGCGCTCTCGGGCTCCGGTCGACTCTGGCTCGCGACGACCAAGTAGCGCCCGGGAGTGCACGTTATCGACGAGCGTGCGCGGTAGATCATGCACGCTCGTCGCGAACGTGCACGCTGGGGGCGCGGGAGGCGCGCGTCGGCGGGCCGGAGGAGCCTCACCCCGCGAGCCGCGCCCCGAAGGTCTGGCGGTAGCGGCGCGGCGAGACGCCGAGCGTCCGCGCGAAGTGGTGGCGCATGACGGCGGCCGTGCCGAAGCCGCAGCGCTCCGCGATCCGGTCGATGTCGAGGTCGCTCTCCTCGAGATAGCGCTGGGCGCGCAGGACGCGCTGCCGGTTGAGCCACGCCGCGGGTGTCGCGCCCGTGACGGCCTTGAATCGCCTCGCGAACGTCCGCGTCGACATGAATGCGCGCCGCGCGAGCCGCTCGATCGTCAGGTCCTCGTCGAGGTGCTCGAGCATCCAGTCGATGAGCGCCGCGAGGGAGTCGTCGGCGCATTCGGGGATGGGCTCGGCGATGTATTGCGCCTGCCCGCCCTCCCGCTGCGGCGGGATGACCATGCGCCTCGCGATGTTCGCGGCGACGCCCGCGCCGAGCTCGGCGCGGACGATGTGGAGCGCCGCGTCGATGCCCGCCGCGGTGCCGGCGCTCGTGACGATGCCGCCGTCCTCGACGAAGAGCACGTCCGGGTCGACCTGGATCGACGGGAACTCGCGCGCGAGGCGCTCGGCGTACATCCAGTGCGTCGTCGCGCGACGCCCGTCGAGCACGCCCGCCTTGGCGAGCGTGAATGCGCCGGAGCAGATCGAGAGGACGCGCTTGCCCTTGTCGACGGCCTCCCGGACGACGCCGAGGTACTCCTCGTCGGTCGCGCCAGGCGGGCTCGCCGGCACGACGAGGAGGTCCGCGTCGGTCGCGCCCGAGAGGTCCCGGTCGACGTGCACGCCGAAGCCGAGCTTCGTCGGGACGAGGCCGGGCCGCGCCGTGACGACGGAGAAGTCGAACGACGGACCGCCCGTGTCGCGCCGGTCGATCCCGAAGACCTCGCACGCGACGCCGAACTCGAAGGGCGAGAGATTGGGGATCGCAAGGACGGCGACACGCTGCAGCATTGGGTCCTCCCGGACTCGGCAGAATCTTGACGGTGTGCGTCAATCCTGCCACTCGTGGCGTGATCTTGCAATCCGTAGCGTTCCTGCCATGGCATCGTTCGTGCTCCTCGTCCTCATAGCCGCGCTCGCGGGTCTCGGCATCGTCGGCGCCCTTGTCTTGACGGCTCGCGACGGCCTCCGGCGGCAGCCCGACCGCGAGGAGGGCCTCGCCCGGCTCCGTTCCCGGTGACGGGAAGCCGAGGGGCGCATCGGGCGCGTCTCGAGCGACCCTGAGAATCGGCTGTGTGCCTTGATCGGGGGGCATGTCGCACGCTCGCGGCGGACGCGGTCGCCGGTAGTGGCGACGACTTGACGAGCGGGGAACTACAGGGGTGTAATTACTGGCAACCCGCCGCCCGGCGGGGGAAGCGGCCGCCTCGCGGCCCTGGCCGGAGGGAGAGCGCCATGGTGGGATCGACGGCGCGCGGCGCGGTACCTGGAGACTGGTTCGTCGACCCCGTGCGGCTCGGAATCCCGGGCCTGCGTCCGGTGGCGATCGAGGACGACAGCCCGCTCGCGTGGCAGGCCGACGCGCTGTGCGCGCAGACCGACCCGGAGGCGTTCTTCCCCGAGAAGGGCGGCTCGACGCGCGACGCGAAGCGCATCTGCGGCTCGTGCGAGGTCCGCGCGGAATGCCTCGAGTACGCGCTGCAGAACGACGAGCGGTTCGGCATCTGGGGCGGCCTCTCCGAGCGCGAGCGCCGCAAGCTCCGCCGCCACGCCTGAACCGTCCGCGCCGCATTCGGCGTACGTTTCCACGTTCGGCGCGCGTTCGAACGCGCGCTCGAGGTGCGAACGCGCGCCGGATGGAGGGAATGCGCGCCGCTCGGCGTGGAGCCCAGGCGGACGGCGTGCGCGCACCTAGGCTCGAGCCCGTATGACGAACGTCACCGCGGTCCTGGTCGCACGCAACGGCGCCCAGTACCTCCCCGCCACGATCGCGGCCCTCGCCGCGCAGTCGCGCCGACCCGACCGGGTGATCGCGATCGACGCCGGTTCGCACGACCGATCGATGGCGATCCTGCGCGAGTCGCTCCCCGACGCGCTCATCGTCGCGGGCCGCCGGTCCACGCTCGCCCAGGCGGCGAACGCCGCGCTCGCGGGCGACGCCGGCCACGGCGAGCACGACTGGTACTGGTTCCTCGGGGCCGACAACGCGCCGCACCCGCGCGCCCTCGAGTCGCTCCTCGGGGCGGTCGAGATCTCGCCGTCCGTCGTCGTCGCCGGGCCGAAGCTCATGCGCTGGGACCAGGCCGGCGTCATCGTCGGCTACGGCGAGACGATCACGCGGTTCGGGTCGAGCCTCCAGCTCGTCTCGGGTGAGCTCGACCAGTCGCAGCACGACCGCGAGACCGACGTCCTCGGCGTCGCGGTGCCGGGAATGCTCGTGCAGGCGGCCGTGTGGCACCGGCTGCGCGGGTTCGACCACGGGCTTCCGAGCGTCGACGCCGGCCTCGACTTCGGGATCCGGGCGCGACTCGCCGGACACCGCGTCGAGCGCGTGCCCGAGGCGCGCGTCGCGGCCGCGGGCCCCGTCGAGCTCTTCGGCCGCAAGGGGATCTCGAGCGGAGCGCGCAACGCGATCCACCGCGCCGCCCACATCCACCGGCGCCTGACGTACGCGAAGGCGCCGCTCGTCCCGCTCCTGTGGCTCGCGATCCTCCCGGTCGCGATCGTCCGCGCGCTCTGGCAGGTCCTCGCCAAGCGCCCGGGACTCGCCCCCGGGGAGATCGGTGCGGGGCTTCGCGGCATGTTCGACCCCACCGTCGTCGGCGCGCGCGCCGCGATCGCGGCGAACCGCGAGCTCGACTGGTCGGCGATCGCCCCGCTCCGCGCGACCCCGCGCGAGGCCCGCGAGCTGCGCGAGCGCGCCCGCGCGTTCGAGGCGCGCACCGCCGACGTGCCCCTCGACGAGCGCGAGCGGCCCTCGTTCTTCACGGGCGGCGGGGGATGGGCGGCGCTCTTCGCCGCGGTCGCCGCGTTCGTCCTCTTCGGCCGCCTCGTCGGCGCGTCCGCGCTCGCCGGCGGCGCGCTCGT
>Ga0182743_1003125_pt1 | contig 13642 bp, 15 predicted proteins | sample eDN3rd30CKraftOP_FD_128522 | JGI IMG/M metagenome (GOLD analysis project Ga0182743, IMG submission 128522) | Enriched Organic Plus compost microbial communities from Emeryville, California, USA - eDNA 3rd pass 30_C Kraft OP (version 2) (version 2) ... | reverse complement strand
GCGTTGATGGCTGTTGTTCCGATGTTGCCTACGGAAGCCGCGCTGGCCTTGATTGCAGTGAGCACGATCGGTTTTGACCTGGGCATCCAGATGTCATTGATCGCGCATCAAAGCCTGGTCTATAGCCTGGATCCCGCTGCACGCAGCCGATTGAACGCCGTATTGATGGTCGGTATGTTCATCGGCATGGCCGCTGGAGGCGCCTTGGGCAGCGTAGCCTTGGCCCATTATGGCTGGCTCGGAGTCGTCGTATTGGCGACGGTCGCCTCGTTGGGAGCGCTGGCGCTGAGGCTGAGACGGACGGGCGCCTTGGCTGCTGCACAAGCGTGACCGTCGGGCTGTTCCGATAGTGGCAGAGCCACGGCGTCTACGCGCCGTGGCTCCCGATATCCCACGGCACAGGACTTGCTGTACGGGATGATGTGCCGCGATCTTGCGCCACATCATCACTTGGAGAAATTCATGGCTGAGAAAACCCTGCAAGACTTGTTCGTGCATGAGCTATCCGATATCTACAATGCCGAAAAGCAGCTCACCAAAGCCCTGCCGAAACTGGCCCGCGCGGCCGAGGACCCCGACCTCGCCAAGGCCTTTACCAGTCACCTCGAGGAAACCCAAGGCCAGGTCGAGCGTATCGACCAGATTGTCGAAGTCCTGGGCATACGCCTCAAACGCATCAAATGCGCTGCGATGGAGGGTCTGGTCGAAGAAGGCAAAGACATCATTGACGAACTGAAAAAAGGCCCGGTCCTGGATGCGGCCCTGATTGGCGCTGCGCAGAAAGTCGAACACTACGAGATCGCCAGCTACGGGACGCTATGTACCTTTGCCGACCAGTTGGGGCACAAAGAAGCAGTGAAACTCCTGAAGGAGACACTGGCCGAAGAAAAAGGCGCCGATGAAAAACTCAATACGCTGGCGCTGCGTCGCGCCAATGAAAAAGCCGCACAAAAAAGTGCGGCTTGAATGAGATCGGCCAAGTCGACACGCCACTAAAAAATCATTGACGGGACCCGGGGCATCCGGGTCCCATCGATTTTCGGTTTCGTTGACCTGGCCTCGGGTTCGGCGCTTAGTTGCTACTGGCTACTCAAGTTCTCGCGTACGTGTTCCAGCCGAATACGCGTCCGCTTTACCGCCGCGTAGACTTCGACATCAGACACGCCGTGATCACTGCGCCGACTACGGCGGCCACCGCAATGGATTCCCACGCATGGCGATGCGCGCAACGATCTGCTGCCCGGGAAAAATGCCGTATTCCTGCGCCCGCGGCATCCTGCCAATCTGAGGCACGTGAGCTGGCCGCATCCCATTGGCGTTTCAAACGATCGCGTCCGGCTTCGACGTCCGCGCCACCAAATGCTGCAGTACGGCGCAGCAGCTCTTCGGTGCTGTGCACCAATCTGCTCAGGGTGCCACTGTCATGGTCGCGGGTGTCGTCACTGTGATGCTGCTTATGCATATCGCCTCCTATCCATCTGTGCACGCGCAGAATGCGGTGCCTGGCCCTATGCGCCGCAAGTCCCGTGCCGGGAATTTGCTCGCGCGCGGCACGAACGGCTCAGCCCGCCCACCATTGTTTCAGCGTAGCGCGCAATGCAGCGCCACCCGCCGGATCTTTTCGCAAAGCCTGCATATACGCGCCAAACTGCTTGGCGGTAATGTGCGGCGGCATGGGCGGCACCTCGGGGTCTGTCATGAGCTCCAGCACCACAGGCCGGTCTGCGGCAAATGCGCGATCCAGCGCCGACGGGACGTCCTCGCTATCCGTCACCCGCACGCCTTCCAGGCCCAGAAGCTTGCCATACTCCGCATACGAGAACGGTGGCAATCGCTGCGAGTCGCGGAACCGCGGGTCGCCGCCCATGACGCGCTGCTCCCACGTGACCAGATTCAGATCGCCGTTGTTGAGCACCAGCACCACAAACCGCGGATCGGCCCAATCGCGCCAACGATCTGCAACGGTAATCAGCGTATTGATGCCATTCATTTGCATCGCCCCATCACCGACCAAGGCGACAACGGGACGTTTGGGCCAGGCCAGCTTGCCCGCCAACGCATAAGGCACGGCGCACCCCATGGTCGCCAGCCCGCCCGATATCGACGCCAGCATGCCGGGGCGAACGTCGACATCGCGCGCATACCAATTGGCCGCCGAGCCCGAATCGCAGGTCACGATACTGTCATCAGGCAAGCGTTTCGACAGTTCCAGAAACGGCAATTGCGGATTGATCAATTCACCTCGCGTCTGCGCTCGTGCGGCCACTACCTCGCGCCAGCGTGCGACTTCTTTTTCGATATCGTGACGCCAGTCCAGATCGGTTTTTTGCTCCAGCAGCGGCAATAGCGCAGCCAGGGTTTGTTTCGCATCCCCAGCCAGGCCAACTTCGATCGGATAACGCAGGCCTAGCGCTCGGCCGTCGCGATCGATCTGCACGCCAGCCGCCTGCCCTTCGGGCGGTAAAAATTCCGTGTAGGGAAAAGTTGTACCGACCATTAGCAAGGTGTCGCAATCCTGCATCAGTCTCCAGCTGGGCACGGTGCCCAGCAACCCGATACTGCCCGTGACATAGGGCAAGCGATCCGACAGCACCGCTTTGCCGAGCAGCGCCTTGGCCACGCCGGCTCCGAGCCGTTCGGCGACCTGGGCGAGTTCATCCGATGCCCCCAAAGCCCCGGCGCCGGCGAGGATCGCCACCTTGCGTCCGCGGTTCAATACCGACGCGGCATTATGCAAGGCGTCCTCGCCAGGCACGTGCGAATGCGACACTGCCCCGATACCGGTATGCATCATGCCGTGCTGCTGCGGCGGATTCGGCACCGCGGGCAGATCCTGCACATCGTTCGGGATCACGATGCAGGTGACTGCCCGCCGCTCCAGCGCGATCCGCATCGCGCGGTCGACCAGATGGCGCGCCTGTTCGGCTGTGCTCATCACTTGTACAAAATCGCGGGCCACATCTTTGAACAAGGCCGCCAGATCGACTTCCTGCTGGAAATCCCCGCCCAGACTCGATCGCGCCTGCTGGCCCACAATGGCGACCACGGGCTGGTGATCCAGTTTGGCGTCATACAAGCCATTGAGCAAATGAATGGCGCCTGGCCCCGATGTTGCCAGGCATACGCCGATCTGACCGGTGAACTTCGCATGGGCGCAGGCCATAAAGGCAGCCTCTTCCTCGTGGCGCGACTGGATGAAACGCATGGTCTGTCCCTCGCGCCCGAATGCGCCAATCAGGCCATTGATGCCATCGCCCGGGTAACCGAACACGCGTTCGATGCCCCACTCTGCCAGTCGCGCCAGCACAAAATCCGCTACTGTCTTTGCCATGCTTTGCCCCCATTAAGCGTGAATGCGAAATAATCGGAGCGGCGCAAGTTGTATGCCTGGCGTAGCGGTTATGGGACGAACTCGATGCGACATCAGACGGAGCGTGATCGCTGTCCCTCGAGGTGTCTATCGGAAACACGTGCGTGACGCGCTGCAATAGCCGCCGCCGCTTGGCGCATACGCTCTACCACCATAGGGAAGCGCTGTTCCGCCAGCCGCTCTGCCATCGCCGTCACTGTAACGGCACCCAGCGCCTGGCCATCTGTGCCCGTGATGGGAACGGCTACCGCGCTCGTGCCCGGCATCAACCCGGCAGGTTTGTGCGCCAGGCCGCCAAGCGCACGCGCCTGTTCGACACTGGCGAGAACGTCATGGGCGTGTTCACCCTGCACCTCCAAACGCGTAGCGTTCTGCTGTACCAACGAAGTGCTTTCCTCGGGGGACAGACAAGCGAGCAATGCCACCCCAGAGACACCCAACCCCAACGGGCGCCGCACCCCTACCTCGATGGAAAGCACCTGAATCGGATGATGTCCTGTATGGCGCCCAATACAGATCGAGTCGTGTCCATGCCGAATGCTCAGGAACACGGTATCGCCCACTTCATCAGCGAGCTCCCGCAGATAAGGATCCGCCACCGTCAACAATGGAAAACGTCGCGTGCGCGCCAATCCCAGCAAACTGATTTCCGGCCCAATCAAATAACGCCGCGTATCAGTGTCCTGCTCAACGGCGCCTTCCTGGATCAGCGTCTTGAGCAAGCGATGCACCGTTGGCCGGTTCAATCCGGACATGCGCACCAGATCAATCAACCTGACGCCACGTTCCTGGCCACAGGCCACCAAACGCAGGATGCTCAATGCACGGCGCACCGTCTGCGCACCGCCTGCCGAATCTTCCGTCAAGGTTGTGCTCATGTGGAATCTCTCGCCATCACCGTCTTGGCCGTTTGGCGTATCGCACGTTTGGTCACGATGGGTCCCAGCGACGCATAGTTCGGCCCACCGATACGGCAGATAGGCCGCAATTGCGTGGTGTCGATCTTGCCGTCTTGCAGCAACCCGTCGCGAATATGGAACACCAGCACTTCGCCTACGTAAAACTCGGCTCCCGTGTCGCCATAGGGTGTCGCGTTATGGAACCGACATTCCAGACTGATAGGCGCCTCGGCAATACGCGGCGTAGCAATGGCCTCGCCCGGCAGGACCGACAGGCCCAGCAGTTCCGCCTCGCTCACCTCTGGCGGATGTTCCTCTGCGCTCATATGAATTGCATCAAGCAGCGTCTCATCGCCGATATTCACCACAAAATGGCCGTGGGTGACGATGTTGTTGGCGGTGTCCTTTCGTATGCCGGCCTTGCGTCCGATGTTCACGCCGATCATCGGAGGCGTGTTGGAAACAAAGGTATAGCAACTGAAAGGCGCGAGATTGACCTGCCCATGGGCGTTCAGGCTGCTGATCCAGGCAATCGGCCGCGGAACCACGATGCCACTCATGAGCCGGTAAGTCTGTTCGGGATTGAGATCGGGGGCGGAAATGCGCATGAGACGTCTCTTTTTCAGTCCGTATATTGAACTACAAAGTACCGATATTCTCCCGGGTTTATGCATGTTGATTGCGAGGCCGCTCTGGCAGATTCCAGATTAAGTCCAATATTCGGACTTTTTTCGAATTTCTCGATTGTCGGTTACGGAGCAAGTTTTTAGAGTTTCAACACAACAGAAACACGACAAAAACGAACCAGGAGACCGACATGCATTTCCCATTCATCCTGCGAACTTGCGCTGCGATCGCGCTCACTGCCTATGCGTCGCTCAGCATTGCGGCGTGGCCCGACAAGCCCGTCAAGATTGTGGTTCCCTATCCACCCGGCGGAAATGTAGACGTTGCCGCGCGCCTCGTTGCGCCGGGATTGCAAGCCGAGTTAGGCCAGCCGTTTATCGTCGACAACAAGCCTGGTGCGGGCGGCATGATTGCCGGCGAGCAAGTTGCTCGTGCCGATCCAGATGGCTACACCCTGTTCATGGCAGCCAATGGCCCTCTGCTGTTCAGCCCGTTGATTTTCAAACGCCAAGCTTATAAATGGGACCGCGATTTCGAACCTATCAGCTCGATCTCGTACACCCCACTGGTATTGCAGGTGAATCCCAAATTGCCGGTGAAGACAATGAGCGATCTGATCGCGATGGCAAAGCAGGATCCCGACAAACTCATCATGGCCTCACCCGGGGCGGGCACGACGAATCATCTGGCGAGCGAACTGCTGCAGTCGCTCACCGGCGCGCATTGGACGACAGCCCACTACAAAGGCAATGCGCCCGCCACCACCGATCTGATAGGCGGCCAAGTGGATTTCAACTTCGACCAGATTTCGGTCGCCTTGCCGTACGTCAAAGAAGGCCGTTTGCGCGCCTTGGCCGTCACGACAGCCGAGCGCGTGTCGTCGATGCCGGACGTGCCCACCTTTGCCGAGGCCGGGATATCCGGCATGGAGGCGGCAACATTCACAGGATTGTTGGCCCCGAAAGGGACGCCATCCGACATCCTGAATCGTCTCAGCGCCGCGTTGACCAAGATCCTGGCCGATCCCACCATCATTCAACGCTTTGACGACCTCGGCGCTCAAGCACGTGCGAGCACGCCTGAGGCATTCACAAAATACCTGGCCGCCGAAGATGCGCGCTGGAGCCCGATCATCGAACGCGCGGGCATCACCGCGAACTAATCCTCAAATCGATTCCTGGATCCCTCCATGACACGACGCAGTATCTACGCCGATAGCTTCAGCCATAAAAATCCCATTCCTGCTGCCAGCCGTATCGACAATATGCTGTATTCAGGCAGCATCCAAGGCACCGACCCTGCCACAGGCGCCTATGGCAGCACGATCGAGCGCCAATGCGAACTGATGTTTGACCACGTTCGCCGCATCGTCGAGGCCGGTGGCGGATCGCTCGCCGACATCATCAAGATGACTGTATGGATGCGGGATCGCAGCCAGCGCGCGGCGTTGAACACGGTGTGGCTGCGTGACTTTCCTGATCCGCAAAGCCGGCCCGCCCGTCACACGATGCAAGCCGACCTGGATGGCGACAAGCTGATCGAATGCGACTTCATTGCGATACTGAATGAGAAAGAGGCCACACGTTGAGCTCACAATATCAGGTCTTTCATCCCTCTCCGACTGCGCCCCGAACCTCGCTGCCACGTGGCGCGTGCGATAGTCAGTTCCATGTATTCGGTCCACCCGAGCGCTATCCCGTACGCGCTGGCGCCGCCTATGAAATGCCCAGCGCCACGATCGACATAGCACTACGTTTGCATGAGTTGCTGGGCATTGAACGCGGCGTCATCGTGCAAGCCACCACGTATGGTGCCGATCATCAGGTCGTACTCGACGGTCTGGCTGCCGCCGGGCCGAATTATCGAGGTTGCGCTAACGCAGCTGTCCTAGCAGAACGCGATGACGCCTACATAGCCAAGCTGCACGATGCCGGCGTACGGGGCGCACGCTTTAGCCGCCAGGGTCTGGGCATCAGTATGGCGCCCGCGGTGTTTGACCGGGCGATTGGGCGCATCCGAGAACTGGGCTGGTACGCCAAGTTCCAGCCCGAACCGGACGGCATGATGGCGCAGGTCGAGCAGTTCGAAAATCTGGACATCCCCGTGCTGCTAGACCATATGGGGCGCGCCGATCCGGTTGCCGGCGCCAACGACCCGACGTTGCGCAAGCTGCAGGAACTGCTACAGCGCGGCAATTTCTGGGTCATGCTGTCGCTCACGGAAAAGCTGTCCAAGACGGGCTATCCCTGGGATGACGTCCTGCCGTTAGCCCGTACGCTCATCGCCGCCAACCCTGACCGCATTGTATGGGGCAGCGACTGGCCTCACCCCGTTTCGGTCAAGGCGACTCCCGACGAAGGACAGTTGGTGGATCAACTCGCCCGTTATGCCGGCGATGCCGTCACGCTGCAAAAAATCCTGGTCGACAATCCGGCCCGCCTGTTTGGATTCAACCAATGAAATTGCTTTCGTACGAACATCAAGGACGTATCGGCTTTGGCGCATTGCGTGATGGTGAGCACATCGTGACGCTGGACGACCTAGGCTATGACAGCCTGAAAGGCGTATTGACTGCTCGAGCCTTGCCCATATTGCAACGGCTGGCCGCCGAGCGAGCGGCGAGCTTGCACCTGGACCAAGTCCGTCTCCTGCCACCCATCACCGCACCGGAAAAAATCATCTGTGTCGGTGTCAACTATGGCAATCGCAACGAAGAATACAAGGACGGCAGCGCGCCGCCCGCCTATCCCAGCGTATTTCCGCGGTTCCCCGGATCCTTTGTCGGACATGGCCAACCGTTGCTACGCCCACCTGAGTCCGAGCAGCTCGATTACGAAGGGGAAATCGCGCTGATCATAGGCAAAGCGGGCCGCCGCATATCGGCCGAAGATGCCTGGGATCATGTTGCCGCCTTGACCTGCCTGAACGAAGGCACCGTACGTGACTGGCTGAAGCACGGAAAATTCAACGTTACCCAAGGCAAGAACTTCGACGCCAGTGGATCAATAGGCCCCTGGATGGTGACAACGGATGAATTCGATCCCCACGCGCCACTCGAGGTCCGCACACGTGTCAACGGCGAACTACGCCAGCACGACCGCACCGACAATCTGATGTTCCCTTTTGCCGAGTTGATTCGCTATATCTCGATCTGGACCACCCTGAAACCGGGGGATGTCATCTCTACCGGGACGCCTATCGGTGCGGGGGTGAGGTTTACTCCCCCCCGGTTTCTGAAGCCTGGTGACGTGGTAGAGGTAGAAGTCTCAGGCATAGGCGTGCTGTCGAATCCGGTGGCCGACGAATTGATCTCTCATTCTTAAGGAACCCTCATGCTCAACGCCAGCGACCGCGAACGCGCCGCCACATTGCTGATAGAGGCTGAACGCAGCGGTGTCCCCTGCCAGCAGCTAGATCGGCTCTTTCCCGATATCGAAATTGCAGATTCTTATGCAATCCAGAAAAGAATCATCGATGACAAGCTTGGCCGCGGCGCAGTCCTGCGCGGCCACAAGATCGGCCTGACATCCAAAGCCATGCAAAGCACGGTAGGCATCAACGAACCGGACTACGGCCATTTGCTCGACAGCATGTTTTATCAGGATGGTGAAACCATCTCGACCAAAACACTCATCGTCCCCCGCGTCGAAATGGAATTGGCCTTTGTGCTGGGCAAGCCCTTGACCGGCCCGAACGTCAGCCTGTTTGATGTGCTGGACGCCACCGACTATGTCATGCCCGCCTTGGAACTCATCGACGGACGTAGTCAGTATCCCCGCCGCATTGTCGACAACATCGCCGATAACGCCGCCTGCGCCGGGATTGTGCTGGGAGGCCGTCCCGTCAAACCCCTCGATGTCGACCTGCGTTGGGTCGCAGGCCTGCTGCTCAAGAACGGCGTTATCGAAGAGTCTGGCGTGTCCGCTGCCGTACTAGGCCATCCTGGCCTGGCCGTTGCCTGGCTCGCCAACAAACTGGCGCAACACGACACCAGCCTTCGAGCTGGTCACGTTGTGCTCGCCGGCTCATTCACGCGTACCGTGGCCGTCGCACGGGGCGATACCTTGCATGCCGATTACGGTCCTTTGGGGAGTATTTCCGTGCATTTTTCATAGGACCCGCTCGGTCCGCGTGCCCTATCGCCCCGGGGCGGCCCCTTGCCGTCGCCAACACGCCACGATGCTGGCGCGGCATTTGAAATGCCTGGGCCCCTTGCGGGATGGAGCATAATAGCGACACCCCCATTCAGCACCGCACTCCCGCCGTCATGCCCACCCTACACGTGTTCCTGCTGTATCTGGCCGCCGATCTGGCGCTCAAACTCACCCCAGGCCCGGACATGGCGCTGACGCTCACGCGGGGCATGACACAAGGGTTTCGGACGGCATGGATCAGCGTGCTGGGAACCTGGTCGGCAGGATTTGTGCAGGTGCCGCTGGTCGTGCTCGGCTTGGCGGCGATTTTTCAGGAATCTCAGACTCTCTTCGCTGCGGTGAAGGTTCTGGGCGCGATCTATCTGGTCTATCTAGGCATTCGTGCGTTGCGCCGGTGTGCCCGAGCCACCGCCACCAACCTCACCGCCCAGCCCGGGAGTGCCCGGGATGCCTATTGGCAAGGGTTCATGACCAACTTGCTCAACCCCAAGGTGTTCATCTTCATGATCGCCTTTCTGCCGCAGTTTACCGATCCGGCCCGCGGCCCGGTATGGGTTCAGATGCTGGTCTTGGGTGTGTTTTCCAAAATGCTGGGGCTGGTGACGGGCGCGATTTATGCCTATGGCGCTTCACGGATCCGGGGCTGGTTGAGTCGTAATGCGTGGTTCATGCGTCTGCAGGACGGTCTGCTAGGCGTTGCCATGTTGGGCATTGCCGGATGGTTGATATTTAATCGGGATCCGATCAGCTCGCCGTCCCGCTAACGCGACTCATCGCAACGTCTGGGAAACCGCCTTCCATTGACCGTCTTTCTGGCAAAACAAAAACTCCCAGCTTTCATGGTTTGGGCCGCGCTCCAAACGTGAATGCAACAAGCGGCATGGCATACCGTTTTGTTGCTGGACACCGTCGGCATTCAGTGTTGCCGTAATGGGCGTTCGGCGTTTGGTGGGGCTGCTCCACAACGTCGTCGCATTGTCCTGGGTGTTTTCAAGAACGCCCACCGCCGCTTTGTTGAACGAGACTGCCTCTTCATGCTTTAACGAACCATAAATCGTGTCGGTGGAAAACGCGCTATAGGCTTGCGCCCAAGCGCCCTCACCAACCCATACCAGTGCAAGTGCCATTACCGACAGCGATAGATTGCGGCGAGATACCTTCATTACTATTCTCCAGCGTTGACAATTGATTTTTTCACTAACGGTCAATCGAGGAACGGCCAGCGTCCAGGCCGAATGCCCCTCACAAAGCTTTGCAAACCTGACTGCCCGCATTTGGCAGGCCGCGCCGCAAAAGCCATATGCCTAGTTCGCCCTTGCGAGGTATTTACAATAGTATGAAGTCGACACAAACGCTATCCAAAAAACGAAATAAACAATCGATCGAACACATAGACCTGACTCCCTGGGCATGCCGCTTGCAGTATGGCCACATCTACCAAGCTAGGGAGGCAGCATGCAATCACAGCGCGACAGTGGCAGTCGCTTCGCCCTCAGGTTGCTGACGGTCAATACGCACAAGGGGTTCACCAGTTTCAACCGCCGTTTCATGCTGCACGATCTGCGTGAGGCGTTGCGTTCCGCGGCACCCGACATCGTCTTTTTGCAAGAAGTCGTCGGGGCCCATCAGGGACATGCCGAGCGGTTGCCCGATTGGCCAGTGCTGTCGCAGTACGAATACCTGGCCGATACGCTATGGTCCGACTACGCCTATGGACGCAATGCCGTCTACCCGGACGGCCACCATGGCAATGCGATCCTCTCGCGCTACCCTATCGCTACTTATACCAACCATGATGTCAGCATCGCCGGCCCTGAACCGCGCGGTTTACTGCATTGCGTGCTGCGCCCGCCGGAGCTGGCGCATCCGCTACATGCGGTATGCGTGCATCTGGGTCTGCGCGAACGTCACCGGCAACGCCAGTTGCACTTGCTGTGCGAGCTGGCCCAACGACAGATTCCGACGAATGAACCGCTGCTGATCGCAGGCGACTTCAATGATTGGCGCTTGCGTGCCGACCGGGTCATGGCCGGCTGCAACGCCCAAGAGGTATTTACGCGGCATTACGGCAAGCCGGCCCGATCATATCCGGCGGTGTGCCCGATCCTGCGGCTGGACCGTATCTACGTACGAGGCGTACATACCTCTCGGCCCGAACCTCAAACCTCGCGCGTATGGGCAGGCCTATCCGACCATGTGCCGTTGACCGCAGAGATCTCGCTATGAGCACGGGCTGGCGTACGGGGAATCATTTTGAACTGCTCGAGAACGGCAATGCGTTTTTCCCTGCCGTCGAGGCAGCCATCGCGCGGGCAAATAAAGAGGTCCTGCTGGAGACATTCATTCTGTTTGACGATCCGGTGGGGAGGTCATTGCAGCAGGCACTCATCAAAGCTGCGCAACGCGGCGTCTCGGTCGTCCTGACGCTGGACGGCTATGGCTCTGATCCGCTGGAGCCCGCCTTTCTCGCCGAACTGGCCACTGCCGGGGTACGTGTACATATATTCGATCCCAAACCGCGCCTGCTCGGGATGCGATTTCATCTGTTTCGGCGCCTGCACCGCAAGCTGATCGTCGTGGATAACGAGTTGGCATTCGTCGGCGGCATAAATTTTTCAGAGGACCATCTGACCGAATATGGCGATCAGGCCAAACAGGACTACGCGGTCAGCGTGCGAGGTCCGTTGTGCGCCGATATCGCTGCCTATATGCGTGCCGCCGTGCGGGCTGCGCCGGGCAGATTGCCGGCCTCGGACCCTGGACCTGTGCCCGACGAAGACGGAACGGGCAAGCTGGTGGTACGCGACAATGCGCGGCACCAGCAGGACATCGAGCGCCTGTATCGCGCCAGCCTGCGTTCGGCTCGCGAGGATGTATTGATCGCCAATGCCTATTTCTTTCCTGGGTACCGCTTGCTGCACGATCTGGCGGGCGCTGCCCGTCGAGGCGTGCGCGTACGCCTGATATTGCAGGGCGAGCCGGACATGCGTATCGCCCGGCTCGCCGCGACGATGCTGTATGACTATCTCATCGATGCCGGCGTGGAGATCTACGAGTATTGCCGCCGCCCTCTGCATGGCAAAGTCGCGTGCTTCGACCAGGACTGGAGCACAGTGGGCTCGAGCAATCTGGATCCGTTCAGCCTGGCCCTGAACCTGGAGGCCAACGTCCTCATGCGGGACCGGGCGCTGAACCGCGTATTGCGCGAGCGTCTGGAACGCCTGCTGCAAGAGGATTGCCAGCGCATCCCCCGTTCATCGATCGGCACGCGACGTCTGCGGCGATTGTGGGCCGGGGTGGTGGTATTCCACGTATTGCGGCGTTTTCCTAACTGGGTGGGCAGCCTGCCCGCTCATAAGCCTCGCCTGCAGCGCATAGCGGCAGAACCTGTGGACTGCCAGCAGCCGGCGCGAGAATGAGGATCCCCATGGACACATTCCGACTACGTACGACAAGACGGCGCTGGACTCGGATCAGTCCCCGGGCTCGACGTTCTATAGGCAGGTGGCTGGCCGTGCTGATCCTGGCGGTCGTGGCGGGCATGTTGTATTACCTCGCTCGCGACGTGGACTGGCCCGGTGTGTGGAAGGCCGTGCGCGCGCTTCCCCGGCCCACGATCGCCTTGGCAATCGCGGTCGCACTAGGTGGCTATCTCGCGTATTCACTCATGGACGTTCTGGGCCGCCGCTACATCGGTCACAAACTGCCGCTGTTCAGCGTCGCAGGCATCGCCATGCTCAGTTATGCGCTGAACCTGAACCTGGGCATGCTGCTTGGCGGCTTCGCAACCCGTTTGCGGCTTTATCTGCGCATGGGCTGCCGCAAGTCGGTGCCGACGCGGGTGGCGCTATTCTCCGCCCTATCGAACTGGATCGGGTTCGGCTGGGTGGCTGGCGCCTTGTTCGTCAGCGGCGCCGTCCCTCTGCCTCAGACCATCGCTTGGGGAGAAGATGGATTGAGAGTGGTCGGCCTCGTACTGCTGGCGCTTTCTGGCGCATATGTCCTCGCTTGCCTGAAATACCCGGGACGGACGTGGATGGTGCGCAGGTGGCGTATCGTGTTGCCCGGCGCACGGATGGCGCTCGCACAGAGCCTGAGTGCCATCCTGTCCTGGGGTTTGATGGGACTGGTGCTGTACGTTGTGTTGCAGGGACGAGTCCCCTATGCGGCGGCATTAGGGGTGCTGTTGTATGCCAGCGTCGCCGCGTTGGTCGTACGTGTGCCGGGCGGACTGGGCACCACCGAGGCCATTACCGTCGCCGCACTGGGGAAATATCTTCCTCCCGTGGATATCCTGGGCGCGGTGTTGATTTACCGCGCCGTCTATTTCCTTTTGCCTCTGGCAGTGGCGTTGCTGGCGTTCGGCGTGGTCGAGGCCAAATGGTCTATTCGGCGCCGCGAATCCCGGCCGTCACCGCAATGAGGCCAGGCATGGCGCTTGCGGGAGGTACGCCATGACACACTCTTCTCGATTCTCTCCGGCCTGCGTGGTGGCCTATCCCCGCGATAACGATGCATCGGAGCACGAAGTCGCCACGCAATTATGCCTGGCACGCAAACTCGCCGAATTGCTGCAATGCCAGGTAATGGAG
>Ga0182743_1003124_pt1 | contig 13643 bp, 11 predicted proteins | sample eDN3rd30CKraftOP_FD_128522 | JGI IMG/M metagenome (GOLD analysis project Ga0182743, IMG submission 128522) | Enriched Organic Plus compost microbial communities from Emeryville, California, USA - eDNA 3rd pass 30_C Kraft OP (version 2) (version 2) ... | reverse complement strand
CCGTCACCAGCAAACGAAACCAAAGAAACTAGCCAACAATTACGCAATTTCGGCCATACGGTTTTGGACCGTTGCGTTTCATCGCTCGGGATTCGATAATCGCCGGTTCGAGATTGTTCGGAACCTTTCCCTCGGCTAGATCCTGTTGGAGCACGTTCGCACCATGACTCAAAATCCCGTCGATCAACTCGCTCACCTGAACCTCTTCCACGGGATGAGCCCGTCCGATTTGTCCGCGATCGCCGGCGCCTGCACCGAAGTGAACTACGCGGCGGGAGAAGTGGTCATCGAAGAGGGACAGGTCTCCCGCAACCTGTGGCTCCTTCTCGACGGCCGAGTTGAGGTCGACCTGACAACGCCGAAGGCAGGCGAACGGGAAATTGCTGAGCTGAACGCTCCCAGTCTGTTCGGCGAACTGAGTTTCTTTCACTCGCACCCGCACAGCGCCACCGTGAAGACGATCACCCCGGTCCGCCTGCTGAAGCTCGACCGCCAGCGGTTCGACCAGCTCGTCGCCGAAGGGAACGAAGCCGCCCTGCGACTCGGCGTGAAGGCTGCCGAAATCATCGCCGGACGGCTCTACCAGACCGACCGCTTCGTCGAAAAGCTCCTCGAATCGCAAGCCGACGCCAAAATCCACGCCGCCTACCGCCACCTCCGCGAAGGCCTCGGCCGCGAAGCCGAAGGCAGCGGCCCGTTCGTCGGCCTGGGGGCGAATTGGTCGTAACGGAGGCGCGATGCGGCCAAGAGTCGACGGGCCAGAAACTCCGTCCCAGGCTCCAGCCTGGGACGAAACTAACCCGAGGCTCCGCCTCGTCAGCCCCGCACTAGAGGCCTCCATCCCCAACCGCCCCAGTTACACCCCCTCCCACTATCAACACGCCGGCTTAAGCCGGCTTCTGTCTGCGGCTTCAGCCACAGCCCACCGTCTACGACAGTCCTCTTCGATCTGTCTACTTTCATCAGCGCAACAAAAAAACACGGACCCGATTTCTCGAGTCCGTGCTCTCTAATTTCTAGCTATCCAGCGATGCCTTACAGCAGCTTCGCCAGGATCGCGACCAGGTCGGCCGTGCGGGTGCTGTAGCCCCATTCGTTGTCGTACCACGACATGACCTTCACGAACTTGCCCTTGTCGCCGAGCACCAGGGTCCAGTCCGGAACGAAGATCGAGCTGCGCGAGTCGTGCACGATGTCAGCCGACACGATCGGGTCTTCGACGTAGCCGAGGATGCCCTTCAGACCGCCTTGCTCGAGCGGGGTTTCCGAAGCCTTCTTCACCGCGGCGTTGATCTCGGCGGCGGTCACTTCCTTCGCCAGGTTGGCGGTCAGGTCGACCACGCTGCCGGTCGGAACCGGAACGCGGAGGGCAAAGCCGGTTAGCTTGCCCTTCAGGGCCGGCAGCACCTCACCGACCGCCTTGGCGGCGCCGGTGCTGCTCGGAATGATGCTGACGGCTGCGGCGCGAGCGCGGTAGGCGTCGTCGTGCGGCAGGTCCTGCAGACGCTGATCGTTCGTGTAGGCGTGAACGGTCGTCATCAGGCCGGTCTCGATACCGAACGCTTCGTGCAGCACCTTGGCGACCGGAGCGAGGCAGTTGGTCGTGCAGCTCGCGTTCGAGATGTAGGTCATGTCCTTGGTGATCTGGTCGTGATTCACGCCGATCACGCAGGTCAGGTCCGGCTTGTCCTTGGCCGGGGCCGAGAGAACGACCTTCTTCGCGCCCGCCACAACGTGGCTGTCGTAGCCCGGCTTGCCGTCCTTCGCCCGGTTGGTGAAGCGGCCGGTGCTTTCGATGACAATATCAACGCCCAGGTCCTTCCACGGCAGCTTTTCAGGGTTGGTCTCCTTGAGGACCTTCACCTTGTCGCCGTTGATGATCAGGTTGCTATCGTCGTAGCCGACTTCGCCGTCCCAGCGGCCGTGGGCGCTGTCGTACTTGAAGAGCGTGGCGAGCATCTTGGTGCTCGTCAGGTCGTTCACGGCGACCAGATCAAATTCCTCGCCGCGGCTCTTGAGCACGCGAGCCGTCAGACGGCCGATACGACCGAAACCGTTGATTGCAACCTTCACTGCCACTGTTGTTTCTCCTTCGACTCAATTCCCTGCCAGATAACGCGAACTGCACTCATCCGCCGTAGCTGAATTCGCCAGAATTCAGACAACCGAAGCCGGCCGTACCAGGCCAACGCGGGGAAAGGATGCGGCGGCAAGTGCGAACGTGCGGCTGGTCCAAAGCCAGGCGTTGATTCCAGCGTCCGGAAAGAGTCGGCCTTGAACCCGCAAAGATGCGCTAATTCACGCGAATTATATCGGCGATTTCTGGGGCCAAAAAGGAGGCGTCGTATGGCAACCAGCCCCACCGGAGGGCTGAAACGCCTTACGGAAAACGAACCCCCTTACCGAGCCTGCTGCGTTGCTTAGACGCCCGCAGCCGAGTGACGATCAACGGCTAAGCATCCGCCGAGTCGCCCCAATTGCGGTTTCTCGTCGTAATCTTTGCCGACAAACCTAAAACCACCCACGACCAAGCCTCGAAGGGCCGATCGGAAATAGCCGGCGGGAACGTTCCGGTCCGCCGGACGTCAAATACGACTCACGGCGCATGCAAACGCCGCCCTTGCGGACGGTGCTATTACCGCACGGCCCTACGGACCTACTCAACTTTGCTACTGCGGTTCAATCTGCACAAGCCGTTGCTTCGGCTGGGGCAGCGGCTTCGCGCGGCTGTCGATCCATTTTGCCGCGTCGTAGTGCTTGCCGTACGTGCCGTAGTCGTTGAAGAAAAAGTACTTGGCCAGGCGATACGCCCAGCTCTTTTCCGGCACTTCGTGCCCCGGGTTGTACTGGCTGGAGCGAAGCAGCATCGAGTCGAGCTCGGGGATCGCCTGCTTACGAGCCGTGGTGTCCCTGGCGCCGTGGCGTTCGACGATGTCTTTGAGCAGGTCGGGACGTTCCAGAACTATGCACCCGCGGGTGTGCTGGGCAGCCGTCTCGCGGAAGTCGCGGAGAAACTCGCTCTGCTGAAACACTTCCTTCAGCGGCCGCTCGTCGTAGATCGATTCCTTGGCGAATTGAATGATCGGGCAGGGCTCAATGTCGCCCCACGGACTGATGTGATGCGTAAAGCCGGTCGCCGCCGGGCAAAGGGCCTGGCCTTCGCCGTCGTAGTAGGCGTCGACGATGATGATCGGCTTCTTGGCCCGCATCTCGACGACGAACTTGCGACACTCGAGCTGTTGCTCCGGCGTGAGCGAGAGGTCGGGATTCGCATCCGGCCCCACCGGGCGATAGATGTGGAACCAGGTATAAAACACCCCCATCTCAATCAGCCGATCGAGCCACTTCTCGCTGAGCAAGTCGAAATTGGTCTGGCAGAGGCTCGTACAGACGCCCGTCATCACCTTGTGCTTCAGGCAATTCTGCAAGCCTTGCATTGTCTTGCTATAGACCGCCGGTCGGCCGCGGCGCTCATCGCTGACGATCTCGTTCCCCTCGACGCTGATGAGCGGCGTTACATTGCCGACGCGCCGCAGCTCGCGCGCGACTTCGTCGGTAATGAAGTGGCCGTTGGTAAAAACCTGAAAGTAGCAATCGGGATGCGCCCGGAAGATCTCCAAAATCTCCGGATGCATGAACGGCTCGCCGCCAAGGATGCCAAAGAACGAGTTGCCCATCGCCTTGGCCTCGGTGATGAGACGGTTCATGGCGGCGAGTTCGATTTTCGACTGTTTGGCCGCCACGTCGACCCAGCATCCCTGACAGCGCAGGTTGCAGGAGTTGATGATTGAGATGTAGAGGAACGGCGGAAAGAACTCGCCCCGCTTCAGCCGAGCCTTATGCCGCTGCACCGAGCGGACACCCTTCAGCCCAAAGTTCCAAGCCAACTTCCACACAAGTCGCTTGTCGGTTTCGAGCAGCAGACGCTTGGCGAGACGAAGGTACATGAGCGGGCGGTGGGCTGTGTTGTGTAGGCGCCACTGCTGGCGGGCCCAGCAGTGCGAAGCGGGTCCCCAGTACCCCTGCTGGACGAGCCAGCCGCGGCACGCGGTTGGATTCATTGTAACCGGCGGTCGCAGGGCTGGCAGCGATTGGGCCGGCTGGAAATCCGAATGCCGAACTTCAATTGTCGAGGGAGGTTCAAGGCCCGAAAGTCAAACCGAGCAAGCCGTCCAGCCAGTGCTGCAGTCCTCATTTAGGGCCTTGAATTTCGGCATTCCTTCGACATTGGAAGTCCACCCTTCTCATTCGCTGCCGCGTTTTCCAGCGAGTCGGCGAAGTTGCGGGCGAAAGTTGTCTTGCCGCATTTCGCCTATTAACATGAGCGGACTTCTCTCACCCATTTGGGGAGTCCGCTCATGCCGGTGCGCGTCGACTGTGAAAAATGCGGCTACAAGTACAAACTGAAGGACGAACTGGCTGGCCGCAAGGTGAAGTGCAAAATCTGCCAGCACGTCTTTGTTGTCCCCGCTTTGCCGCCGGAAGGCGTTGAGGTGTCGAAAGGGGGCAGCGTCATGTACCGCTACGAAGAGCGGGATCGGAGCTTCGAAGTCGCCTTCGGCGAAGAGCGAACGATCGAAGCCGTCAGCGAGCATATCGCCCGGCATATCGGGCCGGTCGACAATGTGTTCCACGAGCTAATTTCCGACCTGGTTCACGTCGACGTGCACGTCGTGAATCCAACCGCCGAGCGGCCGTACTATACGCTCGTCACCAGCGGCATGAGCGATCGACCAATGACGGTCCCGCCGGAGGGCGGCAGCTCGCCGTATGCCGAGCTAATGCTCTCGTTGCCTCCCGATTGGCCACTCAGGCAGGAAGCGTTTGAGCAGCATGAGAATTACTGGCCGGTCGAGATGCTCAAGTTCCTCGCACGTTTTCCGCACGAGTACGAAACCTGGCTCGGCTGGGGACACACGATTCCGAACGGCGATCCGCCGGCGCCGTTTGCCGAGAACTGCGGATTCTGCTGCGTTCTCCTGCTTTCGCCGATCCTGGTTCCGGAGGAGTTTCTCGACCTAAAGATTGGCGACGAGCGCACCATCAGCTTCTATTCGCTTGTCCCCCTCTATCGCGAAGAGATGGACTTCAAGCTGAACAAGGGGACCGAAGCGTTGGTCGAGCGTTTCGCCAAGAAAGGAGTGTCGGAACTGCTCGACCTGAATCGGCCGAACGTCTGCAAGAAGAAAGGCTGGTGGTAAGCGGAGCTGTCGAGGTACGGCGGATGGACAAAACTTACTTGTCGTCCCCCGTATCGAGCACCGCCATGAACGCCTTCTGCGGAATTTCGACCTGGCCGATGGCCTTCATCCGCTTCTTGCCTTCCTTTTGCTTCGCCCACAGTTTGCGTTTGCGGGTGATGTCGCCGCCGTAGCACTTGGCGGTGACGTTCTTGGCCATGGCTGGCTTGGTCTCGCGGGCGATGATGCGGCTTCCGATGGCGGCTTGGATCGCCACCTCGAACATGTGCCGCGAGATTTCTTCTTTCAAGCGTTTGCAGATGGCTCGGCCGCGCCGGTCGGCGTCGTGACGATGGCAGATGATCGCCAGAGCGTCGACGCGATTGCCATTCACCAGAATGTCGACGCGCACCAGATCGGCCGGCTGATAGCCGACCAGCTCGTAATCCATCGTGCCATAGCCGCGCGTGGCGCTCTTGAGCTTGTCGTGCAGGTCGTAAATGACTTCGGCCAGCGGCATGTCGTAGACGAGCATCGTCCGCGTCGCCGATAGGTACTCCGTCCGCACCTGAACACCGCGGCGATCCTGGCACAACTGCATCACCGTGCCGATATACTCGGACGGCTGAATCAAGCTCACGCGCACAATCGGCTGCCGGAACTCTTCGATCAGCCCCGGATCGGGCACATCCTGCGGCTTGTGCACTTCGATCGTTTCGCCAGTGCGCAGCAGCACTTCGTACGTGACGTTCGGCGCCGTCTGCACCAGGTCGATATCGCTCTCTTGCTCAAGCCGCTGCTGGATGATCTCCATGTGCAGCAGGCCGAGGAAGCCGCAACGAAAGCCAAAGCCGAGCGCTTCGCTCGTTTCGGGTTCGAACTCGAAGCTCGGATCGTTGATGTGCAGCTTTTCGAGCGCGTCGCGCAGTTCGGTGAACTCCTGGCCGTCGGACGGATAAAGACCGCAGTACACCATCCGCTTCGGCGGTTTATAGCCGGGCAGAGGAGGAGCCGCTTTATCGCCGGGCACCGTCACCGTGTCGCCGATGTGCACCGCGTCGAGCGACTTGATATTGCCCGTCAGATAGCCCACCTGGCCCGCGTGCAACGAGCCAACCGACACGGCTTTGGGCATGAACTGGCCGACGTCCTGCACTTCGTAGGTCGAGCCCTTGTGCAGGAAGCGAACCTTCTGCCCCTTTTCGATTGTGCCTTCCATCAGTCGCACATAGATCACCGCACCGCGGTAGTCGTCGTAGTGCGAATCGAAAAGCATTGCCTGCAGCGTGCCGTTGGGGTCGCCTTTCGGCGGCGGAATGCGATCGATGACTGCATCGAGCAGTTCCTTAATGCCTACGCCGCTCTTGGCGCTACAAGGAATCGCCTCGGTCGCGTCAATCGCCAACGTCTGCTCCATCTCGTGCGCGACTTCATCGGGCCGAGCGTGGGGCAGGTCGATTTTGTTGATCGCCGGCACGATCGTCAGCCCGGCGTTCATCGCAGCAAAGGCGTTAGCGAGCGTCTGCGCTTCAACGCCTTGGCTGGCGTCGACGACCAGAATCGCTCCTTCGCAGCAAGCGAGCGAGCGAGAAACTTCGTAGTGGAAGTCAACGTGCCCAGGCGTATCGATCAAGTTGAGCTCGTATTCGACGCCATCGCGCACGTAGTGCAACACGACGGCGCGGGCCTTGATCGTGATGCCACGTTGCCGCTCGAGCTCCATGTCGTCGAGCAACTGGTCCTTCATCTCGCGTTTGGTCACCGTGCCGGTGTACTCCAGCAACCGGTCAGCCAGCGTGCTCTTGCCGTGGTCGATATGGGCAATGATGCAGAAGTTGCGAATATTTTTCGGGTCGATCGCCATAGCAGTGTATTGTTTCGGCCCCTCCACGGGCGGCAAAAAGGCTCAGCCGAGCAAGGCGGGATCGGTGCGGCCCCTCCATGCGTCACTAGCGTCGGCCGGGGCAGGGGAGAGAGCAATTTTATTCGGAAAGCCGCTACCGGCCAGATCTTAAGACGCCGGTTGGCTGCCGGGGCGAATCAGCCGCTGCAGGCGGTCCAGCCGAGCAATTCCAGCCGCCCCGATAAAGCCCGCATCCCCCTCCAGGAGCGCAAAATCGATGGTAGTACGCTGGGCCGGAATGGGGAAGGCGTGCTGGCGGACCACCGAACGGATGGTTTCCAGAAATTTTCGCCCCAGCGCCGTGTCAGAACCGCCGAAATTCATCGCCCCGCCGAGCACCACCGCCCCCGGGTCGATCGTGTGCATCAGGGTGACGATTCCGATGCCCAAATAACGGGCCAACTCATCGATCACCTCGTTCGCCAGCGCGTCCCCAGCCTCGGCCGCCTGGGCAATCATCAGTCCCGTCAGGTGATGATCTTCGTCGATCAACGACGCCAGGCTGCTCTTGCGCCCCTCCGCGATCAACTCGGTGGTTCGCTTGATTAGCGCCGTGGCGCTGCAATAGGCCTCCAAATGCCCCGGCTGGCCGCAGGGGCAAATCCGGGCGGTTGGGCTGCAGTCGATGATGATGTGCCCGCATTCGCTGCCGCAGCTATTTTCGCCGTCGATCGAGAGGTCGCCAATGATGATGCCGCCGCCGACTCCGGTCCCCAGCGTCAGCAGAACGATGCTGTGAAACTGGCGTCCTCGCCCCACCCAAAACTCGCCATAGGCGGCTGCATTGGCGTCGTTGGCGTAGGCGGTTGGCAATTGGAACGCGTTATAAACCTCCTGTTTGATCGGGAAGTTGAACCAGTGCGGCAGGTTGTGCGGCTCCAGGATCATCCCGTTGGCGATGTCCATCGTGCCGGGCGTCGCCAGACCAACGGCGGAAAGCTGGCTCGGATCGATCCCCTTTTCGGCGAGCAATTCGAACACGGCGGCGTGTGTCCGCCGCACGCCGTCCCGCGGTCCGCGCTCCTCGAAAGTCGGAATTTGCCCCTTCGCCAGCGGACGGCCGAGATCGTCCACCACGCCGAACTTGATGTTGGTCCCCCCCACATCAATGCCCAGAAACAGGGGCAACTTGGCGTCGTCAAGGGAAATCAAGGAGTAGTGCGTGGTCATTCTCGGATCAATTTCGCATCAAAAAACGTGCGGGCGGGCCAATCCGAAATATACGTTATAAGGCCCCAGCGCCTCCATAGCCGGGAGGCTGCACGCCCCGGCTACGGTCCGCTTGCCTTTCGTCGGTATGATGAATGGTCCAATCCAACCGTAGGAAAACCATTCCAACCATGCTCGACATTCTCGTTATCGCCCCCCATCCCGACGACGCTGAACTGGGCTGCGCCGGCGCTATCCTCAAGTTCAAAGCCGAAGGCCTGCGCGTCGGCATCCTCGACCTGACCAGCGGCGAACCGACGCCGTTCGGCTCGCCGGAGATCCGCGCCAAGGAAACCGCCGCCGCCACGGAAATCCTGGGAATCGACTGGCGAGGCAACCTGGGCCTGCCCAATCGTCGGCTGGAGCCCACGCTCGAGGCCCGCTTTCAACTTGCAGCCAAATTCCGCGAACTGCGGCCGAAATGGCTGTTCGCCCCGTACTGGGTCGATGCCCACCCCGACCACGTCGCCGCGACCGAGCTGGTGGAGGCCGCCCGCTTTTGGTCGAAGCTCACCAAAACCGATCTGCCCGGTGAACCGTGGCATCCGCGGCGAATCTACAATTACTACTGCGTCCATCTTAAGATGAACGCCCAGCCCGCCTTCATCCTCGACATCAGCGACTACTGGGATCAGAAGCTCGCGTCGATTCGCTGCTATCACAGCCAGTTCATCGAAGGTCGCCCCCAGGATCCGCCGACTTTCCTGGACCAACTCCGCGACGAAGCCGCCTATTGGGGCAAATCGATCGGCGTCCGCTATGGCGAACCATTCACCAGTCGAGAGCCCATCGGCCTAAGCAGCCTCAGCTCGCTCATCTAACCGCAAGCGGCAGCCCCCAGCTCATTTAGCCGGGACGTAACACGTCCCGGAGAACCGCGAACAGATTTCGCCATCGCCGTCGATCCCAAAGCACGCGGCGAACAGGGGGGTGATAGCAATTCTGCAGCTCTTATTCTCCGGAGCCTGATTAGGCTCCGGCTAATGCTTTCCCAACTGCGCCGGTCCTAAAAACTGGAGAGCTTACGGCGAGTCTTCCGATAACACTGACGCTACCGGCAATTTCAGCCGGTTCGCGCCGTGTTAGAGAAGTCGCATGCCGTCCCCCACGAAATGCCGCTCCCCGTTGCTGCTCGCCCTGCTGGCGAGTTGGCTGCTAGCGGGCTGCGCCGCCTTTCCCGACCGGATGGTGCAGCCGATCTACCACAATCCGTTTCCGCAGCTTCACAAGGTTGCGGTGCTGCCGTTCTACAACCAGAGCGATGAGCCGACGGTCGACGGCGAACAGGTAGCTATCGCCTATTACAACGAGCTGCAAGCGATTCCCGGCTTCGAAGTCGTCCCGGTTGGCGTCGCGAAGCAGATGCTCATCGCCAGTCGCATGGAGCCGCGCACCGGCGCCGACTTTCAACAACTCGCTCGGCTAATGAACGTCGACGCCGTGCTGGTGGGCTCGGTCACCGACTTTTCGCCTTACTACCCGCCACGGATGGGCATCGCGGTTGATTGGTACGCAGCCAATCCCGGTTTTCATCCCGTCCCGGCTGGCTACGGCCTGCCGTGGGGAACTGCGGAGGAAGAATACATCCCCAGCCAGCTCGTGCGCGAAGCCGAATTCGCGCTCGCCCGCGAACAGCTCAAGACGCAAACTCCTCCGCTTCCCGAAAAGGACCCCGCTCGCGTCTCGCAAGCCTCACATCAAGCGGCTGCGGGAACCGAAAAAGCGGGCGCCGCTAGCGCTGGCGGACTGCTGGAAGGGCAGGGGGAAGGGACCGTCGAAGTCGGGGCGCCGCTGCCGCCAACCTGGCCCGATCCGCGTGGCTTCGTGCCGCCGCCGCCGAGTCCGCAACGTCCACCCCTGCGTCCTCAGCACGAACCGGTTATTACGCACACTCGGATTTATCACGGCGAAGACGCAGAGTTTACCCAGCGGTTAGCGACGTATTACTACTTCCGCGACGACGCCAGATTCGGCGGTTGGCAGGCATATCTTCAGCGCCCCAACGATTTCATCCGATTTTGTTGCCACATGCACCTGACTGAAACGTTGGCAGCGAGAGGTGGGGCAGGCGAGTCTCGTGTCGTGTATCGCTGGCCGATTGGCCGATATGAGCGGTAACCGGATTCGGGCACTCAGGCGAACCACGCCAGCGGGAATCGTGCCCATCCTTGTCGCCAGGCCAACGCTTGCTGCCAGCAGACGATTGCAGTCGAGGCGGCTCTACCCAGGTCCAGAAAGGTTGCTCTGTGACGCAGGACATCAATGTGCTCGCACTGGTCAAAGGGGAAGAGCGCTACATTTTTCTGTTTGACGACCAGCGCCGCAGCGAAGCGCTGCGCACCCTCGGCCGGTTCGCCTCCAACCCTGAACTGAGCTTTAGCTGGTACGACGCGGCCGTACTCAGTCAGCGGATCCGCCAGACCGTCCCGGAAGCCAAAGCCGAAGAGAAGTCGACGCGCACCCCCGTGCAACCGCGCACGCAGCCCCGTTTCACGCTGCCGCTCCCCGCCGATCATCCGGCGATCGAGCACGGCAGCGAAGACGAGGTCGCCTAGCTCACGGCGCTCTTGGCCGGAGGCCAAACCAGCCTCCGGAAACATTGCGACTGGCGTTGGCAATCGCCAATGCCTCGGCTGTGAGGAGGTGGCAGCGTGCAGTCGGCAATCGGTCAGTTTCTTCGCTTCCTCAGCGTCGAGCGCAACGCTTCGCCGCTGACGATCAAATCGTATCGCGAAGATCTCACAGCGCTGGCTGACTACCTGACCGAGGCCTACGGCCGCACGCCGGAGCCCTCGGAAATCACGCCGCTCGATCTCCGCGGCTATGTGTCGGCGCTGCATGAAGCGGGTTACGCCAAGACGTCGATTTCCCGACGTCTCGCATCGCTGCGAACGTTCTACAAGTTCGCCCAGCGCGAGTCGCTGGCGGGTTCTAACCCAGCCAAGCCGCTGCGCAATCCGCGCCCCGACCGAAACCTGCCCCACTTCCTGTCGTCGCCCGAAGTGGGCAAGCTGCTCGAAGCTCCGCCGGCTGGCACGGCGCTCGGGCTTCGCGACCGAGCGATTCTCGAGGTAATGTACTCGGCCGGCTTGCGCGTCGGCGAACTCGTGGGAATCAACGACGGCGACGTTGACCTGCCGCAAGGACTGGTGCGCGTCCGCGGTAAAGGGCGGCGCGAACGGTTTGCCCCACTGGGCACGTTCGCCGTGAAAGCCATTCAGCGCTGGACGAAAGTGCGTCCCTCGCACCCCAAGGAACCCGTCGGCGCGCTGCGGCCGCTGTTTACGAACCGCTTTGGCCGCCGGCTGACAACGCGGAGCGTCGCTCGGATGCTGGAGAAGTATCTCAAGCTGACGGGACTTGACCTGCGCACGACGCCGCACACGCTGCGACACAGTTTCGCGACCCATCTGCTAGACCGCGGCGCCGACATTCGCAGCGTGCAGGAGCTGCTGGGGCACAAAAGCCTGGTGACGACGCAGATTTATACCCACGTCAGTACCGCCGGCCTGCGAGCTGTTTATGACCGGGCCCATCCGCGCGCAAAAGCCGCCGGTCGTTTGGACGCCCGGCGGACAAAATCGGATTCCTGAAATCGCCGCAGCGAAACAGGTGGCAACCCGGCAGAGGCTTAGACGAGCCCCTTCTTCACAGCCCAAACGGCTGCTTCGGTGCGATCGCCAGCTTCGAGCTTGCGCAGGATGTTTTGCACGTGCTCTTTCACCGTCTCGATGCTGATATCGAGCGAGCGGCCGATCTCGCGGTTGCTCAGCCCCAGCGCCACGTGACGTAGCACCTGCACTTCGCGGTTGGTCAGCGGGATATCTTCGTCGTAAGTCGGACGACGACGGGCCATCGTGTTCTTCACGCGTCCCATCACGCTTTCGGTGTCCGGCGGCAGTCCCGTGTGGGCCCGCTGGATTGCGTTCACCACTTCTTCACGGGGAGCGCCCTTCATGACGTAACCGGCGGCTCCCAGAGCCACCGCGCGAGCGACGTAGGTGGGATTCTCATGCCCGGTGAACATCACAACCTTCGTCCGGGGAGAGCGATCCAGTATCCGCTCCAGGGCCTCCAGGCCGTCGGTTTCGGGCATCCGAATGTCGAGCAGCACGACATCGGGGTGAAGCTTCATCGCCAGTTCAATCGCCTGGTTGCCGGTAGCCGCCTCGCCGACGACCTGCACCTCGGAACCTTGCAGCATTGCCGCGACACCTGCGCGGACCACCTCGTGATCGTCAGCAATCAGCAGATTAATGGTCATAGCACTCCTTCGTGTCGGCTCGGTGAGTAACGCTCCGGCGTGTCTAAGACTTTGGCCGACAGGGGGTTGAGGAAACGCGAGGAATCTTACGGAAAAATCTTACTCCCGTAAACCGGGAGGGAGATAGATTTTCCACCCATAACTGTCCAACATCCTACTAATTCGAGGGGAAATAGCCAGTGTTCCACTTAGAGCAGTCCCCCCGCCCGGGAGCGGCATTACGAGTCGTAAGTCTATACATTTTCTTACGTTAGAAACTCGACTTGCGTTGGGTCCAGGTTCCAGGGGGACTGCCGTTTTGCGGCTAATGTCTTGTGGACGCCACTGCGTTGACGGAAGCAAACGGTGACGTAGATAAACTACGACCGTTGCCCGCGCAACCGTTTTCGCAATCCGAAAACTTCGCAAATGCTTGGGGCAATTGGTCTTACGGGCAGATTGAATTATCCCAAGACCGTTGGGAAGTGGTGGATAAATGAAAAGTGGCAACCTGCTGTTGGTCGACGATGACCGCCTGCTCCTCGAATCGATGTCGCAGTGGCTGCGTGAGCAAGGCTTTCATGTCCATGCGGCTAGCAGCCGGCAGGAAGCGATCGCTGTCGCGGCGTCGCAGCCGCTCGACCTGGTGCTGTGCGACATTCGCCTCGGGGACGGCGATGGCTTTGAAGTGCTTTCTTGGTGCCGCAAGAACAAGCCGGAGCTGACCGTCATCCTGCTGACGGGATACGGCAGCGTCGATACGGCCATTGACGCCTTGCGCGCAGGCGCATTTGACCTACTAACCAAGCCGCTGATCGACGACGAGCTGCTGCTGGCGATCGAGCGCGCCCTCTCGCAGCGAGAAGTGCTGGAAGAGAATCAAAAGCTGAAGGCGCAGCTCGATCTGCGTTTTGGCTTGGAAAATATCGTCGGCCACGACCACCGAATGCTCAAAGTGTTCGACATGGTCGATCGAATCGCCGACACCCGAGCCACCGTGCTCATCACCGGCGAAAGCGGCACCGGTAAATCGCTGCTTGCCCGAGCCATCCATCGCCGCAGCTCGCGCCGGGATCAGCCGTTCGTCGAAGTGGCATGCGGGGCAATG
>Ga0182743_1003123_pt1 | contig 13644 bp, 9 predicted proteins | sample eDN3rd30CKraftOP_FD_128522 | JGI IMG/M metagenome (GOLD analysis project Ga0182743, IMG submission 128522) | Enriched Organic Plus compost microbial communities from Emeryville, California, USA - eDNA 3rd pass 30_C Kraft OP (version 2) (version 2) ... | reverse complement strand
TCGTGATGCCGAATCCGGCTTCCTCCGGGACGGGGTTCCTGGATGTGAGTGCGTGGCTGCAGATGTTTGGCGAAGAAAAAGGCTGGGCGTTCATGGATGCCTTGCACAAGAATATCGGCTCGTACACGCATTCGGGCTCCAAGCCTTGCAACATGGCGGCCGCCGGCGAGTTTCCGATCGGCATCTCGTTTGACTATCGCGCCGCCAAGCTGAAAGCCGATGGCGCACCCATCGAGGCCGTATTCCCCTCGGAAGGCCTGGGCTGGGAAGTCGAGGCGACCGCGATCATCAAGGGCACCAAGAATCTGGATGCTGCGAAAAAACTGGCGGATTTCTCGGCCAGCCGCGAAGCCAACGAGTTGTACAAGACGAACTTTGCCGTGCTGGCGATTCCGTCCATCGCAACGGCCAATCCCAATCTGCCGGCAGACCTGAGCTCGCGCATGATCAAGAACGATTTCACGTGGGCCGCCACCAATCGTGACCGCATCATCGCCGAGTGGACCAAGCGTTACGACGGCAAGTCCGAAGCCAAGAAAAAATAAGCAGGGTTCTTTGGAAATGAAAAACTTCGACGTCATCGTGGTCGGCGCCGGTATGCTCGGCGTTGCCCACGCCTGGGCTGCGGCCAAGCGCGGTCTGTCTGTGGCCGTCATCGAACGCAGCCGTCAGGCGCATGGGGCCACTGTCCGCAATTTTGGCCAAGTCATCGTCACGGGGCAGCCTCCCGGCATGATGTTGTCGCATGCGCAGCAGGCGCGCGAGCTCTGGCTGGACCTGGCTGCAAAGGCTGGATTTCATGTGCGTGCCAACGGTGCGCTCGTGCTGGCGCGTAATGCCGATGAGGCGGATGTATTGCAGGAATTTGCGGATACGCGATTGCACCAGGAAGGCTATCGTGCGCAGCTATTATCCAGCCGCGAGGTCGCCCGTCTGTATGGCGGCAGGCTTGCACATCATTGCGCCGCGATACAAGGGCACGACGATCTGCAGATCTATTCGCGCGAAGCGTTGCCGGCCATTACCCGCTATCTGGCGGAGTCATTGGGCGTGACGTTCATTACCGGCACGTTGGCGCGTGCAGTGCAGGGCGGCCTTGTCAGTACGACGGCGGGGGATTTTCAGGGCGGGCATGTGTTTGTGTGCCCGGGGCATGATTATCTGACGCTGATGCCTGAGTTGTTTGCGCCGATGGATCTGGAGGTGACACGGCTGCAAATGCTGCGTGCCGTGTTCGAGTCTAATCCTATCGAGCAGTTGGACCGTCCGTTGTTGACGGGGCTGTCATGTGTGCACTATGGGGCGTTTTCGGATCTGCCCTCGGCACAGGTGTTGCGTGACATCATCCAGGAGCGTTCGCCGTATTTGCTCGAGAATGGGATTCATCTTTTGATCAGCCCTACGCCTTATGGGGAATTGATCATTGGTGATTCGCATCGTTATGGGCAGGATGCGCCGCCGTTCAATGACGAGGCGGTGGATAACGCGATGCTCGAGCTGGCCTCGCAGGCGTTGGGGGCGCGGTTACGGGTTGTTGAGCGCTGGCAAGGGGTTTATGGGGCGCATGGGCCGGCGCCGTTCTCTGTGATGCCGGTTGATGAGGCTACCACGGTGGCGGTGATGCATTCGGGGGTGGGGATGACGGTGGGGTTGGCGATTGGGGAACGGACTGTTGGGGGGCGGTTGGGGTAGGGTGTTTGTTGTTTGCTGGTGAAGGGTAAGGTTCTTTTGGCGCCAGGCCTCGCCGTGTAAAAGGGGCACCGGGCCTATCGCACGGACTCGGCCCATGACCAGGGGCCTCGGCCTCGCTGCGCGAGGCTGAATCCGCGCTCTACGGCCCGGTCCCCCTTTTACACGGCGAGGCCTGGCTCGCAGCGTCTCTTATTCGCGGCAGCTTTCAACATGTGCACGCTCGATACGTCGTCTGCATCCGTGATTCATCTCTACTGTGAGTTCCTGTCGGGGGCAAAACGCCTAGCCGCGCCGTAGAGCACGGATTTAGCCTCGCGTAGCGAGGCCGAGCCCCCTGGTCATGGGGCGAGTCCGTGCGATAGGCCCGGCTAGGCGTTTTGCCCCCGACAGGAACGTGTTCACAGAGAACGTTCCCGCAAGCAAACGATCAACCCATCAACTACGCGACAGAAGGCGTTAACTCGCGACGCTGCCGACGTCCCTGCAATCCCCACACCGCTGCCAACAGCGCCAACGCCGGGATATACACCCAGAACTCCGACGGCCGATGCGGATTCGGAATCTGGACGCTGACCACATCCCATCCTTGCTCCCATCCTGCCTTGCGCGCGCGGCTGCCGAATTGCACGGCGCCGATTTGAACTTGATCCCCCAAGGCTGTGATCATGAGACCCGCGTCGCTGAGTCGCTTGCGTCCTGCGGCGACACCGGTGCTGGTATCGCCTTCGGGCAATGGCGATAGCGTCACGGCAACCGTTTTCGTAAGCTCATCGCCCTCGATGTTCATGCCATGCAAGACCGCGACCAGCCGACCGCTGTCAGGCAGTTCGGATGCGACCTGATTGATCTGGGACGCAGGCAAGCTTTCGTATTTGCCATACAGATGGTTCATGAACCAGTCTGGGCGGAACAGCATGAACGTTACCAGCAGCAGCACAGCGATCTCGATGATCGTGCATCGCACACGGAACCAACCCAGCGTTGCTGCGGCAAAGGTCAGGGACGCCAAGGTCGCGCCGGTGATCACCAACAGCAACTCCGCCCACCCATGCACATCGATCAACAACAGCAGCGGGTTGAAGACAAACATGAAGGGCAGCACGGCCGTACGCAATGCATAGGTCGTGCCCTGGATGCCGGTCTTGATGGGATCTTCGCCGGAAATCGCCGCCGCAGCGAAGGTGGCTAACCCCACTGGCGGTGTGATATCGGCCATGATCCCGTAATAGAACACGAACATATGCACGGCGATGAGCGGAATCACGAGTCCATTCTGCGCGCCGAGTTCGACAACGACCGGGGCCATCAGGGTGGCCATCAAAATGTAGTTGGCCGTGGTCGGCATGCCCAGGCCCAGAATCAGGCACACGATGGCGGTAAAGATCAGCATCAGCAGCACGTTGCCCATCGAAACCAATTCGACGAACGCGGTCATGCGCAAGCCCAGGCCGGTGAGCGTGATCGCGCCCACGATCAGTCCTGCAGTACCGCAGGCGATGGCGATGCCGATCATGTTGCGGGCGCCGTCCTCCAGTCCGCCGATGGCCTCGCGCCAGCCGCGCTGCAGAGCAGGTGCGACGGGTTGTTGCCGGAACCATGCAGTCAGAGGACGCTGCGTGATCATCTGCACCAGCATCGCGACGGCGGCCCAGAATGCGGACAGCCCGGCAGAGAGTTCCTCGATACTCAGGCACCATACGAGAATGCCGATGGGAATCAGGAAATGCAGGCCAGCGCGTACGGTGGGCCAGGGTTCTGGACGCACCGGGTTTGTGACGTTGATTTCCTCGGATAAATCCGGGTAGCGTGCGGCGACGCGCAGCAGCCAGACGTTCAGGATCACCAGCAGCGCCAGCAGTATCCAGACCGCAGACGCGCCTGCGACCGCTTTGACACCCATCCCGATCCAGTACACCAATCCCATGACGATCAGCGTGCCGCAAATCCCCATGCCCCAGCCTGCGAGTTTCTGCAGTGGCGTACGGGGTTTGCCGCCGGACATCATAGGCTGGATGCCGAGCTTGAGCGCTTCCAGGTGGACGATGTAGAACAGGGCAATGTACGAGATCGAGGCCGGCAGAATCGCGTGGCGAATGATGTCGGTGTAGGGGATGCCGACGTATTCGATCATCAGAAATGCCGCTGCGCCCATGACCGGGGGCATGATCTGTCCATTGACCGATGATGCGGTTTCGATAGCGCCTGCACGAATGCCGCCATAGCCGGCTTTTTTCATCAAGGGGATGGTGAAAATCCCGCCTGTGACCACGTTGGCGACTGACGAGGCAGAGACCAGTCCGTTGACCGCAGACGATACGACAGCGACTTTGGCCGGACCGCCACGCAAGTGGCCCAGCAGTGCGAACGAGACTTGCATCATGTAGTTGCCCGCACCGCATTTGTCCAGCAGCGAACCCAGCAGGACAAAAATGAAGATGTAAGAGACCGACACGCCCAGCGCCACGCCGTAGACGCCTTCTGTCGTCAGCCACATGTGCGAGGCGAGCCGCTCGATGGAGGCGCCACGGTGCGCGAGCACGTCGGGCAGCCAGGGGCCGGCCAGTACGTACAGCACGAATACGGCGCCGAGCACCGTCATGGGCAAGCCCAGCGAGCGGCGTGTGACCTCCAGCAGCAGCACCAGACCGATGGCCGCGGTGGCCACATCCATCGTGGTGGGCTGGCCAGGACGGCCTGCCAGTTCTTTGTAAAACAAAAACAAATACGCGCCGCAAAAGGCTGCGACGATGGCGAGTATCCAGTCGTGCCACGGCATGCGATCGCGCGGCGAGCTCTTGCGTGCGGGATAGGCCAGGTAGCCCAAAAACATCGCGATGCCCAGGTGCAGTGCTCGCGCCTCGGTGTCATTGAAAATGCCCCAGCGCAGCGAGAACGGCAGCGGCGAGGCATACCAGAGCTGGAACAGCGACCAAATCAGCGCACCTATTGCCAACGTGGCGCCGGCGATGCCGCCTGCTTGGCGTCCGCCGCGATCGACGTCCGCAACCAACTGCTCTAGATCAGCGGTTGTGGTGGACGGCTCAGTTTTCATCGGATTCCCCTACATAGTTGATCAGCCTGGCAAGCATGCGCGATGTGATAGGTCTTGGACGCGGCCAGGCGAGTTGCTGAATACCGTCTCGGGGCGACGCGCTGAGCGCGCGCGCCGAGACGGTATCCGTATTTACAGCAGACCTTTTTCTTTGAAGTACTTCTGCGCGCCGGGATGCAACGGCGCCGACAAGCCATTCTTGACCATGTCCTCAGCCTTCAGGTGGGCGAAGGCAGGGTGCAGCTTCTTGAAGTCTTCCAGATTGTCGAAGACGGCTTTGACGATGACGTACACCGTTTCTTCCGGCACGTCGGCAGACGTCACAAAGGTCGCGGTGACGCCATAGGTCTTGGTGTCGTTGGGGTTGCCTGGGTAGAGCCCGCCCGGAATGGTGGCGTGCGCGTAATACGCATATTTCTCGACCAATTTATCCACGGCAGGACCGGTCAAAGACACCAGTTGCGCGCCGCAAGTGGTAGCCGGGTCCTGGATATTGGCGGACGGGTGGCCGACGCCATAGAAGAAGCCGTCGATCTTGCCGTCGCACAGTGCCGAGCCGTGCTCGTCGGGCCGCAGTTCAGAGGCCAGCGAGAAGTCTTTCAGCGTCCAGCCCATCGTGGCCAGCAGTTCTTCCATGGAGGCGCGCGTGCCCGAGCCTGGATTGCCCACGTTGAAGCGCTTGCCTTTGAAATCTTCAAACGACTTGATGTTGGCTTCTTTGCGAGCTACGACTGTGAACGGTTCCGGGTGGATCGAAAACACCGAGCGCAGTTTTTCGAATTTGCCGGCATCTTTGAATTGACCGACGCCGTTGTAGGCGTTGTAGCCGACATCGGATTGCACGACTCCCAGATCCAGTTCGCCGGCTTTGATGGTGTTGACGTTGAACACTGACCCGCCGGTGGACTCGACCGAGCAGCGCACGCCGTGCGATGAGCGGTCCTTGTTGACCAGACGGCAAATCGAGCCGCCCGCGGCGTAATACACCCCCGTCACGCCGCCGGTGCCGATGCTGACGAACTTCTGCTGTGCCGAGGCGGGCGATGGCGCGGCAAATGCCAAGGCCATTGCGGCGCACATGGCGGCCAGAGCCCCAGTTTTTCTCTTGTTGTCCAAAGTGGGTTTGACGAACTGACGCATACAAACTCCTTTTGAGGATTTTCCCCGTGAAAACCGCCGGTGTTCCGGCAAATGATGCACCCGAGCCAGGGTGCGCGATGGCTGCGGCGCCGGATGTTCCGAAGCCGCGTAATAGTTAACGATCCGGTGCTGCGGCAGATGCCGACCAAAACACTTTGTCGGCATGCATACGTGCTTCGATTTCACTCAGTCGATTCAATACTGCCTCACCGCCGCGGGCAGTGAGGCGGGCAATAAGGTGTTCGGCCAATCCCAGTAGTCCTGCCGTCGTATGGAAAAACGAACCCGGGCCTCGGCGCGCGGGCCGCTGTCCGACCTGTTCGCGATCCGCGCGATCAAACGTCAGGACGTGTCGGGCATCCGCGGCCAGGGGGGACAAGGGGGTGTCGGTCAAAGCAATGATGGCCACGCGCTGCTGAGCCGCCAGGCGCGCCAGACGAACTGTGGCAGATGGGTAGGGCGCTTGCGAAATGGCAATCAACGCATCGCCCTCGCACAGGTTGTCGATGGCCTCGGCCTGCAAGCCTCCCAGTCCATCAATCAATATGCTGTTGGGCCTTACCAGTTGATAGGCATAGTGCATTTGAAACGCAATGCCAAAGGCCGATCGCGTGCCCAAAAATCCGACGTGACGCGCCGTGAGCAAGGTCTTGACCGCGGCGTCGAATGTCGCCGGGCTGTTTACCGAGACGATAGATTCGATGGCGTTGGCTTGTATCTCGGTCAGTCTGTCGTGGCCCGGCACATTGTTTTGGTCTTGAGTCGCCTGCAGTTCCGCAGCGCGTTCACGCAGTGTGCTGGGACGTTCGCCGGCCAAGGCTGCCTGAAACGGCGCCCGAAACGCCTCGTAGCTGTCGTATCCCGCCGCGCGCGCCAGCCGCAGCATAGTGGCTGGTGCAACACCCAAGTCCTGGGCTTGGCGCCGCATGGACCACAGGCTGACCTCGGCCGGGTGATCCACCACCCAATGCGCCGCCCGCCGCAGCTCAGGCGGCAATTGATCCAAGAGGCTTTGCAGGCGCTGCAATACCAACGGTGGGGCAGAAGGAGGTGGCATGAAAGAACGGCAGCCCGCTACGCAAAAAAACACATGAGAACGGATGTGAAATGTAGAAAACGTTTGTTTTTTTTGCAATCAGGGTATTCCTGAGGAGCGCCCAGATAGCCTGCTGCCGTTGGACTGCGTTGGAAACCCTTGAATCGCACATCTTTTCCAGGGGAATCGAGGCTTCCACGCGTCCGATTCCTACGAATTCTTTTCCCCGGGAAAAATAAAAAAGTTCATATTTTTCTTTATCTTCTGTAAATATGAGCTTATTTCTTCATTTTTTCTGGATAGCACGGGTTGACCCCGTCGGCTCATCCGCATATTATCTGGGTAGAATCATTTGAGTAGAAATTAATCCTGCTGAACTATTTTCAGTCATGAACACCGTACCTACGCCCGATCCGTCACAGCAGTACGACCTGCGCATTTTGCGTGCCTTGCGCCGCATCACGCGCTCGATTGCGCTGCATTCGCGCCAACTGGCCGCCGTGAGTCACATCACCGCGCCGCAGTTGATGTGCCTGCGCACGGTCATAGCCAATGGCCCCCTGACGGCGACGGCGATCAGCCGAGAAATCCACGTCAGCCCCAGTACCGTGGTAGGCATTCTGGACCGACTCGAGGACAAGGGATTCGTTCGCCGCGAACGCGGCCGCGAAGACCGCCGTATTGTTTTCGTGACCGCGACCGACGCGGGTCGCGATCTCGCGGCCGGGGCGCCGTCGCCACTGCAAAAGCATCTGGCCGATGGCCTGAATGCCTTGCCCGAACTGGAGCAGGCCACTATTACCCTAGCGCTGGAGCGCATTGTGAATCTAATGGAACAAGAAGGCCATGTGAGTGAAGTGCATGGCGATGTGTCCTCGCCCATTCTCGAGGTCCCCACCGGCGGTGCGCCGCCCGAGTCGGGGTTGGTCGTATGAGGGGGCAAGACCTGACCCCCTCTCTGCCAGCCTCGGCCGCTCAGCCGGCCAATTCATCTACGCGTCTGCAATTCAGGCAGCCGCGCCGCACCGACGGTGCCGCATTGCACCGTCTGGTCTCCGAGTGCCCGCCGCTCGATGTCAATTCTTTATATGCCTATCTGTTGCTGTGCGAGCACTTCAGCGCCACGTGTGTGGTGGCCGAGAGCGCCGGCGGCGTCATCGATGGGTTCATATCCGCATATGTGCCGCCGACCCGGCCCGACGTGATTTTCGTCTGGCAGGTTGCCGTGCACGCCCGAGCACGCGGCCAACGGTTAGGCCGCGCCATGCTTCGAGAGCTCCTGCAACGCGATGAGCTCAAGCATGTTCGTCATCTTGAAACCACGGTAGGTCCTGATAACCAGGCCTCGCGCCGCACGTTCACCGGCTTGGCCGGCGAGCTGGGCGCGCACGTCTCCGAGCAGCCGTTCTTCGATCGGCAGTTGTTTGGTGGCGCAGACCATGACGACGAGATGTTGTTGAAGATAGGCCCGTTCACACTGCCGCCCCAATAGGGGAGTGTGTTTGCGGTCTGTTGGAACCGGGACGCAGTGTTGCCCGAATGCCTTCTGTGGCATCGGTGCGGCTGTGTCTGTCAATTCACGAGATGAAGGGAGGATTCTATGGACTTGAAAATTTTTGACCGGATGGAGTCGGAGGTGCGTGGCTACATCCGGTCGTTTCCGGTCATATTCAGCCAGGCGCGCGGCTCGCTCTTGATCGACGAAGAGGGCGGTGAATACATCGACTTCTTCAGCGGTGCAGGGACGCTGAACTACGGGCATAACAACCCTGTCTTCAAAGAGAAACTGCTCGAGTATCTGGAATCGGATGGCGTCGTGCATGGCCTGGACATGGCCACCAGCGCCAAGAAGCAATTCCTCGAGACCGTCGATCGCGTGCTGCTCAAGCCGCGCAATTGGCAATACACCTTGCAGTTCACCGGTCCCACCGGTACCAACGCGGTTGAGGCGGCGCTGAAGATTGCCCGCCAAGTCAAAGGCCGTTCCAACATCATTTCGTTCACCCATGGGTTCCACGGCGTCAGCGGCGGCTCATTGGCGGCGACCGCCAATATGAAGTTCCGCGATGCGGCCGGCTATGCCTTGGGCAATACGACGTTCATGCCTTATGACGGTTATTTTGGTCCCGACGTCGACACCATCGCTTACCTCGAACGCATGCTTGACGATCCCAGCAGCGGCTTGGACAAGCCGGCTGGCGTGATTGTCGAAACGGTACAGGGCGAGGGCGGTGTCAACGTCGCTACCCTGCGTTGGTTGAAAGAGTTGGAAAAGCTCTGCCGCCGTCATGACATGTTGCTGATCGTCGATGACATTCAAGTCGGTTGCGGCCGTACGGGCAACTTCTTCAGCTTTGAGTCGGCCGGGATTCGCCCCGACATCATCACGCTGTCGAAGTCGCTGTCGGGCTTTGGCCTGCCCATGTCGCTGGTCCTGATGCGTCCTGAGCTGGACATCTGGAAACCCGGCGCGCATAGCGGCACGTTCCGCGGCAACAACCTGGCATTTGTCACGGCGACTCAGGCGCTGGATTCCTACTGGGCCAGCGATGCGTTTGCCAGCGAAGTCCAACGCAAAGAGCGTCTGGTGCGGGATTGGCTGGAAAACCTGGCACACAGCTATCCCAACGCAGGGCTGGCCGTGCGCGGCCGCGGCCTGATTCAAGGTCTGGTCGCCACTGCCGAGCCGACACTGGCCAACCGTATTGCGCAGCAAGCCTTTAAACGAGGTGTCGTGATCGAGACCTCGGGGGCGCAGGACGAAGTCCTGAAGCTGTTGCCGGCGCTGACGATCGAAGACGAGCTGCTGACGCGCGGTCTCGAAACGATCGAGGCCTCTGTGGCCGAAGCGCTGGGCGAGTCTGGGCAATCTGCCCGTGTTTTGAAATTTGGAGGAAAACGTCGATGATCGTACGCAATGTGAAAGATGTGATCGGAACCCAAGACGAAGTCCGGACCGACACCTGGGTCAGCCGCCGTGTGCTGCTGAAAAAGGACGGAATGGGGTTTTCGTTTCACGAGACCACCATTTTTCCGGGCGGACGGACCCACATCCACTACAAGAATCATCTTGAAGCGGTGTGGTGCATCGAGGGCGATGGCTCTATCGAAACCATCGCCGACGGCAAAAAATACGACTTGGGCCCTGGTGTGGTCTACGCCCTGAACGAAAACGACGAGCACTGGCTGTGCGGCGGCAAAGAGCCGCTGCGCGTCATCTGCGTGTTCAATCCGCCGCTGACGGGCCAGGAAGTGCACGACGCCGATGGCGTATATGCATTGCCCGCAACAGCGGAAGCGGCGTAATCGATCAATCGCTCGACGATCGCCAGTCGTAGCTCAGTACTCTGATGTCTATGGCGGGTGATCGAGGGCGCAGCGATCAACCCAGTGATTAACGAATTAGGAGGCTAATGATGATCTCACCTGCACAGGATCCGTACGCCTCGCGTACGGATCGCAGCTCAGCCATCATCGCCCGCCAAGACCCTGTGGTGTATGGCGATGGTACTTACGCCGACGCGTTGTCGGCCGAACAAGTTGAAAGCTATGACCGCGATGGCTTCCTCTTGCTGGAAAATGTATTTTCCGAGACAGAGGTCCAGGCGCTGATTGCCGAAGTCGACCGCATGACGCGCGATCCGGCGATCGTACGCCGCGAGGAATCCATCACCGAGCCCGGCAGCAATGCCGTGCGTTCGATCTTTCGTGTCCACGTGCTCAACGCCATGTTGGGACGTCTGACCCGCGATCCGCGTCTGGCCAATGTCGCGCGTCAGTTATTGGGATCCGAGGTATACATCCACCAGTCGCGCGCCAATATGAAGCCAGGCTTCAAAGGCAAAGAGTTCTACTGGCATTCGGACTTCGAAACCTGGCACGTCGAAGACGGCATGCCGTCGATGCGCGCATTGAGTTGTTCGGTACTCCTGAGCGACAACAATGAATGCAATGGCCCGCTGATGCTGGTGCCAGGATCGCATCGCCATTTCATTTCATGCGTGGGCGAAACGCCGAAAGAGCACTACAAGCAATCGTTGAAAAAACAGGAATACGGCGTGCCCGATGCCGTCAGCCTGCAATTGCTGGTAGAGCAGGGCGGGATTCGCACCATGACGGCCAAGGCCGGCTCAGTGGTGTTCTTCGATTGCAATACCATGCATGGCTCGAACAGCAATATTTCGCCGTGGCCGCGCGCGAATGTGTTCATGGTCTACAACAGCATGGAAAACACGCTGAATCCGCCGAAGTATGGATTGGATCCGCGGCCGGAGCATATTGCGACCCGCCAGGCATTCAAGGCGGTGACGCCGTTGGACACGCTGAAACTAGTGGAGTCGTAGCGTGCGCGCGGGGACGGCGGCAATCATGCTGCCGCCGTCATTGTGCTGAGGATGGCACGAGTCAATCAACACTAATATTCGGCTCGTGTGTTTGATGTGTAGGACCAATCTTATAAATGGATCGAATCCGCATTCGATCCATTTATAAGATTGGTCCTATTTCTATTTTGCGGAGTTGCAGCGCTTATCCATTTGTTCGCTATTGAACGGAACCGCTTTCGATGCTCTGTCACCTAGGGAAGTGGCCGATTCTGCAACCAGTGTTTCAAAAGAATAAAAACAGACGGCACATTGTCCTCAATGCAACAAGAAAGGTGTCTAGCTGTGCAGACTGAACAATACAATCCTCCGCGTATTTCTGAAACGGGCCAGATCTACGGATCTCTTACTCCAACAGACGTGCCCCCGCCTCCTGACGCGTTGTTTTCGATGATCGAGCAGGGCGCCCCGAATGCGGTTCGTGACGCCTTGGCTCGTTTCCAGTTCGATATGTCGGCAGTCGATAGCCAGGGACAAACCCCTCTTCATCTGGCCATTGCGCTAGGCAAAATCGGTATCGCGATCGCACTATTGGAAAATCCGCGTAGCGACATGAGCGTTGCGATCCATGCAGTGAACAGGGACGGCCATACACCGCTGACGCTTGCGGTAGAACGGCTTGCTGCAGATATCCGAAATCTGCAGCTGATCAAAGTCCTGATCGAGATGGGCGGGACTCCCCCTGTCGGGAGGAGTGTTGAGGGCGACACGCAAAAGGACGACACGTACGCGAATGCACTGCTATTGATTGCGACGAAGGGAGACGTCGCTGCCGCGCATACGTGGGCGCTCAAGGTTGGCCTTCCGGGTTTTGAAAAACTATTTGCCGGGCAGCATGCCGCACTGCGTCGTGCTTGTGAAGAAGGAGATATAGCCAAAGTAAAGACATTGATGGATGCGGGTGTGGACGCTTCGTTTGTGTTGATGCGCATGCTGGAGCAGCATTCCCCATTGTCGCCGGCGTGTGGAAAGGCCGTGCGCCACCTCATTTCAGCGGGCGTCGACCTGTCCTCGGCGTTGAGCCATGCTGTCGCGGCCAACAGTGTCGAGGCGGTGCGTACATTGTTGCTGCTCGGCGCGACAGGAGAGCAAGCGCTGATGCGTGCTGCAGAGGCTCATGGTCTCCAGGCTATGAGCCTGTTAGTGAAATCAGGCGTCAAGGCTGAAAGCACGCTGGTCAATCAGGCTAAAAACGGTGATGTGAAGGCCGTAAGGTTGTTGCTCGGTGAAGCGTCGATCAGTGACAAGTTGGACAAAACGCAGGTGTTAAAAGCCTTGACCGCTAGCCGCTGTCAGGACGCCGTGAAACTGTTGATTGATGAGGGCGTCGATGTACACGATTTCCTGCTCCAGCAGCTCACGCTCGGGGTCAAAGATGACGCGAAATTATTGATTCGCGCCGGCGCAAACGTCTCAGGGCTAGTACGAACGCTGACGATGGGCGCCGTCGATCACCCGGACGAGATCGAACCACTAGGCACGTTGATTGCGCTTGGCGTCGATTCGGCCCCGACCTTGTATGACATGGCCAAGGACGACAAGAAAACCGAGGCCAAGATATTGATTGCCGCCAGGGCGCCGATTGATGACGCGCTCTTGTACGCCTCTGCGCCTGAGCGGGCTGATCTGGAGATTACACTGGCGCAGGCGTATCAAGAGGTGGCCCAGACGAGCCAGCAGATGGCGCGGTCCGGCTATGCCGATGCTACGCTGGCATCAAAGATTATCGTGGCTCAGGACTACATCGCCAGCCCTAAAGGAAAAGAGTACCAGACGATCGTCCAAGGGATGACAAAGAATGCCGGGGGCGATCGCCGCAATTTTTCCGAGTTGCTGCACGCGCTTGGGAAAGTCGATTGGGCGCTGATCAACAAGCTGGTGGACGCCGATGAGACTGCTGCCGGAGAGGCGCTCATGCTGTTGACCAGGCTGAAGTGTTTGCCGTTGGCGCGATTGTTGTTGGATGCGGGCGCAGAGCCCCATCATGCCATTGTGGATGCCACGGACAGCAATAATCTTGATCGCCTGTCTTTCTTGATTCGCGCAGGCTGCCATGAAAGTATTGTGTTGGCGAATCTTCTGATGAGGCCGACAGGGAACCGCTTGGCTCAGGCTCTCATCCGGAGAGAAAGACTCGACGTCTTCAAGACACTCAAATATCTGGCAGAGCGTGGCGAACCGTCGAGAGTGAAGCAGTTTATTCCGGCGATTACTGACGGGCAGAATGAGCTGATCCGTGCGATTGCCGGGAACGATAGCGACCTGACGAGGGCGTTGATCGGAGCCGGTGTAGACACTCCGAAAACTCTAGTGTCTGCGATTTCGAGTGCCGAAATCGACGT
>Ga0182743_1003122_pt1 | contig 13647 bp, 15 predicted proteins | sample eDN3rd30CKraftOP_FD_128522 | JGI IMG/M metagenome (GOLD analysis project Ga0182743, IMG submission 128522) | Enriched Organic Plus compost microbial communities from Emeryville, California, USA - eDNA 3rd pass 30_C Kraft OP (version 2) (version 2) ... | reverse complement strand
TGAAACATGGCCGCCAGCGCTTCCGCCTTGCCATGGCCGAAGCGATGCCCGCGGTCGACCGGCTGCGCGGCGACCCACACCCCCACCAGCGTGGCCACGCTGGCGATGAGGTCGAGCGCGGTATCGGCCAGGCTGCCGAGCATCGCGGTGGAACCGGTCGACCACGCCGCCCATCCCTTGAGCGCGACGAGAAACACCGCCACCGATATGCTGGCGAACGCGGCACTGCGGTTGAGAGCGGCCCGATCCATCGTCAGCTCACGGATAGAGCAGCGTGCTGGCCCACCCGGCCCCATCGCGGGTGAAGCGCCGCCGTTCGTGCAACCGGTGATCGCGATCCTGCCAGAATTCGATATGTTCAGGCGTCAGGCGGAACCCTTTCCAGTGCGGCGGGCGGATCACGGCCTGCCCCGCGAACCGCGCCTGTGCCGCCTCGAACCGGGCAACGAACGTGGCCCGCGAATCCAGCGGCGCGGATTGATCGGAAGCCACCGCCCCCAATTGCGAATCGCGGTGCCGGCTGGCGAAGTAGGCATCGGCCTGTTCGGGGCTGACTTCGTGCAGCGGCCCTTCGATGCGGATCTGGCGGCGCAGGCTCTTCCAGTGGAACAGCAGCGCCGCATGGGGATTGGCGGCGATTTCCTGCCCCTTGCGGCTCAGCGCGTTGGTGTAGAACACGAACCCGTCGGGCCCATGGCCCTTGAGCAGCACCATGCGCACCGAGGGGAGCCCGCCCGGGGTCGCCGTGGCCAGCGCCATGGCGTTCGAATCGTTGGGCTCGCTTTGCCGTGCATCCTCGAACCATGCCGCAAAAAGGGCGAAGGGATCGCCATGGGGGATCGCATCCTGTTCAGCTTGCATCGTTCAATCCTGTCAGAAACGGCACGGGCCAAAGGGGGGGGTGACACAGGTGACACAGTCCGGCGGCACGTTTTCCGCCGCCCGCACGGCTGGCGGGGCGGTTCCGGCGGGGCATTCGGCCAGGGCGCAGGAAACCATCATGAACAATGCCCTACGCTCCCGGACCGGAGGAGGAAAGCCTGTGCTTGCACAGGGGGAAGGAGCCACCTAGCTATTGGCCATGGCAGACCCTTATTCCACCCTTGGTGTTCCACGCGGCGCGAGCGAGAAGGAGATCAAATCCGCTTATCGCAAGCTGGCCAAGGAACTCCATCCCGACCGCAACAAGGACAATCCGAAAGCGGCGGAACGCTTTTCGGACGTCACCCGCGCTTATGATCTGCTGTCCGACAAGGACAAGCGGGCCCAGTTCGACCGTGGCGAAATCGACGCCGACGGCAATCCGGCGATGCCATTCGGCGGCGGCGGCTTCGGCGGGGGGCCCGGCGGGGGCATGGGCGGCGGATTTCGCGGCTTCGGCGGCGGCGACGGGATCGATCTCGACGATATCCTCGGCGGCATGTTCGGCGGCCGGGGCGGCGCACGGGGCGCTGGCGGCTTCAACCCGCGCAATCGCCCGCCGCCGCGCGGCGCCAATGTGCAATACCGCCTGAAAGTGCCGTTCGTCGATGCCGCCACGCGGCAGGATCAGCGAATCACGCTGGGCGACGGCAAAACCATCGATCTGAAATTGCCCGCCGGGGTCGAGGACGGCACGCAGATGCGGATCAAGGGCAAAGGCGAACCCGGCCCCGGCGGACCCGGCGATGCCACGGTGGTGATCGAGATTGCCCCGCACGCCTTCTTCCGCCGCGATGGCGACGATGTCCGGCTCGATCTGCCGATCACGCTGGATGAGGCGGTCAACGGCGGCAAAGTGAAAGTGCCCACCGTCGAACGGCCGGTGATGCTGACGATCGCCCCGGGCAGCAGTTCGGGCAAAGTGCTGCGGCTCAAAGGCAAGGGCTTCACCCGCGCCGACGGCACGCGCGGCGATCAGCTGGTGACGCTGGAAATCGATCTGCCCCAGGGTGACGAGGATCTCGCCCGGCGGCTGGACGGCTGGCACGATACGCGCAATCCGCGGGCCCGCCTGGGCGTGTGATGGCGCAGGACGGCCCGGCCAGCGATGCCCCGGTGGAGCGGACGCCGCCGCCGGGGCCCGCCGTGCCCGACCATTCGCCCGAGGCCCGGCGCCGCGCGGCTATCCTTTCACCCGGAACCTTCGCCAACGAATCGCGCCGCTTCATCGGCGTGCGCGGCTACCGCGTGGTCCAACGCGTCTTTTCCGGCCTCTGGTCGGACGGTTTCATCCATGCCGGCAATCTGGCCTACATGGGCATGTTCGCGATTTTCCCGTTTCTGATTCTCGGCGCGGCCTCGCTCTCGCTGTTCGGCATTACGGACGTGGACGGGGCATCGGTCACCTCAATGCTCGAAGGCTTGCCGGGCAAGGCTCGCGAGGCGATCATCCCGGTGGCGGAAAGCGCCATCGCGGCCCGGTCGGGCTGGATGCTCTGGGTGGGCGGGCTGATCGGGCTATGGTCGACTTCCGGCCTTGTCGAAACGATCCGCGACATGCTGCGCCGCGCCTATGGCACCCGTCCCACGCTGAGTTTCTGGCGCTATCGCCTGCTTTCGTTCGGCGTCACTCTGCTGGCGGTCCTGCTGCTGATCGCTTCGCTGCTGGCGCAACTGCTGATCGGCGCGGTGGGCGAATTCATCAGCGCCTTCGCCCCGCAGCTCGAAGGCTTCCTCGGCCATCTTTCGCTGTCGCGGATCGTGCCTGCCCTGCTGTTTTATTGCGCGGTGTTGCTGCTTTTCATCACTCTCACGCCCGCCGCCTATCGCTCGCGCCGCTATCCGAAATGGCCGGGGGCTGCGGCTGTCACGCTCTGGACGCTCGGGGTTTCGGCCGCGCTGCCGCCCCTGTTGCGCACCGTCTTCAGTTACGATCTGACATACGGAAGCCTTGCCGGCGCGATGATCACACTTTTCTTTTTCTGGCTTGTGGGGCTAGGGATGGAAGCAGGCGTGGAACTCAATGCCGCGCTCGCGCGGACACCTGAGGAGGAGGTAGCAGACGCATGACCGGTTTGATGGCAGGAAAACGCGGCCTGATCATGGGCTTGGCGAACGACAAGTCGCTCGCCTGGGGGATTGCCCAGCAATTGCACGCCCAGGGCGCGGAACTGGCCTTTTCCTATCAGGGGGAAGCCCTTGCCAAGCGGGTCAAGCCGCTTGCCGAAAGCCTCGGCAGCGATTTCCTGATCGATTGCGACGTATCCAGCATGGAAGCGCTGGATGCCGCGTTCGATCAGATCAAGACGCGCTGGGACACGCTCGATTTCGTCGTCCACGCCATCGGCTTCTCGGACAAGAACGAACTGCGCGGGAAATATGTCGACACCAGTCTCGACAACTTCCTGATGACAATGAACATTTCCGCCTACTCGCTCGTCGCGGTGACGCAGCGCGCGGCCGCGATGATGCCCAACGGCGGTTCGATCCTGACGCTGACATACTATGGCGCGGAAAAGGTCGTCCCGCATTACAACGTCATGGGCGTGGCCAAGGCGGCGCTGGAAACCAGCGTCAAATACCTCGCCAACGATCTCGGGCCCGCGAATATCCGCGTCAACGCGATTTCCGCCGGGCCGATCAAGACGCTCGCCGCCAGCGGGATCGGCGATTTCCGCTATATCCTCAAGTGGAACGAGCTGAACTCTCCCCTGCGCCGCAACGTCACGATCGAGGATGTCGGCGGGGCCGGGCTCTACATGCTGTCCGATCTCAGTTCGGGCGTGACGGGCGAAGTGCATCACGTCGATGCGGGGTATCACCTCGTCGGCATGAAGCAGGAGGACGCGCCGGATATCTCGCTGGTCTGAACCGGCGCCCGCGCGGGCGGAGGCTTCCCCCGTTCCTTTGTTCATGATACGTTCTTTCCTGATGATTCGATTGGGAGAACGGCCATGACACGAACCGGCGGTTGCCGTTGCGGCGCGATCCGCTACGCGGTGGAAGGCGATGCGGCGCATCATGCGGTGTGTCATTGCAGCGATTGCCGCGCTTCATCCGGCGCGCCGATGGTCGCCTGGTATGCGGTGCAGGAAGATCAGCTTCGCCTGCTGTCAGGGGAACCCGCGCTTTACGAAGGGACACCCGGGGCACAGCGCCAGTTCTGCCCGCGCTGCGGCACCGGCCTGTTCTATCGCAACGCGGCGATGCTGCCCGGGATTGTCGATATCCAGTCCGCCACGTTCGACGATCCCGCCGCCAGCCCGCCCGATGCGCAGATCCAGTGCGCCGAACGCCTGCCCTGGGTGACGGACATGGCCGAAATGCCGCAGTTCGCACGCTATCCGGGAATGTGACCGGATAGTACGGCCCGGCTTGAACTCAGTGGACTAACCCGCCTTGCGCAGACCGCCCGCTTCCACCGTGCTTTTATCGGCGGGCTGATCGGGCCAGATGCCGCGCGTATCGTACACTGCTTTGGCTTCGCGTTCGGCCAGCGGGACCGATTTGAACACGTCGTGATCGACCAGCACGATCAGCACATCGCACTCTTCCAGCGCGGTATCGATATCGATCAGCTGCGCACCGGTATCGGTGAATTCGACCGGCAGTTCCGCCGCATAAGGTTCCACGACGTGAATCCGGCTGCCATAGCGGCGGGCCAGCGTGGCGGCGGCGAAACGCGCCGGGCTTTCGCGGAAATCGTCGATATTCGCTTTGAAGGCGAGGCCGAGACAGGCGACTTTCGCCTGCGGATGGCTTTCGATCAGCGCGGTCGCCCGTGCGATCACGTGATGCATCTTGGCATCGTTCACCCCGCGCGCGGTGCGGATCAGCGGCGTTTCCTCCGGCGCGCCATGAACGATGAACCACGGGTCCACCGCGATGCAGTGCCCGCCGACACCCGGCCCCGGTTGCAGGATATTGACGCGCGGATGGCGGTTGGCGAGGCGGATCACTTCCCACACGTCCAGCCCCATCGCATCGGCGACGATCGACAGTTCGTTGGCAAAAGCGATGTTGACATCGCGATAGGCGTTTTCGACCAGCTTGGTCATTTCCGCGCTGCGCGCATCGGTGGTGACGCACGTACCCCGCACGAAACGCTTGTAGAACGCCAGGGCCTTGCGCGCGCAACGCGGGGTGATCCCGCCGATGGAACGGTCGTTGTTGGTCAGTTCTTCCAGGATGCGCCCCGGCAGTACCCGTTCCGGGCAATAGGCGATGGCGACATCGGGGGTCCCCTCGCACAGGCCCGGCAGGCGGAGATCGGGCCGCTGCTGCGCGATCAGATCGCGCAGGCGCTCGGTCGTGCCCACGGGCGAGGTCGATTCGAGAATCACCGTATCGCCCGCTTTCAGCACGCCTGCCACATCGGCGGCGGCGGAAAGGACATAGGATACATCGGGCGTATGGCGCCCATCCTTCGCGAACGGGGTCGGCACCGCGATCACGAAGACATCCGCCGGGGCGATCCGCGTGGCGGCGCGCAACAGCCCGCGCTGGACCACGCCGTGCACCAGCCCGTCGAGATCGACTTCCTCGATATGGATTTCGCCGCGATTGATCGTTTCGACGACCCGTTCGGACACGTCGAGGCCAAGAACGTTCATCCCCGCGCGGGCGATCACCGCCGCGGTGGGCAGGCCGATATAGCCAAGGCCGACGACACACACTTCAGGCAGTTCGCTACCGCGCATAATGATTCCCGCTGATTGCAGCCCCGCCATGGCATGAAATGGTAAAAAATTAGCGGCAACCGGGCCGATGTCAGCCTGCGGCGAGCAAGTCCACTATGCGCTGGGCGCTTGTCCCATCGCCGAACGGATTGTGCGCCCGCGCCATCGCGGCATAAGCATCCGCATCATCGAGCAGGCGGCAGGTTTCAGCGACGATCCGCGCCGCATCGGTGCCGACCAGCCGCGCGGTGCCCGCCGCGATGCCTTCGGGCCGTTCGGTCGTTTCGCGCATCACCAGCACCGGCTTGCCCAGCGCGGGCGCTTCTTCCTGCACCCCGCCGCTATCGGTCAGCATCAGCGTGGCGATATCGAGCAGGCGGGCGAAATGCGGATAATCCAGCGGTTCGATCAGCGCGACATTGTCCAGCCCCGCCAGTTCGGCCTGCATTACCTGCCGCACATGCGGGTTGAGATGGACGGGGAAGATCAACGCCACATCATCGCGCGCGGCGATCCGGCGGATGGCGCCGGCAATCGCCTGCATCCCTTCGCCGAAATTCTCCCGCCGGTGGCTGGTGACGCCGATAATCCGCCTGCCCGCAAACCGCGTTTCCCATTCGGCCAGCCCGCCCGCGATTTCGGGCCGTTCGCGGATGCGCGCCGTCACCCAGTGCAGGGCATCGATCACGGTGTTGCCCGTGACATGGATCGTCGCCGGATCGACATTTTCACGCCGCAGCGCATCCGCCGCCGTATCCGTGGGCGCGCAGTGCAGATGGGCCATGGTGCCGATGATCTTGCGGTTCGCCTCTTCCGGCCAGGGATGGTAGATATGCCCGGAGCGCAGCCCCGCTTCGACATGGGACACCGGAATCTTACGGTAATAGGCCGCCAGCGCGCCGCACATCGCCGTGGCGGTATCGCCCTGCACCACCACCCAATCGGGCCGTTCGGCATCGAGCACCTGCCCGATCCCCGTCAGCAGGCGCGCCGTCAGCGCGTCGAGGCTCTGATCGGGCTGCATCACATCGAGATCGTGATCGGGCGCCACGCCCGCGATCTGCAACACCTGATCGAGCATCCCGCGATGCTGCCCGGTGACGCAGACCCGGCTGACGAAGCGCGCATCGCCCTCCAGTGCATGAACGAGCGGGAACAGCTTGATCGCTTCGGGCCGGGTGCCGAAAACGGTGAGGATTTTGCGTGCCATGCGCCCCCTTTAACCGCGAATGGTTAAGGGGGCATTGGCAAGGCTTGCCCGCTTATTCGGCAGGGTCGCCATGCCCCTGATGCTGGGTCGCGGCCTCCTGCGCGGCCTTGCGTTCGGCGTATTCCTTTTCCGCCTGTTCGACGCGGGCCTGTTCTTCCGCCGCATCGGCATCGACGGTGGACAGTCGCTCCTCGCGCGCTTTGGCGATCAGTTCGCCGAAGCGGTCCGCGCCGCTTTCCTTCTTTTCCCCGCGTGCGGCGGCCAGCAGGCGCTGGGTACAGCCCAGTTCCCCGCCCATGCCCACCGGTGAACAGGAATTGATTCCGGTGGCGCCGACGGTTTCATAGGCCAGCACCCGTTCGGTCCAGGCTTTGTTGGCCGGGTCGCTGCTCGTCCGCAGATCCTCGGGGATGCGGAAACGCTCGCTCTCCGCCTTGCGGGCGCAGACGGTGATTTCGTTCGCGGTCGATTGCGGGCACTGATCATCGCCATAGATGATGAGCTGGTTGACGCGATAATCCTTGTCCTGCGCGGCGACCGGCGCCGTCCAGGCGAACAATGTGGTTGCAGCGAAACTTGCGGCAATCAGGCGTTTCATCATCTCAAGCTCCATGGCGGAAAGCCGCCTCTACAATCCGGTAACAGGGCCCCGGCAACAGGGCCGATATCTGCTGAACGGGTCATGACCCGCCCGGTCTGGACCTTCATGCCCGGTTTTACCATGCTCTTAATCAAATGCCCAAGCGTCAGAATCTTTCCGACAGGCGGATCGCCACGCGGCATCCGAGGCGAATCGCCCCGGCCAGCAGAGGGTAAGCGGGTGCTTCTTCCGCCCCCGCCGCCAGCGCGGCATCGCGATGTTCGCGTTCGTCCGCGCGGAATTCCTCCACCATCGTGGCCAGTTCGGCATCCGCGTCCGTGGCGGCCAGCGCATCGAGCTGCGCCGAATAGTGGCGATCGATTTCCTCCTCCACCGCCGCGGTGCAGGCCATCGCCGCCTTGGGCCCGATCAGTGCGGTCGCCGCGCCCAGCGCGAAACCCGCGACCGACCAGAACGGCTGCAGCGCGGTCGGCCGCACGCCGCGCCGCGCCATCAGTGCGTTGAATTTGGCCAAGTGATCGTCTTCCTGGCGGGCCATTCCGGCGATTTCACCGGCATGCGGGCCGTTGCTGCCCAGCACCGCCAGCTGCCCGGCATAGATCCGGGTCGCGCCATATTCCCCCGCCTGATCGACGCGGATCATCCGGGCGATATCGGGTTCGTTCGCACCCATCATGCCAGTCCCCTCTTCGGTGCGCGCAGCAGGCCCCCGATCGCCGCGGCGCCGGCCAGCGAAATCAGGAAATTCCAGCCCGCCAGCGAAATGCCCAGCAAGGACCATTGCGCTTCATCGCAGCGCACCAGCGGCGCATTGAGCACGGCCGCCAGCGGATCGCCGCCTGCGCCGCCCGCCGCCGCATTGCCGCACGCGGTCAGCCCTTCCCACCAGCCATATTCGACCCCGGCGTGGAAACCGCCGATCAGGCCGGACACCAGCACGGCCAGCGCGGCCAACGCGATCCACAGCTTGCGCGGCGGCGCAATGAAACCGATCAGCGCCAGCCCGATGGCCACGAAATGGGGATAGCGCTGCCACCAGCACATTTCGCACGGGTAGAGGCCGAAAACGAATTCCCCGATATAGGCCCCTGCCAGCAGGGCGGCGGGGACGGCCAGCGCGAGCAGATTGGCCCGCTGCAATGCGCCCTTGCCCGCCATCGCTTACTTCCGCTTGGCCACCGGGGCCGGCGCGACGGCCGCCCCCCGGCGCAGAGTCTGCAACGCGTAGTGGAGCTGATAGTCCTCGATCCCCTTGGCTTTCAGGTCTTCCGGGGTTTCCGAGAAACGCGGATCGGTGCCCTTGTCGAATTCGAGCTGCTTGTCATCGAGATCGACTTCGTTGACCAGATGGCCGCGCAGATCGGATTCGCGATAGCGCAATTTGGCCCGCTTCGCCCGGTCGGGATCGGAAAGCTGCGGCACGGTGATATCGGGTTCGATCCCGCCTTCCTGCACCGAACGGCCCGACGGCGTGAAGTACCGCGCGGTGGTGAGCTTGAGCGCGCTGTCGCGCGTCAGCGGTAGCAGGGTCTGCACACTGCCCTTGCCGAAGCTGCGTTCGCCCATGACCAGCGCGCGGTGATGATCCTGCAGCGCCCCGGCGACGATTTCCGATGCCGACGCGGAACCGGCGTCAATCAGCACCACCAGCGGCACGCCCTTGGCGACATCGCCAGGATAGACCTTTTCCGCGTCGTAATAGATGTTTTCGCGCTTGATCCGCCCGCGCTGCGAGACGATCTGGCCGCTGTCGAGGAACAGATCGGACAGCGCCACCGCCTCGTCGAGCGAACCGCCCGGATTGGAGCGCAGGTCGAGCACCAGCCCGCCCAGCGCGCCGCCCGCCTGGCGGCGCAGAGTCTGCACCGCGCTTTTCACATCGGCGCCGACATCGCGCGAAAATTCGTTGACGGCGATGACCCCGATCTTGCCCGCTTCCAGCTTGGACGTGACCGGTTCCAGTTCGATCACGCCGCGCGTCACCGTCACATCGAACGGTTCATCGCGACCGGGGCGGAAAATCGTCAGCCGGATCGTGGTGCCCGCCGGGCCGCGCATCTTGCTGACCGCTTCATCGAGGCTCTGGCCGAAAATCAGCTTGCCATCGAGATGGGTGATGAAATCGCCCGCTTTGACCCCGGCCTTTTCCGCCGGGCTGCCACGGAACGGCGAAATCACTTTCACCGCCTGATCGTCCATCGTTACCGACAGGCCGAGGCCCTGATAATTGCCCCCGATCATGGTTTCGAGCCGCTGGAGATCGCCCCCGTCGAGATAGGCGGAATGGGGATCGAGCGAGGCCAGCATCCCGTCGATCGCGCCGCGCACAAGCTTCTCGTCGTCCACAGTGTCGACGTAGTTCGCCTTGATGCGCTGATAGACCGCGTAGAGCTTGCCGAACTGCGGCGCGGCGCGGCCATCCACCTGCGCCATCCCCGCAGTGGTGACGGGCAGCAGGGCAACGGCGGTAACCAGCGCGGCGGAGCGCATCAGGGGAACGAGTTTCATGGTCATGCTCTCTATCGTGCTGGCAACATGAATGCCAGATGAGGAATACATGCTCCACCCTCTGTCAGAGCACGCTGTCTAGCCGACGAATTCCATCGGATTGACCGGCACGCCCTGCCGCCGCAGTTCCAGCGTCACCGTGGGCCGCGTGGGCCCGGCGATGCCCAGCGGGGAACCGTTCACCAACCGGTCGCCCACGGCCACGTTGACCCGCGCCAGCCCGGTAATCAGGCTGATCCAGCCCCCGCCGTGTTCGATGATGACGATCTGGCCATAGCCGCGATAAGGCCCAGCGAATGTCACCCGGCCCGAGGCGGGCGCCACGACCTGCGCCCCTCCGCGCGGGGCGAAAGTCGCCCCTTCGCTGCGCGTGCCGCCCGGCAGGATCGCCCCGAAACCGGCGATCATCCGCCCCGCCACCGGCAATTGATAGCGCGCGGGCGGGCGCGCCGTAGCCGCCGTGCCTTCGGGCGATGCGGGCGTGGCGACCGGTTGCGCATCCGCCGGGCGCGCGGGGCGCAGGACGGGGCCAGGCAAGGCGGCCAGTTGCTGGCGCAGCGCCGCCGCCTTGTCGAGCGTGCCGATCAGAGAATCGAGATCGCGGGCCTGTTCGGCCAGCGCCAACGCCCGCTCCGCCTCGCGCGCGGCGGTGCCGTGGGCCTGGCGCGATTCGATCCGCTGGCGCGATTCGAGCGCGGCCAGCGCTTCGCGCCGGTGCAACAGGTCCTTTTCCCCCGCGCGCAATTGCCCGAGCACCTGCCGGGCTTCGTTTTCGAGCGCCCTGCCCCTGGCGATTTCCGCCCGCAATGCCTGTGTGCGCTGTTCCACCTGCGGCAGAGTGCTGGCCAGGATCGCCCGCAAATAGACCGCTTCGCGCATGGAACCGGGCCGCAGGAGCGACAATTCCAGCGGACGACGGGAAAACTTCTGCAACGCGGCGGTCAGTTCGACCACGGGCTTCTGCTTGCGCGCGAGATGCTGGCGCAGGATCGCCCGCTGCCCGCCGATCAGCGCCAGCCGCGCCTGGGCCGCGGCGATATCGGCTTCGGCCTGCTGGATGCGGGCGGCCAGCGCGGCGGTCTGGCTGGCGGTCCGGGCAGCGGCCTGCGTGGCGCGCGCAGCGTCGTTTTCCAGCTTTTCGGCCCGCTGTTGCGCCGCTTTGCGGTCCGCCAGCGCCCGGACCAGCGCGGCCCGCGTTTCCCCCGGATCGTCATAAGCGGCATCGCGCTGCGCCGCCGCCCCGCTCGCCAGCGTGAGCAGAAAAAGGGCGGCGAAGGGCCGGAGGCGAAAAACAGGCGGCATCGGACTATCCCGCCCGGTGATAGGGGTGCCCGGCCAGAATCGCCGTGGCCCGGAACAGTTGCTCCATCAGCATTGCGCGGGCGAGCAGATGCGGCCAGGTCGCCTTGCCGAATGCGAACAGCAGATCGGCCTCAGCCCGCGCGGCATCGCCATGGCCATCGTGCGTGCCGAGCACGAAGCGCGTTTCGCGCACGCCTTCGTCACGCCAGCGGCCGAGCAGATGGGCGAACTCTTCGGATGACAGTTGCTTGCCCCTCTCATCCAGCAGCACGGTGCGGCATGGGGTGATCGGCGGGGGAATGTTGCCCCCCGTTTCGGGCAGTTCGGTCAGCTTGCACGGCCAGGCTATCCGCTTTTCATAGCGGGCCACCAACTCGGCCTCGGGCGAGCGGCCGATCTTTCCCCGGGCAATCACATGCAAGCGCATAAGGGTTGTTATCGATCACAGCCGCAATGCGCAATTCGATAGCGGCCCCGGAGTACCGCCAGCCGCACATCGCATCCGCTTCGGGCGCCGCCAATCGCTGTTGGCGGCGCGCAAATCAGAGGGGCCGGAACAGGATCTTTCAGGCCTGCCCCACGGCGGAAGCCGCCGCATCGCCGAAGCCCCACATCCTTTCCAGATTGTAGAAGCTGCGCACTTCGGGCCGGAACAGGTGCACCACCACATCGCCCGAATCGATCAACACCCAGTCGGCCGCGGGCAGCCCTTCGATGCGCGGGGTGCCGAAACCGCCCTGTTTCAGGCGCTCGGCAAGTTTCTGGGCAATCGCGGCGACTTGCCGGGTCGAACGGCCCGACGCGATCACCATGTAATCGGCCATGCTCGATTTGCCCTGCAGGGGGATGGTCACGACCTCTTGCGCCTGATCCTCGTCAAGCGAGGTCAGGACGAGGTCGAGCATCGACCCAGGTTCCGGTTCAATGCCGGAGAGCGCCATAGCGTCTCCGGTGGTGGTCCCGGCCGAAGCCGGTGTGGTCTGCGCGTGGTTCATCGCAGGTATTTGCGCTCCTTGCGGCGGGGCCGGCAGACATGAAGGGAGCCCGGCGTTTCATGCCGGGCCCGACTTCCCGCTGCCATGATGGGTAAGGCGGTTATGAATGAGGCCATGATGAATCAGGCGATGCGTCACTTGATCCCTGGGCTGCGCCCCCGCCATGCGGGAGGCCCATTCGGGATCGGCGTGGCGAAGTTCAGTCGCCGAACGCGGATCAGGATCGAAACGCAATTCAATCAGCGCCGGTGCGCTCCATCTACCCCGGTTACGAAAACTGGCGGCATCGATACGGTATCGCCGCAGCCAGGCCATTGCGGGGCTCGCAATCGCGGCTGCATCATAACCCGGCCGGGCAATCACCGCAATCGGCATGATTTTCGCAATCGTGCGCCAGTCTTTCCAACGGTGGAACTGGGCCAGATTGTCCGCGCCCATCAGCCAGACGAAGCGCCGCTTGGGCCAGCGGCGGCGCAAGGCACGCAGCGTGTCCACGGTATAGACCGATGGCCAGATGCGTTCGATCGCGGTGACGCGGATCGGCGCGCGGCGGGCCATGAAACGGGCCGAGCGGACCCGCGCGGCAAGCGGCGCCATGCCCTGCGCGGGTTTCAACGGATTGCCGGGGGAAACCAGCCACCACGCTTCATCCAGCCCCAGCGCTTCCATCGCGAACAGAGTGATCCGCCGATGGCCGCCGTGAGCCGGATTGAAACTGCCGCCGAGCAGGCCGGTCCGCGGCCCCTTGCGCGGGGCAGGGGTGCGGCAGGCAGGAGCCATGCCCCCTTTCAGGGCCGGGTCTGCCCGTTGCCGCGCACCTGCCACTTGTAAGTGGTCAACCCTTCGAGCGCGACCGGGCCGCGCGCATGGATGCGCCCCGTGGCAATACCGATTTCGGCGCCGAGGCCGAATTCGCCGCCATCGGCGAACTGGCTGGAAGCGTTGACCATGACGATCGCCGAATCGACTTCGGCCAGGAACCGTTCGGCCACTTCCGGATCACCGGCGATGATCGCATCGGTATGGCCCGAACTGTGGCGCGCGATATGCTCCAACGCCGCATCGAGCCCATCGACAATGGCGACCGACAGCACGGCATCGAGATATTCCGTGTCCCAGTCTTCCGCCGTCGCGGGAAGAATCCGCGAATCGAGCGCTTGCGCCCGCGCATCGCCGCGCAGTTCGCACCCCGCGTCGATCAGATCGCCGACCAGATCCTGCGCCCCAGGGAAAGCGGCATCCAGCAGCAGCGTTTCCATCGCCCCGCAAATGCCGGTGCGGCGCATCTTGGCATTGAGCGCGACAGTGCGCGCCATCGCGACGTCCGCCGAAGGATGGATGTAGGTGTGGCAGATGCCATCGAGGTGGGCCAGCACGGGCACCCGTGCATCGGCCTGCACGCGGGCGACCAGGCTCTTGCCCCCACGGGGT
>Ga0182743_1003120_pt1 | contig 13655 bp, 10 predicted proteins | sample eDN3rd30CKraftOP_FD_128522 | JGI IMG/M metagenome (GOLD analysis project Ga0182743, IMG submission 128522) | Enriched Organic Plus compost microbial communities from Emeryville, California, USA - eDNA 3rd pass 30_C Kraft OP (version 2) (version 2) ... | reverse complement strand
TTTGGCCGCCTAAAGCGCTTCAAACGCGTTGCCCTGCGATGCGAAAAAACGCAGCAAAATTATCGATCCATCGTAAGCTTTGCTGCCGGACTATGCTTGATCAAATTCGTCCACACAGCCTAAGGTGATCCGTATCGAAAAGATGTACATGGCTGTCTATAAATGGAAAACTTGGCATCTCTGAGCCTCCTCCGGCATCAGAATTCAACATGTGAGCGTTAGAGTTTGAGGCATGACGTGTTTATGTCCGAGATTTTCTTCAGTCCGCACAGCGCGAGCACACGGTCGATTTCCGAGCGATAAATTTCAAGGACTTGGCGAACACCATCCGTTCCTCCAGAGGCAAGGCCCCACAATTGCGGTCTTGCGATGAGGCAGGCGCTGGCTCCCAGAGCGATTGCGCGAACAACATCCGCCCCTCTTCTCACGCCTCCATCCAGAAGCACCGGCACGCGGCCAGCGACGGCTTCGACGATCGCCGGCAAGGCTTCGATGGTCGACAACGCACCGTCAAGCTGTCGTCCGCCGTGGTTTGAAACAATTATACCGTCCGCGCCCCGTTCTATCGCCTCGACCGCATCGAGTGGATGCATCACGCCTTTGACCAGCAGCCGCTTGGGCCAGTAGGCGCGGATTTCATCCAGATCGTCCCATGAAACATCAGGGTTTAGATTGCTCGCCATATAGGCGCTCAGCGCCATGACGCTCGCATGTTTCGCGGATGCGTAATTTGCAAATGTCACTTTTGGGGTCTTCAGCATTCGGAATACCCATGCGGGATGCGTTATCACGTCGGCTGCGTTCTTCAGAGACAGACGCGGTGGGACGACGAAGCCGCTCCTGACATCCCGCTCGCGAAAACCCGGCACCTGATTGTCGATGGTGACAACCATGGCGCTGTAGCCGCTCTGTGACGCGCGCTCGGAAAAAGACCGCGTCAAGCCGCGATCCTTGTAGATAAAGTTTTGAAACCACTTCTGACCCTTCGCCTCTCTCGCAAGACCCTCGATCGTCACCGTAGAGGCGTGGCTCATGACATAAGCTGTTCCGGCGGCGTGGGCAGCGTTCGCAGCCGCAAGCTCGCCGTGGGGCCAGAAAAGGCCTGCAAATCCGGTCGGCCCGATAATCACGGGCAATGAGAGTCTTGTGCCGAAAAGATCAATCGACAAATCCCGGTTCAGCGATCCGCCCATCGGGCGGGGCAGAAATTTCAGATCATCGAATGCGGATTCATTGCGCCGCATCGTGCCTTCGGTTTCCGCGCCTCCATCCGCAAAATCGAACACCATCCGGGGCAGCGACTGCTTCGCCAACAACCGAACCGCGTCGACGCTGATATATCTATGGTCACGCTTGAACGGCTGAAAAATCTCTCTGTCGATGGTCGCCAGATCGACAGCCTCTTGTTCGTCAAAAGAAATATTTGACACCCACTGCTCCTTTGAGGCTCCGTTTTTGACGTTTGGACGCATGCTGTAGCACAAGAATCGCACATATTTCTGAATATCAGACATTTACGCTCGACAAATTTTTTACTCCAGCGCTATGCGCAATCGCGAGCCTGCTTGTGACAAATGACCCTTCATTGCTTCTTTCGCGGCATGGGCATCCTGATCACGAACAGCGTCGGCGATTTGTGTGTGTTCGCGGATCGTCTTGTCCATCGTTCCCGGAATATCGTAGGTCGCGGAATACCACGTTCGCACCAGCCCCTGAATTGTTTCCGCCATGGTCGAGTAGAGGACATTCCCGGATGACTTTGCGAGCAGAACATGGAATTCGTTGTCCAACGCCATAAACCGCGCATAATCCCTAAAGTTGTTCTTCATATTGTCGATGATCCAATAAAGCCTGGACGGCACCTCATCCTCGCGGCTTTCGGCGGCTTTTCCAGCGCATTCGACTTCCACAAGTATGCGGGCTTCGAGCAGGTCTTCAAGATTCCGCTCGCTCAGGAGCAGCCCCCACATCATCGAGCCTGCGAGCATCTCAGACGACGGCTGGCGAAGGAAAGAGCCCTCGCCTGCGCGGGATTCGATGACGCCCATGACGGCAAGGCTTTTGACCGCTTCACGCACAGTCGATCGACCGACGCCGAACATCGCTGCAAGCTCTTTCTCAGCCGGAATCATCTCATCCGCTTTCCACACACCGCGGCGGATAAGCTGTGCGATCGCCTTGACGATTTCCTGCGGCAAGGTCGCGCGCTGCAACGGAACGATGTCGGCCGTAGGCGCGAAGATTCGCTCAGGGTCTATCTCTTGCGACGATCTCTCTAAGGGCGAGGGCTTTTTCACGGATGCTCTTCTCAAATCATGTCGATCCCGAATGCGAACATCTAACATAACGGCGAAGCCATAGCTAATCGACGCGGCAGATGAACAGAATTAGGTAATCGCCTCCTTTATCGACCTTTGTATCATATCGCATTCGCATCGCAAGCATTAAATGTCTGACATTCAGATATTATTCTTGACGGCATGAGCTAGCGTGCATATGGTCCGGCCATTCATGGAGTTCGAGGGAGGATTGAATGACTGTTAAATTGACAAGGCGCACCGTTCTTGGCGCGTCCTCGATGTTTGCCATCGGCACGGCTTTCAACATTCGGCGAGCCAAGGCTGCCGAATTCGAGTACAAATTCGGAGCCAATGTACCGGCGTCTCATCCGCTTGCCATACGCGCTCAGGAAGCGGCTGACGCCATCGCCAAGGAGACCAACGGGCGCTTTCAGCTTAATGTCTTTCCCGGCAATCAATTGGGCGGGGACAATGACATGCTCGCACAGCTGCGCAGCGGCGGGCTTGAATTTTATGCGGTGTCTGGCGTCTCCGGGCTTTCGACACTAATTCCGGCGGGGTCCATGTATGGGATCGGCTTTGCCTGGCCCGATTATGCCACTGTTTGGAAGGGTATGGATGGCGAACTTGGCGCGCATTTCCGCAAGCAGATCAATGGCGCGGGCCTCGTGGTCATGGACAATATCTGGGATTCCGGGTTCCGGCAGATGACGACGCGATCCCGCCCCGTGAAAACGCCCGAAGACATCGCCTCCTTGAAGATGCGCGTTCCGGTAAGCGCTTTGTGGACATCCATGTTCAAGGCGCTTGGTGCGTTCCCTGCCAGCATTAATCTCGCCGAGGTTTATTCCGCGCTTCAGACGAACATCGTGGACGGTCAGGAAAATCCGCTCGTCACCATCGATACAACGAAATTCTACGAAGTCCAGAAATTCTGTTCGATGACAAATCACATGTGGGACGGTTACTGGTTTGTCGGGAACCGCCGCGCCTGGGCTGCAGTTCCCGACGACCTCAAGGAAATCGTCAGCCGTCACATCAATGAAGCGGCTCTCCGCCAGCGGTCGGACATTGAACGGCTCAACGCCTCACTGAAGACTGACCTCGAAGCAAAGGGCCTGCAATTCGTCGAGCCGGATCGGGAGGCGTTCCGGACCAAGCTTCGTGAAGCAGGCTTCTACGCGGAGTGGAAGGAGAAATTCGGCGAAGAGGCCTGGGAAATCTTCGAGAAGGCCGTGGGTAAGCTGGCCTGAATAAAGAGGCCATGTGGCGTACGCGCGCCGGCCACGCGTGCGTCTTTTTGAGGAGGTGTGAAGCCAATGAGTACGTTGCGCGCCGAAAACGCCGAGCATGAACCGCATATCGATCACCATGGCCTTTCGCCTGCGAGTTCCTGGTCGAGGCGGGCTGAAACTGTCCTGACGTTTCTGATCGATATACCTGCAGCGTTTTTTGTCGTTGCGGAAGTGCTGATATTGTTTGTCGGGGTGGTCAGCAGATACAGCCATCAGCCGATCATTTGGTCCGATGAACTGGCATCAATCCTGTTCCTCTGGCTCGCAATGTTCGGTGCTGCGTCCGCGTTCAGACGAGGCGAGCACATGCGGATGACCGCCCTCATTTCGAAGGTCACGCCGCCCAGACGAAAGTTTTTCGACATTCTAGCCCTGGGCGCAGGTCTGGTCATGATGCTGGCTTTGATACATCCAGCCTTCAACTACGCCATGGAAGAGTCATTCATTACGACCCCGGCGCTGGAGATTTCCGGCGCATGGCGCGCGGCAGCTCTTCCAGTTGGCTTGGCGTTGATGATTGCAACCGTGTTGTTGCGGCTCATTGCGCATATCGGCTCCAGAACCCTTCCCATGGCCATCATTTGCGTGGCGGTGGCCTGTGCCGTGCTTTGGGCGTTGGCGCCTGTTCTCGATCCGCTCGGAAACATAAACCTGCTGATTTTCTTTGTCATATTCATTGCGGCGATGGTGTTTATGGGTATTCCGATCGCGTTTGCGTTCGCTCTGTCTACAATAGGTTTTCTTTCGACAACGACGTCCATGCCGCTCGAAGTTGTTGTCGGCCGGATGGATGAAGGCATGTCGCATCTCATCCTGCTTGCGGTTCCTCTTTTCGTTTTTCTCGGCCTTCTGATCGAAGCGACAGGAATGGCGCGCGCCATGGTTACTGTTCTGGCGAACCTGTTGAGCCGCGTCCGAGGCGGTCTCTCCTATGTTCTCATTGGCGCAATGTATCTCGTCTCCGGCATCTCCGGCTCGAAGGCTGCCGACATGGCGGCAATCGTGCCTGTGCTTTTTCCTGAAATGAAAGCAAGAGGTGCTAAGCCAGGCGATCTCGTAGCACTTCTATCTGCGACAGGTGCGCAGACTGAAACCATTCCGCCAAGCCTCGTCCTGATTACGATCGGGTCTGTGACGGGCGTTTCGATAGCAGCTCTTTTCACAGGTGGTCTTTTGCCAGCCGCCGTTCTTGGCCTAGCCTTGGCAGCGCTTGTATGGCATCGGTATCGCAACGAAGATATATCCGGGGTAGAACGTGTCGGCGGGAAAGCCATACTCAGAAGTTTTCTCGTTGCGATCCCTGCGCTTGCCCTTCCGTTTGTCATTCGTGCGGCGGTCATCGAAGGTATCGCGACAGCGACAGAAGTTTCCACGCTAGGCATCGCCTATGTCCTGACCGTCGGCATTGTTTTCTATGGCGGCTTCAACTGGCGGCGCACCCTGCCGATGCTTGTTTCTACCGCCGCGCTTTCAGGAGCGATACTGCTCATCATCGGTGCGGCGACATCCATGGCATGGGCGCTGACGCAGTCCGGCTTTTCTCGCCAACTCGCCGATGCGATGATGACTCTGCCGGGAGGCGCGATGACTTTCCTCATCGTTTCCGCGATAGCGTTCATAATACTCGGAAGCGTTTTGGAAGGCATTCCCGCCATCGTGCTCTTTGGGCCGCTGCTGTTTCCTATCGCGCAGAGCATCGGCATTCACGAGGTTCACTATGCGATGGTCGTCATTCTTGCGATGGGCATAGGACTGTTTGCACCGCCATTCGGTGTTGGTTACTATTCAGCCTGCGCCATTGCGGGAATTAATCCGGACGACGGCATGAAGCCGATTCTGGGCTACATAGGCATGATGCTGATCGGACTGGCTATCGTCATTGCGTTCCCTTGGGTATCCATCGGCTTCCTTTAACCCTGGGGCATTAATAAAAGGGCCCGGTGCAAACTGGGCTCTTTTTCCATGAAAAGCACCGCGAGCACCCATCTCAACGCGTGAGTTGATCACTCGGCGCGCCGGTTCAGACATGCCGCCACTCCATTTCTAAATTTCGTTGCATCGCATACGTTGGTCGCAGATCGTCACCAAAGCCCCCATTCTTTGCTGGGGACGCCAAGTCTGCTGAACAGATTCCACAATGATAAGATAAACAATGTCATTCGGCTTGGCGCATGCCCCGCATTTAACCAGTCTGCCCTATGTCATCAGGTGACGATGTGACTGGCACCGAAATTATAAACCCCGCTCAGCAAAGGCGATTGCTGAACGGGCCGGAGATACCTCGAATATCCTGAGTTCGAGATACCGGAAGGCGACGGCCATATTAACGACCCTTCTGCTGCTCCCTTATGACAAGCGCGTTGGATCGGTTCCAACAGAAATTATATCTTACGTTCAGCCTAATTGATTTCCCTCGCCCCTCTCTGTTCACATTGGCCGATCATCATCGACAATGCAAATAGTAGGAGAAGAAGCATGAAAACTTCCGTGCTTTCGCTAACCCCCTGCATCGTGGCGCTGTCATTTTCCGCCTACGCAGCGCCCCTCTCATTGCCCACGCCTGAAGCGAATAGCGGGATGGTTCAGACTATCGACTATCCTTGCGGTCGCGGCTGGCGACTTGACGACGACGGTGTTTGTGTTCGCCGCCATCGTCGTCCACCACCAGATCGATGGGGCGCGCGCCCAAGAGGACGTGATGGACCGCCGCGACATTGGAGAGAGGGACCACCTCCGAGATTCCGTGACGATGGGCCGCCGCACCGTGGATGGGGACAACCTCCTCCACCGCCCAGACATTGGGGGCCGCCGCCGGGGCCAGGGTGGGATTAAATGCCGATCAAGGGTGACCCATGGTCGCCCTTGCCATATTCTGCATGTTGTTATCAGTCTGGTGCTGTGGAAGGATTCTCACTTCCCGGCAACCGGGTTGACATTCGGTCGCCTACAACTTGCACCCGCTCATGCCGCCTTCTGCCTTTCAGCATATTTCTGGCGTCGTTCGTTTTGTGCTTAGCTACTAGATTCGCTCGTTTCGTATCCGATACGATATCTATGATTGTTGATCCAAAGAAGGAACAGACAGGAAACGAAAGTATCTAGCGCAATCCCACAAGTCCTGCCGGAGAGCATGGGCCATTTCTAGATTGCTTTATCAACCAAGCGATTTGTCATCGGGCTGCCTCAGTGACATTATCCAAGTATCTCAAGCAACTGATTATAGACATCATCATTGCCCGCGATAACCCGGTTACCGCAATGTAAGCCATCATTGGCGAGAAAGTCATTGGTCTTGAGGCCGGCCGCCCGGATAACGGCGATAGCGCCAAGACAATCCCAGGAATTGATATGCGGCTCGATGTAACCGACGAGCCGTCCGGCGGCGACGTAGCACAATGTCAACGCACCCGAACCTTCGCGACTGAACATGCCGCCAGCCTTGAGAAGACGTTCGAACATGGGAAGAAATTCATCCGGGGTAACTCTGGGGGAATAACCAACCCCCACGATCCCTTCATTGACGGACCGAGCGGGATGGCGATCAACGGGTTTGCCGTTCAGTGTGGCGGGATGCCCCTCTCCCCCGGCGAAGAGTTCGTCGCGCGCCGGCGCGTAAACCATGCCGAATTTAAGCGCGCCATGTTTTACGAATGCAATCGATACGCACCAGCTCGACATGCCGGATATGAAGGGCTGCGTGCCATCGATCGGATCGACGACCCATATTCCCTGTTCCGGTTCGAAGCTGGTTATTCCGGTTTCTTCTCCCAGAAATGCATCCTCCGGGAAATGGCTGGAGAGGCGCTGCTTGATGAGAAGCTCGGTCTGAAGGTCGGCCTCGCTCGCCATATCCTGAAGCCCTTTGCTCTTGATCGTCAAATTGCCCCGGTTGATAAAATAGCTGTTGGCAAGATCACCCGCTTCCCGCACCAGATCGAGCGCGAAGGCAAAGCGGGTATCAATGTCGGATGAGGCGGTCATGGTCATGTTCATTCCTATCTGTTTTGAAGATCAGCCTGAAGACGTCAGTCTTTCCAAAGCCATGCCGCGCCACGCACGCCGCTTGAATCGCCGTGAACAGCTTTTCGGATCGGAGTGTGAAAAACCGTGGAGAACGTCCGTTTGGCCAGTGCCACCGGCAAATCCTCATATAGCTCCTGCACGTTCGACATTCCGCCACCCATAACGAGAACATCGGGATCAAGCGTGTTGACAACCGTCGCAAGTCCCCGGGCGACACGATCGACATATCTGTCCCACAACATGCCGCAGAGACGATCTCCTGAGCGCTTGCGTTCGAGAATTTCCCGTGCTTTCAACTCTTCATTGGAATGGCGGAAATACTCTGCTTCGAAGGCACGACCCGACACCCACGTCTCCATGCACCCATGGCGCCCGCAATAGCACGGCTGCCCCGGAAGCTCGGTGATATCGGGGAACGGCAATGGATTATGCCCCCATTCGCCACCGCTGTTGTTTGGTCCGTGATGCGCCTTGCCGCCGATCGCAATACCGGCACCCGCTCCAGAACCAAGGATAACCGCAAAAACCACGTTGCATCCCGCACCGGCTCCGTCCAACGCTTCCGAAGCAGCAAAACAGTCGGCATCGTTTTCGACCCGCAACTCCCGCTTGAGAACGTCCCGCAAATCCCTCTCGACAGGCCGACCAAGCAGCCAGGTCGAACTTGCTCCCTTGCCAAGACGACTGACCGGCTCAAGCGAACCGGGTATGCCGATGCCGACCGAGCCGGTCTGGCCAGTCTTTGCTTCAAGGCCTTCGATCATTTCATCTATGACACGAATACATCCGAAATAGTCGTGCCGCGGGGTATCGGCGCGCAAACGCAACAGTTCCAGCCCATCCTCCCGCATCGCGACGCCTTCGATCTTGGTGCCGCCCCAGTCGATTCCAATCAGCATGTTCCTCCATTTCCGGCAACCATAGCCATGGCCGCCGTCACTCCTCTTCGCAGCACAGCTGCAATCTAGCTAAAAAGAATATCCCTATCGCGTGCATACTCGGCCAATAATGGCAGGCTGGCTGCTCCAAGCACACGCGCATCGCTGCCGATATGGCCTTCCACGATCTCCACCGGCGCAACGCCTTGGACCGCCATTTCAGCGACCTTCAAGCGGGTTCGGTTCACCAGATCTTCGCGCACATGAGCGGGAAAACCACCATCGATCACCACATTATGGAAGTCTATGACCGAAATGGCCGACGCAATTACAAAAGCCAGGCTGTCCGCCGCCTGCTGAACCCATCGGTCAAGCACGTCTCCCAAATGGCTCCAATCCTCGGATTTGTGCCAGATAAGGCTCGGATCGCCACCGGATTCGACGATCATCCGTTCAAGCAGATAGATCGAAGCACATTGAATGAGCCTTTTCGGCGGTTGTCCCTTTTCGGGCGCAGGCACAGGCGCGGACCCGATAGAGCCGGCATAACCTCGCCTTCCGGGATAAAGCGCGCCATCCAGAACGACACCACCTCCGACGAGAGTGGCGAAAAAGACATAGAGAAAGTCCTGATACTTACGCCCGACGCCAAACGCCATTTCCGCAGCGCAGGCAGCGGTCGCGTCGTTATAGGCATGCACCGGCAAAGAGAACATCTGTTCGGTCTGAGCTTTCAGATCGAAAGCCTTCCAGGCCTCCACCATCGAGTGAGGCGCACCCACCTCTTCCTCCCAACTCCACATTTCCGAAGGCATGGCAATGCCGATACCGCGTACCCGCCCGAGTTGAATACGCGTCAGATTGTCTATGATTTCGTTCACGGAGCGATCTACGAACTCCATCAGCAAGGCAGGCGTCGGATAGGCATAGGTCGTGTCGATAAAGCGACGTATCTGGCCCGACATGTCCATCAGTACCAACTCGGCCGTGCGGCGCCCCACTTTCAGGCCGATCGAAAAAGCACCTTCCGGATTAAGTGACATTGGTATCGAGGGTTGCCCCACTTTTCCGCGCTGCGGCTCCCCCCGAACAAGCAGACCGTCGCTTTCCAGTTGCTTCATGATGACAGAACTTGCCTGCGCCGACAGACCCGTCATGCGGGAGACTTCCCCCTTCGACAACGGTCCATGCGAACGGATGAGAGAAAGAACCAGACGTTCATTATAGAGCTTCATGCCTGTCTGGTTCGTCCCGCGACTGGGATCGCTCAAACCGGATTGAAAATCCTCAAGCCTATCTGTCTTGAACAAGCAAACCTTCCCCGTCTCGAACGGCAAAACACCATCGTTGACCTACAGCACGAAGCCAATATGCGAAAATGCACAGCCCGTGAAACCAACCATGGTGCATCATTGAAAATTTCCGGATAATGGTCAATAATTAAATCACAATGTATGATTTAATATCGGTATTAAGCGGTATAACGTCGATTTATCGGTAAATTTCGATTTTTATTAAATCATCCGGTATTATATATTGACAGGCTATCAAATAGCTGATTGCATTTGCCATCAGGACTTCGGAGGAGGAACCGATGTTCTCAGGGACATGAAATCGGTTGCCGTCGCAAACGATTCAGGGAGGAAGATATGCGGAATTTCAAGGCAGGTATGATATCGGCGACAGCTCTCGCAGCACTTGCATGCGGGAACGCGCATGCCGACGAAACCAATGTGTGCCTCGTGACCAAGACGGAAAACAATCCGTTTTTCGTCAAAATGAAGGAAGGCGCATCCGCCAAGGCCACCGAACTTGGCATGAAGCTGTTGAGCTATGCCGGCAAGGCGGAAGGCGATGTCGATACGCAGATATCGGCGATTGAATCCTGTGTGGCGGCGGGTGCGAAGGGCATCCTTCTTGTGCCAAACGATTCAAGCGCGCTCGTTCCGGTCGTGAAACAGGCACGCGATCAGGGCGTGCTGGTGATCGCGCTCGATACGCCGCTTGCACCTGCGGATGCGGCCGACGCAACCTTCGCTACCGATAACTTCAAGGCGGGCGTATTGATCGGCCAATGGGCAAAAGCGCGCTTGGGCGATGCGGCGAAAGACGCACAAATTGCCCTGCTCAATCTCAACGCACAGCAGATCACCGTCGATTATATGCGCAATCAGGGGTTCATGTCGGGGTTTGGCATCGACATCAAGGACAAGACACGCATCGGCGATGAGGACGATAGCCGGATAGTCGGAAACGAAGCAAGCAACTCCAATGAGGAAGGCGGGCGCACCGCGATGGAAAGCCTGCTTCAGATAAACCCCGGCATCAATCTGGTTTATACCATTAATGAGCCTGCCGCCGCCGGCGCATATGAAGCCATCAAGGCGGGCGGTCTTCAGGATAAGATAACCATTGTCTCCATCGATGGCGGCTGTCCGGGTGTCAACAATGTCAAGCAGGGGATCATCGGCGCAACGTCAATGCAGTTTCCGCTGCAAATGGCCTCGATGGGCGTCGAAGCCATCAGAAAGTTCATCGATACAGGAAACAAGCCGCAGGTATCAGCCGAACTGGGTTTTGTCGACACTGGAACAGAGCTTGTTACCGATCATCCGGTGAATGGCGTAAAGTCCATGTCTTCGGATGAGGCGCTCAAAAAGTGCTGGGGATGAAGCCCTCCAGCTTGACGCGCGCTTGCTGCTCCTGACGCGGATTACGGTGCTCTGTTCGACACAGCAAACGAGCGCGCGTCAGGGCGCACTATCGCCATCCAAGCAGAAACAACCAGAGGGTCGCCATGACAAACGCCCAAGGGTCGCAGGACATACTGCACGAAGCTCACGATAACCAACTCGATCATGCACGGTTTGAAACGTCTGAAACAGGCGCAATCAGCCGTATCCAGCGATTCTTTCACAGTCATCCGACAGCGGTTCCGCTCGTCGTTTTGATCCTGTCCCTGATTGGTTTCGGCATGGTCGCCGGTGACCGCTTTTTTTCGGCCTATAACATGTCGCTGATCGTCCAGCAGGTATCCATCATCGGAATCCTCGCCGCAGCGCAAAGCCTTGTCATTTTGACAGCGGGCATCGATCTTTCTGTAGCAGCAATCATGGTGCTGAGTTCCGTGATCGCCGGGAATCTGGCCGTGAAGTCCGGCATGCCGGTTAGTCTGGCTTTGGTGGCTGCGTTCCTCTGCGGCACCGGCATCGGCCTGTTCAACGGTTTCCTGATCACCAGGATAAAACTGCCGCCATTCATCGCAACCCTTGGCACCTGGAATATTTTCTACGCGCTCAACCTCTATCTCTCCGGTGCACAATCCATTCGCGGAGCGGAAATCGATGCTTCCGCCCCAGCGCTCAAATTCTTCGGCAATACCGTCTCCTTTCTTGGCGCACAGATCAGTTATGGATCCTTGCTCCTGATCTTCCTTTTCGCCATCCTTTGGTACGCCCTTTCACGGACATCCTGGGGCCGCCATGTCTATGCTTTAGGCGACGACCCGGAGGCGGCAAAACTGGCCGGAATCCGTACCGACCGTGTTCTCGTCTCCGTCTATGCCGTTGCCGGTTTCATCTGCGCGCTGGCCGGGTGGTCCGCGATAGGACGCGTGGGGTCCGTATCCCCGACAAGCTTCTTTGAAGGCAATCTGCAATCGATAACCGCGGTGGTGATCGGCGGTATTTCGCTGTTCGGCGGGCGCGGCTCCATCCTCGGGCCATTGATCGGCGCGCTTATCGTCGGCGTTTTCCAGTCAGGCTTGCGCATCGCAGGCGTAGACGTGCTTTGGCAGCTTTTTGCGATCGGCTGGCTGATCCTGCTTGCCGTGGCAATCGACCAGTGGATAAGAAAGGTATCGGCATGACCATTACCCCCGTCCTGCAAGCCAAGGGCCTCACCAAGAAATACGGTCGCGTCGTTGCCATCGATGGTGCGGATTTCGATCTCATGCCCGGTGAAATACTGGCTGTCATCGGAGACAACGGCGCTGGAAAATCCAGCCTCATTCGCGCGCTTTCCGGTGCGATGAAACCAGACGACGGTGAAATACTGCTCGACGGAAAACCGATTTCTTTTTCATCCCCCATCGAAGCACGGCACGCCGGCATCGAAACGGTCTACCAGACCCTCGCCCTCTCCCCCGCACTGTCGATCAGCGACAACATGTTTCTGGGACGCGAGATTCATAGCAAGGGATTGATGGGCCGCCTCTTCCGCCAGCTGGATCGTCGGGCCATGGACGATATTGCTAGAGAAAAGCTCAACGAACTCGGCTTGCTGACGATTCAGAATATCGAACAATCCGTGGAAACTCTGTCCGGCGGACAACGACAGGGAATTGCTGTCGCGCGGGCAGCAGCTTTCGGATCAAAGGTCATCATCATGGATGAGCCGACTGCGGCGCTCGGTGTCAAAGAGTCACGCAAAGTTCTTGACCTCATCAAGACAGTACGGTCGCGCGGCGTGCCGATCGTGCTGATCAGCCACAACATGCCGCACGTGTTCGAACTGGCAGATCGCATCCACATTCATCGACTGGGAAAACGCATTGCCGTGGTCAAGCCATCGGATTGCGGAATGTCCGACGCTGTGGCTCTGATGACAGGCGCTATGCAACCGCCGCCGCTGACCGCCCATTAAACCAAAAACAGTCGCAACCGATAGGTTTGATAAGCCACAGAATGGAGGCGAGCCTCCAATTAAACTGACAAAAGCTTGTACAAACATGGAGGCCCAATCACGCCAACAACAAGGCTTGGTGCGATACCAAGCTCGTACAACAAATGTTACGAAGGCGCATATCTGCTGTTCGATATCCTTGTGCGACAGATAAAAACCAAGAGGCCGTAGACGAACGTCACCATCTACCGCCCGCTTTCGCTCTCCTTACTAGCTCGTCCATCATACCATTTGCGCACACTTTGCAACGACGCCATGGCGTAGCCGTGCCAGAGCGATCACGGTCTTTTCGAGGCTTTTTCGGATTGTACATTGGTTGCGTGGTTAGCGACCCCCGATTTGAACCTGTTTTAGCTAGGCCGTGTGGACGAATTGACTCAGGTATAGTTTTTGGGTTTTCCGGAAGAACCAAGTCTGATTCATAGGTTGCCGACTGATTTGGAGGTTGGCGATGTCGACAAAGATGACAGATACGG
>Ga0182743_1003110_pt1 | contig 13686 bp, 11 predicted proteins | sample eDN3rd30CKraftOP_FD_128522 | JGI IMG/M metagenome (GOLD analysis project Ga0182743, IMG submission 128522) | Enriched Organic Plus compost microbial communities from Emeryville, California, USA - eDNA 3rd pass 30_C Kraft OP (version 2) (version 2) ... | reverse complement strand
TGTTCGCCTTGGTGCGTGTGCAATAATAGAGCTTGAAGCGCGCGCCATTCTCCGACTTGAGCTGGCGGATCATTGACAGGATTGGCGTGATGCCGATCCCGCCGGCGATGAACGTGTAGCCGGCCGGACTTTTCACCAGCGGGAAATCGTTGCGCGGTTCCGAGATCAGAAGCTCGTCGCCGTCCTTGGCGTCGTCCACAAGGCTGACCGAGCCACCCCGGCCGCTCGCCTCCCGCAGCACCGCGATGACATAGCGGTCGCGCTCGGCCGGATCGTTGCAGAGCGAATATTTGCGGATCTCGCCGTTGGGAACCCGGATGCTGATATGCGAGCCGGGTGTGAACTCCGGCAGGTCGGCGCCGTCAGCGCGGCGCAATTCGAACATCCGGACCGTGTCGGCAACCTGGGCGCTATGGGAAATCCGAACGGACAGGGAAGGGGTGTCGGAAGTGGTCATCCTCGCGCGTCTGCTCCCTGGGATTGACATCGTTTAGGTTGGTTCTAAAATAAACTTAGGTCCCTAAGTTATCAAGGGCTGGCTCCTGGCTGCCCGGGGGACTCAAAGTTCAACGCGATCGCGCGCCGAAAAAATGCGCGCAGGGAGAGACGCCATGCTGACAGCGGAAGAAAATGATCTGCTGTGCCGTGTGGAGGGCGAGGCCCCGATGGGCCAGCTCATGCGGCGGCACTGGATTGCGGCCTGCATGTCCGAGGAGGTCGCGGAGCCTGACGGCGCGCCGGTGCGCGCCCGGCTCCTGGGCGAGGACCTCGTGGTGTTCCGAGACAGCGACGGGCGCCTCGGCGTGATCGACGAATATTGCCCTCATCGCCGGGTGTCGCTCGTGCTTGGCCGCAACGAGGAATGCGGACTGCGCTGCCTCTATCATGGCTGGAAGGTTGACGTGGACGGCAACATCCTGGAGATGGCGTCCGAGCCGCCGGAAAGCAGCTTCGCGGATAAGGTCAAGCACAAGGCTTATCCGGCTCTGGAATGGGGCGGGTTCGTCTGGACCTATATGGGGCCGGCCGAGAGCAAGCCCGAGTTCGAGCCGCCGCCATTCGCGCCACACGAGGACACCAAGGTGTCCATCGTCAAGATCAACGTGCCTTGCAATTGGGCGCAAATCCTTGAAGGCCAGATCGACTCGGCGCATTCATCGAGCCTGCATTCTTCGGACATGCGGCCGGCGCGCGTCGATGTCGCCAAGGCCTTCGACACCCATTGGGTCCGGCCCTCGACCGACAAGGCGCCGCGCATGGAGACCGAGCGCACCAGCTTCGGCTTCCACTACGCGGCGATCCGCCGGCCGATCCAGAATGCGTCGAGCCACGATTACATCCGCAAGACGGTCTATGTCGCGCCGTTCATGGCGCTGATTCCGCCGAACGCCAGCTACAACGTCACCACGCTGCTGACGCCGCGCGACGACGAGAGCACCACGTTCCACTTCATCGCGTGGCATCCGACCCATGGTATCGAGCAGGAATCCTGGCGCAAATTCAATGTCGCCCAACCCGGCATCGACCTCGACGAAAACTATTGGCCGCTGCGCACGCGGGCGAACAATTACTGGCAGAATCGCGAGCGGATGCAGCTCGGCAATTTCACCGGTATCGACGGCATTCCGAACCAGGACATCGCCATGTGGGTGACCATGGGGCCGATCGCCGATCGCAGCCTGGAGCGTCTCGGAGCGAGCGACCTTGCCGTGGTCGAATTCCGACGGCTGATGGTCGATGCCGCCCGGCAGATGAAGACCGGTGGGCCGGTGATCGGCCGCACTGAGCCACACATTCCGCAGGCGGACATCGCCTCGTTCGAGGGCGTGGTGCCGAAATCCACCGATTGGCGCGATCTTCGAGGGCAGGTGCAGACGGTCCCCCAGCAGGCGGCGGAATAGCAGCCAGCGACCCCGAGGGAGCCGGAGGCACCGCTGCACATCGGCTCCCGCCTCTGTGCGTCCAGCTCTGGAAAGGGTGGACCGGAAACGGCGGACCCTCTATATGGAGGGCCGCCGACCCGAGCTTTGCAAGACGGCTGTGACGGATTGCCAGGCCGGATTGAAATACTAAAGTGATTTCAATCCGTTAGGTGGGGGATAGTTCAATGGTAGAACAGCGGACTCTGACTCCGTTAATCTAGGTTCGAATCCTAGTCCCCCAGCCAGATATTTTTTCAAATATATCAATGAGTTACAAATTTGATCCCAGTCCGTTGACCTGATTTCATATTGCACTTTGTTGCAAATGGATTCCAGCCGAGTGGTTCCGGGAACGCCCGCTCTTATCCTCATTGGCCGGAACGTCTCTTCGAGAAGATCCTCGTGCTTGATAGGCTCTAATGAGACGGTGTGCTTACAAAGGGCGTTATCGGCCTCTATAAACAAGCATCGCTCGCGACCACTGATTATCCTGGAGGTACCCGGATTGGGTTAGGGCGCTTGAGGTGTGGGCCCGCTTGGGAGAGATCCTGAGCGGGTTTTCATTTTTGCTGCGCCGGAGCGGAAAGGAGCCAACAAGTGTCAATTAAGATTGAGACGACGCTCGAGCGGAAGGCCCGGCAAGCCGTTGAAAGCAAGATCGCCATGCAAGAGTATCAGAATGACCATAAGGCAAAGCTGGCGCGCATGGCCGAACTGAAGGAGCAGCGCCTGGCTCAGCAGTCCCTAGATTCGCCGGCCCCCAGAAAGCGGTGCCGCTGACGAGCGTATTCGAACGGTGATGGCTCAGACAGCGAAAGGCCTTGCAGAGGTGTGGCGGGCTTGTTCTTGCCTCACAATCGATCCTTTTAAGCTTGTACGGTAGCCCTACTGGGTGTGTTGAAATCTACGGAAAGGAAACGATGTGCGGAAATTCCTATTAGCGAGCACGATGGTTGTGGTTTCTGCTGGCCTGATAGGCTGTCAGTCGACAGGTCCCTCCATGCATCGGCAAGGGCAGTTCTACGGACATCATGAATCGGGACAGAGATTCAGCGATCGCAGGGGGTATTCCAGGTACCAACCGGGGCGCGAACATTACCGTGGCCGCAGAGATTCGAGACCGCCGGTAGACCGCGAGCGTTACCGTGGGTGGCGTTGAGTACGGCTATGCCCTAGCGTTACCGCCACAGCCGCCGCACAAAACGGGGCGAGCCCAGATGGAATGGGTGCGCGCCAGCCGTTTGATCTCTCGGAGCCACTTCCCCACAGAGACGCCTGCTAGGTTGCGCCGCCTGGTCTCGCTCCGGGCGCGGGCGCAGCGCTTTCGGCAAAACCATCATCTTTCGGTCGATGGGGGTCATATCTCTCAACAGACCGCGCGCTTTGAGAGAACCACCGCCCTATTCTGAAGCGAATGCGGGGAGAACGAGCCGTCAATCAATTGTCTGACGAGCTGTCCTTGAGCCTCAACCATCCTTATGTTACGGTCCTCTGCCTCAACCAATCTTATGGTGTGAGGTCTTTCCCATTGCACGGAAAGGATCGAGACCATGAGTATCGATCGAGAAGCCTTGATCCGCCAAATGGGCGGTGAAGCCGTCGTCAAGGCGATGGACCATGAAGCCCGGGCCGAGGCCATGGAAGACTTCATGTCCGAGCAACTCGACAAGCACCTCCTGCAGAAAAACAAAACGAAAAAATATCCGACGGTGGCGGAGCTTGAGGAGCAGATTGAAACGCGCGACGTTCGGCGCGGCATTGGCAAGCTGTTTCGACCGACGCAGGCCAAGTTCGGGCTGGACCCCGATTTTGAAGGTCAGAAGCTCGATCGCTTGCCGCCGATGCCCGAGAGGCCGACGCTTGCCGATTTCTTCGAGCTTCGATTCCGTCCAGCGGGACATTTGCTTCAAAGCGCGGCCCTGGCTCGCAGGGCCGGTGTCTCGGAGGAGGTCGTGCTGGCCTGCTTGCTGCACGACGTCGCGAATTCGCTGATCCGCGTGGATCACGGCTATTGGGGTGCGCAGCTCATCGAACCGTATGTGTCGGAGAAGGTGGCGTTCGCCGTTCGCTATCATCAGGCGCTGCGCTTCTTTCCCGACCCCTCGGTCGGATACGAATACCCGACCGTCTATTACGAGTTGTTCGGCGAAGATTACGTCCCGCCGCCGTACATCCGTGCCGCGGCCGAATATGCCCGGAACCACAAATGGTACATGGAAGCAAGGCTGGTCACGCTGAACGATCTGTATGCGTTTGACCCGGATGCCGAGGTGTCCATCGACGAGTTCCGGGACATCGTCGGCAGGCATTTCGCCCAGCCCGCCGAGGGGCTCGGCTATGACAACAGCCCCGTCAGCCATATGTGGCGAACCCTGATCAAACCCGACAGCCCGCTGTAAGCGCGACATCAGGTCGCCCTAAATCTGGGTCATATTGTCAGTCATTTGGCCCCTTAGATTGGGCGCATACTCGACTTTTCCGTCGATACGGTCATAAGATTGTCAGTCAAAATATAAGCCGACGATAAAATAGTCTAGGGAGGGTTTTCGCATGTGGTCCAAGGGCCTGTTTGCGGCTCTGCTCGCCATTGGCTGGGTGGCGTCTGACGCAAGCGCGCAAACGTCGAACTATCCGGATAAGCCGATCCGCGTCGTGATTCCGTTCCCGCCGGGCGGACCGACAGACGGCATGGCGCGGATCGTTGTCGAGCGGCTGAGCGATCTGCTCGGGCAGGCGACGGTGATCGACAACCGGGGCGGTGGCGCGGGCGGCAGCGTCGGCGCGCGGTTCGTCGCCGATGCCGCTCCCGACGGCTATACCATTCTTCTGACCCCCGGCGGATCGATCGCCACGGGACCAGCCATCCACCAGGAAAAGCTGGGATACGATCCAGACAAGGTCTTTACGCCCGTCACCCAGTTGATCGAAACGCCGATGGTCATGTCGGTCCATCCCAGTCTGCCGGTAAAAACGATGGCTGACCTGGTGAAATACATGAAGGCGAATCCGGGCAAGGTGAGTTGGGGTTTGCAGGGCTTCGGCACCGGTGCTCATCTGATGGCAGAGCTGTTCAAGCTGGAGACCGGCACCGACGCCGCGCTGGTGCCTTATCGCGGCACGGGACCGATGCTGAACGCCATCCTGGCCGGTGAGGTCCATGTCGTTATCGATCCGGCCACCACGAGCCTGGCGCACATCGAAGCGGGCAAGTTGCGTCCGATCGCGATTGCCGGCTCCGGACGGTTCGACAAGATGCCGGAGGTGGAAACCACCGCCGAGCAGGGCTATCCCAAAATGGTCCGGCCGTTCTGGCTTGGCGTGGTCGCGCCAATGGGCACGCCGAAGCCCATTATCGACAAGCTCAACTCCGCATTCCGTGAGGCGCTGGCCTTCCCGGAGACCCGCAAGAGGCTGGCCTTCCTCGGAGCGGAGGTGAAGGTGGGCACTCCGGAGGCTTTCTGGAAAATGGTCACCGAAGAACGATCCGTGTATTCCGGTGTGGTGAAGGCGGCCGGCATCAAGGTGCAATGACCTTCAACAGGGTGCGCGGCTTTCTGCCGGGAGCCGCGCACCGTCTCCTGATATTTGACCCGCAGTTGCCACCCGAACGCTGGCCAGCGTTGAGTGGCGAGCAGGAGCATATCGCAGTTCTTTTTATCAATTGGATGGAGAAGCACGGCAGCTGTTGTCGGGGCAGGGCGCAACGCCTGGCGGCGGTCCCCCCGAGGCCACAGCCCGAGGTCATAGCTCGAGGTCATCTCAATTTATTGTGTGACAATCTTTCTAGGGCAGCCGAGGTTGGCCCGGTCACGTTTTAGCGGGGATCGCTCGCTTTGAAGCACGGCCCCGGCTGGTGGATCCGTCGAGCGGATGAGCCGTGCCGTCTCGCAACTCCTGGAGGCAGATGCGGCGGGCGTCGACGCAGGCGGCGTCGATATGGTTGCGCGTCGCGCGGCGGACGGCCTCTGTATCCTGGCTTTCGATGGCGGCGACGATCGTGTTCAGCTCCGTCACGCAGCGTTTCATGCTGCCCTCGGTCTTGAGGGCCATGGTCCGCAGATAGTTGATGCGGGACAGCAGGCGTAGGATCATCTCGTTCCAGACGCGGTTGTTGCAGCGTATGAATGCGACGCGAAAGAACGCATAGATGATGTCGAGCAGAGCCTTGACATCGGATGTTTCGGAGAGCGCATTCAGTTCATCAAGGCTGCGTCGCAGGGTCGCGATATCGCTTTCCTGTACCAAGCCGGTGAAGCGCACCATGGCTTCTACCGTCAACAGACCCCAGACTTCGTGGATTTCCTCCACGTCGCGAATGCTCAGACGGGCGACGGACGGTCCCTGGTTCGGAACGATCACGACCAGATGCTCTGCCTCCAGCGCCCGCAGGGCCTCGCGCACGGTCGGGCGGCTGGCCCGGATGCGGCGGCAGAGTTCGCTTTCCGGCAACCGTTCGCCGGGCTGGAGCTTGCCCGTCATGATCGACCCACGCAGGTTGCTGATCACTTGGTCGAGTACGGTAATGGGTCGATCCTGACAATTTGTGGAAGGCATCATCGCTTGTAATTCCCAGCGAAGCGCCGTCCGCGCTTCGCGAATTCGGCTTCCATATAGCAAATTGACCTGTGAGGCGGCGAAAAACTTGCCCGCAATGAAGGATGATTTGCGCGAATCTGACCCGCATTCCGGCCCACCTACGCTTGAACACATTCTGTTCGGCTGGCTCGATTTCATGAATCAACTGTCCTTTGCTCACGGCGCCCGATGGTGGAGCCAGTCCGATCTGGCAAAAGACTTGACGCCATCCGGGCGATGTGGTCGCCTATTTTTGTCTGACATTTAAGGCTCAGCGGTCGAAAAACCGGTGAGGATGACAGCAGACAACGTGAATGCATAAAGCGGATGCCAAGACATTCGCGGCTTAGAAAACAAACAATCGTGGGGAGGACGCCGTGAAATCGAGAATTTTGCTGGCGGCATTGCTGTGCGGAGCGTGGGCGCTGCCAGGCGCGGCCGCGGCGCATGCACAGTCTGACAATTATCCCAATCGTCCGATCCAAGTCGTGATTCCGTTCCCAGCCGGCGGACCGACCGACGGCATGGCGCGAATCGTCTCGGAGCGGCTTTCCACGGTGTTGGGTCAAAGCATTGTCGTCGACAATCGCGGTGGTGGTGCCGGCGGAAGCGTCGGAGGGCGCTATGTCGCGGACGCCAAGCCGGACGGCTACACCATTCTCATCACGCCCGGCGGATCTCTGACCACCGGACCGGCGGTACATAAAGACAAGATCGGCTACGACCCTGCCAAGGTGTTCACGCCGATCGCGCAGCTCATCGAGACACCGAACATTCTCTATGTGCACCCCGATCTACCGGTCAAGACGATGGCCGAGCTCTTGGCCTATGCCAAGGCCAACCCGCGCAAGTTGAGCTGGGGCCTACAGGGCTTCGGCACCGGCACGCATCTCATGGCCGAGCTGTTCAAGCTGGAGACCGGCCTCGACATCACGCTCGTGCCCTATCGGGGGACGGCGCCGATGCTGGCGGCGATCCTCGCCGGCGACATCCAGATTGTCATCGATCCCGCGACCACCAGCCTTGGCCATGCGCAGGCCGGAAAGCTGCGCCCGATCATGATCGCCGGCTCCAAACGCTTCGCCAAGCTGCCGGACGTTCCAACCGCTGCGGAGGCCGGCTTTCCGAAGCTCGACAGCCCCTTCTGGCTCGGCGTTGTGGCGCCGACGGGAACGCCGGCGAACGTGATCACAAAGCTCAACAGCGCTTTCCGCGATGCGCTTGCTCAACCCAAGACACGCGAGCGGCTCGCCCAGCTTGGTGCGGAAAGCAAGATCGGTACTCCGGAGGAATTTGGCGCGTTGCTGAAAAAAGAACGCGCGTTTTGGACCGACATCGTGGAGGCAGCCAAGATCACCGTAAAATGATGCCTCCTGAAACCATGCCTTGAGCATTCCAAATTCGTCCGCCTTTCGGCCGGTTGTGTGTCAGGTGCCGGCCGATGGGTTTGATCCAATATTTGATCAAGTCCGACGCTTCACTCGCTTCGGCCTGAAACGATCCAACCATGTTTCGTCACGACACACCCACAGAATCCGCCTTCCGCACGGAGGTGCGAGTCTGGCTCGAGGCCAATCTCCCGGTTTCGCTACGGGGGCGGACGACGCGGCCGCCGCCCGACGAACTCATGCCCTGGTATCATGCGCTTTCGCGCAAGGGCTGGATCGCGCCGCATTGGCCCAAGGCCCATGGCGGAATGGGCGCGACTTTGAACGAGCAGATCATCATGACCGAGGAGCTTGCGCGCGTTGGCGCGCCGCAGCTTCCAGCCCAGGGTCTCAACCATCTCGGGCCTCTCCTGATGGAGTTCGGCACGGACGCCCAGAAGGCGCGGCACCTGCCGCCAATCATCTCGGGCTCGGTGATCTGGGCCCAGGGTTATTCTGAGCCGGGCGCTGGCTCCGATCTCGCGAGCCTCACGACCAGCGCGACGCTGGAGGGTGATCATTTCGTCGTGCGGGGACACAAGATCTGGACCACCTGGGCGCATCACGCGGACTGGATGTTCGCTTTGGTGCGAACGGACCCGCAGGCGCAGCCCCGGCACGCAGGCATCAGCTTTCTCTTGTTCGATCTGCGCAGTCCCGGCGTCACGATCCGGCCGATCAAGACGATCGCCGGCGACGACGAGTTCGCCGAGGTGTTCCTCGACGATGTCGTGGTGCCGGCGGAAAACCTCGTCGGCGTCCTCAATGACGGCTGGCGGGTTGCCAATGCCCTGCTAACGTACGAGCGCCTGGGCACTTCCAATCCGCAATATCTCCTCATGGCGCTGGAGCGGATCAGGACCATGGCGCGGGCTTCCGGCATCATCGCATCGCCGGCGTTCCAGGATCGACTGGCTGCGACGATGATCAATGTCACGGCGCTTTCAGCCGTGTTCAGTCACGCGGTCGATCTCATCAACAACCGGCGCAACCCCGGCCCTCAGATGTCGATGGTGAAAATCTTCGCCACCGAACTGCTCCAACAGCTCAACGACCTGCTGGTCGAAGCAGCGGGCGGACACGCTCCGCAGGTGCAGCCGGTTGCAACCGAACTGGGGGAGGTCGACGTCTCGACGCCATTCCTGCAATCGCGGCGCGTGACGATCTATGGCGGCTCATCGGAAATTCAGCGCAATATCCTGGCCCGCCGGGTCCTGGACCTTCCCAACTGACGGACGGCGCGGCAAAGGAAATGGAACTCAATCTCACGGAAGAGCAGGTCTTGATGCGCGACAGCGCAACGCGGTTCATCGAGGCCGCCGGCCCGAAGGTTGCGCGTGGCTTCCGTGGGAGCGATCCGGGCTTTCAGCCGGCGCGCCTGCGCGAGGCCGCGGACCTGGGCTGGCTCGGTATTCTGGTCCCGGAGGCGGCCGGTGGATTGGGTCTCGGCTTGACCGAGCTTGCACTGATGCTTGAGCAGAGCGGGCGCGGCCTCGTGTGCGAGCCGGTCGGATTTGCAGCGATTGCCGCTTTCGCGCTGTCGGCGGGTCCGAAACCGCATCCGATGCTTGAGAGTGTCCTGATGGGGAAGGCGCTGGTCGTGCCGGCGCTTCATGAGAGCGCCTTCGGCGACCCGCTCGTGCCGAACACGCAGGCGAAAGGCCAGGACGCCGCATGGCGGCTGACCGGCGCCAAGGCTTTCGTCTGCGCCGACGGCGCCGACGGCTTTCTGGTCAGCGCCGACGCGTCGGGACGGACGGCTTTGTTCCATGTGGCGCGCGATGCGTCGGGCGTTGCGTTGACCGCTACGGAAACCGTAGATGGCCGCAGGCTCTGGACGCTGCGTCTGGTCGATACTCCGGCCGAGATCGTGCCGCCGCATCCGTCCTCGCGCAGCGCGGTGGAGGCGCTGCACGACCTCGCGCTGTTCTCCTTGTCTGCCGAGTTGCTCGGTGTCATGGAGAAGGCGCAGGAGATTACGCTGGATTACTTGCGCACGCGCAAGCAGTTCGGCCGGGCGATCGGAAGCTTTCAGGCGATCCAGCATCAATCGGCCAACATCTTTGTACGGATCGAGGCGACGCGATCGCTGGTGTTCCAGATCGCGGTCAACAACGATGCCGCAAGCCTGGATCCGGCGATGGCCATCGCCGCCAAGGCCAAGGCATCGGAGGACGCGATTGCCGTCACCCAGAATTGCATCCAGCTTCACGGCGGGATCGGCTTCACCGATGAGCACGACATCGGCCTCTATCTCAAGCGCGCGATGCTGCTATCCTCCCAGTTCGGCAATGCCACCGCGCAGCGGCAGCGCTATGTCGCGATCGTCGGCCTGAGCGCGTAAATCGTTCATGACCAGCATCAATACGATTTCCGACAAGAACGGCGTCTCGGACGAGGAGCGCGATCTGTTGCGCAGGTCCGTGCGCGATTATCTCGCGGATATCTGGCCAGCCGACAAGGCTGTCGAAAGGATCAACGACACGCAGGCGCTTGCCACGTTATGGCCGGCTCTGGCCCAGCAGGGACTTTCCTCTCTGGGGTGCGACGATGCTGGCGTGGGGCTGCGCGAGATCGTCCTCGTGTTCGAGGAACTGGGCCGGGCTGCTGCACCAGCGCCGCTGTTGGGCGCAATAGCCGCAAATCTTGCGCTGTCGGGACTGGCCTCGAACGCGGCTCAGGTCCTGCTCGACGACCTCCATCATGGCAAAGCGGCTTTCGCGCTTGCGCTCGGTGCCTTCGATGGCGACGCGGCTGCGGGCGCGGCAACAGTGCGCGATGATGGATTGCACGGGACTTTGGCTTTTGTCGAAGGCATCGAGACGGCGACCCATATTCTCGTCTTCACGGCTTCGCCGTCGGGCGTTGCCGTGGTCACGCGCGATGCGTCCGGCCTGACGGTGACGGCGACCCCCGGCCTTGCTGTGCCACCCTATTCGCAGGTCACATTCGAGGGCACGCCCGCGCTGCGTTTCGACATGGCCGGCGAAAGGCTCGACGATGTCGCGCAAATCGCGCGACTCGCCTGTGCTGCCCGTGCGCTGGGTTCTGCCCAGCGGGCGTTTGATCTGGCCGTGGAGCATGTCAAGGTGCGAAAGCAATTCGGTCAGTTCGTCGGCCAGTTTCAAGCGATCCAGCACAAGCTCGCCAATGGCCTGATCAATCTGGATGGCGCGCGGCTCGCGATCGATCATTCGGCGAAGGCATACGACGAGGGCAATCGGGATTGGCGGATTTTCGCTGCATCGGCGGTGGCGTTCGCGGGACCGGCGCTACGGGCCACGGCGGTGGAGACCCAGCGGGCCTTGGGCGCGATCGGCTATGCGGAGGAGCACGAGGCACCGCGGCATTTCCGGCGCGTGCACGCCGATCTTGTTCGGTTCGGCGGCACGCCGCGGGCGCGCGCCCAACTCGCTGATTTTCTGCTCGGAGCGGTGTCATAGCCATGGCCACTCTTCCCGCATACGATCTGGGACCGGCGGCCAGCGCCTTTCGCGCAGATGTGCGCGACTGGCTCGCCCGGCACTGGACGGCGGAGCGGCGCGCCGAGCATCGGCGCAAGCCGTTCAAGGATCGCGGCTGGGATGTCGCGTTTTCCGAACTGATGGGTCGTGACGGCTGGATCGGCATCGGCTGGCCCAGGCGGTTCGGCGGTCAGGAGCGAAGCCCGGCCGAGCAGATCGCCTTCATCACTGAAATGGCGAACGCCGGCGCGCCGACCCAGGCCCACAGCACCGGCGAGTCGATCGTCGCGCAGGCGCTATTCAAGCACGGCACCAAGGACCAGCAGGACGAGTGGCTGTCTGCCATCCGCAGCGGCAGGCGTCCCTTTGCGCTCGGATACAGCGAGCCCGAGGCCGGGTCCGATCTGGCCGCGCTCCGCGCGCGCGCGGTTCGGGATGGGGACGATTGGGTCGTCAACGGGCAGAAGCTCTGGTCGACGGGGGCCGACAAGGCCGAATATATCTGGCTTGCGGTGCGCACCGATCCGGAGGTGAAGAAGCAGGCCGGCATCAGCGTTCTGATCGTGGATTTGAAATCCCCGGGGATCACCATCCGACCGAGCCTGGCGCTTTACGGCAAGACCTTCAGCGCTCAATTCTACGACAATGTGCGCGTTCCCGCGCGGAATATGATTGGGGTCGTCAACACCGGCTGGACGGTGATCGCGGATGCGCTCGCCGCCGAGCGCGTCATGATCGGTGTCAAGCGGATCGCCGATATCGAGCGGGTCTTCGACCAGCTTACGGAATACGTCAGGACCGCCGTCGTCGGCGGGAAGGCGCTGCGCGAGAATCCGGTGATACGCGACCGCATCGGCATGCTGGCCGCGGATATCGAGATCGCCCGCCAATTTCAGATGCGCAATTCAAGGCTCGTCGAGCAGGGGCGGACACCGACGCATGAGGCGGCGATGGGAAAGGTCTTCTCCAGCGAACTCCAGGAGCGGTTCGCCCAGACCGCGCTCGATATCCTCGGCACTGGCGGTGTCCTGTCGGAAGATGCGGAAACCGCGCCGGTCGGAGCCATGGAACAGGTGCTGCGACACTCGATCATGGGCATGATCGGTGGCGGCACCAGCGAAATCCAGCGCAATGTCATCGCGCAGCGAGGATTGGGTCTGCCCCGTTGATCCTGTTGCGCCAAGAAATGAAGCAAGGAGCCGCATATGAGCGAACAACCGGTTGTCACCTACGAGCTTGAGGGCGAGGTTGCCTTGGTGGGCATGAACCGACCCGACAAGCGCAATTGCTTCAATCCGGAGGTGATGAAGGCGCTGCGGGTCGCCATCGACCGTGCCGGGGAGGAGGCCAAATGCGGCATCATCTTCGGCCATGGTGATAATTTCTGTGCTGGTCTCGACCTGCGCTGGGCCGCCGAGAGTTGGAAGGCTGGCCGCTCGGAGCGGTTGCCGTTCAATTTCAATCGCAACACCTTCTTCGAGGTGCTGGCGCGCGGCAACATCCCATTCATCGCCGCGCTGCATGGCGCCACCCTCGGCGGCGGGCTCGAAACCGCAGCCGCCGCGCACATCCGCGTTGCGGATGAAACGGCGTTCTTCGCGCTCCCGGAGGGCACGCGCGGAATCTTCATCGGTGGCGGCGGATCGGTTCGGGTGGCGCGGCTTCTCGGCTTCTCCCGAATGCAGGACATGATGCTGACGGGGCGCGTTTTGACGGCCGATGAAGCAGAACGATACGGCGTCGTGCAATATGTCGTGCCGAAGGGACAGGCGATGGCGAAGGCGAAGGAGCTTGCGGCAAAGATCTGCAAGAACGCGCCATTATCGAACTTCGCTATCACCAACAGTCTGCCGCGGCTTCAAGACATGTCCTACGACGATGGCTTGTTCTTCGAGCGGATGGTGGCTGAATATACGCGAAGTCCTGAATCCATCACGCGGCTGAATCAGTTTCTCGACAAGACCGCACCGCGCGTTCGCAGGCCGGAATAATCGGCGCTTAAATTTTTTGGGAGGAGCACCAATGGCTTTGCGCGACCATGCGATCGTGGCTTATGCCGAAACCAAGGTCATGGAAAAGAGCGACCGCGATGTCTGGGTTCTCTCCGGCGAGATCCTGGAATCGCTGCTCGACAAGACCGGGATCGAGAAGGATGAGATCGACGGCTTCCTGATGGCAGGACTGACCGGCACCGGTGCCGGCAGCCCGTTCTGGGCACAGACAACCGCCGACGTGCTCGGCCTGGAGGTCGGCTTTTGCGAACAGGTTCACACCGGCGGCTGCTCGTCCGCTGGTTGC
>Ga0182743_1003107_pt1 | contig 13709 bp, 13 predicted proteins | sample eDN3rd30CKraftOP_FD_128522 | JGI IMG/M metagenome (GOLD analysis project Ga0182743, IMG submission 128522) | Enriched Organic Plus compost microbial communities from Emeryville, California, USA - eDNA 3rd pass 30_C Kraft OP (version 2) (version 2) ... | reverse complement strand
TAGGATTCCGCATCGCCCGTCACGGCGCGGCCGACGGCGGGAATGACGTTGAAGGAATAGGCCTCGTAGATCTTGTCGAAGCCCGGCACATCGACCGCCGAGAACTCCAGGCAGAGAAAGTGTCCGCCGTGACGCAGCACGCGATAGGCCTCGCGCAATCCCTTGTCGATCTGCGGCACGTTGCGGATGCCGAAGGCGATGGTCACGCCGTCGAAGCTGCGATCCGGAAACGGCAGGTCCTCGGCGTTGCCCTCGACGAAATCGACGTCGAGCCGCTCCTTCTCCGCGCGCTCGCGGCCGACCTCCAGCATGTTCGGATTGATATCGGCCACCGTCACCCGGGTGCCGGGACCGCCGGCGCGGGCGATCCGGAACGCCACGTCGCCGGTGCCGCCGGCGAGATCGAGATGGTCGAACGAGCGCGCGCCACGGGGCGGATTGACCGCCGCGACCATGGCGTCCTTCCAGGGGCGATGCAGCCCAGCGGACATCAGATCGTTCATCAGGTCGTAGCGCCGCGCCACCGAGCGGAACACATCGTCCACCATCCCCTGCTTGTCGCTCAGGGGCACGCGTCGGAACCCGAAATCGGTGTCGGAATCGGTCGGTGTCATCGAAAACCTCTGTCAGGTCCGGACCATAGCGCGGCCTGCCGGAGGGCGCTACAACGAGGGGAATTTCGGCTCCCGTTTCTGGCATCATGCTTTAGGCAAAAGCGCATCAAGCGTTCGCGGGTGGCCCAATGGCCGATGGATTCGGCGAGCCGGTCGAGCGGTCACAAAACGGAGAGCGGTGAATGCCAGAACTGCCCGAGGTCGAGACCGTTCGTCGCGGCCTTCAACCGGCGATGGAGGATGCGCGGTTCGAGGCCGTCACCGCCCATCGCGGCGACCTGCGCTGGCCGCTGCCGACCGACTTCGCGCAGCGCCTCAAGGGCCAGACCGTCACCGGGCTCGGCCGGCGCGGCAAATACCTCCTCGCGGACCTGTCGTCGGGCGACGTGCTGCTGATGCATCTGGGCATGTCCGGATCGTTCCGCGTGGAGCGCGAAGCCGATACGACGACGCCGGGCGCCTTCCACCACGACCGCTCGACCAAAAGCGGGCACGACCACGTCGTGTTCAGCATGTCGTCGGGCGCGACGATTTCCTTCAACGATCCGCGTCGCTTCGGCAGCATGAAGCTGGTGCGCCGCGACGCCATCGACCAGGAGCCGCTGCTGCGCTCGCTCGGTCCCGAGCCCCTGGGAAACGCCTTCGATGCGGATGCGCTCGCCGCCGCCTGTCGCAGCAAGCGCACCAGCCTCAAGGCCGCGCTGCTCGACCAGCGCGTGGTCGCGGGGCTCGGCAACATCTATGTCTGCGAGGCGCTCAACCGCGCGCGCCTGTCGCCCAAGCGCATGGCCTCGACGCTCGCCGCGCGAACCGGCAAGCCGCTCGACCGCTGCGTTCGCCTCGTCGAATCCATCAAGCACGTTTTGCGCGACGCCATCGCGGCGGGTGGCTCCTCCTTGCGCGACCATCGCCAGACCAACGGCGATCTGGGCTATTTCCAGCACAACTTCCGCGTCTACGACCGCGAGGGCGAGTCCTGTCCGACGCCGGGCTGCAAGGGCATCGTGCGGCGGATCGTGCAGACCGGGCGCTCGACCTTCTATTGCCCGACGTGCCAGAAGTGACCCGACACGATCCCGAACCGTGGGAGCCCGCGATGCCGGAACACATTCTCGTCGAAACCAAGGGGCGGGTGGGGATCATCCGCCTGAACCGGCCGCAGGCGCTGAACGCGCTGAACTCCGCGCTGATCGGCGAATTGTCCGCCGCCGTCGATGCCTTCGAGGCCGATGCGGCCATCGGCTGCATCCTGATAACGGGAAGCGAAAAGGCCTTCGCGGCCGGCGCCGACATCAAGGAGATGGCGGACAAGTCCTTCACCGACGTCGCGCTCGGCGACTTCGCCGCCTCCTGGGACCGCGTGGCCCATGCTCGCAAGCCGGTCGTCGCGGCGGTGGCCGGCTTCGCGCTCGGCGGCGGCTGCGAGCTGGCGATGCATTGCGACCTGATCATCGCCGCCGACAACGCGAGGTTCGGCCAGCCCGAGATCAAGCTCGGCATCATTCCCGGCATCGGCGGCACCCAGCGGCTGGTGCGCGCCATCGGCAAGGCCAAAGCGATGGAGATGATCCTCACCGGCCGCATGATGGATGCGGCCGAGGCCGAGCGGGCCGGCCTCGTCGCGCGCGTCGTGGCGCCGGATCAGCTCATGGATGAAGCGATCAAGACGGCAGAGGCCATCGCCGGCATGAGCCTGCCGTCTGTGCTCGCCGCCAAGGAGGCCGTGAACCGTGCTTTCGAAATGTCCCTCGCGGAGGGCGTGCGGTTCGAACGCCGGGTGTTCCATTCGCTGTTCGCGACCGCCGACCAGAAGGAGGGCATGGCGGCCTTTGTCGAAAAGCGCGCGCCGAACTTCCGTCATGAATAGCGCCGTGCTGAATCCCGACGAGATCGAACGCTACGCCCGCCACATCGTGCTGCGCGAGGTCGGCGGACCGGGCCAAGCCGCACTCAAAAGGGCGCGCGTTCTCGTCATCGGCGCCGGCGGCCTCGGCGCGCCGCTGCTGCTCTATCTGGCCGCCGCCGGCGTCGGCACGCTGGGCGTGGTGGACGACGACATTGTGTCGCTGTCGAACCTCCAACGGCAGGTGATCCACGGCACGCCCGATATCGGCCGGCCCAAGGTCGAGAGCGCGGCCGAGAGGGTCGGCGACATCAATCCGCATGTCGCCTTCGTGCCTCATGAAACGCGGATCAATGCCGGGAACGCGCTGTCGCTGATCGAGGCCTACGACATCGTGGCCGACGGATCGGACAATTTCACAACCCGCTACCTGGTCTCCGACGCGTGCTATCTCGCCGGGCGGCCGCTCGTCACCGCCGCGCTCGGTCCGTTCGACGCCACGCTGACGACCATCCGCGGGCACGAGCGCGGACCCACCGGCGAGCCGAACCCGACCTACCGCTGCCTGTTTCCGGAGGCGCCGCCGCCCGGCACGGTTCCGACCTGCGCGGAGGCCGGCATTCTGGGCGCGATTCCCGGCATCATGGGCTCGATGATGGCGCTGGAGGTGATCCGTGAGATCGTCGGCTTCGGCGAGGGCTTGGTCGGGCGCCTGCTCATGATGGATGCCCGCGCGATGCGCTTCGAAACATTGCGCTACGGCTGGGACCCGGCCAATCCGCTCAGCGGCGAGACCCCGACCATCCGGGACCTGTCGATCCATCGCTGAACCCGCTGTGTCACGATGGGCACAGTTTGAGGCAATTTGCTTCGATTCAGAACGCGTTAACCGCGATTGTCCCAGATTGGCGGCCCCGGAAATCCGTTGCCGATCGCGTTCCGCATGACAAAAACGCTTCGCCTGTTCATCCTGGCCGCCGGCGCCGCCGTGTTCGGCGCGGCTCCCTCGCTGGCCGAATCGGTCGGTCCCGTCTCCGGCCTGCCGCTGCCCCGTTTCGTGAGCCTGAAGGCCGACAAGGTCGCCATCCGGCGCGGGCCGTCCAAGGATCACGAGATCCGCTGGATCTATCAGCGCTCCGGCCTGCCGGTGGAGGTCATCGCCGAATTCGAGAATTGGCGGCGCATCCGCGATTCCGACGGCGCCGATGGCTGGGTCTACCATTCGCTCCTGAGCGGCCGCCGCACCGGCATGGTCACGCCCGATGCCGGCAGCGAGTTCATTCCCGTGCGCAGCGACAACGCGACCGAGAGCCCGGTCATCGCGCGGCTGGAGCCGGGCGTCATCGGACGGGTCCGCAGTTGCAACCAGAAGCGCTGCGAGATCAGCGTGCGCGGCTACACCGGCTGGATCGATCAGGTCCGGCTGTGGGGCGTCTATCCGAACGAAAAGGTCAACTGACCGTCTTTGAACGGGATGCGTCCGTCTGCGCGAGCAGAAACGCCGTCAATTCCGTGAAATAATCGTCCCAGAGCTTGGGCCGATAATTCATCGTCACGTCGGCCCTTCCGCTGAAAGCGGCGATGGCAGCAAGCCATGCCTCACGGTCGGTCGGCGGCAGGTAGGTCACATCGCCGCCCGCTCCCGCCTCCCGATGGGCCGCGATGTCGGAGGCGATCACCGGCGTGCCCTGCGCCAGCGCCTCCACGATGGGCAGGCCGAAGCCCTCCGCCAGCGAAGGCATCAGCAGCGCGTCGGCATGAGCGACCAGACTGTGCATCGCGCCGGTGGACAGCCCGGCCGCGAGCAGGACATGCGAGCGAAGCTCCGGATGGCGTTCGATCCAGGCCAGCACCGCGCCGCCCGTGACGCCGGGCGAACCGGCGATGACGAGCCGGGGGGCCGAAAGACCTTGCCGCGCGACCAGCGTCTTCCAGACCTCCAGCAGCAGCAGATGGTTCTTGTAGGCATCGATCACGCCGCTGACGACGAAATAGCGCGCCTGCTCCAGCACCGGATCGCGCGCCGCCGGGACCAGAAACTCCGGCGGCGGCGGCAAGGTGCCGGCATAGATCGGACGATCGGCGTTGCCATGGGGCGCCACCGCGCGCCGAACCGACACGCCGGCGGCATGACTCGGCGCGATCAGCGCGCGGGCGAAGCGAGCGGTGTTGCGCACGATCCGCTCATGCATCGCGATCCCGAACGGTGTGTGATGCTCCGGCAGTTCGAGCGGGATGACATCGTGAATCATGAACACGCTTAGAACATCCGGCCGGCGGTTCAACCAGGCCAGGGCCGGCGCGAAGACCTCGAGTTGACCGACGTTGAGATAGATCGAGCTCTCGGGAAGCATCCGCGCCGCCGAATGGCCGAGAAGGATGCCGGTGTTCGAATAGAGTCGGAAAAAGCCGCGGGCCTGTTCCCAGATGCCGGGCTTCAACGAGCGGCGCGGCAACGCGGGCAAATCCTCACCGGCCAGAAACGCCTTGGCACGCGTCAGGATCGGATCCTCGTCCGGCGCGATCGTCTCCCGCCATAGCGCCTCGATGGCCGCGAGCCCGCGCAGCAGGGTCGCGCGATCGTAGACCCGCACGCCCCATGCCGTCGGCAGCACGCCGACGCAACGGCCAGGCCAGCGATGCAGGAAATGCCGCCCGTAGGCCAGCTCCACACGGTCGATCCCGCGCGGCGCACGGCGCACCGGGGCGAGCGCCATGCGCGTGACGTCGAGCGCGACCAGCGGCACCCTGCCCCTGCGGGGCAACCCGGCGTCGCCCGGATGGCTCACGACGCGATCAGCCGCAGCAGATACTGACCGTATTCCGTGTTGCGGATCGACCGGCCGAGCGCCTCGACCTGCTCGGAGCCGATCCAGCCGCTCTGAAGCGCGATCTCCTCCAGGCAAGCGATCTTCATGCCTTGGCGATGCTCGATGGCGCGCACGAATTCGCCGGCCTCCAGAAGCGAATCGCAAGTGCCGGTGTCGAGCCAGGCAAAGCCGCGACCCAGCTTGACGGCATCGAGCCGACCGGCGTCGAGATAGGTGCGGTTGAGATCGGTGATCTCCAATTCACCGCGCGCCGAGGGCTTCAGCGTCCGCGCCAGCGCCGTCACATCGCTATCGTAGAAGTACAATCCGGTGACCGCCCAATCGGACGCCGGCTTCTCCGGCTTCTCCACCAGCGACACGATGCGTCCCACCTCGTCGAACTCAGCGACTCCGTACTGGCTGGGATTGAGGACGCGATAGGGAAAGATCGTCGCGCCGCCGTGGGCGGCGGCCTCGCTCAGAATGTCCGGCAGGCCATGGCCGAAGAACAGATTGTCGCCGAGCACCAGGGCCGCCGGACTGCCATTCAAGAAATCCGCGCCCAGGATGAACGCGTCGGCGAGACCGCGCGGCTGCGTCTGCACGATATAGGAAAGCGACAGGCCCCATTGCGCTCCATCGCCGAGCAATTCCTCGAACATCGGCGTGTCACGCGGCGTGGAGATGATCAGGATCTCGCGTACGCCGGCCAGCATCAGCACCGACAGCGGATAATAGATCATCGGCTTGTCGTAGACCGGCAGCATCTGTTTGGAGACGGCTCCGGTCAGCGGCCGCAGCCGCGTCCCCAAACCGCCGGCGAGGATGATGCCCTTGCGTGTCATGTCGTGTTCGGACCCGATCACACCAGCACACCGAGGCGCTCGCCCCGGTAATGGCCGGAGCGGATACGCTCCCACCAGGCACGGTTCTCAAGGTACCAAAGCACGGTCTTGCGCAGGCCGCTTTCGAAGGTCTCGACGGACTGCCAATTCACTTCGCGCATCGCCTTGCCGGGATCGAGCGCATAGCGAAGATCGTGCCCCGGCCGGTCGGCGACGTGGGCGATCAGCGATCCGTGCCCGCCGGCCCGGGGCGTGAGATCGTCCATGATCGCGCAGATGCCGCGCACCACATCGAGGTTGGTCCGCTCGCTCCGTCCGCCGATGCAATAGGTCTCGCCAGGGCGGCCGCGCGCCACCACGGCCATGAGCGCCCGGACATGATCGTCCACATGCAGCCAATCGCGCACGTTGGCGCCGTTGCCGTAGACCGGCAGCGGCTTGCCCTCCAGCGCGTTGATGATCATCAGCGGGATCAGCTTTTCCGGAAACTGCCACGGCCCGTAATTGTTCGACGCGTTGGTGATCATGGCCGGCAGGCCGTAGGTGCGGTGCCAGGCGCGCACCAGATGATCCGACGAAGCCTTGGACGCCGAATAGGGCGAGCTGGGATCGTAAGGCGTCGTCTCGCAGAACCGGCCCTCGGCACCGAGCGAACCGAACACCTCATCGGTCGAGATGTGCAGCAGACGGAAGCGCTCGCGCGCGGGCGCCGGCAGCGCGCGCCAATAGTCCAACGCCGCCTGAAGGAGAACGAAGGTGCCGACCACGTTGGTCTGGATGAAAGCCTCCGGCCCATCGATCGAACGGTCGACATGGCTTTCCGCGGCGAGGTTCATCACCGCATCGGGCTGGAAATCCGAGAGCGCGGCGCGCACCGCCTGCGGATCGCCGATGTCGGCCCTGACGAAGGCATAGCGCGGATGCTGCGACACCGACTGCAACGCGTCGAGGTTCGACGCATAGGTGAGCTTGTCCAGCACCAGAACCGAAACCCGGGTTTCGGCAATCAGGTGCCGTATCAGCGCCGAGCCGATAAAACCGGCGCCTCCCGTCACCAGGACCCGTTCAATCATCGACCCGCCCCCCGCCAGCCCGGCGGCCTCAGAACCACTCAATACAGCCGCGTTGCATCCCGAAGCAACGGATATCGCTGATCCTTGGCCGACAGGACCGCCTCCGCTCCGTCCAACGGCCAGGCAATGCCCAGTTCCGGATCATCCCAGCGGATGCCGAATTCGTGCTGCGGGGCGTAAAACGCCGTCACCTTGTAGAGAACCTCCGTGTCGGGCTCCAAGGTGCAGAATCCGTGGGCATATCCGGCCGGAATCAAGATCTGATTCCGCTCCTCGGCGGACAGGCGGGCCGAGACCCACTTCCCGAACGTGGGCGAGGCGCGCCGGATGTCCACGGCCACGTCGAACACCGCCCCGCGCACGACGCGCACCAGCTTGGCCTGCGCGAACGGCGGCAACTGGTAATGCAGCCCCCGAATCGTGCCGGCGGCTTTTGAATAGGAATGGTTGTCCTGGACGAATTCCAAGTCGATGCCGGCTTCCGCAAAGGCCTTCTTGTTGTAGGTCTCCGAGAAGAACCCGCGCTCGTCCGCGAAGGCCCGGGTTTTCAGCACCAGGACATCTGGAAAATCCAGCGACATCACATTCATGGACAGCCCCTTCGTCAGTTCGTCTCGCCGCCTGCCGCGATCAGCCGGTCGGTGACCGCGTCAACCTCGTCCGCCCACGGCCGACCCTTGAAGCCGAAAACGCGTTCGAAGCGCGAGCAATCCAGCACGGAATTGGCGGGTCGGCGCGCCCGGGTCGGATAGTCGGCCGTCGCGATCGGGATCACGGCGGGACGGCGGCCACCCGCCTGGGCGAGCCGTGCCACCACGCGCTCCGCGAAGCCGTGCCAACTGGTCTCGCCGTCACCAGCGAAATGATAGGTGCCCCACACCGGATCGCCGGCCGCGAGCCTGGGGGCGGTGCGCAGGATCGCCTCGGCGAGATCGCGCGTGGAGGTGGGACAGCCGCGCTGGTCGGCGACGATCCGCAGCTCGTCGCGCTCTGCCGCCAGCCGCAGGATGGTCTTGAGAAAGTTGCGGCCGAATTCGCCATAGACCCAGGCGGTGCGCAGGATCACATGGCGTTCGCCGGCCTCGCGGACGGCCGCCTCGCCGGCCGCCTTGGTGCGGCCGTAAACACCGAGAGGCGCGACGGGATCGTCCTCGTCATAAGGCGCGGGCTTGGTGCCGTCGAAAACGTAATCCGTCGAAATATGCACCAGCGGCACGCCCAGCGTCTCACATTCGCGCGCGAGCACGCCGGGGCCGATGGCGTTGCCCCGTTCAGCATCCCCGGCATTGTCTTCGGCGGCATCGACGGCGGTATAGGCGGCCGCGTTGACCACAAGCGAGGGGCCGAGGTCGTGCAAGGCCCGCCGCACGCTATCGGGATCGGCGATATCGGCTTCGGCGCGGCTGCGCGCGGCAAGCGGCATGCCGCGCTCCGACGCGCAACGCGCAAGATCGCGACCGAGCTGGCCGCCGCCGCCGAACACCAGGATCGGACGATTGGCGGCCATGTCTTGAGAGGTCTGGTGCATCACAACCGGGCCGTCGTGCCGCCGATCCCAAGAGCAGCGCTGTCCACGACGAACCAAGCCCGATCCAACGACAGGATGACGACAGCGCCGGCGCTATCCTCAGCCGCGCCGCGCACGCGCGCCGCCGCAGGGATCATTGACCCCCGCCCACCGAAATTCATCACGTGATCGCCCCCCCTTTGGACGCCCGCTTCGTCAGCCCGTGTATTCCAGAATATGCATCCCCGCGCCGGCGCGGTCGATCAGCTAAAGCCGGCCATGCTCGTCGGCACCGATGTCGTTGGACTGCACCGCCGTCCGCCCCTCCTCCAGCGCCGGGACGTAGCAGCCGACCTCCTTGGGATGAAACGGATCGCTGACATCGACCGCGCGCAGGCCGGCGTTGAAATAGGTCAGGAACACGATGTCCTTCCACGGACCGTCCGCCGGCAGATTCTCCAGGATGTTGTGCGCGCCGAAGCGGCCGGGCCGGTCGAAGTATTTCTCCCGCTCCGGCATGAAGGTGGCGACGGGAAGCAGCCGGTCCTCCTTGCGCGCGTCGATCACCCACATGAACTGGGCGTCCCAATACTTCTGCTTGGCGCGCGCCTCGTCGGTCACGATCAGGTAAGGCCGGTCGCCGAGCGGCCAGCAGGTGTGGTTGGAGCCGGGAAACGGCGGCACCCAGCTCAAATGTCCGATGAGCTTCATGTCGGCGAGATCGGTGCAATCGATCACGGAAATGCCGCCGCCCCACCAGGCGCAATACATGCGGTTGCCGCGGATCACCGGCGGGCCGTGCAGCGTCGTCATCGTGTCCGGCGGATGGGGCACGCTGAAATCGCCGATGCCGTCCACCGCGCGCATCCACGGCAAACCCCACTGATTGATGACCTCGGGCTTGAGCGGATCGGAAATATCCATCACCCAGATCACGCGGCGGTCCCATCCGGGCGCGTCATTGGGCACCAGCGCGAGCTTGCGCTTGTTGTCGACGGCGAACCGATGGGGACCCGTTCCCGGCATGTCGTAGAAGCCGACCTGGCGGGGCTCGCCGCCTTTGGAAATATCGAAGATGAACAATCCCGTGCGCGCGTCCTTCCCGGTCTCGCCGGGAAGCTGTTCGGAGTTCACGTAAAGAAAATCGCCGTCCACGACCCGCAGCTTGTGGCAATGCACGCCGGCGGGCGGACGGACCTCCGCCACCTTGCGCGGCTTTCGCGGGTCGCTGACGTCATGGACGGTGAAGCCCTCGGGACCGTTATAGCTGGAGCCCCCGACCGCGCCCACATAGGCAAAGCCCTTGTGGACCTCGACGATGCTCCCGCCGCCCCAGGCCGCCGACGGATCGTGCCCGAGCAGGCGAAAGTTGCGGGCCTCTTCAGGAATTTGAACGGCCATCGCCTCACCTCCCGGCTCGCCTCGCCGCGATCCGCCTCATTGCCGGCGCAACCTAGAAGATTTTGAAGGAGGAAGGGAACCGCTATTCGAAATCCGCGCGCCAGAAGCCGACGCCCGAGGGGTGCGCTTTGGACCGTCCTCGGCTAGGTTGCCCGCTGGCACAGGAGACCGGGAATGAGACTGGGCTATTTCACCATGCCGGTGCATCCGATGCACCGCGACTGGACGCAGACCCTGGCCGAGGACCGAGAGGCCATCATCCTCGCCGACCGGCTGGGCTTCCACGATGCGTTCGTAGGCGAGCACATCACCGACAAGTGCGAGAACATCACCAATTCGATGATGTTCCTCTCCTCGCTGATCCCGGAAACCAAGACCATCAAGCTGGCCAGCGGAACCTCGAACCTGTCCCACATGCATCCGGTGCTGGTGGCGGCGCAGGCGGCGATGTTCGATCACCTGTCGCAGGGCCGCTTCATCTTCGGCGTCAGCCCCGGAGCGCTGACCTCCGATGCCGAGGCGCTCGGCATCCTGGAGCTGGACCGCAACAAGATGTTCGCCGAGGCCATCGACGTGATCCTTCAGACCTGGGAGCGCGATCCGCCCTACGACATCGACCTGCCCAACAACCGCTTCAAGGTCTCGACCGCGCGCACGCAAGAGCTGTCGCTCGGGCTCGGCTATCTCGCCAAGCCGTACCAGAAGCCGCGTCCGGAGATCGTCGGCACCGTCGTGGCGCCGTTCTCGCCGGGCGTCGTCCACATGGGCCGCCGCGACTTCCATCCGCTGTCGGCGAACTTCCTCCTGTCGCAGCATCTGAGATCGCACTGGACCAATTACTGCAAGGGCAAGGCCGAAGCCGGCGTCGAGCCGGACGTTTCCGACTGGCGCATCGCCCGGACCATCTTCGTTGCCGATAACGATTCCACCGCCGCACGCTACGGCTGCGACGACGACAGGAGCCCCTATCGCTTCTACTGGACTCAGATCTGGTCGAAGATGAAACGCGGCAACCGGCTCTATGTGTTCAAGAGCCACAAGGACCAGCCGGACGAGGAGATCACCCTCGATTACGTGCTGCGCAATTGCATGATCACCGGCTCGCCCAGCAAGATCACGGATCGCATCCTGGCGCTGCGCGAGGAGGCGGGCGACTTCGGCGAGATCGTCTATGCCGGTGTCGATTGGGCCGACAAGGAACTGGAAAAGCGCTCGATGACATTGATGGCCGAACAGGTGATGCCGAAGGTCAATGACGCCATCGGAAAATCCGCGGCGGCGTGATGGCGATACTGGAAACGACGGCAAGAGTGCCTGTCCCGACCGCGTCGCAATCGCCGCAAAAGGGCTTCGTGGAACTGAACGGCATCACCAAGCGCTTCGGCCGCATCGTCGCGGCCGACGGCGTCTCTTTCTCGATCGACGAGGGGCGAACGCTGGCGCTGCTCGGCCCGAGCGGCTGCGGCAAGACCACAGTGTTGCGCTGCCTCGCGGGCCTCGAAACGCCGGACACCGGACACATCGCCATCGGCGGCCGCGTGGTGTTCGACGCGGCGGCGGGCATCAACGTCTCGCCTGAGCGGCGCGATCTCGGCATCGTGTTCCAGTCCTATGCGATCTGGCCGCATATGACGGTGGCTGAAAACGTCGCCTTCCCGCTGAAGGTCCGCAAGGTCCAACAGTCCGAACGGCGAGAGCGGGTGGCGCGCGTGCTCGACATGCTCGGCCTGCGGCCATTCTCGAACAGCCCGGCGACCCAGCTCAGCGGCGGCCAACAGCAACGCGTGGCGCTGGCGCGGGCCTTGGTCTACGAGCCGCGCCTGGTTCTGTTCGACGAGCCGATGTCGAATCTCGACGCGCAATTGCGCGATCAGGTCCGTGTCGAGCTCAAGACGCTTCAGGACAAGCTCGGATTCACCGCGATCTATGTCACCCACGACCAGTCCGAGGCCTTCGCGCTGGCCGAGACCGTCGTGGTGATGAACCGCGGCCGGATCGAAACCATGGGCCGGCCGCGCGAGGTGTCGCACCGGCCGCGCACCGCCTTCGTCGCGCGCTTCCTGGGCCTGAACGTGCAGGCCGGCAAGCTTCTGCGCACCGACGGCTCGCGCTATGCCGAGGTTGCGCTATCGGACGCACTGACACTGCACGGCCTATACGAGAACGACCCCGCGTTGGCCGAGGGCGCGCCCATCGTCCTGAGCGTGCGCAAGGAGCATGTCGGCGTGCGCCGGCTGGCGGAGGGCGAACAGCCGGCGCAGGGCCTGTTAGCCGGCCATGTCGTGGCGGCCTCCTTCCTCGGCCTGGAAGAGGAATACGTCGTGCGGATCGGCGACATCGATCTGCGCGCCATCCAGCCGCCGCTCGGCATCCAGGCTGGCGACCGCGTGGAGGTCACACTGCGGCCCGACGAATGCGCCGTGTTCGCCGCGCCGGAAACCGATGCCGAGATGGAGCCGCCGCCGATCACCACGACGACGGCGCCACCGCTGACCTGACGGCAAAGCGCCTTGAACGAGCGCGTTCGCGTCATGCGCGGGCGTGATCCGCGCCTCTATGGTTTGAAAGAGGATGGATCTCCGGCGCGATCGCCGTCACAACTTGCGGAGCGAGACCTCTTCGATGCGGTGGCTGTCGCCCTTGCGCAGGATCAATGTCGCGCGCTGCCGCGTCGGCAGGATGTTCTCGTGCAGGTTCGCGCGGTTGATCCGCTCCCAGATCGCCAGCGCGGTCGCCGTGGCCTCCTCGTCGGACAGGCCGGCGTAACGGTGGAAGTAGGATTTCGGATCGCGGAAGGCGGTGCCGCGCAACGTCAGGAAACGGTTGACGTACCACTCCCGCAGCACGTCCTCGCCGGCGTCGATGTAGACCGAGAAATCGAAGAAGTCCGACACGAAGGGAATGGCCTTGCCGTCCTTCGGCGGACGCCCCGTCTGCAAGACGTTCAAACCCTCGACGATGAGGATGTCGGGGCGATCAACCTCGACCCAGAGGTTCGGCACGACGTCGTAGACCAGATGCGAATAGACCGGCGCGCGCACCGGATGACGTCCGGCCTTCACATCGGTGAGAAAGCGCAGCAGCGCCGGCAGATCGTAGCTTTCGGGAAAGCCCTTGCGCTCCATCAGGTGCTCGCGCTCCAGCACCGCGTTCGGCAGCAGAAAGCCGTCGGTGGTGACGAGATCGACCTTCGGAACATTCGGCCAGCGCGCCAGCAAGGCTTGCAGCACGCGCGCGGTGGTGGACTTGCCGACCGCCACCGATCCGGCGACGCCGATGACGAATGGCATCTTCTGGTCCTCGATGCCGAGGAAGCGTTGCTGCGCGCGATGAAGCCGCTGCGTCGCCGCCACATAAAGCGACAGAAGGCGCGTGAGCGGCAGGTAGATTTCCTCCACCTCCTTCATGTCGAGCTGGTCGTGCAGGGAGCGAAGCTTGGCGACCTCCTCCGATGTCAGCGTCATCGGCATGTCGTCGCGTTGCGCCGCCCATTCGGCGCGCGAATAGGTGCGGTACGGCGAAAGCCCGTCGTCGATGCGCTGCTCCATCATGGCCGGCCCGTCACTTGCGCTGCGCCTTTTCCTGTAAGCCCGATTGCGCCTGGCGCTTGGCCAGC
>Ga0182743_1003105_pt1 | contig 13717 bp, 9 predicted proteins | sample eDN3rd30CKraftOP_FD_128522 | JGI IMG/M metagenome (GOLD analysis project Ga0182743, IMG submission 128522) | Enriched Organic Plus compost microbial communities from Emeryville, California, USA - eDNA 3rd pass 30_C Kraft OP (version 2) (version 2) ... | reverse complement strand
GGCATGACTGTCAGCCTCGACGACAAATACCGCGCTGCCAGCGGCCATGTGTACCTCACCGGCAACCAGGCGCTGGTGCGCCTGCCGATCATGCAGGCCATGCGGGATCGGGAAGCGGGGCTGAACACGGCGGGTTTCATTTCGGGCTATCGCGGTTCGCCGCTGGGGATTTACGATCTCGCCCTGTGGCAGGCGCGGGAATTCCTCGATCAGCACGCCATTCATTTCCAGCCGGGCGTGAACGAGGATCTGGCCGCCACCGCCGTCTGGGGCACGCAGCAGACCGGGCTGATCGGCAAGGCGAAATACGATGGCGTTTTCGCCATGTGGTACGGCAAGGGGCCGGGGGTGGACCGTTCGGGCGATCCGCTCAAGCATGGCAGCTTTGCCGGTGCGGCGAAGAACGGCGGGGTGCTGGTGCTGTGCGGCGACGATCACGCCGCGCGTTCTTCCACCGTCGCGCATCAGAGCGATCATGCGCTGATCCATTTCGGCATGCCGGTGTTCAATCCCGCGCATGTGCAGGATTATCTCGACCTCGGCCTCGCCGGTTTCGCCATGTCGCGCTATTCGGGCGCATGGGTCGGGTTCAAATGCATCACCGACACGATCGAATCCTCCTCCCGCGTCGATGTCGCGCCGGAACGGCTGCGGTTCCGCATGCCGGAAGACTATGCGCTGCCCCCCGGCGGGCTGAATATCCAGCTTGGCGTGATGCCGATCGTGGCCGAAGCCAAACAGATGGATCACCGGCTGGAAGCGGTGAAAGCTTTCGCCCGCGCCAACGGGATCGACCGGCAGGTGCTGGGCGGGCGTGGCCCGCGGCGGCTGGGCATCGTCACCACCGGCAAGGCGACGCTCGACACACTGGAAGCGCTCGATGGGCTGGGGCTCGACTCTGCGCGGGCCGAAGCGGCGGGGATCGCGCTCTACAAGGTCGGGATGAGCTGGCCGCTGGAGCCCGAAGGGATCAAGGCTTTCGCTGAGAGTTGCGACGAATTGCTGGTGATCGAGGAGAAACGCCCGATCATCGAGGAACAGCTCGCCCATATCCTCTACAACCTGCCCGCGGACCGCCGCCCGGCGCTGACCGGCAAGCGCGATCTGTCCGGCGCGCCGCTGCTGTCGCAAGTGGGGGAACTGGCCCCGGCCAGCGTGATGCAGGCGTTGCGCAGCCGCCTGCTGGCGCACAATCCGGGCGAAGACCTGCAGCGCCTGCTCGTCACCAACGAACCGGACGCGGCGGCCCCCGAAGTGACCGCCGCCGCCGCCGGTCTGGTGCGCATGCCGAGTTTCTGCGCCGGGTGTCCGCACAACACCTCCACCCGCGTGCCCGATGGTTCGGTGGCGATGGGTGGGATCGGCTGCCATGGCCTCGCCACCTGGCTGCCCGACCGGCACACGATCACGCTCTATCACATGGGCGGGGAAGGGGCGGCGTGGATCGGGCAGGCACCGTTCATGGAAATGGATCACATCTTCCAGAATCTGGGCGATGGCACCTATTTCCATTCCGGCCTGCTGGCGATCCGCGCCTGCGTGACGGCGGGCGTCAACATCACCTACAAGATCCTGCTCAACGGCGCGATCGCGATGACGGGCGGCCAGCCCATCGAAGGTGAATCCTTCGATGGCAGCCTGTCCGCGCCGCATGTCGCGGGGCAGCTCCATGCCGAAGGGGTGAAGAAGATCGCGGTGGTGGCGGATGATCCCGCGCGCCACGATCCCAAGGATTTCCCGCCGGGCGTGACCTTCCACCATCGTGATGCGCTGGATCAGGTGCAGCAGGCGCTGCGCCAGGTGCAGGGCGTCACCGCGATCATCTACGATCAGGCCTGCGCCACCGAGCGCCGCCGCCTGCGCAAGCGCGGCAAAGTGCCCGATGTCGACAAGCGCATGTTCATCCATGCCGATGTCTGCGAAGGCTGCGGCGATTGCGGCATCCAGTCGAACTGCGTGGCGATCGAACCGGAAGAAACCCCCTTCGGGCGCAAGCGGCGGATCAACCAGTCGGTCTGCAACAAGGATTTCAGCTGCGTCAAAGGGCTGTGCCCCAGCTTCGTCACTGTCGAAGGCGGCACGCCGCGCAAGGCGCAGCCGGGCAAGCTGGACGCGATCATCGATGGGGTGGACCTGCCTCTGCCGCACCTGCCTGAAATCACCGGCACGCACAGCACGGTGGTGGCCGGGATCGGTGGCAACGGCGTGGTCACGGTCGGGGCGATCCTCGGCATGGCGGCGCATATCGACGGGCTGGGGGTGACAGTGCTCGACCTCTCCGGCCTCGCCCAGCGCAACGGTCCGGTGACCAGCCATGTGCGGCTGACGCGCGGGGAATCCACCGGCCATGTGCCGCGCATCCCGGAAGGGCGCGCCGATGTGGTGCTGGGATGCGATCTGGTGGTGGCCGCCTCGGCGGAAAGCCTTTCCAAGATGGCGCGGGGCCGCACGCAGGTGGTGTTCAACCGCTTCGTCGCGCCGACATCGGCCTTCGCCACCAATCCCGATCTCGATTTCAGCGCGGACAAACTGGCCGATGTGATCGCCGCCAAGGCGGGCGAAAACGCATTGTCCGGGATCGATGCGACGGCGATTGCCGTGTCCCAACTGGGCGATGCCATCGGCGCGAACATGCTGATGGTCGGCTATGCCTGGCAGAAGGGGCTGATCCCGCTGTCGCTGGATGCATTGCAAACCGCGATCCGGCTGAACGGTGCGGCGGTGACGTTGAATCTCACCGCGTTCCAGCTTGGCCGGATTGCCGCCACCGATGCCGATGCGCCCGCGCGGTGGATTGCAGATGGCGATCAGCCGGCCGAACGGCGCACGCCCGCGCGAGTGGTGGACGATTGGGCCGGGCTGCTGGCGGCGTTCGATGGCGCGCCGCTGGCAGAGCGCTATCGTGCGCTCATTGCCCGCGTTGCCGAGGCGGAGCGCGGGCTGACTGGCACGGCGGATCGGCTGACCCCGGCGGTGGCGCGCGGCTATGCCAAAGCGCTCTATTACAAGGACGAATACGAAGTCGCCCGCCTGTTCAGCGACGGTTCCCTGCAACGGCGGCTGGCGGAAACGTTCGAAGGCGATGTGAAGCTGCGCTTCAATCTCGCCCCGCCGCTGATTTCGCGGCGTGGGCCCGATGGGCGGGAGAGGAAGCGCGAATTCGGCCCGTGGGTGCTGCATCTCTATCGCGCGCTGGCGCGGATGAAGGGGCTGCGCGGAACCGCGTTCGACCTGTTCGGGCGCAGCGCCCACCGCCGGATGGAACGCGCGCTGGGCGGCGAATACGAAGCGCTGGTGGAGCGGTTGCTGGCCCGGGCCACACCGGACAATCTCCCGCAACTGGCCGCTATCGCCGCCGCCTACGAAGGGGTGAAAGGCTACGGCGTGGTCAAGGAAACCAAGCTGGAGCAGGTCCGCAAGGACGTGGCCGACGCTGTGGCCGAAATTGAGACGGCATAGGACGCATCATGGATTTCAAGCTTACCGCCGAAGAACAGCAATTCGCCGCTGGCGTGCGGGCTTTCCTCGATGAACAGGCGCGGCATCCCGATGCGGCGGAATTCATGGCGCCGGATCGCGATGCCCATTCGCAGCTGGCCAACAGCCCGGAACGGCGGGCGTTCTGCAAGCGCATGGCGGCCCAGGGCTACCTCGGCATGTCATGGCCGAAGGAATATGGCGGGCAGGACGTTCCCGGCATTTTCGAATACCTGTTGAACGAGGAACTGGCCCTGCGCGGTGCGCCGCTGATCGGCAAGGGCGTGGGGTGCATCGGCAAGACGATCATCCGCCACGGTTCGGAAGAGATGAAGCAGCGCTTCCTGCCGCTGATCCTCGATGCCGAAGTGGAATTCGCGCTGGGCTATTCGGAACCCGGTTCCGGCTCCGATCTGGCCAGCCTGAAACTGAAGGCGGAACGGGACGGGGATGGCTGGGTGCTCAACGGGCAGAAAGTCTGGACCACTTCGGCCAGCTTTGCTGAATGGTACTGGGTCGCTGCGCGCACCGATCCCGATGCGCCCAAGCACAAGGGCATCAGCGTGTTCCTGATCCGCATGGATCATCCGGGGCTGACAGTGCGCCCGATCGTGACGATGGGCCACCACCACACCAACGAAGTGTTCTTCGACAATGTCCGCGTCGGCCCGGAAACGCTGGTCGGCGAACTGAACAAAGGCTGGACCTATGTCTGCGAAGCGCTCGATTTCGAACGCTTCACGTTCTATACGATCAACCCGCTGCTCCAGAAGTTCGAACGCGCGCTGGAAGCGCTGCGCACGACGGATCGGGGCGGTGCGCCGCTGGCCGACGATATCGGCGTGCGGCGGCAGGTCGGGCGGCTGGGCGCGGAAGTGGAAACCGCCAAGATGCTGCAACGGCGCGTGGTCGATGCCGCGGCCAAGGGGCAGGTGCCGGCGGTGGAAGCGGCGATGTACAAGGTTTTCGCCACGCGGCTGGGGCAGGTGATCACCGATTTCGTGCTCGATCATCTCGGCCCCGCCGGGCTCTTGCGCAAAGGGGCCGATCACGCGGTGGACAACGGGGTGTGGGAACATTTCTACCAGACCACCCCGCTCGACACGATCGGCGGCGGCACGTCCGAAGTGCAGAAGAACATCATCGCCCGGCGCGGGCTGGGCTTGCCGCTGAAATGATTTGGGCGGGCGGAGGCCGCCGGGAATGACCGGCATACCGGACGATCTGGCCGCACTGATCGGCCAGCCGCAGTTTGCGCAAGTGAGCGACGGCGCGGTGGAGGCAGGCGCGATCCGCCTGTTCTCCGCCGCGGTGCAGGATGGCACGCCCGCCTATTGGGCGGACGATCCGGCTGTGGTGTTCGCGCCGCCCGCGCTGCTTTCGGCGTGGAACCGCCCGGTGATGTGGCATCCTGATGGCGATGCGGGCACGAGCGGGCTGGCGCTGCATTTCCTCGTCAAGGACAGGCTCGGCCTGCCGCGCGCCATCGTGGCGGAGATGGAAAGCGAAGCGGCTGCCCCGATCCGGCCCGGCGTGAGAGTGCGCAGCGAACAGATTCTGGTGGACCTTGGCGAGCCGTGCACCACGCGCCTGGGGGAAGGGCGCTATTGGACCATCCGGGTGGAATACCGCTGCGCCGGGGATGGCACCCTGTTCGGCGCGGAGACTTTGCGCTTTTTCGGATATGGCGCGGAGAGCGCGGTATGAGCGGCGGTGCCCTGCCTCCACTCCGCCGCATCGTGTCCGCGCGGGATATCGCGATGGGCGCGGCCGCCAGCCGCGACTGGCAGCCCCAGCATCACGATATCGCCTATGCGCAAGGCATGAAGCTGCCCGACATCATCATGAACGCGCCGACGCAGACCGGCTGGTTCCATGCCTATGCGATGGCGTGGGCGGGGCCGGGCGCGCGGATCGCGCGGTGGCGGCTGAAAATGCGCCGCCCGGTCTGCCCGGGCGCGGCAATCGCCTATTCGGGCAGCGTTCTGCGGCAGGAGACCGGCCCGCCCGGTGCGCTGTGGATCTGGCTCGATCTGGAATGCCGTTCGGCGGACGAACGGCTGTCGGCCATGGCGCTGTTGCTGGCGCGGCCCGATGCCGCCGGGGGCGATTGCGCGGCCATTCCTGCCGATGTGTGGCATCCGCCCGCTCTCGATCCGGCATGATCGCGGCGGGCAGGTCTTTGCCGGCAGGGCCGATTTTGCCATCCGGCCGGAAGTGTGCGCCGGCGTTTGAGCTTGCCTTGCGTGTCTGGTAGCGTCCGTGCCCATGAGAGGACCACAACACCACACCGCCACTATCAACGGTATCGCCATGCACTATGTGGAGCAGGGGCAGGGCCCGTTGCTCATCCTGTGCCACGGCTTCCCCCACACCTGGTATAGCTGGCACCGGCAGATCGGCCCGCTGGCCGAAGCGGGCTGGCGCGTGGTCGTGCCGGACATGCGCGGCATGGGCCAGACCGAGGCCCCGCCCGAAAAGGAAGCTTACGATTGCGTGCAGACGGCGGGCGATCTCGCCGCGCTGGTGGAGCATCTGGGGGAGGAACAGGCGGTTTTCGCGGGGCTCGATTTCGGTGTCTTCGCGATTTTCGATCTGGCGCATCTCCATCCGGAAAAGGTGCGGGGCATCATCGCGCTGGAAAACCCGCATTATCCGGATCGTCCCGATGTGACTCCGCTGGAGGAAGCGGCGGAATGGGCGAAAGAGCATTTCGTCCATATCGATTACTTCCGCGAACCGGGCGTGGCCGATGCCGATCTGGCCGCCGCGCCGCGCGCGTTCCTCACGCGTGTGTTCCATGCCCTGTCGGGCGATTACCATTATCTCGACGTGTGGCGGCATCCGCCGGGCACGACCTATCTCGACGCCCTGCCCGAAGCGCCACGGTTCCCCTGGGCCTGGCTGACCGAGGCGGAAATGGACGAGATCGTTGCCGATTATGAAAAGTCGGGCTTCACCGGTGGGCTCAACTGGTATCGCGCGATGGATATCCGCTGGCATCAGCGCGCGCCGTGGCGGGGGAGCAAGACACAGGCGCCCTTCTATTTCATCGGCAGCGAACAGGACGTCGATCTCGAAGCCTGGCACGGTGAAAATCCGCTGGCGGAAATTCACCACCACCATGCCGATGTGCGGCGGGTCGAAATGCTGCCCCAGGCGGGGCATCTGATCCAGCTTGAAAAATCGGACGACGTGACCCGGCTGATGCGCGAATTTCTGGCCGATTTCGCATAACGATCCGGCAGGGCGCGATGCCCTGCCGGTTGCAGGCCGCTGGCAGCCTTATTGCATGGCCAGCGCTTCGGCTTCCTTGGCGCAGTCGCGTTTGGGCGCGGGCAGATTGCCGGCGGCGATTTCGGCGCGGGCGGCTTTCAGGTCTTCCTGAAACGCGGGGACGGATTGCAGCCGCGCAAAGGCTGCGCTGGCGGCAATGCGCCCTTCTTCGATATCGCTCTGCCAGTGGACGTTGCAGATGCGGCGGCTGTCGCCGAAAGCCCGCCCGCGCGCGACCAGTTGCGCCACCCGATCGGGGAGCAGTTCGGCGAGGACAAGGCTCCAGCCATAGCCGACCGCGCTATGCCCCGAGGGATAGGAACCATCCTTGCGCAGGAAGGATTCATGCGCCGGTGTGCAGGTGGGCTGGCCGTTTTCCATGAACGGGCGGGCACGCTGGTGCTTCTTTTTCACGGCCCCGGTCGACATGGCGAAATCCATCGTCGCCCGGCGCAGCACGCGGTTGGTGGCGGGGGCGGTGTCCGGCCCGATGGCGAAGCCCGCCGCGCAGGACAGCGCATCGGTATCCTTGGGCGTGAACAGGTCGGCATCGGTGGTGGCCAGATCCCAGCGGGCGGTGCCGCGCAGGGCGAGGCCGCGCTGCGCTGCCTCGTGATCGCGGGCCAGGCTGGGGCTGCCTTCTGTCGGCGGCGGCGGGATGAAAATCAGACTGTCAGGCAGTTGCGCGGTTTCCAGATAACCCGGGGTGATACGCAGCTTGTCCAGCGCGGGCAGAGGTTGTTCGGCAACGACCGCCGTTCCCGCGCCGATAGCCGCGCCCGCCCCGGCCAGCGCCAGCGCGCCCGCAATCCATGCTGTTCTCATCCCATTTATCCTCTTTGCTCTGGTTGATCTTGTCGATTTCAGGCACCCGCGTCCGCTCGAGGGAGTGCATCGGTCTCTGCCAAGTGGCTGTAGTCATGTCCTTTAGATCAGGCAACGCACAGTTCCGCGATGGTCGCGGCCCTCACGCGGCGGGGCCATGCGCGGGCGATGGCCTCGCCCCGTGAGAGGCTGGTCTGCCGGGGGCGCTACCCGCCGTCCATCGATGCGATCGGCATGTTGCCAATTAGCAACGCTATATAACCAATTGGTGCTGCGCCCCTCTCCGACAGGGCCCGCACCCTTGCAAAAAGGGGCCTGAGTATGCATCGGCTCAGCCTCATGCGCGGGCACTTTCTCCCCAAACGCCGTGCATAGGAGGGTCTAAATGAAAAAGCTTCTCGTCTCGACCGCGCTTTGCGGGTCGTGTCTCTTTGCTGCAATGCCCGGTGTGGCATTCGCGCAGGACGAAGCCGCCGCACCTGCGGATGCCGGAATCGGCGAAATTATCGTGACCGCGCAGAAGCGTGCGGAAAACATCCAGAACGTGCCGATCGCCATTTCGGCCGTGTCGGGCCAGTTCCTCGAATCGCGCGGCATCACCTCGATCGACAGCCTCGGCGCGATCGCGCCAAACGTGAAGATCGAACGCGCCCCGTCGAACAAGACGATCTCGCAGATTTCGATCCGTGGCTCGGTCACCATCAACCCCGCGATCACCTGGGAACCGGCTGTCGGCCTGTATCTCGATGGCGTGTACATCGCCAAGGCGCAGGGCTCGATCTTCGACGTTGCCGATCTCGAACGCGTCGAAGTGCTGCGCGGCCCGCAGGGCACGCTCTACGGCCGTAACGCTCTGGCCGGTGCCGTGAACCTCGTCACCAAGAAGCCCTCGGGCGAACTGGGTGGTTCGGCCGAAATCAGCTACGGCAATTTCGATGCATGGCGCGGCAAGGCCGTGCTCGACCTGCCGGCCATGGGCCCGCTGTCGGTCAAGCTTTCGGGCCAGATTTCCAAGCGTGACGGCTTCATCAAGCTGTCGAACGATCCGCTTTATGGCACCCCGGGCGCGCCGCTCATGTCCTCGCCGCTGGAAGGCCGCATGGCCGACCTCGACAGCAAGACTGGGATGGTTCAGGTCCGCTTCGAACCCACCGACACTCTGACGTTCGATTATTCGTTCGACTATTCGAAATTCGATCAGCGCCCGGACTACGGCCAGCTGGTTGCCGGTGGCGATTTCCCGGGTATCCCGCTGTCGGACTATGCACAGCGCGACCGCAAGTCGAGCACGCACCTCAACAAGGACCGTCTGTACGAACGGTCGCGTTCCTACGGCCACTCGCTGACGGCTGCGCTCGAACTGGGCGATATCACGCTGAAGTCGATCACTGCCTATCGCGATCTCAAGTGGAACGACCGCATCGATCTCGATGGCACGCAGTATGATGTTGCCTACACCGGCCGCGATACGGATTTCCACTCGTTCAGCCAGGAACTGCAGGCCACCGGCACTGTGTGGGATGACCGCGTGAACTTCGTGGTCGGCGCGTTCTACTACAAGGAAAAGGCCGAAACGCTCGGCACGCAGCGCTTCTTCGGTGCCTATGGCCCCGGTGCGGCTGCTGTCTATCAGTCGGACTACGGTTCGCACACCAAGGCATGGGCGCTTTACGCGCAGGCTGACATCCGGATCACCGATCCGCTCAAGCTGACGCTCGGCGCGCGCTACACCGAAGAAAAGAAGGACATCCGCCGCTTCTTCGCTATGGGCACGACCGATGGCAAGCCGCTGACCACGGTGGTTGATATCGGCTATGGCGATGTGCCGGATGCCAAGTACAGCAACTTCAGCCCCGCAGCCACGCTGTCGTACGAATTCGACCGCAACGTGAACGCCTATGCGCGCTTCGCACGCGGCTTCAAGTCGGGCGGCTTCAACGGTGAAACCAACGACTTCTTTAACCCGGGAGCACCGTCGTGGTGCGCATTCGGCGCCAAGGAACTGTGTGAACCCTATCGCCCCGAAAAGGTCGACAGCTACGAAATCGGCCTGAAGACCCGTCTGGCTGGTGGCAAGGTGATCCTGAACCTCGCGGCGTTCTGGGATGAGCACAAGGACATTCAGCTGTCCGTGTTCACCGCCGAAGGCGCTGCTTCGTCGATCGTCCGCAACGCCGCCAAGGCGCGTATCCGCGGTATCGAAGTCGAAACGGTTCTGCGTCCGGTCGATGCGCTGACGATCAACGCCTCGTTCGCGTACCTCGATGCGAAGTACAAGAACTACGTGGAATACGAAGGTGGCCCCGATGTGTCGAAGAACCGCGCGTTCCCGCACACGCCGAAGTACACCGCTTCGATCGGCGCCGACCTGCGGGTGGCCGAAGGCGATTGGGGCAAGTTCACGCTTAACGGCGATCTGAACTACGTCTCCAAGTACTTCACCTTCCCCTATGCGCTGACGCCCTCTGCCGGTGAGCAGGATGCGTACAACACGCGCTCGAAGGGCCGCACGATTGTCAACCTGCGCGCTGCCGTTGGCGAAATTCCGCTGGCGGGCGACGTGAAGGGCGAGGTTTCGCTCTGGGTGCGCAACCTGACCAAGGAAGACAACGCCACGAACTTCATCGACTTCGGCGCCGGTTTCAACGGCCTGACCGTCGGCTACTTCCCCGATCCGCGTACGTACGGGATCACCGCCGGGATCAAGTTCTAAGATACGGACGATGGCGGAATGGAAACATTCCGCCATTGCTCAACCCACAAAAAAGGCCCGGCTGCGGAATGGCAGCCGGGCCTTTTTGCATGCGGTGAAGGGAAAGCTTACCCCAGTTCGACGACCGACAGGATATGCTGGTCGTGGCCGGGAAAGACATAGTCCAGTTCGATCACCATGCTGTCGCCCAACTGGCCGGCCCTGAGCAGGTCGGTTTCGATGAACGCCTGCACGCCGTGGCTGCCATAGGCATAGCGGGTGACATCGCCATAGACGGGGGAGGCATCGAGCCGGGCATCGATTTCCGGGTTGCCCGCCATGGCCCGGTTGAAGCCGAATTTGAGACGGCCCTTGAGATCGGGGTCGTTTTCCGCCTTGTCCTGCAGGTCGAGCACGATGCGTTCGAGGTCTTCCAGGCTTTCCAGCAGGAAGCCGAAATGGAAGCTCGCTTCGAAATCGTTGTCCATCATCGCGCGCATGCCTTTGACGGCTTCATGCTCGCTCTCGGTGCCGATGCCGAGCGCTTCGTGGATCGTTTCGATCAGCTTGCGTTGCGGTTCGGGCAGAGCGGAAAGGTAGATAATCCCGTCGCCCCGCGCGAAATGCGCATTGTCGACCACGAAGCGATAGAAATTGCCGCCAGGCAGGGGCAGGACCTGCGTTTCCACCATGCCGAGAAGTTTCAGCAGTTTGGCGGCTTTCGGCCCTTCTTCGGCGGTGCCGTAGTGCAGGGCCAGATGCCCCATGGTGCAGGCGTGGGCGCCCTTGGCGGCGGTTGCCATATCGATCGATCTCCCTCTCTCGCGATCCTTGTTCGCGCGCTATCGTTCGTCTTGCCCGCCATGCGGGGAAACGTTCCGGGAGACGATAACAGCCCCGCCACGCGCCCGCAAAGCCAGGGCGGCGGCAGCAGGGCGCTTTGTTCCGCTATTGCTCCGTTTGGCGCTTTGGGTTCCTTATTGGCGCGGCGCTATTCCGCCCCGTCTCCCTCGGCCGCGCGGCGTTCGCGCTCACGCGCCATATCGCCGCTCAGGCGCACGGCAATCGCATGGCCGCGCACGCGCGCGCGGTCGGGCTCCATCGCCGCGAGCGGTTCGACCGCGACCATTTCGGCAAGCGCTTCGCGGGCGAGCCGCTGGTATTCGCCTTTGCCGTCGTTCTTCCAGGTGACCTGATGCGGTTCGAACGTGCGGACGATCTTGGCCGGGTTGCCCACCACCAGGCTGCGCGGCGGAATGACGACATCCGATTTGACCAGCGACAGCGCCGCGACGAGGCATTCCGCGCCGACAACGGCGTTGTCCAGCACCACGGCATTCATGCCGATCAGCGCGTTTTCCCCGATCTCCGCCCCATGGATGATGCAGCCGTGGGCCAGTGTCGCGCCGCGATGGACGATGGTATCGCGGATGGAGGAGGCGTGGATCGTGGTCGAATCCTGCACGCTGCTGTCACCCTCCACGATGATGCGGCCGAAATCGCCGCGCAGCGATGCGCCGGGGGCGATGAAGCAGCCCGGCCCGACGATCACATCGCCGATCAGCGAGGCGAGCGGATGGACGTAGCTGGTCGGATCGACGACCGGGGTGATGCCGTGGAAAGCGTAGCAGGGCATGGACGAAAACTCCCGAAAGTGATGCCGGAACGGGCGGACGAATCCGCGCCGGGGCAGCGCATCCCCGCTGCCGGTTGCAAACGGCGATGCCTCCATCGTCTGGCGATGGCAAGCGTTCTGGCGATGGAGCGCAGAGCGGCGGAGCGAGATTCGCGCCGGTGCTTATGGCCAGCCTGCCCTGATTGGGTTAGGGCAGGGCCATGCAGCCCCTTTCGCTCGATCATATCACCGCCGTCGATACCACGCCGATCCAGCTGGCCGAGGCTGCGCACGCCGCCGGGTGCCGCGGCATCTGCCTGTTCATGCAGCCGATGGACGTGCTGCCGCATCTGCCGCAGTTCGATATCTACACCGATCGGGCGGCGCGCAAGGCGCTGGGCGGTCGGTTGAAGGAACTGGGGATCACGCTCGATCTCGCTTATCCCTTCACGTTGGCGGGGCGGACGGAGATCGACGGTTTCCGGACCGCGCTGGAATGCGCGGCGGAGCTTGATGCGCAATTGCTCAATGCCCTGGTCTATGATCGGGACCCGGCGCGGCGGCTCGACAAGTTCGGGGCGTTCTGCGATCTCGCGGCGAGTTACGAACTGCGGGTGGGCGTGGAATTCTATCCCCCGTCGCAGGTCCCCTCGCTGGCCGATGCGCTGGACCTCGTTACGCGGATCAACCGGCCCGGCCGGGTCGGCGTCAATGTCGATCTGCTGCATCTGATGCGGTCGGGCGGTTCGGTGGCGGAACTGGCGGCAGCGCCCGCCGAATATATCCTCTACGGCCAGATTGCCGATGGCGCGGCCGATTGCCCCGAAGACCGGATCGATTTCGAAGCTTCCTCCGCGCGGCTGCTGCCGGGGGAAGGGGTGTTCGATCTGGCCGGCTTCGCCCGGGCTTTGCCCGAAGGATGCCCGATCAGCGTGGAAATTCCGCGCAATGCCGATCTCGAAGCGGGCGTGCCGGTGGCCGAACGGGTCCATCGCGCGGTTGACGGCGTGCGAAAGGCGTTGGCGGCGGGGTGATGGCAAACACCCCACCTCGTTCAGCCTGAGCCTGTCGAAGGCCACGCGCTGACATTTGCCTAATCGGCTTTGCCATGCGCTGGTGGCATAGCTGCTATCGTGGCGCGCGTCCTTCGACAGGCTCAGGACGAACGGATGGGGGACTTGGGGGCATTGGCTTCGCTCCCGTATTTATGTTTGGCTTGCCATGCAGGCTGGCCTGAAACCCCCTTCGCCATTCCCGCCTGCGCGGGAATGGCGAGGTTTTGGGCAGCATGGGAATAATGGGAACGGCAGTATCCCCGGCAAAACACTTTCCTACACGCCCGAAATCTGCCCTAACCTGCCGGATGACGCAGCGCAGAAACCCGTCCGCCCGCTCCCGTAAATCATCGGCCCGTCCCTTGTGGCCGCCCTACCGCCGCCTGCCCGCATTCGTGCCCGTGCCGGTGCGCGCCCGGCGCGATGGGTGGGATGCACAGCGGCAGGGGCGGTTTATCGGCTGGCTGGCGCAGACCGGTTCTGTTTCCGAAGCCGCCGCGCGGGTGGGGCGTTCGCGCGAAAGCGCCTATCGCCTGCGCCGCCGGGCCGATGCCGCGGGGTTCGCCGCCGCATGGGATGCCGCCTTGGCCGGGCGGGCCGGTATCAGGATACCGGCGCGGAAAGTCACACCCGATGATCTGCCCACGCTCGCTTTTGCCGGGCCGGTGCGGGTGCGAATGTATCGCGGGCGCTTTGCCGCGGTCAGCCGCCAGCCCAGCGATACCGCGCTGTTGCGGCTGCTTGCGCAGTATGACCGGGCTTTGCGCGGGCATGATC
>Ga0182743_1003102_pt1 | contig 13723 bp, 11 predicted proteins | sample eDN3rd30CKraftOP_FD_128522 | JGI IMG/M metagenome (GOLD analysis project Ga0182743, IMG submission 128522) | Enriched Organic Plus compost microbial communities from Emeryville, California, USA - eDNA 3rd pass 30_C Kraft OP (version 2) (version 2) ... | reverse complement strand
GTGACGACGGGCGGCATCAGCGCCTCGATCCAGCCGGCGCCGCCTCCCGAGCGTGCGCCGATGGCCCAGACCACCAGCCCGATCAGCGTGTAGGCGAGGCCGCACGCGATGATGGCGCCCAGGGCCACGCCGATGTTGGGATTGGCCCCGCCGCCCGCGTAGCCGGTGACGGCGACCACCCCTCCGATGAAGGCGAAGCTGGAGCCCAGGTAGCTGGGCACGCGGCCGCCCACGAACAGGAAGAAGATCAGCGTGCCGATGCCCGACATCAGGATGGCGACGTTGGGATCGAAGCCCATGAGCAGCGGCGCCAGTACGGTGGAGCCGAACATGGCGACCACGTGCTGGGCGCCCATGGCGATGTTCTTGGGCCAGGACAGGCGCTCGTCGGGCGCCACCACCGTGCCGGGTTCGGTCTCGTCGACCATACGCCAGCGCGGGAAATAAGTGTTGGACATGGGATCCCCGGATTGCGTTGAAGTTATCGGGCGGGCGCCAGTGTAATGGTGTTGGGCGGCGCGCGGAATAGCCGGCTGCGCGCGCCGCCAGGGTCATGGAGCCGACCGCGCCGTTGGCGTGCCGGTCCGGGCCGCGTTAAGCTGCGGGCTGCGGCGCCCAGGGCGTCATGTTTCCTTCTTCCGATCCCGCATTCGCATGACTGAAATCTGGTTCATCCGCCACGGCGAAACCGACTGGAACCTGGCCCGCCGCCTGCAGGGCTGGCAGGATACCCCGCTGAACCCCCAGGGCATCACCCAGGCCGCCCGCGTGGCCGCCCGCCTGCGCGAAGAGGCCGAAGATGCCCCATTCGCGGCGGTCTACAGCAGCGACCTGCAGCGCGCCCACCATACGGCGGTGCCCGCCGCCGAAGCCCTGGGGCTGCGCGTGCGGCCCGAGCCGGGCCTGCGCGAACGCGGCTTCGGCGTGCTGGAAGGGCTGAACATGGACGAACTGGACACGCTGGCGCCGCAGGCGGCAGCCGCCTGGAAAAGCCGCGATCCGCTGCGCGCGCTGGAAGGCGGCGAGACGCTCGGCCAGTTCCGCGCCCGCGTGGTCGCCGCGGCCGAGGACATCGCGCTGCGCCATCCCGGCGAGCGCGTGCTGGCGTTTACCCACGGCGGCGTGCTGGACGTGGTCTGGCGCGAGGCGAGCGGCCTGCCGCTGAACGCGCCGCGCGATGCGCTGCTGCTCAACGCCAGCATCAACCGCGTGGGCCTGGATGGCGGCCGCTGGCACATGCTGGCCTGGGGCGACGTGGCCCACATGGCCGAACGGGCCCGCGACGACATCGTCTGACCGCTACGCCGCCCGCGTTGGTGCGCCGCGGCGCACCAACGCGGCCGCGCATGCCCGTGCCGATGATGGCCCGCCGGCGGCGTCAGCCGCCCCGCCCTTCCCCCTGCCTGGGCTTGCGCGGCGCGCTGCGGGCCAGCCGGTCGTACAGCCAGTCGGGCACCAGCCGCAGCAGCTTCGCCACCCAGCCCATCTGCCAGGGAATCACGGTGTAGGACACCCCACGCTCGATGGCGGCGCAGGCGCGCAGCGCGAAATCATCGGCATCCATCAGGAACGGCATGCGATAAGGATTGTGGGCCGTCATGGGCGTGCGGATATAGCCCGGTGCCACGGTAACGACGCGTATGCCGCTGCCCGCCAGCTCGACCCTCAGGCTTTCGCAATAGCGGATGACGGCGGCCTTGGAGGCGCTGTAGGCGCCCGCGCCCGGCAGGCCGCGGATGCCCGCCACGCTGGCGATGCCGACCAGCCGGCCGGCGCGCGCCGCGCGCATGGGCGCGATGAAGGGCTCGAAAGTGGCCACCATGGCCGTCACGTTGGTGTCGACGATGGCCTGGAATACGGCGTAGTCCTCGTCCTGGCCAGTGAGCGTGCCGGCGCTGATGCCGGCGCTGGCTACCACCACGTCGACCTTGCCGGCGCAGTGCGCCAGGAAATCGGCCGCCGCGGCATGCAGCGCGGCGCGGTCGCGCACATCCAGCGCGTAGCACCGGTGGTTGCCCGGCAGCGTATCGGCAAGTTCGCGCAGCACGGCCTCGCGCCGGCCCACCAGGCCCAGCGTGGCGCCCTCGGCGGCGTAGCGGCGCGCCAGCGCCTGGCCCAGGCCGCTGCTGGCGCCGGTGATGAAGACGTTGCGGGTCATGCGGGCCTCCGGGGCGGAAATTGACGCGCAAGCCGGCCGCCCGCGACGCTGGCGCCGCAGAGAGCGCCGCGTGCGTCAGGGGCTACAGAAAGATCAGCGCCAGGATGCCGAGCACCAGCGCCCATTTCAGCGTGTAGTACAGCGGCTTGCTGCGCTGCTTGATCTGCTTGCCGAAGCGGCGCACCGCGTACACCGTGCCGAAAATCCGGTTGATGCCGCCGGTGCGATCGCCTTCCTGGTTGGGCGACGAGGCAGCCCGCAGCAGCACGTTGCCCAGGAAGTGGTTGACCGCCTGCGCCCACCGGTAGCGCATCGGCCGTTCGACGTCGGCGAACAGGATGATGCGGTTCTGGTCGGTCTTGTTTTCGGCGTAGTGGATGAAGGTCTCGTCAAATACCACGGCCTCGCCGTCGCGCCAGTAGTAGGTCTGGCCGTCGACGTCGATGTAGCAGCGGGGATCGTTCGGCGTGATGAGCCCCATGTGGAAGCGCAGCGAGCCGGCGTAGGGATCGCGGTGGCGCGGCAGCTTGCTGCCCGGCGGCAATGCAGCGAACATGGCCGCCTTGATACCCGGGATGCCGGCCAGCAGCTCGGTGGTGACGGGGCACAGCGCGCGCGCCGACGGATGGTCGGTGTCGTACCACTTCAGGTAGAAGCGCTTCCAGCCGCTCTTGAAGAACGAGTTGAAGCCGGCGTCGTCGTAGCGGCTGGAGGCCTTGATGTGGCCGTCGCCGAACAGCTGCACGGCCTCGGCGCGGATGTCTTCCCAGCGCTCGAGCAGCACCTGCAGCTGCGGGAACTGGTCGAGGTCGATGTAGGGCTTGTTCGGTACGCGCGAGAACGCGTACATGAAGCAGTTGATGGGCGCGGTGAAGGTGGAGTGATCGAGCGCCTGCCGGGAGAAACGATGCCGCACCCGACCTCGATAGTGCACCACGGTGGCCGTGATGACGAACAACGCCAGAATGAACCACTTCATGCTCGACTCCCTGCGGGCGCCGATTTCCAGTCGCGCCACGCCTGAACCTGCTTTGCTCTGCGACCCGGCGCCTTCCTGGGGAGCGGCGCCGGCCCGGTGCTGCGCGGGCCGAGGCCCGCTGCTGCTTAGGACTGCTGCGCCAGGCCCGCGTGCAGCTCCTGCAGCGGGTAGACCTGCAGGCCCAGGCCCTGGCGCAGGTACTGCATGCCCTCGACCGCCGCCCGGGCACCCGCAATGGTGGTGAAGAAGGTAACACGGTTGGCCAGCGCCTGGGTCCGGATGGTGCGCGAGTCGGCGATGGCGTTGCGGCGCTCTTCGACGGTGTTGATCACCACCGAGACCTCGCCGTTCTTGACCATATCGACGATGTGCGGACGACCCTCGGTGACCTTGTTGACGACCTGCACCGGGATGCCGGCCGCCTCGATCTCGGCGGCGGTGCCGCGCGTGGCAACCAGCTTGAAGCCCAGGTTGTGCAGGCCACGGGCGACGTCAACGGCGCGCGGTTTGTCCTGGTTCTTGACGCTGATGAACGCCGTGCCCGACTCGGGCAGGCGCACACCGGCGGCCAGCTGCGACTTGACGAAGGCCTCGCCGAAGCTGGTGCCCACGCCCATGACCTCGCCGGTGGACTTCATCTCGGGCCCGAGAATGGTGTCCACGCCCGGGAACTTCACGAACGGAAACACCGCTTCCTTCACGGAAAAGTACGGCGGCACGACCTCGCGGGTGATGCCCTGCTGGGCCAGCGTGCGGCCGGCCATGGCGCGTGCGGCGATCTTGGCCAGTTGCAGGCCGGTGGCCTTGGACACGTAGGGCACGGTGCGCGAGGCGCGCGGATTGACCTCGAGCACGTAGACGTCGCCGCTCTGGATGGCGAACTGCACGTTCATCAGGCCGCTGACGTTCAGCGCGCGGGCCATGACGGTGGTCTGGCGCTTGATCTCGGCGACGGTCTCGGACGACAGCGAGTACGGCGGCAGGCTGCAGGCGGAGTCGCCCGAGTGCACGCCGGCCTGCTCGATGTGCTCCATGATGCCGCCGATGAAGACGGTCTCGCCGTCGGCCAGGCAGTCCACGTCCACTTCGATGGCGTCGTTCAGGAAGCGGTCGAGCAGCACGGGCGAGTCGTTGCTGACCTTGACGGCCTCGCGCATGTAGCGTTCGAGGTCCTGCTGCTCGTGCACGATTTCCATCGCGCGGCCGCCCAGCACGTAGCTGGGGCGCACCACCAGCGGATAGCCGATGTCCTGGGCGTGCGCCAGGGCCTCGTTCTCGGTGCGCGCGGTGCGGTTCGGCGGCTGGCGCAGGCCGAGCTTGTTCAGCAGCTTCTGGAAGCGCTCGCGGTCTTCGGCCACGTCGATGGACTCGGGGCTGGTGCCGATGATGGGCACGCCGTTGGCCTCCAGCGCGCGCGCCAGCTTCAGCGGCGTCTGGCCGCCGTACTGCACGATCATGCCGACGGGGTTTTCCTTGTGCACGATCTCGAGCACGTCTTCGAGCGTAAGGGGCTCGAAGTACAGGCGGTCGGACGTGTCGTAGTCGGTGGAGACGGTTTCCGGGTTGCAGTTGACCATGATGGTCTCGAACCCGTCGTCGCGCAGTGCCAGCGCGGCATGCACGCAGCAGTAGTCGAACTCGATGCCCTGGCCGATGCGGTTGGGCCCGCCGCCCAGCACGATGATCTTCTTGCGGTCGGTGGGCTGCGCCTCGCACTCTTCCTCGTAGGTGGAGTACATGTAGGCGGTGCGGGTGGCGAACTCGGCGGCGCAGGTGTCCACGCGCTTGTAGACCGGGCGAACGTTGAGCTGGTGGCGCAGCTTGCGCACCTCGGACTCCGCCGAATCCAGCAGGTAGGCCAGGCGGCGGTCGGAAAAGCCGCGGCGCTTGAGCTCCCACAGCGTGGCGTAGTCCAGGTCGGCCAGCGTCTTTTGCTCAAGCGCCAGCTCGATGTCGACGATTTCCTTGATCTGGGCCAGGAACCACGGATCGATATGGGTGAGGTTGTGCACCTCGTCGAGCGAGAAGCCCTGCGCGAAGGCGTCGCCCACGTACCAGATGCGCTCGGGGCCGGGCTCGCCCAGCTCGACCTGCAGCTTCTCGCGGTCGGTGGTCTTCTGGTTCAGGCCGTCCACGCCCACTTCCAGGCCGCGCAGGGCCTTCTGGAAGGACTCCTGGAAGGTGCGGCCGATGGCCATGACCTCGCCCACCGACTTCATCTGCGTGGTGAGGCGGGCGTCGGCCTGCGGGAATTTCTCGAACGCGAAGCGCGGCACCTTGGTGACGACGTAGTCGATGGTGGGCTCGAACGAGGCCGGGGTGGCGCCGCCGGTGATCTCGTTCTTCAGCTCGTCGAGCGTGTAGCCCACGGCCAGGCGCGCCGCAACCTTGGCGATGGGAAAGCCGGTGGCCTTGGAGGCCAGCGCCGACGAACGCGACACGCGCGGGTTCATCTCGATGACGATCATGCGGCCGTTCTTGGGATTGACGGCGAACTGCACGTTCGAGCCGCCGGTATCCACGCCGATCTCGCGCAGCACCGCGATCGACGCGTTGCGCATGATCTGGTATTCCTTGTCCGTCAGCGTCTGGGCCGGCGCCACCGTGATGGAATCGCCGGTGTGCACGCCCATGGGATCGAGGTTCTCGATCGAGCAGACGATGATGCAGTTGTCCGCCTTGTCGCGGACCACTTCCATCTCGAATTCCTTCCAGCCCAGCAGCGACTCTTCGATCAGCAGCTCGCTGGTGGGCGAGGCTTCCAGGCCGCGGCGGCAGATGGTCTCGAATTCTTCGGCGTTGTAGGCAATGCCGCCGCCGGAGCCGCCCATGGTGAAGCTGGGGCGGATGACCGCGGGGAAGCCCGAGGTGCCGACCTCAGAGGCGATGCGGCGCTGGACTTCCCAGGCCTCGTCCATGCTGTGCGCCACGCCCGACTTGGCCGACTCCAGGCCGATGTCGGTCATGGCCTGCTTGAACTTCTGGCGGTCTTCGGCCTTTTCGATGGCGTGCTCGTTGGCGCCGATGAGTTCGACGCCGTGCTTGGCGAGCACGCCGTGGTGGGCCAGGTCGAGCGCGCAGTTCAGCGCGGTCTGGCCGCCCATGGTGGGCAGCAGCGCATCGGGCTTCTCGCGCTCGATGATCTTCTCGACCGCCTGCCAGGTGATGGGCTCGATGTAGGTGACGTCGGCCGTTTCCGGGTCCGTCATGATCGTGGCGGGATTGCTGTTGACCAGGATGGTGCGGTAACCCTCGGCCTTGAGCGCCTTGCACGCCTGCGCGCCGGAATAGTCGAACTCGCAGGCCTGCCCAATGATGATGGGGCCGGCGCCGATGATCAGGATGCTCTTTATGTCTGTACGCTTGGGCATGGTGGATTCGTTATTGCTGGCCGGCCATCAGGCTGATGAATTTGTCGAACAGCTCGATGATGTCGTGCGGGCCGGGGCTGGCCTCGGGGTGGCCCTGGAAGCAGAATGCGGGGCGGTCGGTAAGCTCGAAGCCCTGCAGCGTGCCGTCGAACAGCGACACGTGCGTCACGCGCGTGTTGCCCGGCAGGCTGGCGGCGTCGACCGCGAAGCCATGGTTCTGGCTGGTGATGAAGACGCGCCCCGTCTCTACGTCCTGGACCGGATGATTGGCGCCATGGTGGCCGGTCTTCATCTTGACGGTCTTGCCGCCCACGGCCAGGCCCATGATCTGGTGGCCCAGGCAGATGCCGAAGGTGGGCAGCTTGCGCTCGAGGAAGACGCGCGTGGCGTCGATGGCGTAGTCGCAGGGTTCGGGGTCGCCCGGGCCGTTGGCGAGGAACACGCCGTCGGGATTGAGCTTCAGGACCTCGTCGGCCGCGGTTTGCGCGGGCACCAGCGTGATGCGGCAGCCGCGGTCGGCCATCAGGCGCAGGATGTTGCTCTTGACGCCGAAGTCGTACGCCACCACGTGGAAGCGGTCCTGCGCGGGGCTGCGGTGGCCCGCGCCCAGCTGCCAGGTGCCCTGGGCCCAGTTCTCGCGCTCGGTGATGGAGACGGTCTTGGCGAGGTCTTGCCCGCTCATGCCGGGGAAGGTGCGCGCCAGCTCGACGGCGCGCTCGGCGTCGTCGCCGGCCAGGATGCAGCCGCCCTGGGCGCCCTTGTCGCGCAGGATGCGGGTGAGCTTGCGCGTGTCGATGCCGGCGATGGCAACGATGCCCTGCTCGGCCAGGTACTCGGGCAGGGACTGGGTGGCGCGGAAGTTAGAGACGCGCGCGGGGCAATCGCGGACGACCAGGCCGGCGGCATAGACACGGCGGGCTTCGACGTCTTCAGGATTGACACCGGTATTGCCGATGTGGGGATAGGTCAGCGTGACGACCTGCCCGGCGTAGCTGGGATCGGTGAGGATTTCCTGGTAGCCCGTCATGGCGGTGTTGAACACCACCTCGGCCACGGTGTGGCCAGGCGCGCCTATCGATACGCCCCGGAAAATGGTACCGTCCGCCAGAGCCAGGATTGCGGGAGGGTAGCGGTTGGCTCCCTCGGGAAAGAGTTGCGGCAGCACAGTAAACCCCGGTTTTAAAAGCGATAATCAAACTTTCGGATTATACCTCAGGCGGCCATTTTCCCTGGAAAACCGCGCCAATTAAGGCCAAAACCCCGAATTTGGGGTCGGGACGGCGGCGGCCGCATCGCTATCCGGAAATGATAGGCTACGGCAATACGACAACCACCGCCGGGCCGACGTCCGGCCGCCGCCCATGACCAGCCTGCTCGACTCCCTGCGCCAGTACACCACGGTCGTCGCCGACACGGGCGACTTCGAAGTCATGCGCGCCCTGCGTCCCACCGACGCCACCACCAACCCATCCCTGATTCTGAAGGCCGTGCAGAAGGACGCCTACCGGCCCCTGCTGGAACAGACGGTGCGGGCGCACCGCGGGGCGCCCACGGCCGAGCTGGCCGACCGGCTGCTGGTGGCCTTCGGCCAGGAAATCCTGAAGATCGTGCCAGGCCGCGTGTCCACCGAGGTGGACGCCCGGCTGTCGTTCGACACCCGTGCCACCGTGGAGCGCGCGCGTGGGCTGATCGCGCTGTACGAGGCAGCCGGGGTGCCGCGCGAGCGCGTGCTGATCAAGATCGCCTCGACCTGGGAAGGGATCCAGGCGGCACGCGTGCTGCAGGACGAGGGTGTGCGCTGCAACCTGACGCTGCTGTTCTCGCTGCCGCAGGCCGTAGCCTGCGCCGAGGCCGGCGCGCAACTGGTCTCGCCCTTCGTGGGTCGCATCTACGACTGGCACAAGAAGGCCGCCGGCGCCGCCTGGAACGAGAACGCCAGCGCCGGCCCCAATGATCCGGGCGTGCAGTCGGTAACCACCATCTATCGCTACTTCAAGCGCCACGGCATCCGCACCGAGGTGATGGGCGCGAGCTTTCGCAACAGCGGCCAGATCCTGGCGCTGGCCGGCTGCGACCTGCTGACCATCAGCCCGGAACTGCTGGGCGAGCTGGCGCAGGCCGAGGGCACCGTGCAGCCCCGGCTGCGCGCCCTGGCGGACGACGGCACGGACATGGCCCGCGTGCCGGCCGACGAAGTCAGCTTCCGCACCCTGCTGAACGAAGATGCCATGGCCAGCGAGAAGCTGGCCGAAGGCATCCGCGCCTTCGTGGCCGACGGCCGCAAACTGGATGCTTTGATCGAACAGGCGGCCGCCTAGTCCGACCTGCACGCGCGGGCCGGTGCGGCGCCGCGGCGCGACGCACATCCCGGAGACACCATGACCGCCTTCCAGTTCACGACAGTCCCTACCCTGATCATGGAATTCGGCGCGGCGCGCCGCTTGGGCGCCCTGCTGCGCGAGCGCCACTCGGCCACCCGACTGTGCCTGGTCACCGACCAATTCCTGCATACCAGCGGCCTGCTCGCTCCCGCGCTGGCCGACCTGCAGGCCCACGGCTGGGACGTCACGATCGTCGACGACGTGGTCGCGGATCCGCCTGACCATGTCGTGCTGAAGGCCGCCGAGCGAGCACGCGCCTGCCGCGCCGAACTGGTGCTGGGGCTGGGCGGCGGATCGTCCATGGACGTGGCCAAGCTGCTGGCAGTGCTGTGCGGCTCGTCGCAGGCGTTGGCCGACATGTACGGCATCGGCCGCGTCACCGGCCCGCGGCTGCCGCTGGTGCTGATGCCGACCACCGCGGGCACCGGCTCGGAGGCCACGGCGATCTCCATCGTGACCACTGGCGAGACCACCAAGAGCGGCGTCGTGTCGCCGCTGCTGATGGCCGACCTGGCGATCCTGGATGCCGAGCTGACGCTGGGCCTGCCGCCGGCGGCCACGGCCGCCACCGGCATCGACGCCATGGTGCATGCCATCGAGGCCTATACCTCGGCGCGGCTGAAGAATCCGGTATCCGACATGCTGGCGCGGCAGGCGCTGGCGCTGCTGTCGGGCAACCTGCTGGCGGCCTGCCGCGATGGTTCCGACCGGCGCGCACGCGAGGCGATGCTGCTGGGCGCCACCCTGGCCGGCCAGGCCTTCTCGAACGCGCCGGTGGCGGCGGTGCACGCGCTGGCCTATCCGCTGGGCGGGCATTTCCACGTGCCGCATGGCCTGTCGAACGCGCTGGTGCTGGCGCCGGTGCTGCGCTTCAACCTGGAGGCGGCGACACCGCTGTACGCGGAACTGGCGGCGCTGCTGCCGGGCGCGGGCTGTCCCGCCGCACCGGCGCAGGCCGCGGCCTATCTGGTGCAGCGCCTGGAAGAAATGGTGCGCGAGACGGGCATCCCGGGCACGCTACGCGAAGTAGGCGTGACGCAGGCCGACCTGCCGCGCTTGGCCGCCGACGCCATGTTGCAGCAGCGGCTGCTGGTCAATAATCCGCGCGAGATGACCGAGGCCGACGCACTGGCCATCTACCAGGCGGCGTTCTAGCCCCGGCCCACAAGGAAGGCCTGGCAGCCGTCGTCAGATCTTCTCGGTCTCGCCCGACTTCGGCTGCCACTTCATCAGGCGCTTTTCGCCCACGCCCACGACGTAGTCCAGCACCAGCGCGAAGGCGGTTAGCACCACGATGCCGGCGAACACGGTGTTCACGTCGAGCGTGCCTTCGGCCTGCAGGATGAGGTAACCGACGCCGCTGGCCGAGCCCAGGTACTCGCCCACCACCGCACCGACGAAGGCCAGGCCAACGGAGGTGTGCAGGCTGGAGAACACCCAGCTGGTGGCCGAGGGCAGGTACACGTGGCGCAGCAGCTGGCTGCGGCGCGCGCCCAGCATGCGGGCGTTGTCGAGCAGCGTGGGGCTGACTTCGCGCACGCCCTGGTACACGTTGAAGAACACGATGAAGAACACCAGCGTGACGGCCAGCGCCACCTTGGACCAGATGCCCAGGCCGAACCACATGCCGAAGATGGGCGCCAGGATGACGCGCGGCATGGAGTTGGCGGCCTTGATGTAGGGATCGAGAATGGCGCTGGCCACGGGTGAGAGCCCCAGCCACAGTCCGCAGCCCATGCCTGCCACCGTGCCGATGACGAAGGCCAGCACGGTTTCGCTGAGCGTGATCCACAGGTGCCGGTAGATGTCGGCATCGGTGACGAACCACGCCCAGACGCGACGGGCGACTTCGACGGGCTGGCCGAAGAAGAACGCGACCTTGGGACTTTGCGAGGCGATCTCCCAGACCGCCAGGATGGCCACCAGCAGCAGCACCTGCCAGATGCGCAGCGTAATGGAACCTTGCTTCAACGACTTGGACATGATTCAGGCTCGCTTCTGCTGGGCATAGCCCTTGAGGACTTCCTCGCGCAGCACATCCCAGATGGCGGCGTGCAGCTCGACAAAACGCGGGTGGGTGCGGACCTCGGCCACGTCGCGCGGACGCGGCAGGTCGATGGCGAACTCGCCGATGGGATGCGTGCCCGGGCCGGCCGACAGCACCACCACGCGGTCGCTCATGGCAATGGCCTCGTCCAGGTCGTGCGTGATGAACAGCACGGCCTTGCGCTTGGCCATCCACAGGTCGAGCACTTCGTTCTCCATCAGCTGGCGCGTCTGGATGTCCAGCGCGGAGAACGGCTCGTCCATCAGGATGATGTCGGGATCGCGGATGAGCGTCTGGGCCAGCATGACGCGCTTGCGCATGCCACCGGACATCTGGTGCGGGTAGCGGTCTTCGAACCCGCCCAGGCCGACGCGGCGCAGCCATTCCTGGCCGCGCTGGCGGGCCTCGTCGCGCGGCACGCCGGCGAAGTCCAGGCCCGCGGTGACGTTGTCCAGGGCGCTGCGCCACGGCAGCAGCGCCTCGCCCTGGAACATGTAGCCCGCGCGCGCGTTGATGCCCTGCAGGGGCTCGCCGAACACGCGCACCTGCCCTTCCGACGGCGCCAGCAGGCCGGCGCCGACGTTGAGCAGCGTGGACTTGCCGCAGCCGGTGGGGCCGACCACGGAAACGAACTCGCCCGGGGCTACCGACAGCGTGGTGTCGCGCACGGCGGTGTAACGCTGCCCGCCCCCTTCGCGCGATACGAACGTGCAAGTGATGCCCTCGAGCGACAGCGCAGCATCAGCCATTGGCGTACTTCTCATTGGCGCGCTTGACGAGCTCGTTGGTGTACGTCTTGGACAGGTCGAGCTTGGCCGGGTCCAGCGTCACGTAGCTCATCAGCGCCTTCAGGGCGGTGGCCGGGCCGTCCTCGGGGAAGGTGCCGTCGGGCGAAATGCCTTCCTTGCTCTTGGAGAGCGAGGCCTTGTAGACCTCGGGCTCGCCCAGCAGGTAGGACTGCGGCACGGCCTTGGCGATCTCGTCGGGGGAAGCCTTCTGGATCCACTTGTCGGCGCGGACGATGGCGTTGGCCAGCGCCTGGGCGGTGTTGGGGTTGGCCGACAGGAAATCCTGCGAGGCGTACAGGCAGCCGGCCGGCATGTTGCCGCCGAACACGTCGAGCGTGTCCTTCAGCTTGCGCGTGTCGACCGCGATCTGGATGTCGCCGGCCGTCTCCAGCGCGGACATGACGGGGTCCAGGTTGGAGATGGCATCGATCTGGCCCGAGCGCAGCGCCGTGACGGCGCCGGCACCGGCGCCCACGCCGATGAAGGACACGTCGGACGGCTTGAGGCCGTGCTTGGCCAGGAAAAAGTTGACCAGCATGCTGGTGGACGAGCCCGGTGCGGTGACGCCGACCTTCTTGCCCTTGAGGTCGGCCGGCGACTTGTAGCCCATCTTGGACGACACGCCCAGCACGATCATCGGCGCGCGGCCCTGCAGTGCGAAGGCACGGTAGAACTGGCCCTTGGACTGCAGGTTGATGGTGTGCTCGTAGGCGCCGGAGCAGACGTCGGCGCTGCCACCGACCACGGCCTGCAGGGCCTTGGAGCCGCCGGCGAAGTCGGCGATGCTGACGTCCAGGCCTTCGTCCTTGAAGTAGCCGCGGACCTCGGCAATGGTAAGCGGCAGGTAGTAGACCAGGGCCTTGCCGCCGACGGCGATCTGGACCTTGGTCTTTTCCAGTTTCTGCGCGCGCACGATGGCGGGGGCCAGGCTCAGGCCGCCGGCGGCGCCGGCCAACTTGAGCAGATCACGACGAGTGACTGACATGCGAGTCTCCTGTATGGCCGCTCGGGGCGGCATGCAGCGCGCGGCGGATCGAGCCGCCGTGCGCGATGGGCCGCCGGGCCAACCGGACAGGCCTGTATGAACCGATTGCGCCGGCCACAGCCGGCGCCGCAATCGCCGCAGCATCATACCCCACGGTACCCAGGACTTCTTCCGGATGATCCCCTAAGGACCGGCGCGGGCGCCGTCCGCGGGCAGTCGTTTCAGGTGGAGCGGCGCTCCATCAGCGCCCAGGCAATGGTGCCTGCGTCGACGTATTCGAGCTCGCTGCCGGCCGGCACCCCGCGCGCCAGGCGCGTCACTTTCAGGCCGCGTCCCGCCAGGGCCTCGCCCAGGAAGTGGGCGGTGGTCTCGCCCTCGGCCGTGAAGTTGGTGGCCAGGATGACCTCCTGGACCACCCCGTCGGCGGCGCGATCCAGCACGCGCTGGAAATCGAGTTCGCGCGGGCCCACGCCCTCGAGCGGCGCCACGCGGCCCATCAGCACGTAGTACAGGCCGCGGTAACCGTGGCTGGACTCGATCATGTTCTGGTCTGCGGGCGTCTCGACCACGCACAGCAGCGATGGATCGCGCCGGGGATTGGCACAGGTGGCGCAGATCTCGTCTTCGGTGAAGCTGTTGCAGCGCGCGCAATGACGCAGGTTCTGCACCGCCCCGGCCAGGGCCCGGCCGAGCAGGTCGGCGCCCTGCAGGTCGTGCTGCAGCAGGTGATAGGCCATGCGCCGGGCCGAGCGCACGCCCACGCCGGGCAGGCGGCGCAGGGCCTCGATCAGGGCGACCAGGGGTTCGGGCTCGGGAAGCGGGTGATCCATTGCAGCCGGATGCCGCGCGGCGCGGCGGAATCAGAAGGGGAACTTCATGCCCGGGGGCATGGGCATGCCGGCGGTGACGCCCGCCATTTTTTCCTGCGCGGTGGCCTCGGCCTTGCGCAGTGCGTCGTTGAAGGCGGCGGCAACCAGGTCTTCCAGCATGTCCTTGTCGTCGGCCAGCAGGCTG
>Ga0182743_1003099_pt1 | contig 13732 bp, 10 predicted proteins | sample eDN3rd30CKraftOP_FD_128522 | JGI IMG/M metagenome (GOLD analysis project Ga0182743, IMG submission 128522) | Enriched Organic Plus compost microbial communities from Emeryville, California, USA - eDNA 3rd pass 30_C Kraft OP (version 2) (version 2) ... | reverse complement strand
CTGGTCCAGCCCCGCCTCCACCATGCTGCCCTTGACCGCCATCCCGGCATTGTTCACCAGCATGTCGATGTCGGCGTCCGTGGCCAGGCGGGCTTCCACCCGGGCGCGCTCCTTCGGCTCGGTCAGGTCCGCCGGCAGGATGTCGACGTCCACCCCGTACTCGGCCTGCAGGCAGGCGGCCAGGGCCATCAGGCGCTCGCGGTCGCGGGCCACCAGCAGCAGGTCGTGGCCCCGCGACGCCAGGCGCTGGGCGTAGGCCGCGCCTATGCCGGCGGAGGCGCCGGTCACCAGCGCGCGGCCGTTCTTGTTCTTGCTCATTGCTTCACCCCGGGCCCTCGTGGCCCCCATCGTTCGAAACCTGGCGTCCGCACCGGGTGCGGAACCGCCGCCACCCCGGATGCTAGGGATATGCCCCGGCGGGTCAATCGACCGAAAAGGTGACGCCAGTTGGAGCGACAAGGCCGCGCAGCCCCGTCCCGCGGGCCCTGCGGCGATTAGATTGCCCATTCTAGAGCGCCGGGCGGATGCTGGCCGCGACCGTCGCCAGACAAGAACAAGCCGGGACGATCCGAACCCACGCTGCCTGTTCTGCGCTCGGGAGCCATTCCCGACGGGAGGTCTCATGCGATTACGTTGCTTTTTCCTGGGCTGCCGCTGGAGCGAGGGCGTGCCCACCCGCGTGGGCGAGGTGCTGATGCTTCATCAGCGCTGCAGCCATTGCGGCGCACAACGCTACCTGAGCGCGGAGGAAGCGGAGCCGGAAGTCGTCGACCCCGGCGCCTGAAAAAAAAGCCCGACCGGGCGCCGCCAGCAGGCGGCGCCCGGCGTTTTCAGCGGATGAAGGCCTGGCTGGTGGTGATCGCCATGTCGCCGCCGGGCAGCTTCAGGTCGCCGATGCGCTCCAGGCTGTCGGCGTCGAAGATCGCCACGTCGTTCAGGGTGCCGGTCAGGTACAGCTTGGTGCCGGCCTTGTTGGCGCTCAGGCAGTAGTAGGAGTGGTCGAGGTTGGCCGCCTTCTCCACCTTCTGCGCCTTGATGTCGTACTTGACCAGGCGGTTGAGCACGCCGTAGATCACGTTGCGGTCCTTCGGCGAGCGGATGCCGCTGAAGTACACCTCGGTGACCGGGCCGAAGTCCACGGTCTCGGTCTTGCCGGTGGCCAGGTCGATGTTGAAGAAGCCGTACAGGTAGTCGGCGGTGGCCGGGTCCTGCTTGGCGTCCTTGAACTTAGCGGTGGTGTACAGCAGCGAGAAGTCGCGCGGGTAGGTCTGCTGGTTCCACACGTAGAGCACGTCCGGCGGCGAGTAGTTCGGGCGCTTCCAGTTGCGGCTGGGGATCAGCACGTCGAACTTGCCGGTCTTCACGTCCACCTTGTAGATGTCCGGGCCGGCCACGTACAGGGTGCCGTCGTCGCCGGTCTGCATGATGGTCAACTGGCGCGGCGCCGGGAAGGTGCGGATCGGCTTGGCGTCCATGCCGCCGTCGGCGGCGTAGACCTGCAGGCGCGGCTGCTGCACCTCGTAGTGCTCGGCGAGGATCAGCGTCGGGTTGGCGATGGCGTAGACCTCCTTGCCGTCGTGGCTGACGGTCATGGAGAACATCGAGCGCGCGTTCTCGCCCGGCTTCTGCGCGATGGTGGCGTGGAACACCGGCTTGCAGTCGTCCAGCTGCAGGCCGTAGATGTCCGCGTAGTGATTGCTCAGCACGTAGGCGATCTTGCGGTCGGGCGACAGCTGGATCATGCCCGGGCCATAGGCGCCGGGAATGGTGCAGGTCTTGTAGAGCTTGTCGGTCTGCATGTCGATGACGTGCAGGTTGTTCGGGTAGTTGGTGGACACCAGGTACTCGTGGCCACTTTCCAGGGCCTTGTCCTCGTTGGCGGCGGCTGCGGCGTGCAGCGCGCAGGCCAGCGAGAGGCCACCGAGGACGGCGGCGAATGCTTTTCTGGACATGCAGTGCTTCCTCTTGTTCTTCTGTCCGCTCATTTGTCGTCCGGGAATACGGTGCCGAGGTTGCGCCAGTTCTCCGCGGAGGCCTGCGCGTCCTTGTTCCAGTCGGGGTAGGTGCTCATCATGTCCGGCACCTGGGCCGGCCACCAGCAGGGGTCGGAGCAGCCGTAGAGGTCGGCCTCCATCGGCTGGCACAGCGAGGAAACCCCGCCGAACACGTCGATCTCCCAGCCCGGGTCGGTGGTGGAGGCGCAGCCGGCGACCGAGTTCATCGCCACCACGTCCTCGATGCGGTCCTCGGCGGCGGCCTGCTCCAGCTGCTGCGCCTTGTTGTTGATCGCTTTGAGATGTTTCATGTCAGTGCGCCTTCCGCGGAGTGATGTGGCGGTCGATGAAGCTGGGGTTCGAAGCCATGATCCGGCTGTAGACCTCGATGCCGAAGTCCACCCAGTCCCTCATCAGTTCGCAGTAGTGGTAGGTGGGGTGCGCCGGGTCGCCGTAGCGCGCGTAGCTCTCGTGGTAGCAGCCGCCGGAACACAGGTTGCGGATGCGGCAGCTGGCGCAGCCGGTGTCGGTGCGGTCCAGGCGCTGGGAGAGGAACTCGTTCAGCTCGGCCTGCTTCACCCCGTTATGCACGTTGCCGAAGGTCGGCAGCGACGAGCCGGTGAAGCGGTGGCACAGGTTCAGCTCGCCCTTGTGGTCCACCGCAAGCATCTTCAGCCCGGCGCCGCACGGCAGGGCCTTCTTCTGCCCCTCGTGGATGTCGGTGATCAACTGGTGCAGGTTGGAGAAGCCGATGTTGCGCCCCTCCAGCGCCTCCGCCAGGTAGCGGCGGCCCAGGGCCTTCATGTTGGCGAACACCTGCTGCAGCTCGTCGGTGGTGAGGTTGTAGCTGCTGATGTCGCCCGAGGTCACCGGGGCGAAGCCGACCTCGGCGAAGCCCATCTCGTTGAACAGGTGGTTCCAGATGGTCTCGACGTCGGTGACGCCGGTGGTCAGGGTCACCCGCGCGCCCACCGGGCGGCTGGTGTAGCGCGACAGCAGCATGTCGGCCTTGCGCCGCACCACGTCGTAGGTGCCCTGCCCGCCCACGGTGATGCGGTTGCGGTCGTGCACGGTCTTCGGCCCGTCGATGCTGACGGAAAGACCGAAGCGGTGGGCGTTGAGCCAGTCGACGATCTCCTCGGTGAGCAGCGTGGCGTTGGTGGTCATGACGAACTCCACCTGCTTGCCCAACTCGCCGAAGCGGCGCTCGCAGTAGGCCACCATGTGCTCGATCAGCGGCCGGTTGGACAGCGGCTCGCCGCCGAAGAACACCACGGTGTAGCGCTTCTCGTCGGGCGATTCCTTGAGCAGCATCTCCACCGAGGCTTCGGCGGTTTCCGCGCCCATCTTCTTGCCGGCCGAGGGCTTGTCCAGGTCTTCCTTGTAGCAGTAGGTGCAGCTGAGGTTGCAGCCGGTGTTGACGTTCAGCACCACGGTGTTGAGCGCGGTGCGGTCAACCTTCTTGATGCTGATTTCAGGGGTGAGCGGCGAGCCGTCGCTGACCAGCTCCAGCGCGATCAGCTCGCGCAGGGTCTCGTCGATCTCGTCGGCCTCGAAGCGCCCGGCCAGGCGCTGCGTCAGCTCGTCCGGCGAGCAGGCGTGCCCGCGCAGGGCATCGATGATCCCGCCGGTCAGCTCGTCGCTGGCGAACAGCGAGGAGCTGGGGATGTGGAACAACAGGCGGTCGGCGTCCACCCGCACTTCGTGCAGGTTGCGTTCGACCAGATTCAAGATGGCGCCCATGGCGACCTCCCGGAACTTGCTTGGTACGCCCCGCCCGCGGGCGGGGGTTCATGCGTTCAGTTCATCCCACCCCGGATCACGGAATGGGCGGGTTGTTCCAGCGCTGCACGGTGACGATCATGTGGCCTTCGCCCTGGTGCGTCTTGCCGGCGTCGTCCACGGCGGCGATCACCTTCAGGTTGCCGGCGTTGTTGGTCATCATCTTGCGCTCGGGGTTGGGGCCGGCGTCGCCCGGGGTGAAGATGCCGGTGTCGGCGTCCATCACACCTGCGAACTTGACGTCCTGGTCTTCCTTGGCGCGGTCGTCGAAGGGCTCCACCGACCACTTGGCCGGGAACACGCCGATGCGGAACGGCTTACCGTCGGCGCCCTTGCCCCAGGCCTCGGCGTCGAAGCTGCCCTGCACCTTGGGCGTGGAACCGCCGTTGCCGCCGATGCGCGAGACGGAGAACTCCGGCACCACCTTGACTTCGGCTATGTCCTGGTAGACCGCCAGGCTGCCGCCCTTGGCGCTGCCGACGCTGACTTCACGCTCGCCGGCGGCGGCCGAGGCGTCGGCCTTGACCTTCACGGTCACGCGCTCGGGGGTTTCCGACACCACGGAGACCACCTCCACGCCCTTGCCGAACGACGGCTTGCCCTTCAGGCCGCTGCCGATGACGCTGACCTCGGCCTCGCTGCCGGCCTTGAGGAACGCCGGCTGCACGCCCAGCACGTGGCTGGTGCCCTTCTGCGCGGCGACGAAGTCCAGGCCGCGCTCGTCATGGGCCTTGTCGAACATGCGGCCCTGCATCTGGCCCTTGAGCGCAGCGAACACCTGGCGCAGGGTCACGTCGCCGACCTTCACGTTGCCGCGCCACTCGTAGCCGTTGTACAGCACCGCGCTGCCCTCGCCGTCGAACGGCGTGCCGTCGGCGTACCGGCCCTTGACGCTGACCTTGAACTGGTCGTCCGCGCCGCCGGAAACGCTCATGGTGCCGGCCACGTCGCCCTTGCCCGGCATGTGCCCGGCGAAGCTCCACTCCCCGGCCAGGGACTCGGCCTTGGGCCGGTTCTTCTGCCAGTCGCTCCAGGCCTTGCTGTCCAGCGGGTAGCGCTTGGCCAGCTCGGGGACCATCTCCTTCTTCGCCAGGTCGAACCAGTCGCGGTCGCGGGACAGCGCCTGGTATTCCAGCGACGGCCAGCGGCCCAGGTGGAAGTTCACCAGCTTCTCCCATTCCGCCGCCGGGCGGCGCTGCAGGGCGATGCGCGCGGCCGAGTGGCAGCGGGCGCACATCTGCTCGAAGTTGCTATCGAAGTGCTCGACGGTGTTCAACCGGCGCTCCAGGGCGTAGCGCACACCGTCGGTCTCGCTCGGCGCCAGGCCCTGCTTGTCGGCGAGGAACTTGACCACCGCGCGGCGATCCTCGTCGCTGATCTTCAGGCCGTACATCACCTGCATCCGCGCGATGCTCATCAGCCAGCCCTCCGGCGTCTTGCGCTGGTGGCTGATGCGGCTCAGGGAATTGTTGCCCTCAGGGGTGTGGCACGCCATGCACTTGGCGTTGATGATGGTCTGGCCATCGGCGGCATGGGCCGGTTGCTGTAGCGCCATGGCCAGCGTGGCCAGGGCTCCGGCGCCCAGGTAGTGCCGAAGTCGTGTCATCTTCAAGATCAGGCCTCCTCGGTGTTTCTTGTTGAAATTGTTCTGTGCCCACCGCTGGGCGAACAGCTGGTTCCGTCTAGCTCTCCAGCTGTTTAGCAGGTTGTGTGCCACTACCCTGGAAGCCCCGTCGAATCAGGCTTTCGACGGCTTTCCGGGCCACCCTGCGACAAGTTGGCGCGTCTAATTTCGCGATTGCTGTCTAACTCTGAGACAGGCCACCGAGGCGCGCCTGGGATGCAGTATGGACGCGCTTGCGCGATACGCCCGCGCCGGGCAGCAGCAAGGCGCCGATCAGCATGCAGGCCAGCCCCAGCCAGACGAACGACAGCAGCGGGTAGCTGCGGATCACCACCAGGCTCTCGATGGCCTCGCCCTTCTGCCCCATCAGCCTCGGCGAGGCCGGCACCCACACCTGCAGGTCGCCCAGCCAGCCGCGGATGATGAAGGGGTGCAGCACGTAGCCGCGGTCCGAGGCGAAGCGCGCGTAGTGGTAGTCGAGGATCTCGCACAGCTGGCGCACCGGGCCCTGGTAGGCCGGCGGGTTGCCGCGGCTGTCCTGGAACAGCGCGTGGCCTTCCAGCTGGCGACCGCCCTCGCGCAGCTCCACCCGCGCCACCGAGTGGTAGCCGGCGCGGTCCGCCCGGGTGCTGTCGGGCAGCACCCGCAACTGCATGCCGTTGGCCAGCGCCTGCCACTGCTCGAAAGAGGCGCCGGGCGGGATGGTCACCTGCAGGTAGGTGTTCAGCGCCGTGGCCGCCAGCCCGCCGACCAGGGCGACCACCGCGCCGCCATGGATCAGCGCCACCCCGCCGCTGTAGCGCAGGTTGCCCAGGCGTCGGCTGCGCCACAGCGCTAGCACGCACCAGAACGCGCAGCTGGCCAGCAGGAAGGCCCCGCCCAGCAGCGCCGCATCCAGCCAGGGCAGCACCACCACGATGTTCTGCGAAAGCATGCCCTGGCCGCTGTAGCCGGCGCTCAGCCAGCCGCCGTGCCAACCCACCAGCAGCATGGCCACGGCCACCGCCAGGCTCGCCAGCAACGCCAGCTTCGGCCAGCCGCTGCGGCGCAGGAAGCTGTAGCCGCCGACCAGGCCGAGCAGCCCCAAGAGCGGCAGCAGCCAGCGCACCAGGCCGTAGCCGTCCACGTCCCACTGGTCGAAGGCACGGCGCAGGCCGTTCATCTCGTCGGTGGTGGCCCAGGCGGTGAGCGTCTCGAAGAACGGCTTGAGATCGCTCGGCCGCTCCAGCCCCAGCCATTCATAGAGGTGCGCCTGCAACAGCGCGCCCAGGGCCAATAGCGCGCTGCCGGCGAACAGGTAGATGGCCAGGTCCATGGTCCAGTCCGAACGCGTCTTGCGCCCCGCCGTGCGCGGCGCCCGCAGCGTCGCCCAGCCGGCCAGGGCCAGCAGCACCGCCGCCAGGACCAGGTGGGCCAGCCAGGAGGTGGTACCTATGTAGCGGTGCGAGCTGGCCAGCACAGTGCTGCGCGTCACCGCCAGGGCGCCGCAGGCCATGGCCGCCGCCAGCAGGCTGAGCAGCGGCAGCAGGCGCCGGTTGGCCCCGTCCGGGCGCCAGCGCCGCGCGCCGTGCAGCACCGCGCCGAGCAGCGCCCAGACCACGAAGGCCGAGGTCTGCACCGGGTCCCAGTGCCACAGCTGGCCAAAGGTGAAGTCCTCCATGGCCCAGGCCATGCCCGCGCCGATGCCGGCGCTGAGCACCAGCCAGGCGCGCCGGCCGTAGCGCAGGGCCACGGCGGCGTAGGCCTCGCCGCCGCCACCCAGGGCATCCAGCGCCGCCCCGGCCGGCGCCAGGGCCCAGGCGTAGGCCGCCAGCACCAGGGGCGCGTGGAAGACCATCCAGAAGGTCTGCAGGTGGGCGTTCATGCCCTGGCTGGGCTGCGCCGCCAGCCAGTCCGCCGGCGTCGCGGAAAAGGGTCCGAGCCAGGCCGCGGTGGCCACGTACCAGGCGGCCACCAGCGCCATGCCGCGCCCGGCCCAGCCGGCCTGGCGCGCCTGGCCGGCGGCGATGCCCGTGCAGAAGGTCGCCAGCAGCAGCACGGTGCCCTCGTCGCCGCCCCAGAGGTTGGCCATCTTCAGGTAGCCGGGCAGCCCGGCGCTGCTGTAGAGCCAGGCGTAGCGCAGCTGGAAATGGTCGGCCAGCAGGTGCAGGGCCAGCGCCAGGCAGGCGCCGCACAGCGCCCCCAGGGCCAGCGGCCAGGCCGGGGAACGCCACTGAGGCCGCGCGGCGCCGAGGACGATGAGCACGGCGGCGATCCACAGCCAGGCGTTGCCCAGCAACGGCAGGAACCAGAGCAGCAGGCAGGTGGCGACGAAGGCGCCAAACCCGGGCAACACGGGCAACGGAGTGAACGTCCTCTTCAAATCGGGCCTCCTTGGAATGTCTCCCGCTTGTGTCCGCGGGATTGCGCATCCGGGCCTCTACATATTGTGTGCCAGCGCCGAAAACACCTTGCGCGACAGTGGCTTGGCGCAAAGCCGGGGGCGGCGCGGCGTTGCAATTCGCGACAGCCATTGCAGCCTGAGACAGCTCCCTTAGTTCTAGCCGATCCGCCGCGGCTGGATATCTGGAAGATGGCGTTTATGCTTCTAGATGGCCCGCACGCCTTGCCGGGCCAGCCTGAAGCCTGTCTGCAGTCTCGCTTCGACTATCCGTGTTCCGCTGCATCAACCCCATGGCCCGAGTGCGGCAACGGTGGTTAAGGACTCCGGCCCATCACAAGAACAAGACGGAGAAGAACATGGCGCAGACCTACAGCCCGACCGCGGGCAACACACCCCACAACGGCATCACCCGGGAGGAGCGCAAGGTCATCTTCGCCTCCTCCCTGGGCACCGTCTTCGAATGGTACGACTTCTACCTCTACGGCTCGCTAGCGGCGATCATCGCCAAGCACTTCTTCGCCGGGGTCAACGAGACCACCGCCTTCATCTTCGCCCTGCTCGCCTTCGCCGCCGGCTTCGCGGTGCGCCCTTTCGGCGCCATCGTGTTCGGCCGCCTGGGCGATTTAGTGGGACGCAAGTACACCTTCCTCATCACCATCGTCATCATGGGCATCTCCACCGCCGTGGTGGGCATGCTGCCCAGCTACGCCAGCATAGGCGTGGCGGCGCCGATCATCCTCATCAGCCTGCGCCTGCTGCAGGGCCTGGCGCTGGGCGGCGAGTACGGCGGCGCGGCGACCTACGTGGCCGAGCACGCGCCCAAGGGCAAGCGTGGCTTCTTCACCTCGTGGATCCAGACCACCGCCACCCTCGGCCTGTTCCTCTCGCTGCTGGTGATCATGGCCTGCCGCACCGGCCTGGGTAACGAGGCCTTCGAGGACTGGGGCTGGCGGATCCCCTTCCTGCTCTCCATCCTGCTGCTGGCCATCTCGGTGTACATCCGCCTGCAACTCTCCGAGTCGCCGGTGTTCAAGCGCATGAAGGAAGAAGGCAAGGCCTCCAAGGCGCCGCTGACCGAATCCTTCGCCCGCTGGGACAACCTCAAGGTGGTGATCATGGCGCTGCTCGGCGGCACCGCCGGCCAGGCCGTGGTCTGGTACACCGGGCAGTTCTACGCGCTGTTCTTCCTGCTGCAGACGCTGAAGATAGACGCGCAGACCGCCAACCTGCTGATCGCCGGCTCGCTGCTGCTGGGCACGCCCTTCTTCGTGTTCTTCGGCAGCCTGTCCGACCGCATCGGGCGCAAGAAGATCGTCATGGCCGGCTGCATCCTCGCGGCCCTGACCTACTTCCCGATCTTCAAGGGCCTGACCGAGTTCGGTAACCCCGAGGTGTTCGCCGCCCAGGAGAAGAACCCGGTCACCGTGGTCGCCGACCCGTCCGCCTGCGCCTTCCAGTTCGACCCGGTAGGCAAGGCCAGATTCACCAGCTCCTGCGACCAGGCCAAGAGCCTGCTGGCGAAGAAGGCCATCCCCTACGAGAACGTCAAGGCCGAAACCGGCGCCGTGGCCCAGGTGCACATCGGCGACAAGGTCATCGCCAGCTTCGAGGGCGGCAGCCTGCCCGCGGCGGACTTCAAGGCGCAGTCCGAAGCCTTCACCGCGCAGATGAGCGCCGCGCTCAAGGACGCCGGCTACCCCGAGAAGGCCGACCCGGCCAAGACCAACCACCTGGCGGTGCTGTTGCTGCTGACCGTGCTGGTAATCTACGTGACCATGGTCTACGGCCCCATCGCCGCCTGGCTGGTGGAGCTGTTCCCGGCGCGCATCCGCTACACCTCCATGTCGCTGCCCTACCACATCGGCAACGGCTGGTTCGGCGGCTTCCTGCCCACAGTGGCCTTCGCCATGGTGGCGGCCACTGGCGACATCTACTACGGCCTCTGGTACCCCATCGTCATCGCGGTGATGACGGCCATCCTCGGCACCTTCTTCCTCCCGGAAACCAAGGACCGCGAAATCCACCACGCCTGAGCCGCGCCCGCCTCGCGAAACAGCCCGCCCCGCGCGGGCTGTTTCGTTGGAGGCTGTCTCAGGGCTGTCGCAAGCTGCGACAGCGGGGCGCGGAATTGCTCGGCTCTTTTTCGATTAAATCGTTTTGATTCAATAGGTTGAATGAAATTTACCGGCTTGGCATAGCGGTTGCGATAGCTACCTGGACAACTCAACAAGAGGCAACCGCAATGCTCGCTTCCCTGCCCATCAAGCCCGAATCCCGCGCCTTCCTGCAGCGCGCGCCGAAGATGCTCATCGGTGCCGATTGGACCGGTGCCGCCGATGGCGCCCTCATGGACCTGCGCAATCCGGCCACCGGCGAAGTGCTCTGCCAGGTGCCCTCCGCCAGCGCCGCCGACGTCGACCGCGCCGTGCGCGCCGCCCGCCAGGCCTTCGACGATTCGCCCTGGAGCCGCATGCGCCCACGCGAGCGGCAGAACCTGCTGTGGAAGCTCGCCGACCTGATGGAACGCGACGCCGACCTGCTGGCCGAACTGGAATGCCTGAACAACGGCAAGAGCGCCGCCGTGGCGCGGGTGATGGACGTGCAGTTGGGCATCGACTTCCTGCGCTACATGGCCGGCTGGGCCACCAAGATCGAAGGCGCCAGCGTCGAGGTGTCCATGCCGCTGATGCCCAACGACGACTTCCACGGCTTCATCCGCCGCGAGGCCGTCGGCGTGGTCGGCGCCATCGTCGCCTGGAACTTCCCCCTGCTGCTGGCCTGCTGGAAGCTCGGCCCGGCGCTGGCCACCGGCTGCAGCGTGGTGCTCAAGCCGGCCGACGAAACCCCGCTCAGCGCCCTGAAGCTGGCCGAGCTGGCCCTGGAGGCCGGCTACCCGGCGGGCGTGTTCAACGTGGTCACCGGCACCGGCGTCAACGCCGGCGCCGCCCTCACCCACCACCCGCTGGTGGACAAGCTGACTTTCACCGGCTCCACTGCCGTGGGCAAGGAAATCGGCAAGGCGGCCATGGACAACATGACCCGCGTGACTCTGGAACTGGGCGGCAAGTCGCCGACTATCGTCCTCGCCGACGCCGACCTGAACAGCGCCGCCGCCGGCGCCGCCCAGGCCATCTTCTTCAACCAGGGCCAGGTGTGCTGCGCCGGCTCGCGGCTGTACGTGCAGCGCAAGCACTTCGACAACGTGGTGGCCGACATCGCCGGCATCGCCAACGGCATGAAGCTGGGCAACGGCCTGGACCCGAGCGTGGACATGGGCCCGCTGATCTCCGCCCGCCAACAGCAGCGCGTGCACAACTACATCGAACTGGGCCGCGAGAAAGGCGCCACCATCGCCTGCGGCGGCGAACAGTTCGGCCCCGGCTACTTCGTGAAACCGACGGTGATCGTCGACGTGGACCAGAAGAACCCGCTGGTGCAGGAAGAAATCTTCGGCCCGGTGCTGGTGGCCATGCCCTTCGACGACCTCGACGAAGCCATCCGCCTGGCCAACGACAGCCCCTACGGCCTGGGCGCCAGCATCTGGTCCAACGACCTGGGCGCGGTGCACCGGATGATCCCGAAGATCAAGTCCGGCTCGGTCTGGGTCAACTGCCACAGCGCCCTGGACCCGGCCCTGCCCTTCGGCGGCTACAAGATGTCCGGCCTGGGCCGCGAAATGGGCGCCGCCGCCATCGAGCACTACACCGAGGTGAAATCGGTGCTGATCAGGCTGTAAGGCAAAAGGTCCTACCGCGTCCGGCGCGTTACCCCCTGCGCCGGCGTTTTCATCCCCCGGCCGCGCGAGTGGCCGGGGGATTTTTTTGCCTGCGGCGGCATCAACCTGTAGGAGGACTCCGTCCGCGATCCTCCCCGTCATCCTAGGCGCCGAGGTGCTTTCGTAGGATGGGTTGAGCTTGCGAAACCCATGCGGTGGTGGCGATGGGTATCGCTTCGCTCAACCCATCCTACGACGGCGGCAGCGCCGTGCCTTACGGCGATACGTAGGGCGAATAACGCGAAGCGTTATCCGCCGTTCGGAGGGCCCCTCTGACGCCCGGTTGATCATGCCGCTCGGAATGGCGGCGTATAACCGCGAACGGTTATACGCCCTACATCCCCGTCAGCTCGCCGCGAGCCCCTGCAGGTAGGCACAGAACATATCCGCCATCGCCCCGGCATAACGCTCGATTTCCTCCTCCGTGCGCGGCGCTTCGGAGAACTGCTTGCCCACCGCGCTGAGCGTGGTGGTGACCAGGTCCACCGCTAGCGCCCCCGCCTCGTTCGACGCATCGGGCAGCACCTCCTCCATGAAGGCCTGGAAGATGCGCTCGCCGGCCGCCTTGGCCTCCCGCGCCTCGGGGGCATCGCGGTACAGCGGCGCGGCGTCGCTGAGCGCGGTGCGGACTGACGCTTCCTCGCATTCCGAGCGGACGAACGCGTGCACCAGCTTGCGCAGGCGCGCCAGGGGCGGTTGCCGGGTGTCTTCGAGGATGCCGCGCAGCATCTCGCCGGTCTGGCGCCACTCGTCGCTCTGCAGGCGGAACAGGATCGCCGCCTTGTTCGGGAAGTACTGGTACAGCGAGCCGACGCTGACGCCGGCCCGCTCGGCCACCCGCGCGGTGGTGAAGCGCTGCGCGCCCTCCTTCGCCAGAACCTGAACAGCAGCGTCGAGAATGGCGGCGACCAGCTCGGTCGAGCGGGCCTGGCGCGGCTGCTTGCGCGAGGCAATCCGCGGGCTGCGGCGTTCGCTCATGGGGTGCTCCGGGAATGCGAATAGTGAAACCTGACGAATTCGTCGCATTCTAGTCGGGCGCCCTGGAGCGCTCAACCAACCTTCGGAGTCCCCGCATGAGCACCCTCACCACCGCCCCCGTCGCCCCGCTGCTGGAACGCCTGTTCGCCGAGGCCGATGCCAGCGAGCCGGGCAGAAGCCCCACCGTCACCGGCCTGTCCAGCGAGGAACTGGCGCGCCTGATGGCCAGCAAGACCGAGTACCGCGACCTCTACGGCCGCCTGAAGGACCTGCCGCTGCCCGTCTCGCGCGCCACCGGCGTGCTGCTCTATATGCTGGCGCGCAGTTGCCAGGCTCGCAGCATCGTCGAGTTCGGCACCTCCTTCGGCATTTCCACCCTGCACCTCGCCGCGGCCCTGCGCGACAACGGCGGCGGCCGCGTGATCGGCAGCGAGTTCGAGGCCTCCAAGGTGTTGCGTGCCCAGGCCAACCTGAATGCCGCAGGCCTGGCCGATCTGGTGGAGATCCGCGAGGGCGATGCCCTGCAGACCCTGGCGCGCGACCTGCCGCAGCGCATCGACCTGCTGCTGCTCGACGGCGCCAAGGCGCTCTACCCGGAAATCCTCGCCCTGGTGGAAAGCCGCCTGCGGCCCGGCGCGCTGATCGTCGCCGACAACGCCGACCACAGCCCGGAATACCTGGCGCGGGTACGCGATATCGGCAACGGCTACCTGTCGGTGCCCTTCGCCGAAGACGTCGAGCTGAGCCTGCGGCTTGGCTGAGCGACCGCTGCGCCCCGCTGGCCCATGGCCGGCGGGAAGCCGGGGAACGGCGAATCCGCTAGAGTGCCCTATCCGCCAGCCATGACCAGGCACAGACAATGGACGCAGCAGAAATCCGCCAGGCCCTTCCCGACGACGCACCCGCCATCGCCCGGCTGGTGGACGAGGCCTACAGCCCCTACATTCCACGCATCGGCCGCAAGCCCGCGCCCATGCTCGACGACTACCGGCAGGTGCTCGCCGAAACCGATGCGTTCGTGTGCACCCGCAATGGCGAAGTCGCCGGCGTGCTGGTGCTGCGCCCCCAGGGGCCGGCATTGCTGCTGGAGAACATCGCGGTGGCGCCGGCGTTCAAGGGCCAGGGCATCGGCAAGGCGTTGCTGGCGTTCTGCGAGGAACGTGCGCGGGCCCAGGGCTTCCAGGCCATCGAGCTGT
>Ga0182743_1003097_pt1 | contig 13733 bp, 15 predicted proteins | sample eDN3rd30CKraftOP_FD_128522 | JGI IMG/M metagenome (GOLD analysis project Ga0182743, IMG submission 128522) | Enriched Organic Plus compost microbial communities from Emeryville, California, USA - eDNA 3rd pass 30_C Kraft OP (version 2) (version 2) ... | reverse complement strand
ATGCCCCCTTGCCGATCGGAACGCCGGCCAGCGTTACCGTATAGCGGGCGTCCAGGCGGCCCTGGGCTTCGGCCGGCCGGTCGGACCAAGCCAACGCGGCGGCTGCGGTGGCCAGAATGATCGCAGGTCGGACGGCAATCTGGGGCACTGTGGTCATTCTCCGCCGCACAGCCTCGCGCCGATCTGGGTGCTTTTGCCGCGTGCCGGGGGCCCGGATCAAGGCGGCAGGACGAGTCGGCGCCAGCTTGTCCCCGGTGTTGGCGCCGATTGCGCCATTTGTATGAATGACGGTCGCAGGTCGGGGAGGGTGCAACCTCTCCCTGCGATCCTCTTCCTGTCCTCTCCCTGCGATCCTCTCTCGGCGATCGCGGCGGCCTTGCCTTGACGCCCGCGCCCATGGCCCCTATACGTCCGGCCATCCAAGGATAGCATCAGCCTCGGCGCCGTCCCGGCGCCCGCTTGCATGGACCGGGTTTAGTCATGTCACGTCGCTGCGACCTCACCGGCAAGGCCGTTCTCGTCGGCAACAAGGTGAGCCATTCCAACATCAAGACCAAGCGGCGGTTCCTGCCGAATCTGATCAACGTCACGCTGGCGTCGGAGACGCTGGGCCGTGCCGTGAAGCTGCGCGTGTCCGCGAATGCGCTGCGCAGCGTCGATCATCGCGGCGGCCTCGACGGCTTTCTGGCCAAGGCCAGCGCCGATGAACTGGCGCCCAAGGTGCTCAAGCTGAAGCGCGAGATCGAGAAGAAACAGGCCGCCGGCGCGGCCTGAATCTTTCGTTTTGACGGAATCACCGTTCGTCATACCCGGACTTGATCCGGGCATCCGTCGTTTAAACGGATGGATGGCCCGCGGCCCGGGCCCGGCGACGATGACCCCGGGTGTCTCCGCCAGACCATGAACGCTCCCGAGAGGTTTGAAATCTAGTTCTGGCCGGGCTCTTGTCCGGCCGAATTGCGTTCAGTCTGTTTGCGCTCGGCGTGAGGCCGCGTCACGGCGAATTGCAGCAGCAAGGTGCGCTGCACGGCCCAGAAATTGTCGTCCGACATCAAGGTCAGCACCAGCGTTCCGTCGCTCTCGCGATGGAGCGCCAATCCCTCCATGTTGTCGATCTGGTAGCCCATGTCGGCCGTCATCAGCACGGGCCCGTCGAGCAGGGCGCGAGGCTTCACGTCCGCGAGCGACAGCCGGCGGATGCGCATGGCGATGCCGCGCGTCCAGGCGAAACGGCGCTCCAGGATGAACAGGCCGCCGTCCGGCGCTGCCACGCAATCGGTTACCGCGTATTCGTCGGATCGCCGGACCGTGAAGGCGATTGGGCGCTTGCCGATGGTCGAGGCGCGCAGGTTGCCGTCGGCATCATGGGCGCCCTCGGAGATGGCGATCAGCGTGCCGGCGCCGGGCAGGCCTTCCGGCATCACCGCCAGGCATTCGATGCTCTGATTGCGCGGCCAGCGCCGCACGCCGGAAGGCACCGGAATCTGGCGGCCGCGGGCGCGCAGGCCGTTTCGTCCGAAGTCGAAAGCATAGACCCGGTTCACGCGCTCGAAGCCGACATAGGCGGTATCGCCGGCGCGGGCCACCGATTCAGCATCATAGACGGGGCCATTGGCGAGCGGCTGACCGTTGGCATCGAGAATCGGCGCCATTTCCGCGTTCGAGAGCGCCGAGGGCGCGGTTCCCTGATACTCGATCGTCGCCCGCAGCCATTGGCCCCGGTCGCTCACCGCCAGAAGGCCGCGACCGTCCCGATCGATCCGCAGTCCCGAGAAACCGCCGAAATGGCGGTCGGCCGAGGATAGGACCAAGCCGCCGCGAAACGTCAGCGCGCCGAACTGCTTGCGCTCCCGGTCCCGCACGGAGAAGCCGTCGAACGGCCGTGCGACGATGTCGATCGAACGCAATTCGTCGGGTGGTGGAGCCTTCGGTTGCGCGAAGGCGGTCCAGCCGGCGGCGAGCGTGATCGCCGTAAGGATCGAGCCGAACCACAGAGTGATGCGCAACCTTCAATCTCCTTGAATGGTGCGGTGTCATACCAAGTTCGGGCGTCCATGGCCCGTCACTTGGACGATGGGCCGTACATCCATCCGGAATGGTTACAGATTGATGCAAAAGATCATTGACGCGCGACCAGATGAGGCCCTGTTTTTTTTCCGTGGGCCGTCCTTGACGGCGCGGACTGACTTAAGCGTGCAGCCTGCGCCGCGGCCGTGCCTCCATCCGGTCCTGGCTGGCATGCTCCTCGAACAGCTCCGCCAGCTTGTCGGTCATGGCGCCGCCCAGTTCCTCGGCGTCCACAATCGTGACCGCGCGACGGTAATAGCGCGTGACGTCGTGGCCGATGCCGATGGCGATCAGTTCCACCGGCGAACGGGTCTCGATCTCCTCGATGATCCAGCGCAGATGACGCTCCAGGTGATTGCCCGGATTCACCGACAGGGTGGAATCGTCGACCGGCGCGCCGTCGGAGATCATCATCAGGATGCGCCGCTGCTCCGGCCGCGCCAAGAGCCGCTTGTGCGCCCAATCGAGTGCCTCGCCGTCGATGTTCTCCTTGAGCAGGCCCTCGCGCATCATTAGGCCGAGGTTCTTGCGGGCGCGCCGCCACGGCGCGTCGGCCGACTTGTAGATGATATGGCGCAGGTCGTTCAGCCGGCCCGGATTGGGGGGCTTGCCGGCGGCCAGCCACGCCTCGCGGGACTGACCGCCCTTCCAGGCCCGGGTCGTGAAGCCCAGGATCTCGACCTTGACGCCGCAGCGTTCGAGCGTGCGCGCGAGAATATCGGCGCAGGTCGCGGCGACCGTGATCGGACGCCCGCGCATGGAACCGGAATTGTCCAGCAGCAGCGTGACAACGGTGTCGCGGAAGCGGGTGTCTTTCTCTTGCTTGAACGACAGCGGATACATCGGATCCATGATAATGCGCGGCAGGCGCGCCGGATCGAGCTGGCCCTCTTCGAGATCGAACTCCCAGGCGCGGCTCTGCTGAGCCATCAGGCGCCGTTGCAGCCTGTTGGCGAGGCGCGCGACCACGCCCTGTAAATGGGAAAGCTGCTTGTCGAGATAGCCGCGCAGCCGGTCCAGTTCCTCCGGCTCGCACAGGTCCTCGGCCGGGACGGTCTCGTCGAACCGGTGGGTGAAGGGCTTGTAGTCCGGGCCGCGTGGCTCGTTCGGCCGGTGGCGCGGCTGCCAGGGTTCGGCGGCGGTTTCCGAATCCCCCATCTCGGCTTCGTCGTCGAGGTCGGTGGCCGGCGCGTCCATGGCCTCTTCGGCGGCCTCGGAGGCATCGGCCGACATCTCGGTTTCCTCGGCGCTCGACTGCTCCTTCTCCTCGCCCTCGGCGGTGTCGCCCTCCTCGCCGTCCTCGTCCTTGCCTTCGTCCTGCTCGCCCTCTTCGCCCTCCTCTTCGCTCGAGTCGGAGCGGTCCTCGCCCATGTCGAGGGATTCCAGAAGCTCGTGGATGGCGTCGCCGAACAGACGCTGGTCCTCCAGAACCCCTTCGAGCGAATCGAGACCCTGGGCGCCGCGCTCCTCGATGAACGGGCGCCACAGATCGACCAGCTTGCGCGCGGCCTCGGGCGGCGCCTGGCCGGTCAGTCGCTCGCGCACCATCAGCGCCAGCGCCTCCTCGATGGGCGCGTCGGCGCGATCGGTCACGTCTTGCAGCTTGCCGCGATGGAACTTGTCGTCGAGCATGGCGGTCAGGTTGGTGGACACGCCCGTCATGCGCCGGGAGCCGATGGCCTCGACGCGCGCCTGTTCCACGGCGTCGAAGACGGCCCGCGCCTGCTGACTCGTCGGCATCAAGCGCCGATGGATCGCCGCGTCGTGGCAGGCGAGCCGCAGCGCGATGGCATCGGCGTGGCCGCGCACGATCGCGGCCTCCTGCCGGGTCAGCTTGCGGGCCGGCTCCGGCAGCCGGGCCTTGCCGGTGATCAGTCCGGGGCGGTCGGCGGCGTAGCTCACCTCGAGGTCCGGCTGGCGCGCGATCGCCCGCAGACAGCTCCCGACGGCGCGCTTGAAGGGCTCGGTCGGGGATTCCTTGGCGGGGGCCCGGGGCTTGGAATTGGATGGCATCTTTGGTGAGCCTTGTCGGGTCAGCTTGGAGCAGCCGGGCTGCGTTCGAGGTTCAGTTCGCTCGCCGGCCTCGGACGATGCGGGACCGATACGCCCATGGAAACATAAACGCTCATGAGCCCTTCGACACCCACATCGGCCGGCTTGATCCATGACACAGGCACATAGATCAGGCCGCCGCCCACCGGCACCGGGGCGGACGGAACCAGGATGGCGAGATAGTCGACGCCGTCCAGGTCGACCGTTTCGGGCGTCGGCAGGAGCGCCAGGACCGCGGCGGCGCCCTTGACGTCAGGGCCACCGAAAAAGCACCAGACCGGGCGCATGCTCTTGAGCCCGTCGGCATCCTTGTGGTCGACGATGGCGACGAAACGCTTGGTCAGGTCGTAGACGTTCCGCACCACGGGGATGCGGCGCATGCTCGAATCGATGAAGTCGGAAAATCGGCTGCGCAGGCGCGATTCGACGATGAGGCCGAGGATGAAAATGAACATGACCAGGGCCACCAGCCCGATCAGATAGGCGATGATGGTGGAGCCCGTGAACCCGAGGCCGATCGTCGTCAGCGTGTAGCCGAAGGCGCTGCCGGGCCGGACATAGTCGTAAATGAACGCGCCAAGCCAGACGACCAGCGCCGCCGTGACGGCCACCGGCAGCAGCACGAGAAATCCGGACAGGAACGTGCGCAAAAGGTGGTTCATCTTGCCGTCTCGTGTCGGTCGCCGTGGGCGCGACAGGCTGTCGCACCGCCGGCAATCGACGGGAGTCAATCCGTCTTATTCCAACCACTTCGTTTTAACCCAACTCCGCGCGTTTGGCTCGGCGGCCGATCGGCGCGGCGATGAATGGTGTTTGATGATAGCCCCGGCCGTCGGCGAACGGCCGGGCGGGCCGAAGGGCCGGTGCGATCAGCTCAGCGCGACGTTCACTGTCGATTCGGGCAACTCGACGCCGAAGCAGCGCTGATAGAATTCGGCCACGATCGGCCGTTCCAACTCGTCGCACTTGTTGAGGAAGGTGAGGCGGAATGCGAAGCCCACATCCTTGAAGATGTCGGCGTTCTCGGCCCAGGTGATCACGGTGCGCGGGCTCATGACGGTTGACAGGTCGCCGTTCATGAAAGCGTTGCGCGTCAGGTCGGCGACCCGCACCATCTTGCTCACGATGTCGCGGCCGGCGTCGTTCTGGTAGTGCTTGGCCTTGGCCAGGACGATATCGACCTCGTTGTCGTGCGGCAGATAATTCAGCGTCGTGACGATGTTCCAGCGGTCCATCTGCGCTTGGTTGATCTGCTGGGTGCCGTGATAGAGGCCGGAGGTGTCGCCGAGGCCGACGGTGTTGGCGGTGGCGAACAGCCGGAACGCCGGATGCGGCTTGATCACGCGGCTTTGGTCCAGAAGCGTCAGGCGGCCAGAGGATTCCAGCACGCGTTGGATTACGAACATGACGTCCGGACGGCCGGCGTCATACTCGTCGAAACACAGCGCGACATTGTTGGCGTAGGCCCAGGGCAGGATGCCGTCGCGGAATTCGGTGACCTGCTGGCCGTCCTTGATGACGATGGCGTCCTTGCCGATCAGGTCGATGCGGCTGATGTGGCTGTCCAGGTTGACGCGCACGCAGGGCCAATTCAGCCGCGCCGCGACCTGTTCGATATGGGTCGATTTTCCGGTGCCGTGATAGCCGGTGACGATGACACGCCGGTTGCGTGCAAAGCCGGCCAGGATCGCCAGCGTCGTCGGCCGGTCGAAACGGTAGTCCGGATCGACGTCCGGGACATGCTCGTCGGGTTCCGAATAGGCCGGCACCTCCATGTCGCTGTCGATGCCGAAGAGCTGCCGGACCGACACCTTCATGTCGGGCATGCCGGGAATGTCGTGGGCCTTGTCCTGGGTCGCGCTTGCCATAACTGCTCCGTCGCCCCGGGACACGGCCCTGGAGCCGCACTCGATGCCGGGATCGTGGTCGAACAAAAATTGAAACTAGCAGAAGCCGCTGGGCTGCAAAAGCCGCTCAGCGCATGGCTAAATTGCTTTGTTTTCAAGTAGGTAGGGTTGGGCGACTCTGCTAGCGATTTCCCTGGGCTGGCGATCGCGCCGGCTCTAGGGAGCAAGCCGGCTCCAGGGAGATTGTCATGACACCGCAGTGGATTGCAGCCATTCTGTCCAGCAGGGTCACGGAATTCGTGGCCCGGGTTCTTCTGACATTTCCGTTTTGGGGCAGCGGCCTCGCCAAGCTCATCGATTTCTCCGGCGGCGTCGGGGAAATGGAGCACTTCGGTCTGACGCCAGGCTGGGTCTACAACGTTGCCACCATCATCGTGCAACTCGGTGGCTCGGCCCTGATCATCTTCAACCGTATGACCTGGCTCGGCGCCGGTGCGCTGGGTGCGTTCACGGCGCTGACCATTCCGCTGGTGCACGCATTCTGGCGGCTGGAGGGTGAGCGCGGCATTGTCGCCTTTCACACCGCCACCGAGCATGTCGGCATGATCGGAGGCCTGATTCTGGTGTCGATCCTGGCGCACCTGCGCACGCCGGACCGGTCAGCCGGTTGAGACGGCGCGAGGGGCGGCTCACCTGTATCGGTTCAGGTGTATCCCACGGACTTGAGATAATTATACGCCTGAATGATCTCGCGCAGCCGCTCCTCGCAACTGCGGTCCCCGCCATTGGCGTCCGGATGGTGCCGTTTCACCAGCAGCTTGAAGCGCGCCTTGACGTCGACGGTCGTGGCGCCTGGCTCGAGCCCCATCGCGTCCAGCGCCTTGCGCTCCGCATTGTGAACCGTCCGGGCGGGTTCCGGGGCCGCGCGATGGCGTGATCCGCTCTCCGAGAATTCGTGGAACATGCCGAACGGATCCTGGGCCTGATCGGGATCGGCGCCCCGGCCGGTTCCGCCGGGGCCCATCTTCCAGGTCGGCCGATGGCCGGTGAGGGCGTCCTTCTGATAGCGGGTGACGGCCTCGTCGCTCATTCCGGCGAAATAGTTGTAGGAGGCATTGTACTCGCGCACATGAGCGAGGCAAAAGCGCCAATATTCGTTTTCGCGGTCGCGGCCCTTCGGCGCGCGATGGGTCGCCTCGCAGGAGCAGCCCTTCCACTGGCACACCGGCGCGTTTGGTCGCTTCCGCGGCTCCTGCGTCGGTTTGACACGAATGCGATCAAAGAGGGGCGAGTCGAATTTCATAGCCGGAGATTATGCGAGGGGCTTTGGTTACGTTGCAAGAGTTGATGCGTCAGGCGTTGGTCTGTCAGGCGTCGATCCGTCAGGCTCGGCGCGGCATTGACCGCGGGACACGCCGAGCATAGCTCATAACATGATCTTGTCCGAAATCGGCTTCCCGTTCTCGCGATCACGTTTCGAGCCATGGCCATGCGCACCCAGGATGTTATCACGGAAAAGTTGACCGCCGCTTTCGCGCCACGAAGCTTGGCGGTGGAGGACGAGTCGCACCAGCATGCCGGCCACGCCGGGCACCGGCCGGGAGGCCAGACCCATTTCAGAGTTTATATCGTGTCGGACTCGTTTCGGGGGAAGAGCCGGATCGAGCGCCATCGCATGATCAACGACGCACTGAGCGATGAACTGGCCGCCGGCGTTCATGCGTTGGCGATCCATGCGGACGTTCCGCAGGGCGGCTAGTCCTGTCCTTTCTTAGCCTCTTCTCTCCCCCTTCTCCTGCCCCTTCGAGGGAGCCCCGGCAAATATCGTTAGTGGGCGGCCAATCAATGCGGAGCAGCGTGATGAATCTCGACCTCGCCGAAACCCAGGGCGCGTGTCATTGCGGCGCGGTTCGTTTCCATGTTCGGCTGACGAACGGCCTGCACACCGCGCGCCGCTGCACCTGCTCCTATTGCCGCATGCGTGGCGCCGTGGCGGTGTCCGCCAATATCGCCGATTTCGAGATCACGCAGGGCGCCGATGCCTTGACGCTCTATCAATTCAACACCCGGACCGCGAAACATTATTTCTGCTCGCGATGCGGCATCTACACCCATCACCAACGGCGCTCGAACCCGAGCGAATACGGCGTCAACGTCGCCTGTCTGGATGGCTTGAATCCCTTCGACTTCGACGAGGTGCTCGTCAATGATGGCGTGTCCCACCCTTCCGACGGCAAGACGCCGGGCGACACCCGGGTCGCGGGTGTCTTGAGGTTCGTGCGTTCCGAGTGATGGCGTCGCTGTTCAGCAGAGCCGATCAAGACGCGCGGGCCGGCTTCGGGACGAGAGGGGTGATGCGCAACGCCGTGATGCGATTGCGCTCCTTGCTCAGGATTCGGAACCGGAAGCCATGGAACGTAAAGCTCTGGCCGGCATCGGGAATCGATTGCGCCTCATGGATGACCAGGCCGGCAATGGTCGTGGCCTCCTCATCCGGCAGGTCCCAGTCCATGGCGCGATTGAGGTCGCGGATCGGAACCGAGCCGTCGGTGGCGATCGAGCCGTCGGGCTGAGGCCGCACGCCGGGCAGTGGCTCGTCATGTTCGTCGGAAATGTCGCCGACGATCTCCTCCAGGATATCTTCGAGGGTGACCAGCCCCTGCATCTCGCCATATTCGTCGACGACGAGCGCGAAGTGCGTCTTGCGGCGGCGGAACGCCTTGAGCTGCTCCGAGAGCAGCCGCACGTCCGGCACGAACCATGCGGGCCGCGCCAGGGCCATGACATCGACGCGGCTCGCGTCGCCGTCGACGGCGCGCAGCCCGCGCAAGAGGTCCTTGACGTGCAGGATGCCGACGATGTTCTCGGGCTTCTCCCGCCACAGCGGAATGCGTGTGAACTCGGCCTTGAGCACCGCATCGATCACCTGATCGGGCGGACCGTCCGCGCAGATCGTGACCATTTCCGTGCGATGGATCATCACGTCGAACACGACCAGTTCGCGAAGGTCGAGCAGGCCGCCCAGCATGTCACGGTCCTGCTTTTCGACGCTTCCCTCCCGGTGAAGAAGATCGACCTGGCCACGAATTTCCTCGTGCGGAGACAGGATCGACTGGTTGGCGCCGACGTGAATCCCGAAAGGGCGGAGGATCCAGCGCGTCAGCGCCTCGATGGCCACCAGCACCGGACCCAGCACGATGACGACCATGCCGATCAATCGCGCAACCATCTGCGCGATGCGCTCGGGCGTGTTGATCGCCGCCGTTTTGGGTAGAATTTCGGAGAATACGATGATGATGACGCTCATCGCCGCGGTGGCGTAGAGCACGCCGACGTTGCCGAACCAGATGAGGAACACACTGGTTGTCAGCGAAGCCGCGGCGACATTGACGATATTGTTGCCGATCAGGATGGCGCCGATCATCCGCTCGCGCGTTTCCAGCAGACGACGCGCGGCACCCGCTCCATGACGACCCTGTTGTTCAAGGCTGTGCAGGCGCGCGCGTGACGAGGCGGTCAACGCGGTTTCGCTGGCGGAGAAGAAGGCCGAAAGCAGAAGACAGGCGGCGATGACGGCAAGCGACAGCCAATCCGCGAGCGTCATGACGGTTAAGCCGCTTTCGCTGCGAGGGATTCGGTCAGAAACGCCCGGACATCGTCGGCCGCGACATCGCGGGTCACGAAAGCGTGGCCGATGGCATCTGTCAGAATGAACGTCAGCGCGCCGCGTTGCACCTTCTTGTCCTGCGCGATCAGTTTCATCAGCGTGTCGATATCGGGCGCGCCTCCGGGAATCTCGTGCGGGCGGGTTGGCAGGCCCGTCGCGGCGATGTGGCGGATCACGCGATCGGCTTCTTGCAGGGGCAAGAGTTCACGCTTCGCCGAGAACCCGAAGGCCAGGGCCATTCCGAGCCCGACCGCTTCGCCATGCAGGAGCCGATCCGAGAAACCGGCGGCGGCCTCGAAAGCGTGACCGAATGTGTGGCCGAGATTGAGCAGCATGCGGTCGCCGGTCTCGCGCTCGTCGCGTGCCACGATGGCGGCCTTGGCGCGGCAGCTCACGGCGACGGCGTGCTCGCGCGAGGGGCCGCCCGCGAACAGGTCGCGCCAATTGGCCTCGCACCATTCGAAGAAGCCCGCGTCGCCGAGAAGGCCGTATTTGACCACCTCCGCATAGCCGGCGCGGAACTGGCGCTCCGGCAGCGTGTCGAGCAGCGCGGTGTCGGCAAGGACGAGAACCGGCTGATGGAAGCTGCCGACGAGGTTCTTGCCATGGGCGCTGTTGATACCGGTCTTGCCGCCCACGGAGGAATCGACCTGGGCGAGCAGGGTGGTCGGCGCCTGCACGAAGTCGAGACCGCGCCGCACCACGGCGGAGGCGAAGCCGGCGAGGTCGCCGATGACGCCGCCGCCGAGCGCCACCACCAGATCGCCGCGCTCGATGCGCGCGGCGATGATGCTTTCGCAAAGCCGTTCGAAGGTCGGCCATGCCTTGGACGATTCGCCGGCCGGCACGACGGCCTCCGCGGTGCGGATGCCTGCCGCTTCGAGGCTGGCTCGCGCGGCCGGAAGATGAAGCTTCGCCACGGTCTCGTCAGTGACGATGAGCGTGGCGGCGCCTGGCCGGAGCGCCTTGACCCTTTGGCCGAGCGAGGCCAGGACGCCGCGTCCGATCACGATGTCATAAGCACGCTCGCCGAGCGCGACATTGACGACAATGGGCTCGCCGGAGCGGAGCGGGGCGGTCATGAATGGTCTCCGCTGGGGGACGCGACGGGCGTTCCTGGGTCGCTGTGTTGGACGTCAAGGCGCCGGCGCAGGCCGGCCACGATTTCCTCGACGATGATTTCGTGGGCGACATCGCGCGATTCCACCGTCACGTCGGCCCCGGCATAAACCGGATAGCGCTTATCGATCAGGGCGCGCAGCGTGGCGACCGGGTCTTCGGTCTTGAGGAGCGGCCGATCCGTGCGCCGCCTGATGCGCCGGGCCAGCACATCGGCGGATGCCCGCAGCCAGACCGAGATGCCGCGCGCGCGGATCAGGTCGCGAGTGTCGGGGCTCATGAAGGCGCCGCCGCCGGTGGCCAGCACCTGCGGCCCGTTCTCCAGCAGCCGGGCGATCACCCGAGCCTCGCCGCTGCGGAAATAAGGCTCCCCGTGGGTGGCGAAGATCTCCGGGATGGTCATGCCGGCGGCCTCCTCGATGGCGTCGTCCGCATCGACGAAACCGACGGAAAGCCGCGTGGACAGGCGTCGGCCAATGGACGACTTGCCCGCCCCCATCATGCCCACGAGCACGACCGAGCGCGTCCCCAGCGCTGCGGCGAGGGCTGGATCCGACTCCTGGTCGGAGGCGGTGTTTGTCGCGACCTCTGGCATGGTATAGTTCTATCGAAAATCAGCGGTTCCATAAACCGTTGCCCGTAAAAGGAAAAGGCGCGCGACAGCGGCCGCGATTCCAAGCCATGCCCACTCTGTTCCGTTTCCTGCTGGTGCTGTGCCTGATCGGCGTGGCGGCCTACGCCGCGATCTACGCGCTCGCGCGCTTTGTGGACCCCTCGCCGCGGGAGATCACCGTGACCGTTCCGCCCGAGCGGATGTTCAAGGATCGCTGAGCATGATCCCGAAAAGTGCGCAGCGGTTTTCGGGGTAAAATCATGCTCGAACCCAGCATGATCCCGAAAGGTGCGCAGCGGTTTTCGGACCGGATCATGCGAAGGTAGCCTCATCATGGCCCGCCGATCCGCTATCGTATCGAATTCTCCTGTCGAGCTGTTCCTGGACATGCTCGCGGCCGAGCGCGGCGCCAGCGCCAACACGCTCGATGCCTATCGTCGGGACCTGACAGACCTCGCCGACGATCTGTCCGACCACGGCAGCGGCATTCCGGTGGCCCAAAGCGAGGACCTGCGGGCTTATCTCAGCCGGCTTCAGAGGCGGGGGCTGGCCGCCGCCTCGGTCGCGCGCAAGCTGTCCGCGCTGCGCCAGCTTTTCCGCTTCCTTTATGCCGAAGGGCTGCGCGCCGAGGACCCGGCGGCCGCGATCGAGGGGCCCCGGCGGGATCGCAATCTGCCCAAGGTCTTGACCGTGGCCCAGGTGGACCGGTTGCTGGAGCAGGCACGGAGGGGGTTGTCGGTGGAACGGCCCGGCGAGCGGCTGCGCGCCGCGCGGCTCGTCTGTCTGCTGGAGGTGCTCTACGCCACCGGTCTGCGCGTCTCGGAGCTGATCGCGTTGCCGGACAGCGCCGCCCGGCGCGGCCATCCGATGCTTTCGGTCCGGGGCAAGGGTGGGCGCGAGCGGCTCGTGCCGCTCAACGGAGCCGCCAGGCAGGCGATGACCGACTATCTCGTATTGCGCGAGGAGGCGGGTCTGAACGCTTCCAAATGGCTGTTCCCATCGTTCGGCGAGAGCGGGCATCTGACCCGCCAGCATGTCGCGCGCGAATTGAAGGCTTTGGCTGTGGCGGCAGGCCTGCGGCCGGATCAGGTCAGCCCCCATGTCCTGCGTCACGCCTTCGCGAGCCATCTTCTTCACAACGGCGCGGACCTGAGGGCCGTGCAGACGCTGCTCGGTCACGCTGATATTTCCACGACCCAGATCTACACCCATGTTCTGGAGGATCGGCTGAAGGGGCTCGTGCGCGATTTGCATCCGCTGGCCGACGATTGACCGGACGCGGCGCGCGGGCGATCAGGTCCATAGCTTAAGGGCGGAGCGGGCGGCGCCATGGACGGGATCGACCACAGGATCGACGGTGAGGATGCGGGGCCGGATGGGCAGCCCGATGCGCGCGGCCGGATCGCGCGGCTGGAGGCCGAGATCGAGGACCTTGCGCACTCCCTGGAGCGGGGTCGCAAGATCGCAGTGCTGGCTCAGGTGCTCATGGTCGGCGGCGCTGTGTGGATTTTGGGTGGCCTTGTCGGGTTGTTGCGGTTCGATGTCACGATCCTGCTGGGTGCGGTCGCCGCCGTGATCGGCGGGATCGTGCTGTTCGGTTCCAACGATTCCACGCGCAAGCAGATGGAGGCTCGCGTCCAGGCCGCCGAGGCCGAGCGTGCCGCGCTGATCGGCTCGATCGGGCTGCGGGTGGTGAGCGGGGATGGCAGCTGGCATTGAGGGGCGGTCGGGGCGGTGTGGGTGGCCAGCGGAGCAGGGCCAAGGGCACTTTGCCCGGCAGCCTTCACCGGTCGGGCGGGCTTTCGAACTTCGTCCCCAAAAAAAGAGCCTGTTCCGAGGCCGGGTCCGAGGGGCGGACCGGCGTCGGATCAGCGATCTTTGAACGGGGATGCGAACTTGGCTCGGTACCGAGCCGAAGAGAGGCGCGTGCGGCCCCTTGCCAAGCGGCGGCGGGCGCTATAGCTAGGCCCGGCTGCCGCGCCCCTCCTGGGCCCGGCCAGCAAGGCAGGCGCCCGTAGCTCAGCTGGATAGAGCACCAGACTACGAATCTGGGGGTCAGAGGTTCGAATCCTTTCGGGCGCGCCATTTCAGAACAGAACTATGAACGCCGAACGCCGCCGGTTTCCCGCTTGAAGCAGCGACCAGCGTTCGCAGCAGTTCCGATTTTGATCCCATGATGCGAACCTCATCGTCGGCGACCTCGACACGCTGTGCTAGGGCGCGCAGGTGGTCGCGGCGATAATCACCATCATCGAGCCGTATCCGTTCACGGGCCTTCCGGGCGAACCCCTTGAGCATATCGGGACTGACGCCCTGGTTGCCTGAACTGTCGAGCGCGAGCTGTGTGCGTTCCGCGTTGGCGGCAGCT
>Ga0182743_1003091_pt1 | contig 13758 bp, 7 predicted proteins | sample eDN3rd30CKraftOP_FD_128522 | JGI IMG/M metagenome (GOLD analysis project Ga0182743, IMG submission 128522) | Enriched Organic Plus compost microbial communities from Emeryville, California, USA - eDNA 3rd pass 30_C Kraft OP (version 2) (version 2) ... | reverse complement strand
TTCGAAAACGGCCTGTATCACTTGTGCGTGCACGGCCCCAACGGCTTCTACCGCGAGCACCGCGGCAGCGCGGACGATCCGGCCCTGCGAATCCAGTGCGAATACGAACGCACGCCGGGCGATGCGAGCAAGCTCACTGGCAACGTCGTGCTGTTGGTGAGAAATCTGGATCGGCAAAAACCCTACGAAGTGGTCATCAAGGATAACGCCTACGGCGCTGAAACAATCCGTCAGACCATCGCCGCGGGTAGTGAGCCGATCACAATTGTGATCGATACGAGCCCTGGACAGGCCTGGTATGACTTCAGCCTGTTCGTGCAGGGCTACGAGCAGTTCGAGAAGCGCCACGCCGGCCGCGTCGAAACGGGGGCCGACGGCATCACCGACCCGTACATGGGCCGGCTCGTGTAAGGAACAGAAGCGGCGTTTCCACGGGCTTGAAACGCCGCTTTTGGTCTCGGCTGCCTATTCGGTCTTACGAGCGGCTCGCTTTCCATCAGTCTCTGCGACCGCTCTTCATGATTGTGGGCTATCCCGAGCGTTAGCCCACAAGCTCTGGGATCGGCTTGCCGTGGTCGACGATCGGGGTCGGCCGACCGTTGAAGTCGTGGATCATCGTCTTGCAGTCGATTCCTAGGTGGTGATAGATCGTCGCCAGGAAATCCCCCGGACCGCAGATGCGTTCGACGACGTCTTCGCCACGCTTGTCGGTAGCGCCGATGACATTGCCGGTGCGAATGCCGCCTCCCGCCCAAATATTCGAGAACGCACGCGGCCAATGGTCGCGGCCCGGCTGCAGAGTTCCGGCAGGAGCGCTGGCGTTGCCGGCGCCGGTGCTCGGAGCGTAATTGATTTTCGGCGTGCGGCCGAACTCGCCGGTAACGACGACGAGCACTCGCTTGTCCAAGCCCCGTTCGTAGATGTCTTCGATCAGCGCGGCGACCGCCTGGTCATACGCGGCGGCGCGGAATTGCATCGCCTCGAATACATGGTGATTGACAGCGTGGTCGTCCCAGTTTCCAACGCGTCCGCACAACGGGCCGCTGAGGCTGGTCGTGACGATGTCGACGCCAGCTTCGACCAGCCGCCGCGCCAACAGGAGCTGCTGGCCCCAGGCGTTTCGGCCATAGCGATCGCGAGTCCGCTCGTCCTCGCGGGAGAGATCGAAGGCTTCCTTCGCTTGCGGACTGGTGAGAAGCGTCATCGCTTGCGACTCGAATTCATCGAGCGCGGCCAACTCGCGCTGCGCATCGAATGAACGCTCGAGCGTGTCGAGTTTCTGGCGGAGCGTCGCACGGCGTCCCAGACGGCGAACCTCGCCGGCATCGGTCAAGCCGATGTTGGGGACGGTAAAATTCGGCGAGTTGGGATCGCCCGACACGACGAACGGCGAATAGGCGTCTCCCAGGTAGGCGGGGCCGTTGTATTCGAGCGGCGGATTCACGCCCACGTACGCGGGGAGCGGATTCTTCCGCGGCCCCTCCTGCGACCGCATGTAGTTGGCCACCGTCATCCAGTCGGGATAGCGCGGCTTTGGCTTGTCGCGCGTGTCTGGATCGCCCGATAGCAACTGCATCGAGCCTGCCGGGTGCCCGCCGGCAGTCTGCCGCATTGAGCGCAGCACCGTAAACTTGTCCGCGATCGCAGCCTGCCGCGGGATCAGTTCGCAGAAGTGCAGGCCGGGAACCTTCGTGGGGATCGTTCCGAAGGGGCCGGAGTATTCACTTCCCGAATCGGGCTTCGGATCGTATGTCTCGATGTGGGAGCAGCCGCCAGGTTGCCAGACCATGATGACGGCGGTCTTCTCCTTCTTGGCGCCCGATTGTTCGGCTGCCTGCAACTGGCTCTGGGCCCGCAAGCGAAGAATCCCTGGCAAGCTCAAGGTGGCAAACCCCGCCAGGCCAGCCTGCAGGAATGCACGCCGACCGCCGATGCCGGCGATGGGACCAGGGCAGCAGAAAGTTGCACGTGCGTTTGCTGGTTGGTTCATTTTTGCTCCGCGGGCAGCACCCGGATGGCGATCGGTTCGGATACCACAATATCGGCAATGTCCCGAGGCTTGGCAGCCTCGGTTGTTGTTTTGACTCGCTGCTTCGCGGCGGCCACGGCTGCCGTAGCCGCCTTGTGCTGGGCGGTGATCATTTCGACGGCCGCCTGGGCGTCCGTCTTTTCTGCGCTGGGCGCGGCCGTGGAGGCCGCCGTGAGCTGCTTCAGCTCGGCTTCGAGCGATTGTAGCTCCTGCTCCGCCTGACGAAGCTCGGCTTCGGCGGCGATCACCGCGTCAGGATTGTGCCTGTACTTGGTCACCAGGCCGCCGTAGAAGGCGATCAAATAGTCTCCCGGCTGCGTTTTCAATGCGGCCGTGTCAAGCGTCGCCTCGGACGCGTCCGCATTGACGGCGACATTGAATGCCGGAGCACGGTCAAAACCGGCCCCCATCGTACGAAGGCTCAAGGTCGTACCGGAGTACTCGCTGCGGCGAGTATGAACGAGCGGAATTGTCAGTTTCTGGCCGGCGACGACGGTGAACGGCTCTCGAACTGCCGGCGTAATGCTAAGCGGAGCTAGTTCGACGCCGCTGACAGAAACCGGAACATCGGCAACCAAGCGCGGACTGGGAATGTCTGCCCAGGCGTCCGGAATCGGGAACGCCATCGAGGCAAAATGGCAGGGCCGCGTCACGGTAGCGCCGTCAATCGTCGCTCGGCCGACGAAGGTGGCGTTGGCGATCCCGCGTGGCGCGTCCTGCTGAGCGCTGACCAGCATCAGGCCCCGCGACTGGCCCGCGGGAATTTTCAGCCCATGCGCCGTCACTCCGGCCGGCAGACCTTCCAACTCCAGTTCAATCTCACCGTCGAAACCGTCGCGGCGGATGGCGACGACCTCCAACGCCATGGTGGCTCCGCCTCGCAAAGCGATCGGCTTGGACAAGGCGTTGCGATCGCCATTTCGCAGCTCCATATGCAACGCCCACGCGACGAGCGCAAAATCGGGCGCCGCTTTGCGAATAACCAGACGATAGACATTGTTGGGATCGCTTCGCGTGCCGCCGAACAGATCCGACAATCGCAAGCGATACAGGCCGTCTTCTTTGATTTCCAGCTTGCCGAGGACATCGGACGTGCCGGCGTTGTACGGCGGGCCGTCGTAGGCGTAGCCGTTGCTCGACACCTTCACGGGGCTGGGAATGTCGTTCAGCTCGACCACGTCGGTCAATCGTTCAGCGCCGTCCACTTGAGTGACATGCTGAACGAGGATCGCCGGATCGGTGGGCAGGCCGAGTCGCTCGGAGCCGACTTCCACCCACCAAACTTCCCCCTTTTTGGCTTCAAACTCAAAGAGGTCGACATCCGCAGCCGGATAGAAGCTGCCAGTCAGATCGCAAGGGAGCGAGATTCGCTGCACCTGCGATGGCTCATTATTCGGTTCCACCTCCTTGGTTGCCGCAACTTCCGGCAAGCCGACGGGTGGCCAGGAGAAGGAATTCACCGTGCGGGTGGAAGGCATGCGAACCACGGGCGCCCCTTCCGGCAACTCCGAGACGCACAGCCGATAATAGTAAGCCGGGCCCCCTTTGAACGTCAGTTCATGGACCTTGATGACGTACTTGCCGTCCGCAGGAACCTTGAAGTCGAGCAATCCGCCGCGCCGTTCCACAAGCAGGTCTCGCCCCATGGCGTCGGCGATAATGACGACAGCGTTCAGCTTGGAATCGATGCCGCGCGTCGCGCAGTCGACGACAATCCGCTGTCCCTCACGGGCCTCGAACACATAGTGGTCGACCGAGCGAGGCGTCATAACCGCATTGCAAATGGAGTTGAGCGGCAGCTCCATTGCGGCTTCCAGCGAGGTGTTCGGCTTCGACTGGACCAACTCCGGCAGCGTTCCGACGGAAAATGCCCGCGCCGAAGAGATGCCGAGCCGCGTCATGACTCGAGCTTCGTAGATCCCTGCCGGGCAGTCGGCTGCGATTGCGACGACATACTGATTGGGAATCGGTTTGCCCGTCGAGTCCAATTTGGAAGTCGCAGTGATCCGCGGATCGGAGAAAATCAGCTCGTCGAGATCGTCGAGATTTTCGCCGGTGATGGTCACTTCAACCTGTGTGCCAGCCTGACCGCCCATGGGCATCGTCGTTAGCAGACGCGGGGCGGGCAAACCAACCGATTGAGCCTGCAAAGCGACAGGCAACCCCAGCACTGCCGCCGCGAGCAACAAGCAGACGAGGTACCTCCGCGTCCGCGAGCTTGAAATCGCTCCGGTCCCGGGCCGATTAACGATGCGGATATGCTTGCTCATCGTGCGCCTAATGGTTGAAAAGGAATTCCTTGGTATTCATCAACGCCCAGATGAGATCCTGATAGCGTTCACGCGGGATCTTGGCGGGATCGAGGGGGGCGCCCACATCCGAATCGGGTTCCAGCAGGTACTGCTGTGCCGTCTGCAATTCCTCGGCGGTCGGCGGGCGTGAGAATGCGGTGAAATAGAGTTCTCGAATCTTCTCGTCGAGTGGTCTCGCGTCCTGCGCTAGCCGGGCGGCCCGGCCCGCGGAATTTGCCAACTTTCCCTTGATCTCCTGCGAATTGATCAGGTGCAGGCTTTGCGCCAGGCTGGACGACTGCACCCGTTCGCACTCGCAGACGCTCGCCCCTTCCGGACGCCCGAAGACCCGCAGAAACGCCGACGCGCGGTTATAGCTGTTATCGGGCAAGGCGACCGCGCGTGTGCCGGGGGGCAGATTGGCAAAATCGGTCTGCGTAGCGTTGAGCGCGTCGATCGCGTCCAAGAGCACTTCGGCTTGCAGCCGGCGCGGATAGTATCGGGAATAGTTCTGCCGATCGACGATATTGTGTTCGTTCGGCACAGCGCTCAGTTGATAGGCGTTGGACTGCGTGATCACCCGAACCAGCTCTTTCAAATCGAAGCGGCTCGAAATGAAATGCTGTTCCAGCGCGCTGAGTAGGGCCGGATTCGTAGGGGGATTCGTATCGCGAATGTCGTCTTCCGGCTCGATCAGCCCGCGCTGGAAAAAGTGTTTCCAATACCGGTTCACCAGCGAGCGGGCAAAGTAGGGATTTTTGGGATCCCGCATCCATTCCGCCAATCGCAGACGAGGGTCCTCGTCGGGAGCGATTTCGGGCATGGCGTCGCCGAGGGCCGCCGGCTTCAGTGGCTGCCCGGTTTTCACGTTGTTGGCGACGGCGATTCCGCGTTTGTGAAAGATCATATCCTCGCCGCGAATCGACGACGGCTTGCGTCCCACCTGGCTGAAAAACGCCGTGAGCGAGTAATAGTCGTCCTGGCTCCAGCGTTCGAACGGATGATGGTGGCACTGGGCGCATTGCATTCGGACGCCCAGGAAGAGCTGCGCCACATCCTCGATCTGCTGCTTTTGATCCGTCACCCGCTTGTACCAGGCGACCGGAGGGTTATCGATCACAGTCCCTGTCGCACCCAGCAGTTCGCGCACAAACTGATCGTACGGTTTGTTGGCGAGCAAACTATCGCGAACCCAAGCGTGGAAGGCGAAGTTGGAAACGATATCGCTGGAATCGTCACGGCGGTTCTTTAGCAGAGCCGTCCACTTGTTGGCAAAGAAGTCGGCGTAGTCAGGGCTGCGAAGCAAATCGTCAATCACCTTATCCCGCTTATCGGGATCTTGGCTTGCCAGAAACGCCGTCACTTCGCTCTCGGTCGGCAGACGGCCGCCAATGTCCAAGGTCACGCGCCGCAAAAAGGTTGCGTCATCGCAGACGGGGGAGGGCGGAATGCCGAGCGTCTTCAAGTTCGCGAAAACGTGGTCGTCTACGAAGTTCTTGGCAACCGGAACCGCTTCGACAGGGGCGCCGAGCGGTATTGAGGCGCTAAATACGGCGACCTTTCCCTGAAAGCGGACCATGATGGCGACGTTACCCGTCCGATCGAGAGTCTTCACCAGCCCCCGCTCGGATACTTCCGCCATGCTGGCCTCGTTCGACTCATAGATCGCCAGATGCGTGACGTCGCGAGTCTGGCCATCGGCGTAGCGCGCCAGCGCGGTTAGCTGTTGCTCTGCGCCTCGGCTGAGAGTCCCTTGCTGAGGTTGCACCTCAAAGCCGACGAGCTTCGGAGCCGTCTCCTCATCCAGGCGAGCCCCCTGCCGAATCCACTCAAGCAGAACGGCGTAGCTTTCGGAACCTGTCTCAATCCGGGCGCCGCCCCCGTGCGGAATGGTGGCTGTGGCCTTCAATAGCAGAAGGCTGTGTTCAGGAGCCGCGATTCGCACTCGGCGGCCCTTGGCTTCTTTCACCAGATGCTCGTAGTCGTCTCGCGGCTCAAAACCGAGGAGCGATAGCTGAAAACCATTCTGCCCACCGCCCGCCTTCGCATGACACGCGCCGATATTGCAGCCAGCCTTCGTCAAAATCGGCATCACGTCGTTGACGAAACTCACGGGCCGATCTTCGGCGGCAGCGGGCCGAATCGTAAACGCCGCAAGGAATACGACCGAAGCGACCAGCAGGCAGGTCTGCAACTGCAGAAAGAAAACGGGTGACTTCATATCATGTCGCTGCTGCAGGGGCGGGGCAGGGCGGGGGCATTCGTCGCGAGGTAAGGCGGGAGCGGACGGATCAAAAAATCTTAATGTGTCGTCCGTCACAAAGTCAATCAAACTTTGCCTAAGGGACGGTAGGTACCGCCCCATAACGGCAAAATATTTACCAGAAGCCTTACTCCGAGCCCTCCTCGGCCCTCGATTGCGACAGCGGAGCAGTCGGCTCGTTGCAAAAGAAGCGTTCGTCGTGCTCAGCTCACGCAATCAGTTCTGCCTATAGCAGCGCCTTCGCAGCGAATGACGAGCCATGCAAGATGACGCAAGCATCAAGCGGAAACTTGCAAACCTCGCTCGCTGGGCCAGCAATTATTTGCCTTGCTGCCCCACCCGACGCACATACGTGTGACAGCTCACGCATTTCATCGTGGTGTCCATGTAGGCCAGGGTTGCGGCTTCAAGATTCTTGGCCTTCGCCGCAGCCGTGAGTTCGTCTACGCTTCGGCGGAATTCCCTGCTGCGTTCGGAATACTCAGCCGTCTTGAGCACCTGCCACTCTGCATCCTGACACAAGAGACTCATGGCCTGCGAGTGTTTCGCAATCAGCTGGTAGTCTTCGCGGGTTAACCCTTCGAGCACCTTCTCCGAGTGCGTTAGTTTGGCCCTCATGAAGTCTTTGAGATCTCCCGCGTGAATCCCTCCGGTTAGCAGGCAACCCAGACACACGATTGAAGTCACCACAAGCCGTTTGCGCAATTTGCTCATCATCGCCAATACACTTTCTATCCGGGTGAGTGAAGCGACCGGTCCGTTAACGCCACGCATCGCCTCGGGGACCTACCGTTTTACTGAGGCAGATTCGGCCCTTGCGTCATCGCGCTTTAGCAACTCGATGGTCGTTTTCAGAACCGAATCTGGATTCAAGGAAATGCTGTCGATACCGCAATCGACGAGAAAGGCAGCAAACTCGGGATAGTCGCTCGGGGCTTGGCCACAAATTCCAATCTTGCACCCGGCTTGCTTGGCTCGTCGAATAACGCTGGCGATCATCTCCTTCACAGCCGCATTGCGCTCATCGAAAATCGGCGCCACAATCTCGCTATCCCGATCCACGCCCAGGATCAGTTGCGTCAGATCGTTCGAGCCGATGGAGAAGCCATCGAAGATCTTCGCGAATTCTTCCGCCAGGATCACGTTGCTGGGAATCTCGCACATGACGTAGATTTCCAGCCCATTTTCGCCTTGGTGCAGGCCGTTGCGGGCCATCTCGTCAATGACCTTTCGGCCTTCTTCGACCGTGCGGCAAAATGGAACCATCAGCTTGACGTTCTGTAGTCCCATTTCCTCGCGAACCTTCCGCATCGCCCGGCATTCCAAGGCAAAACCTTCGCGATAGCGCTCGTTGTAGTAGCGAGACGCCCCTCGAAACCCGAGCATTGGGTTTTCCTCTTGCGGTTCGAAGGCTGCACCGCCGATGAGATTCGCGTATTCGTTGGTCTTGAAATCGCTAAGCCGAACAATGACATCCTTCGGATAAAACGCGGCGGCAATCACCGCGACCCCCTCGGCCAGCTTGTCGACGAAGAACTGCGTCTTGTCCGCATAGCCATGCGTCAGCGCGTCGATTGCAGCTTTGACGTCGGCTGGCTGGCTATCGTATTGGACCAGCGCCATGGGATGCACTTTGACGTAGGTGGAGATGATGAACTCTTCCCGCGCCAGGCCCACCCCGTCATTGGGAATCATCGAAAGCCGAAACGCCTCTTCGGGATTGCCGACGTTCATCATGATTTTGGTCTTGGGTCGGGTCAGCTCCCTGAGGTTGGTCTTTTCGACCTCGTAAGCCAACCGTCCTTCGTAGACCAGGCCCACGTCCCCTTCGGCGCACGAAACCGTGACTTCCTGACCGTCGTGAAGTATCCGGGTTCCTTCCTCGGTCCCCACAATGGCTGGCAGGCCAAGTTCGCGGCTGACAATCGCCGCATGGCACGTGCGCCCGCCGCGGTTAGTGACAATTCCCGCAGCCTTTTTCATGGTGGGTTCCCAATCGGGGTCCGTCTTATCTGTTACGAGCACTTCCCCCTCTTGGAAGAGTTCCAGATGCGCCGCCGAGGGAATCACTCGCACCTTGCCGGCGCCAATCTTCTCCCCCACGCTTCGCCCCCGGACGAGCACTCGCCCTTTTTCCCGCAGCCGATAGCTCTCGAGCACGCCAGCCTCCTTCACAGACTGGACGGTCTCGGGTCGTGCTTGGACGATGAAGAGTTCACCCGTCGCGCCATCCTTGGCCCATTCGATGTCCATCGGAGTAAAAACTCCCCGCTTCTTCGAATAGTGCTCCTCGATGACGCATGCCCATTTGGCCAAGGTGAGAATGTCGTCGTCCGACACGCAGAAACGCGCCCGATCCTGCGCTGGAACCGGCACGTTGCGCGTCATGCGGCTGCCGCCGACGTCGTAGATCAGCTTGAATTCCTTGGTCCCCAGGCGGCGCTGCAGAATCGGCCGGTAGCCGGTCTTAAGCGTCGGCTTGAAGACGTAGAACTCGTCCGGATTCACCGATCCTTGAACGACGTTTTCTCCAAGACCGTAGGCTGCGTTGATGAGTACCACATCGCGGAAACCTGTCTCGGTATCAATGGAGAACATCACGCCCGACGAGGCCAGGTCGGAGCGCACCATCCGTTGCACTCCGATCGACAGGGCGATGTCGAAGTGATCGAACCCTTTGTCCTCGCGATAGGAGATCGCGCGATCTGTGAACAACGATGCGAAACACCGGCGACACATCAGCAGCAGCGCATCGGCTCCTTGCACATTGAGGTAGGTTTCCTGCTGACCGGCGAAGCTGGCGTCGGGCAAGTCTTCTGCCGTCGCACTGCTGCGCACGGCCACGTCGACCGCGGAATGTGGGCTGCTGAGCTGGGCATAGGCTGCGAGAATTTCAGCTCGAAGATCCTCCGGCAACGGCGCGGCAAGAATGGCGTTGCGAACATCCTGTCCGCGCTGTCGCAGGTTGGCGATGTCGTGCGTATTGAGCCCCTGCAGAATTCGATGAATCTCCCGGTCAACACCCGTTTCACGCAGGAAAGCCCGATAGGCGTCAGCCGTGATGGCAAAGCCGTTGGGAACCTTCACGCCCTCTTGGCCTAGCTCACGGAACATCTCGCCAAGCGATGCGTTCTTTCCGCCGACCAGCGGCACGTCATTGATGCTCAACTCCTCGAACCACCGGATGTATTTTGAGCCTGACATAGTTCCATCCTTTGCTGCGAAGTCCGGTTGTGCCACAACGGCGAGAAAGGCAAAGGCCATGCCCAGACGAAACCTTGCCGCGACGGATTGCTGGCTGCGAGAAATGCAGCTTTTTCGTCAGAGTTTGGCTGTGCGACCCAGCGACGAGTGTGCGGTTCTGCTCACCTCTCGCCGCAGGATGTGCGATTCCGCGCGTTAGAAGGAATGTCGCCTCGAATCCGCGCTGCAGGCTGCAGCGTGCTTTCCGTGGCTCGGCCATTTCCCCATGCGTTAGAGCCAACGCCGGATGGCTCCTCGCCGGGACCGCCACCGACGTGTCAGAGGTCTTCCTCTGTTCGATCGAAGCCGGCTAAGCCGTGGTAACTACCCGTGACGTCACCTGAAGCTGCCCCTCTTTTTTGCGTTACCCCATCAATCTCGCAGAATTGCAGTGAATTTTCTCAAGTCGCGATGTGGGAATAATCTGAATGTAAACGCGGTATCGTCAGGGGAATTTATTCGGGCAACGGGCTCAATTCACCCATGGCCGAATGTCGATTCATCCAAGGAGCAGCCTTGTCATCCCACCTCTCACTGCTCCCCCAACTGCAGTCCCGCCTGCTGCAGCCCCACTGCCTGCAGTCCCGCCTTTTCTCGCAGTGACCGGTCGACGCCATGGAGGGCGTTGTCGTGGTAAGTCCTCGCATCCGTCGGCGTTCTAAAGCTTCCCGCTTTGCGCTAGCCGCCCTGCTTTCCGGCGCTGCCTGGTGCAGCCTGGGATCGCCGGAAGTCTTCGCGGCTGGCGGCACGGGGGCACCTCAGCGCTTAACGGCGGCGTCGGCGGCGCTACGTCCACCACCGGGGCCGGTAGCTTCGGTGGCGCTGGGGCAGACTACTTCGGCTATGCCGGCGGCGGTGGCGGTGGCGGCGCGGGTTCCGTTGGCGGCAAAGGCGGAAATGGCAATGGCTACGGAGGCGCGGGTGGCGCCGGCGGCGCTGCCCCTGGACAGAACGGCAGCGCGGGGAGCGACGGCGCGGCCGGTGGGGATAACGGCGGCGGTGGCGGCGGCGGCGCTCACGGGCTGATCCAAGCGAATGTCGCCAACACCGCTCCCCTGACGGGCGGCAACGGTGGCAATGGCGGCAACGGCGCGATTGGCTCGACTGCCGGCAGCGGCGGTGGCGGCGGCGGCGACGGCGCCCTTGGCCTAGTGATCACCGGCACTGGGGCTAGTAGCAATTCCTCGACCATCACTGGCGGCAACGGCGGTAACGGCGGCAATGGCGTGGGCACCATCGGCGGCGGCGGCAGCGGCGGCGATGGCGGCGCAGGCGTGTTCTTAAGCGCTGCGGGCATAGAATTCACCAACACGGGCACGATTGCGGGCGGCAACGGCGGCGTCGGCGGCAAGGGGGACACGCACGGTCCTAATGGCGCGCACGGTGAAGGCCTCTATGGCCTGGTTGCCCCCGGCAATGTCACCGTCATCAATAGCGGCCTGATCGCTGGTGGCCTTGGAGGGGACGGCGTGACTCGCGGCGCCGCCGTCAGATTCTTCGCTGGAACCAATACCCTGGAACTCCGCCACGGCTTCTCATTCCTCGGCGATATCGCCGGCGGCTCTGGGGCTGACACCCTTTGCCTCGGCGGCGAGATCGATTCGAGCATCGACTTTGACACCGTCAATGTGCTCAATTTTGAGTTTCTCACCAAATCCGGGACCAGCACCTGGACCATGTCGGGAACCTTTGGCGCGCACACTTTCAACGTTGGCGAGGGAGCCATCTATGTGAACGGCTCCCTCGGTGGGACGACCACCGTAGCCGCGGGCGCTACCCTCGGTGGCAACGGCACAATCACCGGAGATGTTTCCAACTCGGGCATCATCGATCCGGGCGCGGGGCCAGGCCAGATTGGACAATTGACCATCGACGGCCAGATCATCACCACTTCCACCAACGTCATTAAGATCGACTTTGACGGTTCAACAGCCGACGTCATCCGTCAAACGGGTAGCAATCCATTGGTGACCCTCAACGGCAAGGTCGTCGTCAACGCTCTGCCGGGCGTGACGACCACGACGCCCAATCAGAACTTCCTGTTCCTTACGGCCAACGGCGGCGTCACTCCGGGGGCGGATCTCACGATCGAAGACAATCTCGCGTTGTTCGACGCCTTCCTCTTCTTCGACAATGACCAGGCCTATTTCTACTTCAAACAGACGGCGACCTTCGCCGATTTCGCCATCACTCCCCACCAATTCGCGGTCGCTACGTATCTCGATAGCACGAAGCTGAACGCGACCGGTGACTTCACGGCGATCGTCGATGAACTGCACTCGCTCTCCGGCCACCAACTGCCGGCGGTCTACAACCAACTCGGCGGCCAGTCGTATGGCACGACCGGCCAGGCGAGCGTGGCGATGACGACGCTCTGGCTGCAAAGCCTCGGCAGCCGACTCGGGGCGAACACTTTCCACGGCCCTGGCAGTGGCGGCACAACGGTTAACGTCATGTCGCGGGGCACCCCCGGCACGGGCCTGACGATTACGCCGATCAGCGACATCCGGGTCGATCCGTACCGCTGGACCGGTTGGTCGGTGGGTTATGCGCTCGGTGGCTCGGCCAGTTCGGACGGCAACGCCTCCGGCGCAAGCTAATCACTGGGTGGATTCCTGGCGGGCGTCGAACGCTGGCTTGATGACGAAACCAGCTTCGGCGTGTTCGGCGGCTACTTGGGGGCAGGTTTCTCGACCGGCGATCCCTTCGCCCACATCAACAATAGCGCTGGAATGGGGGGCGTGTACGGTTCGCGATGCGGTGAGATTCTCTACGCGACAACCATCGTGGGCGGGGAAGGGGACAACTATAGCAGTCGGCGCAACATCAACTTTGGCAACATCCAGCGGCAAGCAAGCGCCGAGTACGATGGCTGGCAGGTTTACAACTACACTGAAGTTGGGGCCAACATCCCGAGCGACTTAGGGCTTCAACCGTACGCAGCATTTCAGTACATCCACGTCCGGCAGGACGGCTTCACCGAAACCGGGGCGGCTTCGCTCAACCTCACGAGCGATGGCTTGGACACCGACTCATTCCGCACCTTCCTCGGTTCGCGGCTCCGCTTTGACCTGTCGGAAGCGATAGGGACCGATCGGATCGCCATGGAAGCGCAGGCTGCGTGGTTGCACGAGTACGCCGACCCGACGACGGCGTTCAACGGCATGTTCGTCGGCGCCGGTGGCACGCCGTTCTACACCACTGGGCTCTACGCTGGTCGCGACTGGGCCATGCTTGGGACGGGACTGTCGGTGAATCTAACTGCTAACATCCAGCTCACAGGCAACTACTTCGCTCTGACCAATGACCACCAGACGTTCCACGTCGGCGCCGGCGGCCTCAATCTAACCTGGTAAGCGCTCATTTCAACGAAAGATTGATTTGAGCGATTCGTGAGCGAGGTCAGACCGCAGCCCCGGCCTCGCTCGTTTTTTTGTCGGTCCGACTACTCTCTTCGCGAGCATCGTCCGCAGGATCTAAGTACGCACGCTTTCGGCGGGCTGAGGTTAAGCCGCTCCGGCCGTCAGTGCCGCGGGGACTGAAACCGGTTCTTCATCGTGGTAGACTCAGCGGATCGCGGAGAACTCACGATGAAGACAATCGGATCAGCGCTGCTCTCCCTGATCGTATCCCTCATTGCTCTCGCTGGGGCGCCCTCGGTCGCCCAAGATGGTCCTGGTCCGCGCGCTTCGTATTACAAGAATGGCGAGATCCATGTCACCGTGCTCGGTTCGCCGGAAACGAAGCCCCTGACCAGCGGCCACTGGGATTTCAAACCTTCGTGGTCGCAGACCGACGATCGGCTGGTGTTCTTTCGACGCCTCAAGGACGATCCCGACGTCAATCAATGGATCACAGCCATTCACATCATCAATGTGGACGGAACTGGGCTCCATCAGCTGACCGATGGCACGTTCACGGACTTCAATCCC
>Ga0182743_1003089_pt1 | contig 13761 bp, 8 predicted proteins | sample eDN3rd30CKraftOP_FD_128522 | JGI IMG/M metagenome (GOLD analysis project Ga0182743, IMG submission 128522) | Enriched Organic Plus compost microbial communities from Emeryville, California, USA - eDNA 3rd pass 30_C Kraft OP (version 2) (version 2) ... | reverse complement strand
TCCTGCAGATCGCGGTTGTAGGCGAGCGGGAGGCCCTTCAGGGTCGCGAGCAGACCCGCGAGGTCGCCGATGAGACGACCGGCCTTGCCGCGGGTGAGCTCCGCGATGTCGGGGTTCTTCTTCTGCGGCATGATGCTCGAGCCGGTCGAATAGCCGTCGTCGAGCCGGACGAATCCGAACTCCTTGGTGTTCCAGATGATGACGTCCTCGGAGAAGCGCGACAGGTCGACGCCGATCATGGCGGCGATGAACGCGAACTCCGCGACGACGTCCCGCGAGGAGGTGCCGTCGATCGAGTTCTCGGCGGGCCGGTCGAGCCCGAGCCGCTCGGCGACCAGCTGCGGGTCGAGCCCCAGCGTGGCACCGGCGAGCGCGCCGCCGCCGTAGGGCGAGACGCGAGCGCGGACCGACCAGTCGCGCAGGCGCTCGAGGTCACGCACGAGCGGCCAGGCGTGGGCTTGCAGGTGGTGTGCGAGGAGCACGGGCTGCGCGTGCTGCAGGTGGGTGCGGCCGGGCATGACGGCGTCGCCGACCGCTTCGGCCTGCGAGACGATCGCGTCGATCACCCGGACGACGCCGTGCGAGATGGTGCGCGCGTGGTCGAGCAGGTAGAGGCGCACGAGCGTGGCGATCTGGTCGTTGCGGCTGCGGCCGGCGCGCAGCTTGCCGCCGAGCTCGGGGCCCACCTCCCGGATGAGCGCCTGCTCCAGCGCGCCGTGCACGTCCTCGTCCGCGGGATCGGGACGCAGCGTCCCGTCGGCGACCGCGGCGGCGAGCGCGTCGAGGCCGGCGTGCATGCGCGCGGCTTCGTCGGCGGTGAGGTACCCGGCGGCCTCCAGTGCGGCGGCGTGCGCGTGGGAACCCGCCAGATCGTACGGCGCGAGCGCCCAGTCGAAGTGCGTGGACCGGCTCAGCTCCGCGAGCTCCGGCGAGGGTCCGGAGGCGAACCGCCCGCCCCACAGTGCGCCCTGATTCGTACCCTCGTGCTTGCCCTCGGTCATCCTGCAAGCCTACCGACCCGCGCGACGCGTCCCGTCGCGCACCGGGTCACCGGCAGGCGCGGTGACGGCGCCTGCGGCACGCCGGAGCATGACCCTGGTGACGGTGTCGAGGAGGGTCTCGAGCGGGCCGCGACCGATCCACAGCGCCCAGAGCGTGCACCCCGCCACCACCCCGAGGGTGATCGGCCAGAACGGGTCCAGCATCCGGAACCCGTACAGGTCGGCGGTGCCGCCGAGCGCGAGCAGCGCCCACACCGCCCAGACGACGATCTGCGCGGTGTAGGCGGTGAGGGGCATGCTGCCGGTCGCCCGCAGCGGCCACAGGATGCTGCGCACCGGCGTACGGCACACCAGCAGGCTCAGCGCGACCACCGCGACCGCGAACCCCGCGGAACCGAGCGCCTCCGGCAGTCCGCCGGAGTGCGGCTGCACGCTGAGGGCGAGCTCGAGGTACGTGGTGGGGACGGGCTCCCCGGTGGGCGCGACCAGCCCGCCGAGGCCGTAGCCGATCATGGCGGTGCCGACGCCCGCGCCCAGCAGCGTCCACTGCACGGATGCGGCGCGCAGCTCGAGCCGTCCGATGCCCATGCCGACGAGCAGGAAGCAGATCCACAGCGGGAACGGGTAGGCCCAGCCGATCGCCACGGCGATCGCCTCCCCCGCTCGGGTGTCCCACGACGGGAGGGATTCGAGCGCGGCCTGGACCCAGGGCATGACGAGCAGGCCCGCACCGCCGAGGACGAGCAGGGCGCCGGCGCCGAGGCCCACGAGCGGCATCGCGAGCAGGAACAGCACGGCGTACGCCGGGAGGATGACGTACACCGGCACGCCGGTGGCGACCAGCAGCATCCCCAGCAGCCACAGCATCCCGGCGCGGATCGCGAGCCACCGCCGGGCACGGCTCCTCGCCACCCCCGTGACCGGTCGCGTACCGCCGCTGACGATCGCGATGGACACCCCGGCGAGCACGGCGAACAGGATGGACGAGCGCCCCTCCACGACCGCACCCCAGGTCGCAGGCGCGGCCCAGTCGAACGGCTGCAGCGGGAGCAGGTGCGCCGCGATCATCCCGAGCACCGCGAGCCCGCGGGCGAGGTCGACGCCGGCGAGCCGCTTCGGCCCGGACAGCCGGCGCGGGTCGATCCGCATCCGGTCCGCCACGGGCACCTCCCCGCCGCCCCGGTCAGTCCTGCTGGGCGAGCAGCCAGACCAGCAGTGCCTTCTGGGCGTGCAGACGGTTCTCCGCCTCGTCCCAGACCACGCTCTGCGGGCCGTCGATGACCTCCGCGTCGACCTCGTACCCGCGATCGGCGGGCAGGCAGTGGATGAAGATCGCGTCGGACTTCGCCAGGCCCATGGTCTCGTTCGTGACCTTGTACCCGCCGAGGTCGCGCAGGCGCGCGAGCTTCTCCTCCTCCTTGCCCATCGACACCCAGGTGTCCGTGACGACGACGTCGGCGCCGGCGGCCGCCTCGAGCGGATCGGTGTAGAGCGTCAACGAGCCGCCGGTCTCGGCCGCGCGGCGGTCGGCGTCGGCGACGATGTCCTCGCGCGGCGCGTACGCCTCGGGCGAGGCGATGCGCACGTGCATGCCGGCGGTGACGCCCGCGAGCGCGTAGGAGTGGCCCATGTTGGAGCGGCCGTCGCCGAAGAACGCCAGGGTGAGGCCCTTGAGGTCGCCCTTGTGCTCGCGGATCGTGAGCAGGTCGGCGAGCAACTGGCACGGGTGGAAGTCGTCGCTGAGCGCGTTGACCACCGGCACGCGCGTGCCACGGGCCATCTCCTCCAGGCCCGCCTGCGCGTAGGTGCGCCACACGATCGCCGCCACCTGACGCTCGAGCACGCGCGCGGTGTCGGAGGGGGTCTCCTTGCCGCCGAGCTGGCTGTTCGCGGTCGAGATGATCAGCGGCGAGCCGCCGAGGTCGGCGATGCCGACCGCGAACGAGACGCGGGTGCGGGTGGAGGACTTGTCGAAGATGACCGCGACGGTCTGCGGGCCGGCGAGCGGCTTCAGCTTCCACCGGTCGCGCTTGAGCTCGACGGCGAGGTCGAGGATCTCCGCCTGCTCGGCAGGGGTCAGGTCGTCGTCGCGAAGCAGGTGGCGGGTCATGCGGGTTCCTTCGTGGCGGTGGATGCGGCGTCCTGCCCGTCGAGCAGGAGCGCCTCGGCGGCGCTGGCCAGCGCCGCCGTGAACTTCTCGACGAACTCGTCGATCTCGACGTCGCCGATGATGAGCGGCGGGGCGAGGCGGATGGTGCGCTCGTTCGCGGCATTGACGACCAGACCGTGCTGCTGCGCCGCGGCGGTGACCGCGCCGGCGACCGGGTGGCTGAGCGAGACGCCGATGAGCAGGCCCTGGCCGCGGACGCCCTCGACGAGCGGCGAGCCGATGCCCAGGATCGCCTCGCGCAGCTGGGGCCCGCGGACGGCTGCGTTCTGCACCAGGTCGGCGCGCTCGATCTCACCCAGGACGGCGTTCGCGACGGCGGTCGCCAGCGCGTTGCCGCCGAAGGTGGTGCCGTGCGTGCCCGGGGTGAACAGGTCGCTCGCGGCGCCGAAGGTCACGAGCGCCCCGATCGGGAACCCGCCGCCGACGCCCTTGGCGACCGTGATCGCATCGGGGGTGATGCCGGCGTGCTGGAAGCAGAACCAGGCGCCGGTGCGGCCGGCACCGGTCTGGATCTCGTCGACGATCAGCAGCGCACCGTGGCGCTCGGTGAGCTCGCGGGCGGCCTGCAGGAAGCCCTCGGGGAGCTCGACGACGCCGGCCTCGCCCTTGATGGGCTCGACGAACAGCGCGGCCACCCGGTCGTCCATCGCGGCCTCGAGCGCCTCAATCGTCGAATCGATGAACTCGACGCCGGGCACCATCGGCAGGAACGGCGCCTGCATGTACGGCTTGCCGGTGAGGGCGAGCGTGCCCATGGTGCGACCGTGGAACGCGTCCTTCAGCGAGAGGATGCGGGGGCGTTCCGCGCCGCCGTGCAGCCGTGCCAGCTTGAACGCGGCCTCGTTGGCCTCGGCGCCGGAGTTGGCGAAGTAGACCCGGCCGTGCGCACCGGCGCCGCTCAGGCGCTTCAGCCGGGCGGCGAGCTCGAGCTGCGGCGGGGTGGCGAAGTAGTTCGACACGTGCGCGAGGGTCGCGGCCTGCCGCGAGACGGCTTCGACGAACACCGGGTGGGCGTGGCCGAGCGCGTCCACCGCGATGCCCGAGAGGAAGTCGAGGTAGCGGTTGCCCTCCTCGTCCCAGAGGTGTGCGCCCTCGCCGCGGACGAACAGCGCCATCCGGTCGCCGACGTTGCGGACGAGATCCCGTGCGGCGTCCTCGCGCCAGTGCTGTTGTCCGGTCATTTCGCGACCACCTCGGTACCGATCCCCTTCGCTGTGAACAGTTCCACGAGCACCGAGTGCGGCACCCGCCCGTCGATGATCGCCGCCGTGTCGACGCCGCCTTCCACGGCGTCGAGGCAGGCCTGCATCTTCGGGATCATCCCCGACTCCAGGCTCGGCATCATCTCCCGCAGCTCCGCCGCCGTCAGGTGCGAGACGAGCGAGTCGCGGTTCGGCCAATCGGCGTACAGGCCCGGCACGTCGGTCAGCACGACGAGCTTCGTGGCCTTCAGCGCCACCGCCAGGGCCGCCGCCGCCGCATCCGCGTTGACGTTCAGCGAGTGCCCGGGGTTGTCCAGGTCCGGTGCGATGGAGGAGACGACCGGGATGCGGCCGGCCTCCAGGTGGTCGAGGACGGGTCGCGGGTCGACCGTGACGACATCGCCGACGCGACCGAGGTCGTGCTCGACACCCTCGATCACGACCCCCCGGCGTCGGCCGCCGAACAGGCCCGCGTCCTCGCCGGACAGCCCGGTCGCGACCGGACCGTGCGCGTTGATCTTCGCGACCAGCTGCGGGTTGATCTGCCCGGTGAGCACCATCCGCACGACGCTGATGGCCTCGGTCGACGTCACCCGGTAGCCGCCCTTGAACTCGCTCGGGATCGAGAGCCGGTCCAGCATCCGCGAGATCTGCGGCCCGCCGCCGTGGACGACGACCGGCTTCACGCCGACGTAGCGGAGGTAGGCGACGTCGGCCGCGAACGCGTCCTGCAGCTCCTCCGAGACCATGGCGTTGCCGCCGTACTTCACCACCACGGTCTGGCCGCTGAACTTGCGCAGCCACGGCAGCGACTCGATGAGGGTCGCCGCCTTCCCGCTGGCCTCGTCGGGATCGGTGTCCTGCAGGTCGATGTGGGTCATGAGGAGTAGGCGCTGTTCTCGTGGACGTAGTCGTGGGTGAGGTCGTTCGTGAGGATCGTCGCCGTCGCGTCGCCCGTCTTCAAGTCGATGACCACCTCGGTGGCGCGCGGGGTCAGGTCGACCTCCTCACGGGGCCGGTCGGGGCCGCCGGCGGTGCACACGCGCACGCCGTTCATCCACACGTCGACGTCGTACGGGTCGAACGCGGCCCGGGTGGTGCCGATCGCGGCGAGCACGCGGCCCCAGTTCGGGTCGTTGCCGAAGATCGCGGCCTTGAACAGGTTGTTGCGGGCGACCGAGCGGCCCACCTCGACGGCATCCTCCTCGGTCGCGGCGTGCCGCACCTCGATGGTGATGTCGTGGCTCGCGCCCTCTGCGTCGCCCTGCAGCTGCCGGGCGAGATCCAGGCACACCTCACGGAGCTCGGCGATGAAGTCGTCGAGGGCTGGTTCGACCCCACTCGCCCCGGAGGCGAGCAGGGTCACCTGGTCGTTCGTCGACATGCAGCCGTCGGAGTCGAGCCGGTCGAAGCTCACCCGGGTGACCGCGCGGAGCGCGGCGTCGGCCTGGGCGGCGTCCAGCACGGCGTCGGTCGTGATGACCACGAGCATCGTCGCAAGCCCCGGTGCCAGCATCCCGGCGCCCTTGGCCATGCCGCCCACGGTCCAGCCGTCGCGCGAGCGCACCGAGCGCTTCGGACGGGTGTCGGTGGTCATGATCGCGAGGGATGCGGCCTCTCCCCCGTCCGCGGACAGCTCCGCGGCCGCGATGTGCACCCCGTCGAGCACCTTCGAGCGGAACACCTCGTCGCCCGAGCCGATGAGGCCGGTGGAGCAGACGATGACGTCGCCTGCGCTCACGCCGAGCTCGGCGGCGACCTTCTCGGCCGTCATGTGCGAGGTCTGGAAACCGAAGCTGCCGGTGAAGCAGTTCGCGCCGCCGGAGTTGAGCACGACGGCCTCGACGACGCCGTCGGCGATCGCCTGCTGCGACCACAGGATGGGGTTCGCCTTGGCCCGGTTGCTCGTGAAGACCGCGGCGCCGACCTTGAGCGGGCCGCGGTTGACGACGAGGGCGAGGTCGGGCTTGCCGGTGGACTTCAGGCCCGCGACGACACCGGCCGCCTCGAACCCCTTTGCTGCGGTGACGCTCACGGCGCGACTCCGTTCACGGTGAGGGCGCGGTCCTCGGGGAGGCCCAGCGCGATGTTCATGGACTGGATGGCAGCGCCGGCGGTGCCCTTGACGAGGTTGTCGACCGCGGTGACCACGACGACGCGGTTCGCGGCGCGGTCGATCGCGAGGCCCATGAGCGCCGTGTTGGCACCGAGTACGTCGGCGGTGCGCGGGAACTGCCCCGCCGGCAGGAGGTTCACGAACCTCTCGCCGCCGTACGCGGCCTCCCACGCGGCGCGGATCTCCGCATCCGTCGCGTCACCGGCGATCGGGGCGCTCGTGGTGGCGAGGATGCCGCGCGCCATCGGCACGATGACCGGGGTGAAGGAGATGCGGATGTCGGCGGGCGCGGCGGCGCCGGTGCCCGCGAGCGCCTGGCGGATCTCCGGGATGTGGCGGTGGGTGCCGCCGACCGCGTAGGGGTTCGCCGTGCCGAGGATCTCGCTGCCCAGCAGGTGCGGCTTGAGGCTCTTGCCGGCGCCGGAGGGCCCGACCGCGAGGACGCTGACGATGTCGCCCGGGTCGACGACGCCGGCGGCGACGCCCGGTGCCATGCTCAGCGCGACCGTGGAGGCGTTGCAGCCCGGGGCGGCGATCCGCGTGGCGCCGACGAGGCGCTCGCGCTGCTTGCGGCCGTCGACGAGGAGCTCGGGCACGCCGTAGGTCCACGGCTCGTGGAACGTGCCGCCGTAGAACGCGTCCCATGCCTCGGCGGAGGTGAGCCGGTGGTCTGCGCCCGCGTCGATGACGAGGCCCGTGTCGCCGAGGGCGTCGGTGTACTGGCCGGACTGCCCGTGCGGGAGCGCGAGGAAGACGATGTCGTGCCCGGCGAGGATCTCGGGCGTCGTGTCCTGGATGGTCAGGTGCGCGAGCGAGCGCAGGTGGGGCTGCTGCGCGATGAGCGGCTGCCCGGCGCTGGAGTGCGCGGTCACGGTGCGGATCTCGATGTCGGGATGCGCGGAGAGCAGGCGCAGGATCTCGCCGCCCGCATAGCCGGAGGCGCCGGAGACGGCGACCGAATAGGTCATGGTTCCACCTTACTTCTGGGAGGAGGGCGTCACTGGCCGCGATGACGGCCGACGCACGGGGCCGGCGGGGGCGGCGACGCCCGCATCGACACCCGGAAGGGGCGGAGCACGGCGTCGCCTAGCTTCGGCGGCCGACCTGGCGTCGACGCGCGGGGCGGACGCTCGCAACGAGCGAGCGGAGGGCCGGCGCGGCAGGACGCATGCCGTGACGATAGCCCCGGCCCGGCGGGCACCGCAAATCGCGAGGCCGGTTCGGTGGCGCCGAATGGCGGGTCCTGCGGCGCGAAACCCACCATTCGGCGCGACCGGAGTCATGAGAGCAACCGGATGCGGGGACCGCCGCCTCAGACGCGGGCGAGTTCGCGCACCGACAGCGACCCGGCGCGGGCGCGCCGCACCGCCACGACCGTGCCGATCATGCCGAGCACCGCCCAGATCGCGAGACCGATCGCCGAGACGAGGACGCCCGAGCCCGTGCCGCCCACGAGGTCCTGCGTACCCTGCAGGGCGATGCTCAGCGGGAGGAGGGCGAGCGGGCCCGCCGCCGCGGGCGTGAGCGCCTGCGGCGAGAGCGTGCCGGCCGCCGCGACCTGCAACCCGAGCAACGCGATCGAGACGATGAGACCCGCACGCGGCAGGAACGCCACGAGCGCCTGGTGCACGAACGCGAACGCCAGCGCCATGAGCAGCGCCAGGCCGCCGGCGATCGCAATGCGTTCCGCCGAGATGCCCGCGAACAGGAGCGCGCCCCAGACGAGCAGCGCCTGCACCGCCGCGACCACGGCCACCACGACGAGCCCGTCGGCGGCGATGCGCCGGGCCGGCGCGGCGGTCGTGAGCGCGTTCCGTGCGAACGGGGCGACCACCAGGAACACCGCGATCGCACCGAGCCACTGGGCGACCGGCACGAGCGCGGCCAACGCGGAGGCGAGCGCCGTGGTCGGGCCGCCGACCGAGGTGGCGTCCACCGTGATCGGGGTCGCGACGACCTGCGCGATGTCGGTGCGCTGCTCCTCCGTGTAGCTCGGGATCGCGGCGGCCGCGTCGGAGAGCCCGGATGCGAGCGCGGCGCTGCCCTCGGTCAACGCGCCGAGGCCCTCGGTGAGCGCCTGGTCGCCCTGCGCGATCGTCGCCGCGCCCTGGCCTGCCTGCCCGGCCGCCGCCGAGAGCCGGCCGAGCCCGTCCGCGACGGGACCGCTGATCGCGGCGATCGTGCCCGAGCCGACCGCGAGCTCCGCGGCGGTGACGGCGTCACCGGCGAGCGCGGCGGAGGTCCCCGCGATGGACGCGTCCACCCCGGCGGCGAGGCCGGCGATGACCTCGACCTCGTCGGTGAGTGAGGAGACCGGCGCCGTCGGGTCGGCTTCGATCTTGGCGCGCAGGTCCGCGAGCGCGAGCAGGACCGCATCCTGCTCGAGGTCGACGAGCGCCGCCTCGGCCGAACGTGCGGCCAGCCGCACCGCGAGGTCGCCCGAGGTCGCGGCCCCCACCGCCGCGAGCTCACCGAGCCCGCGTGCCCCGGTGGGCAGCGCATCGAGCACGCTCGTGAGCGCGCCCAGCCCCTGGGCGAGCATGCCGGTGCCGTCCGCGAGCGCCTGCGAGCCCTCCGTCGCCGCGCCGAGGCCGTCGGCGATCGTGGCCGCACCCTCGGAGGCCTGCCCGATGCCCTGGTTCAGCGCGGTGAACGCCGACATCGTGCCCTCGAGAAACTGCTGGGTGAGGACGGTCGAGACCCCGGTGGGGATGCCTGCGCTCAGCGCCTCGGCGATGACGCCGCCGAGGTACCCGTGGGCGGTGCTCGTGCGCACGCTGATGGTGGAGGTCTGCGGCGACTCGCTACCGAGCGTCGACGCCGTTTTGGAGAAGTCCTGCGGGATCGTGACGACGGCGAGGTAGTCCCCCGCAGCGAGCCCCGCGTCCGCGGTGGCGGAGTCGGTCAGCACCCAGTCGACCGCATCGGCGGAGACGAGGTTCTGGGTGAGGAGCTTGCCCATCGCCACCAGGGTGCCGTCGGCCTGGATCGGCTCGTCCAGGTTGACGAGCGCGACCGGCAGCACGGTGTCGTCGTCGCGCTGCGGCACGAGCGTCGTCACCACGACCGCGGGCGCGAGCACCGCGAGCACGAGCGCGAGCGCCACCTGCCAGCGGCGGCGGCCGGTCGCCGGCGCGGTCACGAGCGTCCAGATGCGCTTCATGCGCCGACCTCCTCGAGGGCTTCGACACGCACGTCCACGCGCACGAGCGCGCGGTCCGTGACGGGAGCAGTACCGGGCGCGACGGCCACGACGATCGTGACCGCAGGTGCGGCGTGCGCGAGCACGGCGGCCAGGACCGCCTCCTGGTCGGGCAGGCCCGTGAGATCGAGCGCCACGAGCGGCAGCCCGCTGGCGAGCGCGACCGCGGCGTCCGCGGCCCACCGCTCGTTGTCCCCCAGCCGCGCGAACGGGGTGTCCGGGCGGATGCGGCCCGCCGCCGGGCCGGAGAGCACGCCGGTGAGCGCGTCGAACGCGGTGGCAGCGGCCGCGGTGGCCTCGGCCATCCGGGCCAGCGGCACCGCCTGGGCGCGCAGGCCACGGCCGAGATGCTCGGCGAGGGTGGTCGCGTCGGCACCGGCGGGGACGGCGGGCACGTAGGCCGCGAAGGCGGACACGGTGCCGTGGTCGAACGGCAGCAGGTGCCCGCGCACCGCGAGGTCGCCGGTCACCTCGGTGACCCGTCCGGCGAGCGCGGCGACGGTGCGGGCGGCGGCGACCCGGTCGCCGTCCGCGAGCACGAGGGCGCCGTCGGGGGCGTCGAAGGACACCGGCGCGCACCCGGCGACACGGGCGGCCTCCGCGTGCAGGCCGGTCTCCGCGTCCGCACGGGCCTCGAGCCAGGTGCGCTGCGCCAGCATCCGCTCGACCGCCTCACCCTCGATGTCGGCGTCCGGCAGGATGCGGCCGAGTCCGCGCGGCAGCCACCAGGCCTTCCGGCCGAGCAGGGCCATCGCCGCCGGCACCAGGGTCATGCGGACGATGAACGCATCGACGAGCACCCCGACCGCGAGTGCCAGCGCGAGCGGCTGGATGATCGCGTTCCCGCCGGGGACGAACGAGAAGAACACCGAGAACATGATGAGCGCGGCGGCGGTGACCACCCGGGCCGAGGCGGAGAAGCCGCTGCGAACCGCGTCGTGCGCGTCACCGGTCGCGGCGAACCGCTCCCGCATCCGCGACACCAGGAACACGTGGTAGTCCATGGCCAGGCCGAACAGCACCGCCATCACGAGGATCGGCAGGAAGCTGATGACCGGTCCGACCTTGCCGACGCCGAGGAGGTCCGCGCCCCACCCCCATTCGAAGACCGCGGTGGTCACCCCGAGCGCGGCCGCGACGGAGAGCAGGTAGCCGAGGGTCGCCGTGACCGGCACCGCGATGGAGCGGAACATGACCGTCAGCAGCACGAGACACAGCCCCACGACGACCACGCCGAAGGGCACGAGCGCCTCGCCGAGCCGGTCGGAGATGTCGATCGCGAGCGCGGTGGGCCCGGTCACCTGGTAGCCGAAGCCGTGCTCGGCCTCGAACGCCGGCGCCATCTCACGCAGGCGCTGCACGAGGGCGGTGGTCGCCTCGGAGGAGGGCGAGCTGTCCGGGGTCACGACCACGACGAGCATGTCGACCGCCTGGTTCGGCAGCGCCTGCGACACCGACGCGATGTCGGGCACGCCCTCGAACGCGCCGTCGAGCGCCTGCATGGCGCCCTCGATGTCGAGCGTGCCGGCGATGTCCGCGGCGATGACGAGCGGCCCGTTCGTGCCGGGGCCGAAGCCCTCGGTGAGCAGGTCGTAGGCGGTACGGGCGGTGCTGCCGGGCGGGTCGTAGCCGGCGTCGGGCAGCGTGAGCCGCAGGGATGCCGCCGGCAGGGCCGCAAGGACGAGCACGCCGACACCGACGACGAGCGTCAGCAGCGGCACCTTCGTGCTCACCCGCACCCAGGCCGAGGGCCGCTGCGGCCGCTCCGGACGCACGCGACGGGGCTTCCGCGGCCGGAGCAGGCGACCGAACACGGCCAGCAGCGCGGGCAGCAGCGTCACCGCGACCGCGATGGCGGCGAGGACGGAGGCCGCGGCGCCGAGGCCCATGACCGACAGGAACGGGATGCCGGCCACCGAGAGGCCGAGCAAGGCGATGATGACGGTGAGGCCGGCGAACACGACTGCGGTGCCGGCGGTGGCGATCGCGACGGCGATGGAATCGCGCACGGCCATCCCCGCCTGCAGCTGCGAGCGGTGCCGGGAGACGATGAGCAGCGCGTAGTCGATGCCGACCGCGAGGCCGAGCATCGTCGCCAGCAGCGGCGCGGTCGAGGACACCGGGGCGATCGCGGCGACCACGAGGATCGAGCCGGAGGACAGCGCGACGCCGAGGATCGCGGTCACGAGCGGGACGCCCGCGGCCAGGAACGCACCGAACGTGATGGCCAGGACGATGAAGGCGATGACCAGCCCCATCGCCTCGGTGATGTCGGCGCCCTCCGCCTCCGCGGGAAGGCCGGAGTACGCGGCGTCGAGCCCTGCCGCCACGGCCGGGGCCGCCGCATCCCGAATCGCCTCGGCGAGCTCGTCCGTGATCGCGGTGGACTCCACCGACAGCTGCACCGACACGTAAGCGATCGAGCCGTCGTCCGACACCTGCGCCGGCGCGCCGTCGGAGGCCGCGGTCGCACCCGACGCGTCCATCGGCACCGGGCAGGTCACGAGCGTCGCCTCCGGGATCGCGGCGAGCTGCTCACAGGTCTGCGCGATCGCGTCCGCATCCGCCGTGACCGATGCGCCCGAGGGCGCCTGCAGCACGACCTTCACGCTCGCGCCGCTCGTCTGCGGGAACCGCTGCTCGAGCATGTCGAGCGCGGTCTGCGCCTGTGTCCCCGGGATCGAGAACGACGACACGAGCGTGCCGCCCAGCCCCGCACCGAGCGCCTGCACGGCGACCACGACGGCGAGCCAGGCGCCGATCACCCACCAGCGATATCGCGCTGCGAACGTACCGACGCGGTACAGGAATGACGACATCCCCGGGTTCCCCTCCGGCCGGAGATTCGCTCCGCCCGAAGGACGAGCCTATCGGCCCGACGGGGTGCGGCCGTGCACGCTCAGTCGCGGATGCGGGCGCCGAACCGTTCGGCGGCGGCCTGCACGCCGGCGAGCTTCGCCTCGGTCGCCTCCGCCGCGGTGAGCGTGCGGTCGGCAGCCCGGAAACGCAGCGCGAAGGTCAGGCTCTTCGTGCCCGCCTCCACGCCCTCGCCGCGGTAGTCGTCCACGAGACGCACGGCCTCCAGGAGCTCCCCGGCGCCGGCGGCGACGACCTCGCCGACCTCGGCCGCGGGCACCTCGACGGGGACCACGAGCGACACGTCCTGCGTCGCTGCCGGGTACCCGGACAGGGACGCCGCGACGACGCGCTCACCGGCGCGCTCGAGCAGCAGGTCGAGGTCGATCTCGGCGACCGTGACCCGCCCCGGGAGGTCGGCCTCCGCCGCCACGGCGGGGAGGAGTTCCCCCACGTAGCCGACCTCGACGCCGGCGACCGACAGGATGCCGGTGCGGCCCGGGTGCAGCGCTGCGCGCTCCCCCTGGACGACATCGATCCGGGTACCGGTGGCGGCCGCGATCACGCGAACCGCGTCGAGCGCCTCGGCCAGCCCTGCGGGCTCCGCCGCGCGCCCCGGCTGGCGGGGCGAGACGGCACCGGCCAGCAGGACCGCGATGTGACGACGCTGCGGCGGGATCGCGGCATCGAGACGGCTGAGCGTCGCCGCGTCCGGGCGGACGGCGAGCGGCGGCACGTGCTCGGTGCCGTACTCGACGCCCTCCTCGGGGAGGAACACCGCGCCGGTCTCGAACAGTGACAGGTCGGTGAGGCCGCGGGACACGTTGCGGTGCGCGACCTGCAGCAGCCCCGGGATGAGTGAGCGACGCAGCGCCGGTGCCTGCCCGGCGAGGGGGTTGGCGAGCCGCACGCTCGGCTGGTGCGAGCCGTCGGCGGAGCCGTGGAGGTCGTTCTGCTCCTCGGTCGTGAACGGGAACGACGGCGTCTCGACGAAGCCTGCGGCCGCGAGCGCGTTCGAGACGCGGCGGCGTCCCTGCTGTGCCGGGGTCCAGCCGCGGCCGGAGGGCGCGACGGGCAGTTCGGAGGGGATGCGGTCGTACCCGTCGATGCGGGCGACCTCTTCGGCGAGCGTCCACTTGTCGGTGAGGTCCGGACGCCAGGTCGGCGGGATGACGAGCCAACCGTCCTCGGCGTCGCTCACCTCGCAACCGATC
>Ga0182743_1003088_pt1 | contig 13765 bp, 8 predicted proteins | sample eDN3rd30CKraftOP_FD_128522 | JGI IMG/M metagenome (GOLD analysis project Ga0182743, IMG submission 128522) | Enriched Organic Plus compost microbial communities from Emeryville, California, USA - eDNA 3rd pass 30_C Kraft OP (version 2) (version 2) ... | reverse complement strand
TCATTTCCTGGGAGGCGGTGGCCACCTGCTCGATCTCGCGGAACTGCTGCTGCATGCCGGCGCTGGTCTGGGTCGACAGCGCGGCGGACTGGTCGGCGGTGGCGCGGGCGTCCTGCACCGAGGATTTCACGTCGCGGATGATCGGCTGCAGCTTGTCGAGGAAGCGGTTGAACCAGCCGGCCAGCTCGCCCAGTTCGTCCTGGCCCTGGTACTTCAGGCGCTGGGTCAGGTCGCCCTCGCCGCTGGCGATGTCGCGCAGCATGCCGGCCACGCCGAGGATCGGGCGGGTCACGCCGCGAGCGGTCAGCCACAGCAGGACCAGCACCACCAGCGCCAGGCCGACGCCGAAGGCGGTTTCCCAGAGCGCGCCGCTGAGGTTGCGCGCATCCAGCTCGCCCTGCAGCTTCAGCGACGGCTCCAGCAGCACCGCGCGCGGCACTTCCAGCAGCACGCCCCAGTTCTTCGAATCGGGGATGGCCTGCAGCGGCTCGACCACCTGCAGCTTGTCCTCGCCCATCAGCGCCCTGGGCGTGCCGGCGGCCTGCACGGCGAGCAGCTCGGCGGCGTTGGCCACCGACTTGGCCAGCGGCTGGCCGAGTTGGTTGGCGTCCTGGCTGTCGCCGGCCAGCAGCCCGGCCGGGCTGAGGATGCGGATGGCGCCCTGGCCGTCGTAGAGCGCGCGGTCGCCGTCCAGGGCCAGTTGCTGCAGGCGGCTCAGGCTGATGTCGGCGCCGACCACGGCCAGCAGCTTGCCGTTCTCCATCAGCGGGAACACCACGGTGGTCATCAGCACGCGCTGGCCGGAAGCGTCGTCGAAGTACGGGTTGAGCACGCAGGGCCGCAGGTTCTGCTTCGGGCACTGGTACCAGGTGTTGAACGGGGTGCCGTCGAGCATCGCGGTGGTGTCGGCGATCATCGCCTCGGTCACCGCCAGGCTGCTGTCGCCGCTGGCCTTCTGCGCCCAGTAGGCGCCGAAGCGGCCCTTCTCGTTGCTGCCCTGGGCTTCCTGGCCGGCGAAGCGGGCGTCCTGGCCGTCGAGGGCCTCGGGCTCGAACACCACGTAGAGGCTGAGCAGCGTCGGGTTGGACTTCAGGCCGTCATGCACCAGCTTCACCAGGTCTTCGCGCAGCACCTGCGCATCGACGCCGTGCCGCACGCTCTGGGCACGCAGCTGGGCGACCTGGCGGCTGAACTGGTCGCCGAAGTGGTAGACGTCGGTGAAGAAGCGCTGGATGGTCTCCGCCTGCTGCTCGGCCCGCGCCTGCATGCGCGCCTGGGCGGCGTCCTCGAGCATCTGTGCGTTGGCCGTCTTCACCAGTTGCAGGTTGTGGTTCATGCGCAGCAGCGAGCTGCCCACCAGCAAAGCCACGGTGCACAACAGGCAGAGGCCGGCCAGCAGGGTGATCTTCCACTGGATCGAAAGGCGCGTCAGGAACATGGGCGGAGGTCCTAGGAACGTGGGAGTGCCCCAGGCTATCGGCCTGGCGGGGGATTTCTGCAGGCGTCGGGCCAGTCGTTTTCCTGCTGCATCAGCGCGCGGTACTGGCCGGGAGTGGAGCCGGTCCACTTGCGGAAGGCCTTGTAGAAGGCGCTGGTGTCGGCGAAGCCGAGTTCCTCGGCCAGTTCGGCGAAGTTGCCCTCGCCTGCGTCCAGGCGGGCGATGGCCAGGTCGCGGCGCAGCTGGTCCTTCAGCGCCTGGTACGACTGGCCCTCGGCGGCGAGCTTGCGGCGCAGCGTCGAGGACGCCATGTAGAAGTGGCTGCCCAGCGCCTCCAGGTCCGGCCAGCGCTCGCAGCGCTGGCTGCGCAGGTAGGCCTTGATGCGCGCCGCCAGACTCTGCGGGTCGCGGTAGCGCACCAGGATGTTGGCCGGGGCGCCGACCAGGAAGCGCCGCAGCTCGCGCTCGTCGCGGCGCACCGGCAGGGCCAGGGCCTCGGCGTTGAACAGCAGGCGCGTCTGCCGGCGGGCGAAGCGCAGGTTGTCGCTGAACATCACCCGGTAGTCCTCGATGTAGTCCGGCTGCGGGCTGCGCAGGTCGATGGCGAGGATGGGGATGCGCCGGCCCACCAGCCAGCAGGCCAGGCCGTGGACCATCAGGTACAGGGTGAAGTAGCAGAAGGCCCGTTGCGCCGGCGCCGCGCCCTCGTCGAGCTGGATGGCGGCCACCCCGTCCTGGCTCACCAGGCGCGGCTGCAGGCCGTCGAAGACCAGGCCGAGGAAGGCCAGGGCGCGCTCCAGCGCGGCCTCCAGGGTCGCTTCGTGGATCGCCGTGCGGGCCATGAAGTTGAAGCTGCCGGACTTCATTCGCCGCGGGTTCATGGCGAAGAATTCGTCGTCCAGCGCCCGCGCCAGGCGCAGCCAGAGCCGCGAATAGGCCTGGATCGGCACCCGCGCATAGGGCTTGCCGACGAGTTCGCCGGCGATGCCCGCCGCGGCCAGCAGCGCGGACGCGTCGAGGCCCTGGCGAACGGGTTCGGCCAGGGCCTCGTTGACCAGGCGGATGGAGATGGTGCCCTTCTCTACCGGCATGGCGCCTCGCGTCCGTCAGCCACGCAGTTCCTCGATGCTGATCTCGCGCATGCGGAACTTCTGGATCTTGCCGGTCACCGTCATCGGGAACTCGTCGCAGAAGCGGAAGTAGCGCGGCACCTTGAAGTGGGCGATGCGCGCCTTGCAGAAGGCCCGCAGTTCCTCCTCGTCGACGCCGTGGCCGGGGTGGAACTTGACCCAGGCCACCAGCTCCTCGCCGTACTTGTCGTCGGGGATGCCGATCACCTGGGCGTCGGCCACGGCGTGGTGGGTGTAGAGGAATTCCTCGATCTCGCGCGGATAGATGTTCTCGCCGCCGCGGATGATCATGTCCTTGCTGCGCCCGACGATGCGCACGTTGCCCGCCTCGTCCATCACCGCCAGGTCGCCGGTGAGCATCCAGCGCGCCGGGCTGATGGCCTCGGCCGTGGCCTGGGGGTTGTTCCAGTAGCCGAGCATCACGCTGTAGCCGCGGGTGCACAGCTCGCCGATGGTGCCGCGCGGGACGATGCGGCCGTCGCCGTCGATGATCTTGCTCTCCAGCTGCGGCTGGGTGCGGCCGACGGTGGTCACGCGGATTTCCAGCTCGTCGTCCGGGCCGGTCTGCAGCGACACCGGGCTGGTCTCGGTCATGCCGTAGGCGATCTGCACCTCGGCCATGTGCATTTCATTGATGACCCGGCGCATCACCTCGATCGGGCAGGTGGCGCCGGCCATGATCCCGGTGCGCAGGCTGGACAGGTCGAATTCGGCGCGGCGCGGATGGTCCAGCTCGGCGATGAACATGGTGGGCACGCCGTACAGCGCGGTGGCGCGTTCCTCGGCCACGGCAGCGAGGGTCGCTTCCGGCTCGAAGCTGGGCGCCGGGTAGATCATGGTGGCGCCGTGGGTCATGCAGCCGAGGTTGCCCATCACCATGCCGAAGCAGTGGTACAGCGGCACCGGGATCACCAGGCGGTCGTGCTCGGTGAGGCCGATGCTCTCGCCGACCATGTAGCCGTTGTTGAGGATGTTGTAGTGGCTGAGGGTGGCGCCCTTGGGGAAGCCGGTGGTGCCGGAGGTGTACTGGATGTTGATCGGCTCGTCGAACTGCAGCAGCGCCTGGCGCTGCGCCAGCTCCTCGGCGGATACCGAGGCGCCTATGCCTTCCAGCTGGTCCCAGCGGAGGAACCCGGCCGGGGCCTGGGCGGCCAGGCTGACCACCCCGCTCAGCTCCGGCAGGCGCGCGCTGTTCAGCTCGCCCGGGCGGCAGTCGCGCAGCTCCGGCAGCAGCTCGGCGAGCATGCCGTGGTAGTCGGAGGTCTTGAAGGCGTCGGCGCACACCAGCCAGCGGCAGCCGGACTGCTTCAGCGCGTACTCAAGCTCGTTGGCGCGGTAGGCCGGGTTGATGTTGACCAGCACGGCGCCGATCTTGGCGCTGGCGAACTGGGTGATGCACCACTGCGCGCAGTTCGGCGCCCAGATGCCAAGGCGGTCGCCCTGGCGCAGGCCCAGGGCGAGGAAGGCGCGGGCCGTGGCGTTCACCACCTCGGCCAGCTGGGCCCAGGTGTAGCGCAGGTTCTGGTGCCGCACCACCAGCGCCTCGCGGTCGGCGAAGCGGCTGGCGGTGTCGTCGAAGGCAGCGCCTATGGTCATGGCCAGCAGCGGCTTGTCCTGGCGGCCACGGGTATAGCTCGGGTGGTTCATGGCGTTCCCTTGTTGTGCTTGTTCTGGGACTGGGCTCACGACCGGGCCCACAGGCATGGGCATGACCGGCCGGTCGGCGGCTCGCGGAGCATCTTTACGTTAACGTAAAGGTAAACGCAAGCCCGCGATCCGCCTCGTTCTCTACAGCTTAGCCAGTCAAGCTTCATGCCACAGAATCAGAACACCTTGAGAATCAGATACTTGGAATAATCCGACAGCCGACACCCAGGCGCGGGATTCGCATTTCGCAACACTTGGCGAGACACTTTCTCATTCCCGCCGCTGCGCTTTCAAAGTGATACACGCACTTGTGCCTGCAAGCCCTTGAAATTCTTTCCCCTGGCCCGCTGCCAGGCTGATGCACGCTCACCGGTCATGGATTAGAATTCTGGGAAATTGCCTACATGGATGTAGACCCTCCCACTTGTGCGAATCACATCCATGAACACTCGTCGTTCGATCCTGGGCCTTTTCTTCACCTGTACCTTTGCCCTCGCCCTGCCCTCCCTCGCCGCCAGCAAGGCGGAAGTCACTCCCAGCCAGCTGGTCCTGGCCTCCGGCAGCGCCCTGGTGGTGGACCTGAACTCCGACAAGGTCGTGTATTCCAGCAACCCCGACGTGGTCCGCCCGATCGCCTCGGTGACCAAGCTGATGACCGCCATGGTGGTGCTCGACGCCAAGCTGCCGCTGGACGAGCAGATAGACGTGGACATCTCCGAGACCGCCGAGATGAAGGGCGTGTTCTCCCGCGTGCACCTGGGCAGCCGCATCGACCGCCGGCAGATGCTGCTGCTGGCGCTGATGTCCTCGGAAAACCGCGCCGCCGCCAGCCTGGCCCACCACTACCCGGGCGGCAGCGTGGCCTTCGTCAAGGCGATGAACGCCAAGGCGAAGTCCCTGGGCATGCTGCACACCCACTACGTCGAGCCCACCGGCCTGTCGATCGACAACACCTCCAGCGCCCATGACCTGATCCGCCTGGTCAAGGCCGCCTACCAGTACCCGCTGATCCGCGAGCTGAGCACCACGCCGACCAAGGATGCGCGCTTCAGCCACCCCAGCTACGCGCTGAGCTTCTTCAACACCAACCCGCTGGTGCGCGCCGGCAAGTGGGACATCCGCCTTACCAAGACCGGCTTCACCAACCAGGCCGGGCATTGCCTGGTGATGGTCACGGTGATGAACGGCCGCCCGGTGGCCCTGGCCCTGCTCGACGCCTTCGGCAAGCGCACCCACGTGGCCGACGCCGCGCGCATCCGCCGCTGGGTGGAAACCGGCAAGGCCTCGCCGGTGCCGGCGGTGGCGCTGCGTTACAAGCAGGCGAAGCAGACGCAGGGGATGCAGGCGGCGGAGTGATGGTGTTTACCGGGGGCTTGGGTGTTCGGGGTTGAGAGCGCCCTCTCCCTAACCCTCTCCCTGAAGGGAGAGGGGACCGTTGGGCAGGGTTTGCTGTCATGGCGTTAGCCGGCAACGCCGGAGGTTTCCGGCTGGAACCATTCCTTCTCTCGGCACGGACTAGCCCCCTCTCCCTTCAGGGCGGGGCGCGCAGCCGAGGGCTGGGGAGAGGGTTGCGGACTCCCCTGCCACACCAGAGCCCAACCCATACTCCGCCCTTCCCTACTGACCCACCCCCCACATCCCGGTACAGTGCCCGCTCAAAGCCCCCCAAGCACCAGGCCGCCCATGCACGACAACTCCCCCCTCACGGACTACCAGAGCGTCCGCCAGTTGGCGATCCGCTCGCTGTTCGAGATCTTCGAGCAGTTCAGCGAGGGCACCGTGATCGTCGACCGCGACGCCAATATCGTCTGGATCAACCAGCGCTATGCCCAGCGCTTCGGCCTGGACGAGGCCGAGCAGGCCGTCGGCCGGCCAGTGGAGAGCGTGATCCCCGGCAGCCTGATGCGCGAGGTGGTGCGCAGCGGCCGGCCGATGCTGCTGGACATCCTCGACATGCCGCGCGACCCGCTGGTGGTGATGCGCATGCCGATCCGCGACGACGCCGGGCAGGTGATCGGCGCCATCGGCTTCGCCCTGTTCGACGAGCTGCGCTCGCTGTCGCCGCTACTCAGCCGCTACCAGCGCATGCGCCAGGAGCTGGCCTCCACCCGCTCGCTGCTGCAGGCGCGCCAGGCCAAATACAGCCTGGCGCACTTCATCGGCAACGGCGGCGCCAGCCTGGAGGTCAAGCGCCGCGCCCGCCGCGCCGCCACCAGCGAGGCGCCGGTGCTGCTGCTGGGCGAGACCGGCACCGGCAAGGAGTTGCTCGCCCACGCCATCCACAGCGCCTCGGCGCGGGCCGGCAAGGCCTTCGTCAGCATCAACGCCGCGGCCATTCCGGAAACCCTGCTGGAGGCGGAATTCTTCGGCACCGCGCCGGGCGCCTTCACCGGCGCCGACCGCAAGGGCCGCCCGGGCAAGCTGCAGATCGCCCAGGGCGGCACCCTGTTCCTCGACGAGATCGGCGACATGCCCCTGCCGCTGCAGAGCAAGCTGCTGCGCGTGCTGCAGGAGAAGGAATTCGAGCCGGTAGGCTCCAACGAAGTGCTGCGCAGCGACGTGCGGCTGATCGCGGCCACCTCCATCGACCTGGACAAGGCCGTGCGCGAGGGCCGCTTCCGCGCCGACCTGTACTACCGCATCAACGTGGTGCCCATCGGGATACCGCCGCTGCGCGAGCGCCTGGAGGACCTGCCGGCGCTGTGCGAGGCGATCCTCGACGACCTGCGCGAGGACAACCACGCCCTCTACGAGCTGGACGCCGACGCCCTCGCCCTGCTGCGCCGCCACGCCTGGCCGGGCAACGTGCGCGAACTGCGCAACCTGCTGGAGCGCACCGTGCTGCTCAACGACCGGGCGCAACTGGACGCCCAGGCCCTGCGCGCCGCCCTCGGCCCGCTGCAGGCGCCGCCGGCGCAGGCGGACGGCAACCGCGCCAGCCTGGCCGAGGGGCAGGACTTCTACGCCGCGCGCGAGGCCTTCGAACGCGAGCTGATCGGCAACGTGCTGGCCGAACAGGCCGGAAACGTCGAGGCGGCCGCGCGGCGCCTGGGGCTGGGCCGCTCGACGCTGTACAAGAAGATGGCCGCCCTGGGCCTTTCGTCCTGAAACAGAGACTTTTCTATATTCAGAGACAACCCGGATTCCACGCGCCTTCAGGTACATGGCAACCGTCTTTGTCCACGAATGGAGACAAAGCCCGGCGCACGCTTTCCACAAACCAAAATAAATTCCTTTAAAATCAACTAGTTAAACATCTGGCACGGTTCTCGCTATCCGGCCCGAGCGGCCATCCGCCGCACGCCGACATAACAACAACCAACGCCGTCCGCGCACGAACGTTACCCACGGGGCCCACGGCCCGCCCCGGTTCGCCGCCGCGCCGCGCCAGGAGTACTAGCAAACATGAGCAGAACCCCGCTCAACCATGCCGTCGCCCTCGCCACCCTGGGCTCCACCCTCGGCATCGCGCTCCCCGTCCAGGCCGATTTCCTCGCCGACAGCAAGGCCAGCCTCGAACTGCGCAACTTCTACTTCAACCGTGATTTCCGCCAGGACGCCGCGCCCCAGTCGAAACAGGAGGAATGGGCGCAGGGCTTCCTGCTGCGCTACGAATCCGGCTTCACCGAGGGGACCATAGGCGTGGGCGTCGACGCCATCGGCCTGCTGGGCGTGAAGCTCGACTCCAGCCCCGACCGCGCCGGCTCCGGCCTGCTGCCGCGCGATCGCGAGAAGGTCCACGGCGCCCAGGACGACTACAGCGAGCTGGGCCTGACCGCCAAGCTGCGCGCCTCCCACAGCGTGCTCAAGGTCGGCACCCTGCTGCCCAAGCTGCCCAGCGTGCTGGCCAACGACTCGCGCCTGCTGCCGCAGACCTTCCAGGGCGCGCACCTGAATTCCGCCGAATTCGCCGGCCTGACCTTCGACGCCGGCCGCCTGCGCCAGGTCAGCCAGCGCGATTCCTCCGACAGCGAGGACATGACGCTCACCACCGGCAACGCCCGCGGCATCGTCGCCAGCGCCGACAGCGACCGCTTCGACTTCGCCGGCCTGAGCTACAAATGGACGCCGCAGCTGACCACCGGCTACAACTACGCCAGGCTCGACGGCCTGTACGACCAGCACATCGTCAACCTGCTGCACGTGCTGCCCATCGCCGAAGGCCAATCGCTGAAGACCGACCTGCGCTTCGCCCGCTCCAAGGACGACGGCCACAGCAACGTCGACAACCGCGCCTTCGGCGCCATGCTCACCTACAGCCTCGGCGGCCATGCCTTCGGCGCCGGCTACCAGGTCATGAACGGCGACACCGGCTTCGCCTACATCGGCGGCACCGACGCCTTCCTGGTCAACTTCGTGCAGATCGGCGACTTCGCCAACCGCGACGAGAAGTCCTGGCAGCTACGCTACGACTATGACTTCGCCGCCCTGGGCGTGCCCGGCCTGACCTTCATGACGCGCTACCTGTTCGGCGACGACATCGAGCTGGGCGCCGGCAAGCCGGAGGGCAAGGAGTGGGAGCGCAACACGGACATCGGCTACGTGGTGCAGAGCGGCCCGCTGAAGAACTTCGGCGTCAAATGGCGCAACGCTACCGTGCGTTCCAGCCACTTCGGCAACGACCTGGACGAGAACCGCCTGATCCTCAGCTACGTGCTGCCGCTCTGGTAATCGCCGGCATTCGCGCCACCATCACAATAATCATGCGCGGCCACGGCGCCGCGCGGCTCCAGGAGAACTGCCCATGAGCGTGGTCATCGCCCTCGCCGCCCTCGCCCTGCTGATGCTGGCCGCCTACCGCGGCTACAGCGTCATCCTCTTCGCCCCTATCGCGGCGCTGCTCGCCGTGCTCCTCACCGACCCGTCGGCGGTGGCGCCGGCCTTCACCGGCGTATTCATGGAGAAGATGGTCGGCTTCGTCAAACTCTACTTCCCGGTGTTCCTGCTCGGCGCCGTGTTCGGCAAGCTCATCGAGCTGTCGGGCTTCTCGCGCTCCATAGTCGCGGCGGCCATCCGCCTGCTCGGCACCCGCCAGGCCATGCTGGTGATAGTGCTGGTGTGCGCCCTGCTCACCTACGGCGGCGTGTCGCTGTTCGTGGTGGTGTTCGCGGTGTACCCCTTCGCCGCCGAGATGTTCCGCCAGAGCGACATCCCCAAGCGGCTGATCCCGGCGACCATCGCCCTGGGCGCCTTCAGCTTCACCATGGACGCCCTGCCCGGCACCCCGCAGATCCAGAACATCATCCCCACCGCCTTCTTCGGCACCAACGGCTGGGCCGCGCCCTGGCTGGGGCTGATCGGCAGCCTGTTCGTGTTCTTCGTCGGCATGCTGTTCCTGCGCCGCCAGGCCGGACGCGCCCGCGCCGCCGGCGAGGGCTACGGCCACGAGCTGCGCAACGAGCCGGAAACCGCCAGCGACATCGCCCTGCCCCACCCGCTGCTGGCGCTGTCGCCGCTGGTGCTGGTGGGCGTGGCCAACCTGCTGTTCACCCACTGGATTCCGCAGCTCTACGGCAAGACCCACAGCCTGCAGCTGGCCGGCATGGCCGCGCCGGTGGCCAGCGACGTGAGCAAGCTCACCGGCATCTGGGCGGTGCAGGCGGCGCTGCTGCTGGGCATCCTGCTGGTACTGGTCAGCAGCTACCGGGCGATCCGCAGCCGCCTCGCCGAAGGCAGCAAGACCGCGGTGTCCGGCGCCCTGCTGGCGGCCATGAACACCGCCTCGGAATACGGCTTCGGCGCGGTCATCGCCTCGCTGCCGGGCTTCCTGGTGCTGGCCGATGCGCTCAAGAGCATCCCCAACCCGCTGGTCAACGAGGCCATCACCGTCACCACCCTGGCCGGCATCACCGGCTCGGCCTCCGGTGGCATGAGCATCGCCCTGGCGGCCATGTCCGAGCAGTTCATCGCCGCCGCCCATGCCGCCAACATCCCCCTGGAGGTGCTGCACCGCGTCGCCGCCATGGCCAGCGGCGGGATGGACACGCTGCCGCACAACGGCGCGGTCATCACCCTGCTGGCGGTCACCGGGCTGACCCACCGCGAGGCCTACAAGGACATTTTCGCCATCACCCTGATCAAGACCCTGGCGGTCTTCGTGGTGATCGCTACTTTCTACGCAACCGGCATCGTTTGATGCCGAGTACCACCCGGCGGCCCGCTGAGGGCCGCCACAGGCAGGAGAAACGACCATGAACCTCAAAGGCAAGATCGCGCTGGTCACCGGCGCCACCAGCGGCATCGGCCTGGGCATCGCCCACAGCCTGGCCGCGGCCGGCGCCCAGGTGGTGATCAACGGCTTCGGCGATGTCGAGGGCGCCCTGACCGAGCTGGGCCGCCACGGCACGCGGATCGGCCACCACCCGGCGGACATGGCCGAGCCGGCGCAGATCGCCGAGATGATCGCCTACGTCGAGCGCGAGTTCGGCGCGCTGGACATCCTGGTCAACAACGCCGGCATCCAGCACGTGGACGCCGTGGAAGACTTCCCGGTGGAACGCTGGAACGCGATCATCGCCATCAACCTCTCCGCGGTGTTCCACAGCACCCGCCTGGCGCTGCCGGGCATGCGCCGGCGCAACTGGGGGCGCATCGTCAACGTCGCCTCCACCCACGGCCTGGTGGCCTCCGCCGGCAAGAGCGCCTACGTGGCCGCCAAGCACGGGGTGATCGGCCTGACCAAGAGCGTCGCCCTGGAAACCGCCACCACGCCCATCACCTGCAACGCCATCTGCCCCGGCTGGGTGCTGACGCCGCTGGTGCAGAAGCAGATAGACGCGCGCATAGCCGAGGGCGCCAGCCCCGAGCAGGCGCGCCACGACCTGCTGGCGGAAAAGCAGCCGTCCCTGGAGTTCGTCACCCCCGAACAACTGGGCGAGCTGGCGCTGTTCCTCTGCAGCGAGGCCGCCGCCCAGGTGCGCGGCGCCGCCTGGAACATGGACGGCGGCTGGGTCGCCCAGTGAGCGTCCGCCCCCGCCGCCAGCCGGCGGGGGCCAGCGCCGGATCGTCGCCGGGCGGAAGACGTCGCAATCCCGTGCCACACTGACAGGACAAGCAGTGGATGGACGGACGCCCCTATGAAGCCCTTGTGGACCCCTTCCGCCGAACGCATCGCCGCCAGCCGGATGGACGCCTTCCGCCGGCAGGTCAACCAGCGCCATGGCCTGGCGCTAGCCGACTACCCCGCCCTGCACGCCTGGAGCATCGAACACCGCGAGGCCTTCTGGCAGGCCATCGTCGACAGCTTCGACGTGCGCTTCCACAGCCCGCCGCGCACGGTGCTGGGGGAAGGCCCGCGGATGCCCGACGCGCGCTGGTTCCCCGGCGCCACCCTGAACTTCGCCGAACACCTGCTGCGCCGCCGCGACGAAGCCACGGCAGTGGTGGCCATAGGCGAAGACGGCAGCCGCGAAAGCCTCAGCCATGCCGAGCTGGCCGCCCAGGTCGCCGGCCTGCAACGCAGCCTGCGCGCTGCCGGGGTGGGTGTGGGCGACCGCGTGGCGGCCTTCATGCCCAATACCTGGCAGACCCTGGTGGGCATGCTCGCCGCCACCAGCCTGGGCGCCACCTGGTCGAGCTGCTCGCCGGACTTCGGCACCCAGGGGGTGATCGACCGCTTCGGCCAGATCGAGCCCAAGGTGCTGATCGCCTGCGCCGGCTACCGCTATGCCGGCAAGGTGCTGGACCTGACCGGCAAGCTCAACGAGATACTGGAAAAGCTGCCATCGCTGCAGCAACTGGTGGTGGTGCCCTACGCGCGGCCAGAGGCTCGCCCAACTGATTACAAGTCAGTTGCTCTAACTACCCTGTGGAACGACTTCTACCAGAGCGGCGGCGAACCCGAATTCACCCCGGTGCCCTTCGCCCATCCGCTGTACATCCTCTACTCCAGCGGCACCACCGGCGTGCCCAAGTGCATCGTCCACTCCACCGGCGGCGTGCTGCTGCAGCACCTCAAGGAACACGCGCTGCACACCGACCTGCACTCCGGCGACGTGCTGTTCTACTACACCACCTGCGGCTGGATGATGTGGAACTGGTTGGTCTCGGGCCTGGCGGTGGGCGCCAGCCTGGTGCTCTACGACGGCTCGCCCTTCCACCCCGGCCCGGAACGGCTGATGGACCTGGTCGACGCCGAGGCCATCAAGGTGTTCGGCACCAGCGCCAAGTACATCGCCGCGCTGGAGAAGGCCGGCGTGCGCCCGGCGCAGACGCATAGCCTGGACAGCCTGCAGACGCTGCTCTCCACCGGCTCGCCGCTGGCCCACGAGAGCTTCGACTACGTCTACCGCGACATCAAGGCCGACCTGTGCCTGTCGTCCATCTCCGGCGGCACCGACATCGTCTCCTGCTTCGCCCTGGGCAACCCCACGGCGCCGGTGTGGCGCGGCGAGCTGCAATGCAAGGGCCTGGGCATGGCGGTGGAAGTCTGGGACGACGACGGCAGGCGCCTGCGCAGCGGCAAGGGCGAGCTGGTCTGCACCCGGCACTTCCCGTCGATCCCGGTGGGCTTCTGGAACGACCCGCGGGGCGAGAAATTCCACGACGCCTACTTCGCCACCTTCCCCGGCATCTGGGCCCACGGCGACTACGCCGAGGAAACCGCCCACGGCGGCCTGGTGATCCACGGCCGCTCCGACGCCGTGCTCAACCCCGGCGGCGTGCGCATCGGCACGGCGGAAATCTACCGCCAGGTGGAGAAGGTCGACGAGGTGCTGGAATCCATCGCCATCGGCCAGGACTGGCAAGGCGACGTGCGCGTGGTGCTGTTCGTGCGCCTGCGCGAAGGCGTGCAGTTGGACGAGTCGCTAGAGGAGAAAATCCGCCGGACCATCCGCGCCAACACCACCCCGCGCCACGTACCGGCGAAGATCATCGCGGTGGCCGACATCCCTCGCACGCTCAGCGGCAAGATAGTCGAGCTGGCGGTACGCAACGTGGTGCACGGCAGGCCGGTGAAGAACACCGACGCCCTGGCCAACCCGCAGGCGCTGGAGTTGTATCGGGAGCTGGAGGAGTTGAAATCCTGATGCGGGCAATCGACGGTGTTGGCCGGGACCGCTGGGGCTCGGGGTGATTCCGTTCCCTCACCCCAGCCCTCTCCCAGAGGGAGAGGGAGCCGTTCGGCGTGAACCTGTAGGAGCGGGCCCTGCCCGCGATTCGCGCGCAGGGCGCGCTCCTACATGGACACACCGCGGCTGGCACCCCGTAGGATGGGTTGAGCGAAGCGATACCCATCACCATGGCAGCATGGGTTTCGCAAGCTCAACCCATCCTACGAAAGCACCTCGGTGCAGTCGGCAAGACAGGCGCATCAAGCGCGAAGGAAGGCCAGCACCTTGTCGCTGAAGGCCTCGCCGGCCTGGACGTTGGACAGGTGCGCGGCGTGGAATTCCACCAGCTCGGCACCCTGGATGCGCTCCTGCAGGAAGCGGCCGTGCTCGGTGGTGGTCACCGGGTCGCCGCTGCCGCAGACGACCAGGGTCGGCGCGCGGATGGCGCCCAGCTGCTCGCGGAAGTCGGCGTCGCGCACCGCGGCGCAGTTGGCCGC
>Ga0182743_1003083_pt1 | contig 13776 bp, 10 predicted proteins | sample eDN3rd30CKraftOP_FD_128522 | JGI IMG/M metagenome (GOLD analysis project Ga0182743, IMG submission 128522) | Enriched Organic Plus compost microbial communities from Emeryville, California, USA - eDNA 3rd pass 30_C Kraft OP (version 2) (version 2) ... | reverse complement strand
GGATGAACTCGATGCCGACTATCCCATCTCATTCGATCAATCCCAGGTAAGCGCACCGCCGCTCTGATATTCGATGACGCGTGTCTCGAAGAAGTTCTTCTCTTTCTTAAGGTCCATCGCCTCGCTCATCCAGGGAAATGGGTTCTCGACCTCGCCGAAAACCGGATTGAGGCCGAGCTGGGCGCAGCGGCGGTTGGCGATGAAGTGCATGTACTGCTCGCACAGCGACGCGTTGAGGCCGAGGAAGCCGCGCGGCATGGTATCGCGGCCATAGGCGGCCTCCAGTTCGGCGGCATCTTTCAGCATACCCCGCACCTCGTCCTGGAAGGTCTTCGTCCACAGATGCGGGTTCTCAAGCTTGATCTGGTTAATGATATCGATGCCGAAGTTCAGATGAATGGACTCGTCGCGCAGGATGTACTGGTACTGCTCGGCGATGCCGACCATCTTGTTGCGCCGCCCGAGCGAGAGGATCTGCGCGAAGCCCGTGTAGAACCACATCCCTTCGAACACGACGTAGAAGGCCACCAGATCACGCAAAAAGGCCTGATCGGCCTCAGGCGTGCCGGTGGTGAACGACGGATCATCGAGGCTCTGCGTGTGTTCAAGCGCCCATGCCGCCTTGTCGGTGATCGACGGTACCTCCCGGTACATATTGAACAACTCACCCTCGTCGAGACCAAGGCTTTCCACGATGTACTGGAAGGTATGGGTATGCACCGCCTCTTCGAAAGCCTGCCGCAAGAGGTATTGCCGACACTCCGGATTGGTGAGGTGCCGGTAGATCGCCAGCACGATGTTGTTGGCGACGAGACTCTCTGAAGCGGCGAAGAAGCCGAGATTGCGCTTGATCATTCGCCGCTCATCTTCGGTGAGCCCGTCGCGCGACTTCCAGAGCGCGATATCGGCCTGCATGGAGACTTCAGTCGGCATCCAATGATTATTGCAGCCGGAGAGGTACTTTTCCCACGCCCAGTGATATTTGAGCGGCAAGAGCTGGTTCACGTCGGCGCGGCAATTGATCATACGCTTGTCATCAACCGACACGCGTGCCGCGCCACGCTCGATCTCGCCAAGGCCTGTCGCATCAGCGACAGGAACCGCAGCGGGCTCGGAAGATACCGCAATCAAGGGATTGGTTTTCGGCTCAGACCAGTCGAGCATGATTTCTCCTTTCTTTCTTCCCCGATGTTCACTGGCAGGCTTCACATTCGGGATCGTCGATGGCGCAGGTCTTGCCCCAAGCGGCGTTCGCGGCGATCACGACCGGTCCTGTGACAGGCGCCGCAACGACCGTCGCGGAGACGGCGTTAAGCTTGCCGTCGGTGCCCTTCAGCGTCGATTTCTCGACATGGGTCGCCGAACGCGAGCGCAGGTAATAGGTGGTTTTCAAGCCCTTGTGCCATGCCAGGCGGAAGAGCTCGTCGAGTTTCTTGCCGCTCGGATTGGCAATATAGAGGTTGAGCGACTGCGCCTGGTCGATCCACTTCTGCCGGCGCGACGCCGCTTCGATCAGCCACTTTGGTTCGATCTCAAACGCGGTGGCATACAACGCCTTGAGGTCATCGGGGATACGGCCGATCTCGCCAACTGATCCGTCAAAGTATTTCAGGTCCGAGACCATGACCTCGTCCCATAGCCCCCTTGCCTTGAGGTCGTGCACCAGCTGCGCGTTCACGACCGTGAAGTCGCCGGACATGTTCGATTTGACGAACAGGTTCTGGTAGGCGGGTTCGATCGACTGTGAGACGCCGCAGATATTCGAAATTGTGGCGGTCGGCGCGATCGCCATCGTGTTGGAGTTGCGCATGCCGACGGTCTTCACCCGTTCGCGCAAGGCATCCCAGTCGAGGGTCGTGGACTCGTCCATCTCCACGCCGGGGCGCGCGGCCTTGAGCAGGCGGATCGAGTCGATCGGCAGAATGCCCTTCGACCAGAGCGAACCCTCAAAACTCGAATAGCGCCCCCGCTCCGCTGCAAGATCGACCGAAGCCGAGATGGCGAAATAGCTGATCGCCTCCATCGAGCGGTCGGCGAACTCCACGGCGGCATCCGAGGCGTAGGGGATGCGCAGCTTCTGCAGCGCGTCCTGGAAACCCATCAGGCCCAGGCCGACGGGGCGGTGGCGCAGGTTCGACGCACGCGCTTCCGGGATTGTGTAGAAGTTGATGTCGACCACATTGTCGAGCATGCGCATGGCGGTCTTCACCGTCCGCCCGAGCTGCTCCATGTCGAGCCCGCCATCGCGAATGTGATTGACGAGGTTGACCGAGCCCAGGTTGCAGACAGCCACCTCGTCCCGCGAGGTATTGAGGGTAATCTCAGTGCAGAGGTTCGACGAATGCACCACGCCCCTGTGTTGCTGCGGCGACCGGATGTTGCATGGATCCTTGAACGTGATCCACGGATGGCCCGTCTCGAACAGCATGGTGAGCATCTTCCGCCAGAGATCGACCGCCCGAACCTTGCGGAACACCTTGATCTCGCCTCGCGCCGCGGCCGCCTCATAGGCCTCATAGGCGTCGCGGAACGCCGGCCCATAGAGATCGTGCAGGTCCGGTGTCTCGTCAGGGGAAAACAGCGTCCATTCGGCGTCAGCCTCGACGCGTTCCATGAACAGGTCCGGCACCCAGTTGGCGGTGTTCATGTCGTGGGTGCGGCGGCGGTCGTCGCCCGTGTTCTTGCGCAGGTCAAGGAACTCTTCGATGTCGACGTGCCATGTCTCGAGATAGGCGCAGACCGCGCCCTTGCGCTTGCCACCCTGATTGACGGCGATGGCGGTATCGTTGGCGACCTTCAGAAATGGGACGACGCCCTGGCTTTCGCCGTTGGTGCCCTTGATATGCGCGCCAAGGCCGCGCACCGGCGTCCAGTCGTTGCCCAATCCGCCGGAGTACTTGGCGAGCAGGGCATTGTCCCGGATACCCTTGAAGATGGCGTCAAGGTCGTCGCCGATCGTCGTGAGAAAGCAGGATGAAAGCTGCGGCCGCGTCGTTCCCGAGTTGAACAGCGTCGGCGTCGAGGCCATGAAATCGAACGAGGAGAGGAGATTATAGAACTCGATTGCACGACCCTCGCGGTCAATCTCGTGCAGTGCCAGGCCCATTGCCACCCGCATGAAGAAGGCCTGTGGCAGTTCGAACCGCTTGCCCTGCGTATGAAGGAAGTAACGATCATAAAGTGTCTGCAAGCCGAGATACTGAAAATTGAGGTCGCGTTCCGGCTTCAGCGCCTCGCCGAGGCGCTTGAGGTCGAAACGTCCGAGTTCGGGATCGATCAGTTCCGCCTCAATGCCGGTCCTGATGAAATCCGGGAAATAGCGCGCATAGCGCGTCGACATTTCTGCCTGCGTAGCCTGTTCCGGGCGACCTGACACGAAGGTCAGCGCCTCGTACCGCAGGCGGTCGAGCAGCAGGCGGGCCGACACGAAGGTGTAGTTTGGCTCCTGTTCTACGAGCGTGCGCGCCGCCATGATCAGGGCGAGCGATAACTCATCCTGCGTGATGCCATCATAGAGATTACGCCGGGTCTCGGTCAGGATCGGCTCGGCCGAAACTGCTTCGAGCCCGTCGCAGGCTTCCTCGAGGATGCGGGCCAGCCGTGCCTCGTCCAGAGCCGTAAGGGAGCCGTCCTCGGCCTTGATATGCAATACCGGCGCAACTGGTTCGGCCACCGCCACATTTTCAGCGGCACGCTCGCGGGCACGCTCCTCACGGTAGAGCACGTAGGCGCGCGCGACCTTGTGGTGTTCGCCGCGCATCAGCGCGAGCTCGACCTGATCCTGGATGTCTTCGATGTGGAAAGTCCTTCCGGCATCCGCTCGCCTGGTCAGGCCGGCGACGATCTGTTCGGTAAGCCTCGCCACGATATCGTGGACACGGCGCGAGGCGGCGGCGCTGTTTCCCTCAACGGCGAGAAATGCCTTGGTGAGCGCGACGGCAATCTTCGAGGCGTCGAATGGCGTGACGGTGCCATTGCGACGGATCACCTGATAGACTGGTTCGGTCGCGGGCCGCGGCGGTCGCTGCACGGTCGGCGGTTCATCTGGTTCGATCCGCGATGCGGCTTTGGCGATTAAGGACATCGGCTTGAGACCCCTTGTGTTTTGGGGCAAAGGCCGAGCGGGCGCGTGCGTAGTCCGGCTGGAGGGGCCGGCAAGACGACAGCGACCACCGGGACACCCCGCCCGAGGACGTTTCATGCTGTCACGGCAGGTCTCCTGGCTTGCGGGTCACTACCTGCATCCTGCCTTCCCGAAGCCCGAGGGCTTCAGTGGCGCAATTGGGATGAAGGCTCGCCGCCTACAGTTGCGGGGGCAGCTCCGGCATTGCCATTATTTGGCGCACCGGATTCCCTCCTAGCTCTCGATCATCTGATTCGAGAGACCGTGACCACTATATCTAGCATCCCGCGCTCCGATAATGTCAATCCATAGCACATGCGTGGCCGTGCGCTATTTTCGGAAACAGTTACATGTCGGTCGTATAAGGGGCAAAAGCACTGCGGTTCTGGTCGACATACAACGGCTGGCCGATCGGAGGAAACGCACGCTGCGGGCAGGCTTGGCGTTCGCAGATTTTGCAGCCTGCGCCAATCGGCGTTGCCGCCGCCGGATTGCCGAGATCAAGTCCGTCCGCGTAGACAAGCCGCGACGCATGGCGAATGTCACAGCCAAGCGCAACCGCGAAGGTCTTCCGGGGTGCGCGATAGCCACCCTGTCCGCGTGAGACAGATCGGGCAATCCACAAATAGGTTCGCCCGTCCGGCATGCTGGCCACTTGTGTCAGAATGTGATCAGGCTGGGCAAAGGCCTCATATACGTTCCACAATGGACAGGTGCCGCCGAAGCGTGAGAAGTGGAAATCCGTAGCCGACTGGCGCTTGGAGATGTTGCCGGCACGATCTACGCGGATGAAGAAGAAGGGAACGCCATGCGCGCCCGGCCGCTGCAGCGTGCTGAGGCGATGGCAGGTCGTCTCAAAGCCCACGCCGAAGCGCTGCCCGAGCAGCTCGATGTCGTAGCGGAGACGCTCGGCAAGCCGCAGGAACGGTGCGTAGGGCAGGACGAGCGCGCCTGCGAAATAGTTGGCGAGGCCGATACGTGCTAGGGATCGGGCCTCCTCGTTGGAGAACGACCCGCCTCCAACCAATTCATCCATCAGCCCACGTTGCTCGAGGAAGGCGAGTTGCGTCGCCATCTGGAACGCCTGCTGTCCCGGCCGCAGCCTGCGTGACAACCAGAGGGTGCGTGTCTCGGGATCATATTTCCGCTGCGTCCCGGAGCCTGCGTCTTGGTTGAGATCGGCCAGCCGAAGTCCGTGTTTGGCCTCCAGCCTGCCGGCGAGTGCTGACACCATCCGGCCGAGCGGCATGCCTAGTTCTTGGGCGACGATTTCCGCTGCGCGGTCGAGCGCATCGACATAGTTGCGGTTGGCATAGAAGAAGTCGCGTACCTCCTCGAACGGCGTTGACGGAAGCGCTGTCAGTTCTCCCTGCCTGTCGTCGCCGAGCCGTGCCGCATAGGCGGCCGCTTGCTCGCTCGCCTGCTTCAGTCGCCGGCTCTGGGAAATGAAGGCGCGTGCGAGAGCGGGCATGTTGCTAGCCAGTTCCCGCAGGTCGGCTGAGGCGATCGGTTCACCGAGCGCCGGATCGGACAGCGCCTCGCGCAACTCGCCGATCAGCCGCGCATCGTCGTCTTCGGAGAAGAGCTGCACGTCCATGCCGAACGCGGCGTTGAGCTTCAGGAGCACCGGCACGGTCAAGGGCCGTTGATTGTTCTCGATCTGGTTGAGATAGGAAAGCGAGATGCCGAGCGCGTCGGCCAGCGCCTGTTGGGTCAGCTTGCGCTCCTCCCGAAGCCTCTTCAACCGCACGCCCATGAACACCTTCTTCATGGGCGGCCTCGCTGCCAGTGTCTTCGCAAACTTTGCAGATTCACAGAATACCCTTCACAAAGCTCCGCATTTTCAGTGGTTTACTCTTCTCATCCTATGCGGATAGTGCGGAGTTGAGAAGCCCATTGGAGCAACGACGCTTGAACATGCAGGCGATCAAAACGGATCAGGCCGAAGCCCGCTTTCTGGAAGTCGTTCTTCCGGAACAGGCCAATCACTACAGCACGCTCTACGGCGCGAATGCGCTGCAGATCATGGGCAAGGCCGCTTTTGTCTGCGCTACGCGCCATGCGCGGTGCGCCGTCGTGATGGCTAAGGCCGACAGCATCGAGTTCACCAAGCCGATCAGGATCGGCGCGATCATCGATATCCGTGCGAGCATCGCCTTTCAGGGACGGTCATCGATGACCGTCATTGTCGAAGTCGTTGCTGATAGTCCTGCTGGGCCGTCTGGCGCGCCTTCGATCAGCGGCCGCTTCATGATGGTCGCTGTCGATTCCGATGGCGTGCCGATACCCATTCCACCCCATGAAGATCAATCGCCAGCCGAGGATGCCGTTTCGTGAAGCCGCATAAAGTCCGTACATACAAATCCGCCGAGAAACTCGCACGCGAGGACCAGCTTGCCTGGAAGATCGCGTCCGTCGCGGCAGACGACGTGGCGCTCGACGCCGATGTCGTCGAGATGATCGGCAACCGCATCATCGACAATGCCGCCGTCGCAGCCGCGTCGCTGGCGCGCCGTCCGGTGGCGAGCGCGCGTGCGCAAGCGCAGGCGCATCCTTTCCTGCCGGGCGCGACGGTGTTCGGGCTTCCCGCCGCCGCCCGCGTCTCGCCCGAATGGGCCGCATGGGCGAATGGCGTCGCCGTGCGCGAACTCGACTTTCACGACACCTTCCTCGCCGCGGATTACTCTCATCCCGGCGACAACATTCCGCCAATCCTTGCGGTCGCCCAGCATTGCGGCCTATCGGGCACCGCGCTCGCCAAGGGGCTAGCGACCGGCTACGAGATCCAGGTAAATCTCGTGAAGGGCATTTGCCTGCACGAGCACAAGATCGATCACATTGCCCATCTCGGTCCATCGGCAGCAGCGGGCATCGGCACAGCGCTCGGGCTCTCCACGGAAATCATCTATCAGGCGGTGCAGCAGGCGCTACATGTAACCACCACGACACGCCAGTCGCGCAAGGGCGAGATTTCGAGCTGGAAAGCCTACGCCCCCGCGTTTGCCGGCAAGATGGCGGTGGAGGCGGTGGATCGGGCCATGCGTGGCGAAGGCGCGCCGTCACCGGCATGGGAGGGCGAAGACGGCTTCATCGCCTGGCTGCTGGGCGGCTCCCAGGCGGAATACATCGTGCCGCTGCCCGAAAGGGGCGAGCCCAAGCGTGCCATTCTCGAAACCTACACCAAGGAGCACTCGGCCGAATACCAGAGTCAGGCGCTCATCGATCTCGCCCGGCGGCTGGGGCCGAAGATTGGCGACCTCACCAGGGTGAAGGACATCGTCATCCACACCAGCCATCACACCCACTACGTGATCGGCACCGGCGCGAAAGATCCGCAGAAGATGGACCCGAAGGCGAGCCGCGAAACGCTCGACCATTCGATCATGTACATCTTCGCCGTGGCACTGGAAGACGGCGGCTGGCACCACGAGCGCTCCTATGCGTCGGAGCGCGCCAACCGGCCTGAAACGGTGGCCTTGTGGCACAAGATCTCCACCATCGAGGACCCGGAGTGGACGCGCCGCTACCACAGCCATGATCCGAAGGAAAAGGCGTTCGGCGGCCGGGTCGTCGTCACACTTATGGACGGGACTGTGATCGAGGACGAGCTGGCCGTGGCCGACGCGCATCCGCTCGGCGCGCGACCGTTCACGCGGCCCGACTACGTGAAGAAATTCCGCACGCTCTGCGAAGGCATCGTTGCGGCGAGCGAGCAGGATCGCTTCATCGCCACCGTCGAGCGCCTGCTGGACCTGAAGCCGCAGGAGCTTGCAGGACTGAACTTCACTGTCGACGCCGACAAGCTCGGTCCGGCAGCTGCCCCCGGCATTTTCGACTGGAAGCGCGGTTGAGGAGGATGAGATGACCGCACCCAAGCCCAAGAAATCCGTCGCCCTGTCCGGCGTCGTCGCCGGCAACACCGGGCTCTGCACCGTCGGCCGGACCGGCAACGATCTGCACTATCGCGGCTATGACATTCTCGATGTTGCGGAGACCTGTGAGTTCGAGGAAATCGCCCATCTGCTCGTCCATGGCACGCTGCCGACAGTGGCCGAGCTGGCCGCCTATAAGGCGAAGCTGAAATCGCTCCGCGGCCTGCCGCAGGCGGTGAAGCGCACGCTGGAACTGCTTCCAGCCGCCACCCACCCGATGGACGTTTTGCGTTCGGGCGTCTCGGCGCTTGGCTGCGTCCTACCGGAAGCGGCAGACCACAACCATGCCGGCGCACGCGACATCGCCGACCGGCTGCTCGCCTCGCTCGGCTCCATCCTGCTCTACTGGTATCACTTCACCCAGAACGGCCGGCGTGTCGAGGTTGAAACAGACGACATGACTATCGGCGGGCATTTCCTCCACCTGCTGCACGGCCGTGTGCCCAGCGATAGCCATGTGCGGGCGATGCACACTTCACTGATCCTCTATGCGGAGCACGAATTCAACGCCTCCACCTTTACCGCACGTACCATCGCAGGCACGGGCGCCGACCTTTATTCCGCCATTACGGGCGCCATCGGCGCACTGCGCGGGCCGAAGCATGGCGGGGCCAACGAAGTCGCCTTTGATATACAGAGGCGCTATGTCGATCCGGCGGAAGCGGAAGAGGACATCCGCCGCCGCGTGGCTGCCAAAGAGGTCGTGATCGGCTTCGGCCATCCCGTCTACACGGTGTCGGACCCGCGCAACATCGTCATCAAGGAGGTGGCCCGCCGGCTTTCTATCGAAGCAGGTTCGATGCGGATGTTCGAGATCGCCGAACGGATCGAGCGGGTGATGGGCGACACCAAGAAGATGTTCGCTAATCTCGACTGGTTCAGCGCTGTTTCATACCACATGATGGGTGTGCCGACCGCGATGTTTACGCCGCTCTTCGTTATCGCCCGCACCGCCGGGTGGAGCGCGCACGTCATCGAGCAGCGGCAAGACAACAAGATCATCCGCCCCTCCGCGAACTATGTCGGCCCAGAGCACCAACCGTTCGTGCCCATTGAGGCACGTGACCGGGCCAGCTCTTCCGTGCGTGCGGCATAAAGGACACCGATATGCCATATCTTGTTGCATCCGAATTTCCCACCGAACCTGCCGGCGCCCGCTTCCGGGCTCTGGTGGAAAGAGACGGCATTCTTCCCATTCCCGGCGCTCATAACGGCATGGCCGCGCTCCAGGCCAAGGCGGCAGGCTTTGAAGCACTCTATCTCTCCGGGGCCGCCATGACGGCTTCCATGGGCCTGCCTGACCTTGGCATCATCACCGTGGACGAGGTGGCTTTCTTCATCCGCCAGGTGGCGCGAGCGAGCGGCCTGCCGGTACTGGTCGATGGCGACACCGGCTATGGAGAAGCCCTCAATGTGATGCACATGGTGCGCACCTTCGAGGAGGCTGGGGCTGGCGCCGTCCATATCGAAGACCAACTCCTACCGAAGAAATGCGGCCATCTCAACGACAAGAAGCTCGCCGACGCCCGTGACATGGCGGCCAAGGTGGCCGCCGCTGCAAAGGCGCGCCGCACCCTCTATCTCATCGCCCGCACCGACGCGGCCACGAGCGAGGGAATCGACGGCGCGGTAGCCCGCGCGAAGCTCTATGTCGAAGCGGGCGCCGATGCAATTTTTCCCGAGGCGCTCACCGACGCGGAGATGTTCCGCGAGTTCGCGCGCCGCATGCCGGGCGTGCCGTTGCTCGCTAATATGACCGAGTTCGGCAGAACGCCTTTCTTCACGGAGCAAGAGTTCGAGGAGATGGGCTATCGGATGGTAATCTGGCCGGTATCCTCGCTTCGCGTAGCCAACAAGGCGCAAGAGAAACTCTACGCGACCCTGAAGCGCGACGGCGCGACGAAGGCCATGGTCAATGAGATGCAGACCCGCGCAGAACTGTACGACCTGATCAGACTGGCTGACTACGAGCGACTCGACGCTTCCATCGTCGCCACCGTACTTCCGGCCGTTGCCTGACTGCCAAGCGATAGCACCATATAAAGATATCTTTATATTCCACTTGACAACGGGTTGGTAGTCGTCATTATTGTGCCGTCGTGGTTCTCTGCGCCTGTCTTTGGCCAGAGCTAAGAGGGAATCCGGTGCGCCAAATAAAGGCAATGCCGGAGCTGTCCCCGCAACTGTAAGCGGCGAGCCTTCATCCCAATTGCGCCACTGAAGCCCTCGGGCTTCGGGAAGGCAGGATGAAGGCCGTGACCCGCAAGCCAGGAGACCTGCCGCGACAGAATGATACGTCCTCGGGCGGGGTGTCCCGGTGGCCGCACGTCTTACCGGCATTCTCGCCGGAGTACGTACGCGCGTCCGCTCGGCCTTTGCCCCCAACATCATGGGGTTGAGCCGATGTCTCTACTTTCACTTCCTGTAAGCACTCTCGGCGTGCCGCGGATAGGTCCGCGCCGTGAGCTCAAATTCGCACTCGAATCCTACTGGTCCGGCAAGTCCGATGCCGCTGCGCTCTTAGACGCCGCTGCCGGATTGCGCGCCGCGCACTGGGCGCGCCAGAAGGCGCTCGGTGTGACCAACATCCCGTCGAATGACTTCTCGCTCTACGACCATGTGCTCGATACGAGCGTCATGGTTGGCGCCATTCCCGAAATCTACGGCTGGACGGGCGGCCCCGTTCCGCTCGACACCTATTTTGCGATGGCGCGCGGCAGCCAGGGCAATGACCATGACGGGGCGTGCTCCCACGGCGGTCACGGCGAGCCTCGCGGCGTTCCGGCACTCGAAATGACCAAGTGGTTCGACACCAACTACCACTACATGGTGCCGGAGTTCACGAAAGGGCAGCAATTCACGCTGGCTTCGAACAAGCCAGTGGATGAGTATCGCGAGGCAAAGGCGCTCGGCTACGAGACACGTCCCGTCCTGCTCGGTCCCGTCACCTATCTGAAGCTCGGCAAGAGCAAGGATCCAACGCTCGACCCCGTATCGCTCATCGGCAACCTGCTTCCAGTCTATATTGAGGTGCTTCGACGTTTAACGGCGAACGGCGCCGATTGGGTACAGATCGACGAACCTTGCCTCGTACTCGACGTCGATGAAGCGACGCGCGACGCATTCCGCCAAACCTATAGCCTCTTCGCGCACGCGCTGCCGAAACTGAAGATCATGCTGACGACCTATTTCGGTGGGCTCGGTGACAATCTCGATCTGGCGCTTGGCCTGCCGATCGCTGGTCTCCACCTTGACCTCGTGCGCGCTCCGGAGCAGCTCGACACTGTGCTCGCGAGAGCGCCCCAAGGGCTCGTGCTATCGCTCGGTGTTATCGACGGACGCAACGTCTGGCGTGCCAACCTGCCCGCCATTCTCGAGCGCCTGGAGCCGGTCGTGGGCAGACGCGGCTCCGGCCATGTCGAGATCGCACCATCCTGCTCGCTGCTGCACGTTCCGATCGACCTCGAACTGGAAACAGGCCTCGATCCCGACCTGAAGGAGTGGCTCGCCTTCTCTGTTCAGAAGATGGGTGAGCTCGCCGTCCTGGGGAAGGCGCTGGTCGAGGGCCAAGAGACCGTGATGCAGCAACTCACCGACTCTGCCGTTGCGGCCGGCCGGCGCGAGGCGTCGGAGAAGGTGCATAACGCGGCCGTCGCGGCCCGTATTGCCTCGGTCACGCCGGAAATGGCCAGACGAGCAACCCCCTTCACTGAGCGCGTCCGCCTACAGCGTGCAGCGTTGAACCTGCCGCCGTTCCCGACGACGACGATCGGCTCCTTTCCGCAAACCGAAGGCGTTCGCAAAGCCCGCGCGGCACATGCAAAGGGCGCAATCACTGACGCTGATTACGAGGCCTTTCTGCGCAAGGAGATCGAGGCGGCTGTGCACTGGCAGGAGGAGATCGGCCTCGATGTGCTGGTCCATGGCGAATTCGAGCGCAACGACATGGTGCAGTATTTCGGGGAGCAGCTCGCTGGTTTCGCCTTCACAAAACACGGTTGGGTGCAGAGCTACGGCTCGCGCTATGTCCGGCCGCCCATCCTGTTCGGTGACGTGTCGCGGCCGCAGCCGATGACGGTGGAGTGGTGGCGCTACGCCCAGTCCCTCACGAACAAGCCCATGAAGGGCATGCTCACCGGGCCGGTCACGATCCTCAACTGGTCGTTCGTGCGCGATGATATTCCACGTAGCGCCGCCTGCCGGCAGATCGCGCTTGCGATCCGTGACGAGGTCCAGGACCTCGAGGCGGCTGGGGCAAGGATTATCCAGATCGACGAAGCTGCGTTGCGCGAGGGTCTGCCGCTCCGAAAGGCCGACTGGAAGGGCTATCTCGATTGGGCGGTCGATAGCTTTCGGCTGGCCTCTTCTGGCGTTTCGGACGAGACGCAGATCCACACGCACATGTGCTATTCGGAGTTCAACGACATCATCGACGCCATCGCCGCGATGGATGCAGACGTCATCTCGATCGAGACTTCGCGCTCGAAAATGGAGCTGCTCGATGCCTTCCGGACTTTCAAATATCCGAACGAGATTGGCCCTGGCGTTTACGATATCCACTCGCCGCGCGTGCCGGAAACCGTCGAGATAACACACCTGCTTACTCTTGCGCGGGAGCGCATCGCCGACGGGCAGCTCTGGGTCAATCCGGATTGCGGCCTGAAGACCCGGATGTGGGAAGAAGTGCGCCCTGCGCTTGTCAACATGGTTACTGCAGCCAGGCAATTCCGCCTAGGGAGCGGACTCATAAGGCATTGATCCAGATGCGAGCGGCTGCGAGCTTGAGGGCTGCCAGGAAGTTGTCGGGGCGTCGGTCGTAAGGCGTGGCGAGGCCGCGCATCTGTTTGATGCGATTTAAGAAACGCTCGACTTGGTTCCTCTGGCGGTAGAGCCAGGGGCTGAAGGCGAAGGTGCGTTTGCGGATGACGCGCGGCGGCACATTGGCAAAGGCGCCGCGCTGTGCCGTCTCGGCGCGGATAACGTCGTTGTCATAGGCTTTGTCGGCGAGAAGGATGCCGCCCGGTGGGACGTGGGCCAAAAGCTCGCGCCCCACGGGAGCATCGCCGGCTTGTCCGGCGGTCAGCGTGAGGTGGATCGGCCGACCTTCGGCGTCGACCAGGGCATGGATCTTGGTGGTCAGCCCGCCCCGGGAGCGTCCCATGCAACGATCATCGTCGCCGCTTTGGCCCCCTTTTTAATCGCGGCACCATGCTGGTGCACCCGCACGCAGGAACTGTCGATCATGACGATGTCGCCGTCATAGGCCGTCGAGACCGCTTCCAGTAGCCGGTCCCAAACCCCGGCGGCCTGCCAGCGCACGAAACGGTTGTAAAGGGTTGTCCGTGGACCATAGCGCTCCGGCACATCCCGCCAGGGTGCCCCGGTGCGAAACTGCCACAGAATACCGTTGATCACACGACGATCATCCACCCGCGCAACGCCCCGCACCTTGGTCGGCAGCAACGGCGCGATGATCGCCCATTCCTCGTCGGTCAACTCATGCCGGCGCATTCTCTTCTCCCCAAATCGGGAGCTTGAAACACGCCTTCCGCCCAATCGCAAATTTATGGGGCCACTAGCTTTCAGAAACGGATAGCTACTGCGAAATCCTCGCTTTCTGCTCTACCGCAATGGAATGCCGAGAGGGGAGATCGTGATGCCCTAACTCAAGGTTTGGCCTACTGACGCGGGGTTGATCTCCCGATTGTCTCTCCGACGAAG
>Ga0182743_1003082_pt1 | contig 13777 bp, 11 predicted proteins | sample eDN3rd30CKraftOP_FD_128522 | JGI IMG/M metagenome (GOLD analysis project Ga0182743, IMG submission 128522) | Enriched Organic Plus compost microbial communities from Emeryville, California, USA - eDNA 3rd pass 30_C Kraft OP (version 2) (version 2) ... | reverse complement strand
TTCCTCCTCGAAAATCAGCACCAAGAATTTTTGTCGGTTCGCAGTTCGGATCGCGACGTGCGATCAAAAAAAGTTGTGTTGGAAATTCAACGCGTTACGATAACTGAAAATGGATGAGTGGGAATGATCTAAATTCACTTCTGACTCGGTCGAAATGGGCGGCATCTCATCGAACGCTCGATATTACGCCAGATCCTTTCGTCGCGATGCCGTCGCTCGGCTCGCCAAGGCCGCGACGACCCAGCCGAGCACCGCGCTTGCGCCGATCCACAGCAGGAAACTCACGCCTTGCAGGGTCGCCCCGAGCCAGACGCCTGGTGCGAGCGTCAGCAGCGCGAAACCGATTCGCGTGAGACGTGATGTTGTCACGGTCTTACGGCGCAGCCGTTTGGGATCGCTCGCTGCAAGGCCGAGGGTGCCCAGCAAGCTGATGAGGGTACAGATCGCGGCGGTGGTGGCTGCGCTCATCGAGGCTCTGGATCGGATATCATTCGGCTGGCCTCATCGTCGCCGCGAAACCGGCGCCGGCTGCCGTGTGCCGTAGCGCCGTCGCGGTGCAGGCGAGGCAGATCACGCCGCCAATCACGACGAGGGCGTCGAGTGCCGGAATGACATGCTGCGAGGCGTTGAGTGCCGCTATCCAGCCCGGGCCGCCGCTGGCCATCCTGATGATCGGAAGTGTGAGCAAGACGACGCCGGTCGCGCCGAACAGGAGCGGCGCCACACGCTCGGGTCGCAGCAACAGTGCGGGCAGCAGCGTGATCGCAGCGGCGATCAGGAAGCCGGCTGGAGTCCACCAGGGCGTCGCTCCGGCCGGTAGCGACATGAAGAAGGCGGCGGCGGAAACCGCCATGGCGAATGGCAGGCCGGCGCCGGTCCAGGCGGTGACGCGTCCGAACGCGCGCCAGCCGGGACGAGCCTGGCGCCGGCGCAGCCACAGCATCAGCCCGCTCCAGGTCACGTAAGCCGATGCGAAGCCGAGCGCGAACCAAACGGCTTTCGACCACCAGCCAGCGAAATTTCCGAAGTGCAGCGGGCCCATCAGTTCGAACACGGTGTTGCCGAGCGAAGGTTTGGTGCCGAGCGACGGCTTCTCGCCAAGGAACGAGCCGGTCGTTCCGTTGTAGGTGAGCGTGACGCCGCTCAGCGCGCCATCGCGCGGTTTGCTGCGGATGGTGATGTGCGCGTCCGCCCGACCCCAATGGTCGATGCTCGCGGAGTTGAGCGCAGCGCCTGAGCGCGCGCGTGCGTCGGCGAGGACACGGTCGAAATTGACGCCATCGACGGGTCGCGAGTCGGGCGCATCCTTCGTGCCGACCACTGTTTCGATCAGCGCGGCCCGGTCGCCGCCGAACGCCACGACAGCCAGCAACGGCACGCCGATCGATGTCGCGAAAGAAAAGAACGCGCCTGTGAAGGCGAGCACGAAGGCGTGCGGCAGCGTCCAGCTCGCCGCCACCGTGTGCAGGTCGCGCAACCCCACCATGCGCGCGCGGCCGCGCAACGTGAACAGGTCCGTGAAGAGATGGCGGTGGATCAGCAGGCCGGACACCGCCGCGGCCAGCATGGCCAGGCCGAGCACGCCGGTGAGCACGAGGCCATACGGATTGGGAAGGTGCAGGCGCACATGCAGATCGACGAAGAACTTCCCCAGCACGCCGTCGGCGTCTTGCGCGGACAGGTTTGCCCGGGTGGTATCCCGGCGTGAGAGAATGCGGCCATCCGGTGCGACTTCCCACACCACGCCTCGCTCGACGACGCGGCCCGCGTCGTTCTTGATGTGGCCGTGAAAGAAGGCGGAGAGATTGCCCGCCGTGGTGACGCGCAGCAGAACGTCGTCGCGGAATTGTTCCGGAGTCTGAGTGGCCAGACGGCGCAGGGTCGCGTCGATGGGCCGGTGCAGCGGCGGTTCGGTTTGCAACGCGCCCGAGGACCAGATCCTGATTTCCTGAGCGAACACTGCGACGGTCCCCGTCACAATAACCGCATAGAGCAACAGGCCCAGCACTGTTCCCGCCCAGCCGTGAACGGCGACAAGAACTTTGGTCTCTTTTTGCGGAAGCTTGAACATCTGATGCTCGGTTAAGGCGTCGCGCATCGCTACGCGGGCGTCGAGAATTTCCAAATCAACATGGTGACGCTGAGGCTGGCAAGTCCGACCGCGACCACGGCGACGCGCAGCATGCTGCGGTCAAGCACCGCGTGAAAGAACAGCGCAGCCCAAATCCCCGGCATCATGATGATCGGCAATGCGATGTGATCAATGCCGGCAGCGCCCTTCGGGAACCACACCGGCATGCAACCCACCACCAACAGACTGACGATGATTGCAGCCGGGCCGGCCAGGATAACGCGCGCGACGACGGGCCAGCGCCAAGTGTAGATACTCATGGAGGCAGTCTTCGCACTCGCTGCGTGAGGAGTCACGCGATTCAAATTCACGATGAGGTGGGAGTGCAAGAGAAGCCATCAAACACACACGCTCGCAATCGGCAAAACAGAAACTGTGTCGTTTGATATCCCGTTTTGAAAAGTTCAAAAATTGATATCCGGTTCCGAACGGTCTCGGAGACTCCGTTCGCTTGTGCAAAAAATCAGCGCGCACCATGCTCGTTGTCGCCTCGAAATCCCGCCACATGCAACGTAATGGTGCCGATAAAGCGCGCGACAAACCGCCAGCCCGAAATCGGCGACCCGAGTTTATAAAGATTTTAATCTATTGAGATTGCAGGAGATTTTCTCGAACGGTACTGTGCGCGGATCTTGGCGCAAATGCGAGCGTTGTCAGTGGCGTGGGACTTGCAAGACCTGTTCAGACGGCATAGTGGGGACGTGAACCGCTATTTGCAGCGTCGGGTTTCGTCAAAGGAGGCTGCGGCCGACCTTACGCAAGACCTGTTCCTGCGACTGCTGATCAAGCAACCGACAGGAATGGTGTCCGATCGCAAGAGCTACCTGTTGAAAGCCGCAGGCAATCTCGCAATCAATCATAACAAGCGGGAACGGCTGATATCGTTCGGCGATCCGAGCGACCTCGATCAAGTTGCCGACGATACACCGAGTCCCGAGCGCATATTGCTTTCGCGGCAAGAGCTCGACATCGTTGCTTCGGTTCTGGCCGAAATTCCCCCCATTCAGCGCGAGATATTCATACTCTCCCGCTTGGAGGGCTGGACGTTCGACGCCATCGGCAAGCGGTTGGGAATGCCGCTCAAGACCGTGTACGGGCAGATGGCCCGTGTCCTGACGCGCCTCCAGTTGCGATTTGATGCACTGAACGCTTAGTTTCCAGAGAAAAAGCGCTGCCTCGATTGTCTTGTTATCGGGGAGCAGTCCTGGATGGCATGAGGTGCCGGGCTGGAATGGCGAAAGAAGCGAATCAGGGCGCCGACGATGAGCGTGAACGTATCGTCGGCGAAGCGGCCGACTGGCTGGTCAAGGTGATCGACAACAAGATGTCATCGCCCGAGCGGTCAGCTTTCGAAGCCTGGCTCGTCAAGGATAACCGGCACCACGAGACTTTCGCGAACCTGCAACGCCTGTGGCGGGGTTCCAGCGAACTTCCAGCCATAAAAGCCAGGGCGCCGAAGCGCCGTGGCTTAACCCGTCGAGATCTTGGTAAGGCAGCGATCGTCGCGACCGCCGGCGCGGCTGGCTGGACCTATCTCTCAGATTATCTGCTCGATGACTATCGCACGGGAACGGGCGAACGAAAATCGTTCAGCACGCCTGATGGCACCAAGATCGATCTCGCGGCACGATCGAGGCTTTCGATCAATTTCACCGATACCCACCGTCGCATAACGTTACATCAGGGCGAAGCATTTTTTAGCGTGGCGAAAGATGGTCGGCCATTCAGCGTCGAAGCTGGCGGTGGGACCACAACCGCGCTCGGGACGTCCTTCGGGGTTCGGCTTCGGGGCCGAACGGCGCGCGTCATTGTCGTTGAGCATGCAACGCGTGTGTCGCTTGGAAGCAGCGTTGTGGATGTCGATAGGGGGTATGAGATCGAGTACGGCGCTACTCTCGGACCCATACGGCAAGGCGATGCAGGCGAAGAATTATCGTGGCGCGAAGGACGTCTGATTTTCAACGGAACGCCACTAGGCGAGGTTGTACAGGCGCTCAACCTCTGGCGGCGCGGCAAGATTCTCGTGTGGGACAGCAACCTCGCGCAACGTCCGGTGACGTTTATCGCAGATGTTAACAGGCTGGACACGATTGACAGGGAAATCGAGCGATCGATGCGTGTCCGCGTGGTGCGGATTACACCTCTTCTAATTCTGCTTTTCCCAGCGAAATAAATTCCGCGGCGCGCGAGAAAAGCCAACTCCACGATTGTCTCTTTCTTAGAGAGGAAGCCGCGAAAGCTGCGGCTGGTGGGGGTGTTGAAATGATTCAAGTTCGTAAGCGGTGCCTGTCAGCGGTCGCTGTAGCTCTTCTGCTTTCTGTTGCGCCCGTCTTCAAACAGGCTGCTGCGCAAGAAACATTCCCGGATCGCACGTATACGTTTCAAATGAAGGCGCAACCGATGCGCAGCGCCCTCGACCGGTTCTCTCAAATCACCAGCTTGAACATCATGGGTGAGGTCGCGATTCCCCGCAAATTGCGGGCACCCGCCCTTGTGGGGGCGATGACACCGCACCAAGCCCTGACTCAACTGTTCCAAGGCACGCAGATACGTTTCAAGTTCGCCAGCGCGACAAGCGTCATGCTGGAAATCGAGGATGCCCGCGACGCGCGCGCTCAGGTCACGCTCCTCCCAGAGGTCACCGTTCACGGCGAGAAAGCCAACAGGACTGTCGGCGAAACCGCCACCAGCGTGGGCGTCGTCACCGGTGAGCGCATCGAACAAGAGCAAGTTCAGGATATTCACGAAGCGATCAATTCGACGGCGAACGCGATCTCGACTCGAGCCAACGGCAACAGCAGCGGCATCACCATCCGGGGCATCAACTCGGAAGGCTTGTCGCAGAATCAGAGCGCCAACTCCGCGCCGGTGATCGCGGTAATCGTTGACGGCGCGGTGCAAAACTCTGAAGCGGTGCGCGAGGGCGTTCGATCGATCTGGGACGTCGAACAGGTCGAGGTGCTGCGCGGTCCGCAATCTACGCTGCAAGGACGCAACGCCACCGCAGGCGCGGTCTTCGTCAAGACCCGGGATCCGACCTTCCACTGGTACGCGAAGGCGGAGCAGACGCTCGGGACACATAATCTGTCCAGCACGGGCCTGACTCTGTCCGGGCCGCTGGTCGCCGACGAGTTGGCGTTTCGCCTGGCCGGGCAAATCTATCGGTCCAACATGGACATAACTTACACTGATCCCCGCAACAATGTTTTGGGCGAGGACCGGTTCAACAACATCCGTGGCAAGCTGCTCTGGACGCCGTCATCGTTGCCGGGTTTGCGCGCACTGTTTACGGTCGCGCATACCGACGACAAGCCCGGCAGGAATTCTGTGACAGGGCCGGATTATTTTGATCGAATCTATAGGACGTCCGCGAACTCCATCGACTACCGCAACACCAAGACAAACAATTACGTCGCGGACATTTCCTATTCGCTGTCGCCGACAATGACGGCGCGTAGCGTCACCACCTACGCCCGCACGAACACCGCCCTTAACTCGGCACCTGGTGCTCCGTTTTATCTGCGTGATGACGAGCGTAAAGGTGGCGACTTCACGCAGGACCTGCGGCTTGAGATTGACAATTCCGATAATGGGCTGTCCGGCGTGATCGGTCTCTACTATGGACGGTTCACCAAACACACCGACTCACGGATTTTGTACAATGGTCTTCCCGGGCTAGGCGCCGGCTTGCAGACCCTCCAGCGCTTCAACGCGGAAAATGAGACGAAAAGCCTGGCAGCATATTCAGATATGAAGTATCGCATTGACCGGTTCGCCTTCATTTTTGGCGGCCGGTTGCTGCAAGATCAGATCGGCAGCACAGTGGTGGGCACGCTATATGATCCTGGAATGTTCTTTACACCGCCGTTCACGGGTTATGCCGCGCTCAACGATCGGACCAGCGAGACGTTCAATCGCTTCCTTCCGAAGATTGGCGCGACCTACGATGTGACGCCCAATCAAACGGTCGGCTTCACCTTCGTGCGGGGCTATCGCCAGGGCTTCGCCGATCGCTTTCCGTTCCAGGGACCATTTTTCGGCATGTACCGGGTCGAGCCGGAAACGCTGGATTTCTATGAGGTCAGCTATCGCTCGCATTGGCTGGACGACGCTCTTCAGATCAGCGCCAATTTCTTTTACTATGATTACACCAATCAGCAGGTCGCGTATGAGCCGCCGGGCACGCTCGTGCCGGGTTACGCCATCATCGCCAATGCCAAGAAGTCGCATTCTTACGGTGCGGAATTCGAGGTGCGCTACCGTTTCAGCGAACGATTTACGGCCTATGCCTCGATTGGTCTGCTCAAGTCTCATTTCGACGACATCGTGGTTCCGGCGACAGGTAACTTCTCCGGCAACCAGTTTCCGGAAGCGCCGGGCTACACAGTCAACATTGGCGGCCTGTATCAGGATCCACTTGGCTGGTTCGTCGGCGCCAACGCCCGTTTCATCGACGGCTTTTACAGCTACGGGGACCTGGCAAATACCCCTGCGCGCCATGTCGACAATGCTCTGATCGTGGATGCGCGCGCGGGCTGGGAGTTCAAGAACAACAGCGTGCTGCCTTTTAGCAGCAGCAAGCTGACAGTCTTCGTGAAGAATTTGTTCGATGAGCGGTATCTCACCTACATCTCGAATCCGAGCGGCAGCGTGAGAACCGGTGGCGTCGGCGACTCACGACAGGTCGGCGTGCAACTGGCGGTGACGTACTGAGTCGAGAGGACTACGCGCATGAGCTTGCGATCCTGCCCGTCCTGTTCGATCGCTAGCAAGTCGTCTTGATGCAATGAGAGGACTTTCCTGGCCGTCGGATTGTCGCGTCGGATTGTCGAAATCCAACCCGGCTGGTGCGCATCGAACATGGATACGACCTCCGTGATCCATTTTCCATCCCTCAGCTCCCAGACGTCGTAGCGATAGTTGGAGTCACCTTTGTAACCCTTGTAGGCGCGGCCATTCTTGTCCCGAATGGCGATGACCGACAGCGGCTCGATGACACGCAATCGGCGGATATAACGGTCCGAGCTCGGGAAACTTCAGCAACTTTGCCTCGAACGCTTTCCCTTCCAGACCCGAGGTCCAGGCAAGAAGGGCCGCACGCAGACCGGGATCGCGAACGCCCTCGATGTCTGCCGCCTTTTTCAATGCCGTCAGGGGCACGCGATGCACGACGAGATCATTGCCCTTGACATCTTTTTCGCCAGTTAGCCCGTAGGCGGTGTCGTTGTGCAGCCGTCCGGCCGTTGCGTCGCGTCCCTTCGGAAGCGTGGTCTTGCCGACCGTGCCGTGATCGGCACGATGGCTGACGACGATGCGGGAAACGATCTCGCGGAGTTGATCGTGAAACCCATCCCAGGGCTCCGGCAGGTCGGCGGTCATGCGGTTGGCAGCCTCATGGCCGCGTTGTCCAGCCTCGCGCGCGATCCGTTGCAGCAGATGGCGGTCGGTCACGGCGATCACCGCAGCGTCGATGGCGTGGTGGCGATGGTCGCGCCGGTTCTTCGGTTGATCCGCGCCGCCGCCGAAATTGTGGTCCGGCAACAGGCTATTCAAGCCCCAACTGCGGCGCAGCATCTCCGTCAAACGCCCCGGCGAGACCCAGACATGGCTGCTGCCTTCACCTCGGTCCTGATAGAGCGCGCCCAGATATTGGTGGGCGAGGCGGGACAGATATTGTGTGTCGACAAGCTGGCGATCGAGAAATTTTTTCTCGGTATCGAACCGCGACATGGCGTCCGGCTCGAAGCGCCAGCGCTTCCCGCGCGGCAGCCGTGCGGCGCGGGCGGCAATATCGTCCCAATCAGACCGATGGCCAAAGGCGTCATAGGGGGAGCGCTTGCGCTTGTCGCGGTTCGCCTCCCGCATGCAGAGCAGCCGGTTGTCACTTGAATCGTCCAGCGTGGCACTGAAGGGGAGGATGTGATCGACCTCCACTGCGTCGGAGAACAGCATCTCAATCGAGATTTGCTTTCCGGTGTAGATGCAGCGCCGATCCAGCACATTGTCTTGATTCAACTCCTCCCAGAGCTTCAAAAGCGCGCGGTTGCCGCCCTTGTCCGCCATGCCGAGTTCGACCAGCTTTTTGGAGCGTTCCTCGGCTGCGTCGCGATTCTTCCGATTGCGGATGTTGATCTCACGCTTCCGCTCGTCGTTGAGTTTCAGGTCGCGCGCCAATTCGATCGCGATCTGTTCGGGCCGGCCGTAGCGTTTGATCAGGCGGTTGACGATGCGGCGGAGCTGGTTGAGCCCGATATGGACCGTGGGATTGGTGAGCCGGCCGATGCGCAATTCGTCCGGGTCGGTCGGCTCTCCAGTGCCGGGCATGATATGGCGTTCGAGCACGGTGCCGTAATAAGGGAGCTTGTCCAGCACTTCGCCGCTGCGGAAATCAGAATGATGGCCGAGGCCGGCTTTTGTCACGGCTTCGCTGTAAACAATGACCTCCGCGCGCAACGCCTCGATCAATCTGGCCGTGGCGGAGGAGCCGAAGCGGCCGTAGCCCTCGGGAAGGCGCGCGCCGGCGGCCGCGCTGGCTTGCTCGGGTGTGAGGCCGTGCGTGTCCTGAAGCCAGTCTCGCAACGCCTGCTCGTCCTCGTCGCTTTCCTGATCGCGGATGCGCGAAACGATGTCCCATTGGGTGTCGATGTCGAGGCTTTGCCAGCGCTTCCCGAAGCGGGATTTGGCGCCAAGCTCTGCGGCCACTTCGTCGCCCTTGAGGTCTTTACGGTTCTCGCTCTCCTTGTTGAAGTGCGTGTCCGGGGCGAGCTTGAGGGTCTTGCGCAGGCTCTCAAATGTGGCGGTTCGCCTGTCCTTGAGCTTCAGGTAGAGCAGGTCGCGCTGCTCTAGCATCAGCGGCTCGGTGGTTTGACCGGCCCGGACGATCTTGAGTGCGTTCAGTTCTTCCAGCAGCCGACGGTGCTGGAACAGCGGGTGCGCCTTCGGCAGGCGATCCTCGCCGGGCATCAGCGTGCAGGTTCCGATGTTTGGCTGCTTCAGCGGCCGCTGATGGAAAATCACCTCAAACAGGCGCTCCTTGATCATCGCTGTCAGTGCGTCGGAATGGTGGGGCGCTTGGGCCTCCCAGATCGCGTCGAATTCCTCTTCCAGCATCTGCCGGTCGGGATAGAAATCGTATCCGTCGCCTTTTGCGTCCTCTCCGGATTCCGGACGCAGCCGCGTGCGCACGCTCGGGATCGCATTCGGATCCGTGGCTGCGGCCCGGCGGCCGTGCAGATATTCGCCGAGCGTCTCCGCCCCCGCATCGCGCATGGCCTCATGAAGCCGGGCGACGCCTTGCCGGACCTTTCCGTCTTCCTGATTTTTGCCGCGATCGGCTTTGCGGTTGCTTTTGAATCCACGGCGCTGATTGAGATGGAAGAAAGCGCGGCCGGTGTGATGCAAGGGCAGGGCTTCGTGCAGCGCGCGCGCACGCAAAGCGAACGGATCGAGTTGAGACAGCGCTTCGCGTTCGGCGTTGTCTGCCGGAAACAGTCCCGCCAGCGTCAGATGTTTGAGAAGTGCTGCCTGCCGTCGCTTGAAGCGGTCGCGCCGGCGGCGCATGGCGCGCGCGGCCCGTCGGTCGACGGCGAGGGACGCGCCTGATTTCGGATCGCGGCCGTCGGTGAAGATGCGCGAGCCGGCCGCGATGACGCGGAATGGAACATTGTCCTTGTCGAGTTCAACGGCGGCCCAGCCGAGCGAATTGGTCCCGAGATCAGCCCCCAGTCTCCAGCGCATTGATTTTGTCCCCATTCCCCGCTCGAAATCTACTGTTTGGCGCGAAATTGTCGAGGTGCAACCAGGAATAAAAATAGGAATATTTACCAATCGCGCAAATGATTAGGGAGCGTTCTGAGATGGAGGAGTGGGTCCAAATTCATCTGAATCGAAGATCCAAACTCAGCTTCGCAGGTCGCGATCTGCTGAGACACTTGGGAGGAGAGACCTTTTGTTTTCCAATCACGTCCTGCTCCCAATCACGCTTAGTTATCGCTTGACCCAGCTTTGAGGGCACATGAAGATGGACTCTTCAGAGATCGTGGTCTGGCGGTTAACAAGCGGTCAGTCTGCACCAGATAAGGGCGACGCTCCGGCGTCGCCTTTTTTCTTTTGTCTCAACCGTTTTGATCGGTCGGTTTGAGGAAACTATCGCTGCGGCTTTGAAGCTCCCTATCGTTCCTCATCCGGCAACCACGCGATTTCGATCATCCCGCCAAGCACCACTTCGATTGTCGAATATGACTTGCATGTCCACTTGCTGTCAGTGTTGATATCTCAACGTGCGCCGGCAAAAATCCTCAGAAGATCCACGGAACCTGATCCATGACCAATGCCGTCATCGACATGCGCTTTCGTTCAGTGTTGCGACGCATGGCCGAGCGCGGTCGTATCGCGACATATGAAGGCAAAGTTTCTCCTCATCTGGAGCTGGCCGCTCTCATGAAGGTTCATGATGGCCAGGAGGCGATGCTGTTTTCGGATGTGGACGGCTTCGACAATCCTGTTGTCGGCAATCTCCTGTGTTGTCGTGAAAACTGCGAGGCGGCTTTCGATGCGGACTATCAAGGCATCCGGTCGCTGGTCTCCCGGGCGATCGCGTCGCCCAGAGAGCCGGAGATGGTGACCTCGGCGCCCTCGCAGGACGTCGTCCTTAAAACCGGTTTTGACATTCGCAGAATCCTGCCCGCGCTGTTTCACGCGCCGGGCGATTCAGGCCGCTTCATCACTGCCGGCATTGTCATCGTGCGCGATCTCGATACCGGCGTGTACAACGCCTCCTATCATCGCCTTCAGCTCGTGGAATCCGACCGCACGGCCGTCCGTCTCGACTTTGGCAGGCATCTGCGGGCGGCCTTTGAGCGCGCGCGCGACAAGGGCGAGAAACTTCCGATCGCGGTCTGTATCGGCAGCGATATCGCGCTCCATTACACCGCGGCAACCATGGGCGCGCAGATGCCGGAATCGGCCAACGAACTGGCCGTTGCCGGTGGTCTTGCTGGACGGTCTTTACAATTCGCTCAGGCGATCTCGCAGGACCTTATCGTCCCGGCGGAGGCCGAGTTCATCCTCGAAGGTTACATGTCGCCCGACGAGGTGTTCATGGGGGGCCGTTCGGGGAGTTTCCCGGTCTCGCGTCGCCTCCGGAACTGGCGCCGATCTTTCAGGTTACGGCAGTCACCCATCGCAAGGATCCGATCTATCACGCGATCAACGGGTATGGCCGCGAGACGGTCATGCTGCGGAAGTATGTGCTCGAAGTCAGTCTGGTGAAAACGCTGGAATCGGCCATTCCGATCTTCAAGGACGTAGATATGCCGGCGGGTGGGCTTCATCGCTTTTCCGCGGTGATTCAGGTCGAAAAGACGCGTCCCCAACACGACGGATTCGAGCGCAATGCGATGATGGCGGCTTTTGGCGCGCTCAAGGACCTGGATTTCGTGATCGTTGTCGGTGAGGACATCGATATCCGCAATCAGGACGACGTGAACTATGCGCTGGCCATGCGTTTCGACGCAGCTCGGGATTTGATCGTCGTGCCGGATGCGCGCGGTCACGAGATGGTCCGTGCGAGCGTCGATGGATTCCGCAGCAAGCTTGGCCTCGACGCATCTGTGCCCTTCGCCCAGAAGGAAAAATTCCGCCGGATCGAGTTTGCTCCGGTCGAGAAGCGGCCGGATCAGCTGACCGTGGATCGTGATCTCGTGCTGTCGCGTCTCAACATCGGGTAGAGGGTGCGAACCGTATCAGGCGCGCGTCTTGCGCGGCGAAGGTTGTTTCGCGGACGACGCTCTGGAGCGGGGCGGTGGGCTTCCGTTCGCCGCTCCGTTTTGCCAGCGCGGTGAATCCAGCTCGTGCAACGCGCGATGGCAATTGGCATAAAGCTGCTCGATGGCTTTCGAGAACTGCTTTGCTTCGGCGGGAGAAAACGAACCGAAGATGATGTCGTTGGCCATCCGCCGATAGGGGCCGAGTTGCTGGATCAACGCCTTGCCTTGATCGCTGAGCGTCAGGATGGAGCTGCGAGCATCCGCTTCATTGGGTTGACGGTCGATAATGCCGCGCTTGACGAGCTTGCCGACTTCAGCGGTGACGAATGGGCTGGAGACATGGATGCTCTGGGCGATCTGGCCGATCGTCGCGCTGTTGGCCTCGCCGATGGCGACCATCATGCTGTACTGAGGCGCCGTTACTCCGATATAGGAAGCGAAGCGTTCGCGCGACTTTAGCAGCATGGCTGAAGCACTGAGCACATGATAGATCAGCCGCCGAAACTCAGCGTCGGATCCATCGGATAGAAAGCTTCTGCTGGAAATGCTGAGAGGCGGAAACGCCTGTCCTCCGCCAGGGGGAGCCGGCATCGTCTTCCTGGAGGCCTTGCGCGTGCTCGCGGACTGCAGCGCCGCTGTCGTTTTTGCCTTCGCCATAAATGGAGCCTTGATTCGTATCCTGGTTGTTTCCCAACCCTATCCCAGGCATCTCAGGACATATACTATGTAAGTTTATTATATATGCCCGCGCGCCACACGCGAGCATATCAATCGTGGCTGTCCGCATTCCGGCGCGACCAGGAGCGACTCGCTCCAGGCAGCCCGTTCGTGGTTCTTATAAATAGACAGACAGATAGACCGACAGGTTGGCGGGCGGATCCGTTCTTGTGGCCATCGTGGTTGAAGCCGCGCGCCGCCAGCTCCTCACCCAAATGGCATGGCGTTTGCCTATGCCGATCCGCCTGTTAAGCTCCGGCCTGCTTTATTCCTTCATAGGCTGCGCGGCGCTTCGCGGTGGGTGATATGAACTTTCGATTGGAACGGCTGGTAGAGAAGGCTCGCTCCGGTTGCGGCGAGGCGAAATGAAGCCTGTTCGCCGGCCGTTGCTACTGACAAAGGGCAAGGTCATCACGCTCGATGGAGAATCCTCCATTTGCGAAGCGTTGGCCATCGAGGGAAACCGGATTGTCGCTGTCGGAAGGCTCGATGACGTCCGGTCCGTCGCCGGTCCGGATTGCGACGAGATCGATGTTCAGGGACGGGCCGTTATCCCCGGACTGATCGATACGCACGCGCATATGGACAGGGAGGGGCTGAAGAGCATCGGTCCCTCTTTGGCCGGTTGCCGCACCATCGATGACGTTCTCCAGCGTATCGAGATCGCCGCGCGACAGGCCGAGCCCGGCGAGTGGATCGTCACCATGCCCGTGGGCGAGCCACCTTTCTATTGGGACGGCCCCGCGGGCCTGAGGGAACAGCGCCTTCCCAACCGGCGCGAGTTGGACCGGGTGTCGCCCCGCAATCCTGTTTATATCCGTCCGATCTGGGGCTATTGGCGACATGCGCCGAAGCCGGAATGCATCGTTTCGGCCGCCAATTCTCTCGCGTTGGCCGCGACCGGCCTGACGGCCGCAACTCCGTTTCCATCTGGAACCGTTGAGCCGGAGATCGACCCGGAAACGGGCGATCTATTGGGCATCTTTGCAGAGAAGAGCGGCATTCCGATTGTCGAACTGATCATGCTGTCCGATGCGTCGCGCTTTTCCGAAGAGCAGCGCCGCAATGGACTGGTGCGGGCGATGTCGGTCTACAACAGTCTGGCCACGACAGGCACATACGAGGGCCATGGCGTGTCCAGCGACGTGTTCCGTGCCTATCG